>Ga0172372_10000968_pt1 | contig 44400 bp, 35 predicted proteins | sample LakKiv5m_2_FD_114544 | JGI IMG/M metagenome (GOLD analysis project Ga0172372, IMG submission 114544) | Freshwater microbial communities from Kabuno Bay, South-Kivu, Congo - kab_092012_9.5m | ecosystem: Environmental > Aquatic > Freshwater > Lake | place: Democratic Republic of the Congo...
CGGCTGGTCGCTTTCTCCTTCGGCCAGTTCGTAATCGTGGCGGTGGCGCTCCAGGGCGCGCTGCGACAGGTGCTTGCCGCGGGCGCGCTCGGTGAAGCGGCCGGGGTAGTCGTAGTCCTCGAGATCCGGCTGGAAATCGCTGTGGAACGCGGCCTCCATGGTCAGGCGTGGCTTCTCGAAATCGTAATCGCGACGCGTGACCCGGTTGGTACGGGTTTCCAGGCGCAGGCCGAAACGCTTGATCACCGGCTGGTCGGCGACCAGACCGCTGTCTTGTTGATAGGCGGTGGCGGTGAGCCTGGGGAAGACGGTCTGGTCATCGCCGAAGACCAGCACATGAGCGCTCGCACCGTGCTGGAAGTGATAGTGGATGCCCTCTTCCTCACATAGGCGCTGGACGAAGTGCAGGTCGGTTTCGTCGTACTGCGCGCAATACTCGCGCGGCGGATAGATCACCGGGCCAAGCTGGAAGCGGTAGGCATCGGCCTGGATACCGTGCTCTTCGAGTACCTGGGCGATGATCTGCGGCACCGTCAGGTGCTGGAAGATGCGCTGGTTGGTGCGATGGGCGAGGTAGGCCAGCTGCGGCACGAGCGTGAGGCGATAGCGGGTCAGGCGCTTGCCGGATTCACCCTGGGCGGCCTGATGCACCAGCCCATGAACACCACTGCCATCCGGCGCGAAGGCGAGGAAGGCCGGGCGATGCAACAGGCTTTGCAGATCCAGGTCGGGGCGCTCGCTGACCAGTTCCAGGTCGAAGCGATAGGGCTGGCTGATGGCCTCGCGGCCCCGGAATTCGAGCACCTTGAAGTCGTGCTCGACGCATTCGAGGGAAAGCGTGAAGTGGGCCTGGTTGGCTGGGGCGAACATCCATGTTCCTCCTGTTCAGTCCATGTATCAGCGCATGGGCGCTTGCGGAGCCCCGTTTAACACAGGCCGTCCGCTCTAGAATGCGTAGTTTTCGCATTCCGGAGCGACGTTGACGGAATCTGTTCAGTGCTTCGCAAAAAAGCGTTCGGCCAGGCGAGCCTGGCCGAAGCGGGACCGCGGCGAATCAGCCGGCGATCGGGGTGCGCCAGTCGTCGGAGCCGGAGGTGCCGGATACCTCGTGGGTCCAGACGATCTTGCGATAGGTGAAGTACACGTCTTCCAGATGGGTGAAGTGGGACATGTTCGGGTCCTGGCAGTTGGGCATACGAGACTGCACGTCGACGATCACCGCATCTTCCAGTTCGATGGTGAAGTAGTGTTCCTGAGTACCGGTGGACGAGGTGCGATACCACTCCAGACGGCACTTGTTCAGGCGCTCGCCGGACGTCAGTGCGTTGAAGATCAGCGGCGACGACTTGTCGAACACCTTGGTGATCATCAGGGGCTTGTGCACGCGCTGGCCAGTCGGCTGGCCGGACTGCGGGTCACGCGGGATGATGACCTGATGCTGGAAGGCCTGCACCAGGATCTGGTCCTCATGGCCTTCCTGGAAAATGTTGCCAACCGAGTCCTCGGTGAAGGTGCCAGCGGTGATCAGGCCTTGCTTGGTGCCTTCGAGGGACAGATACGCGGGTGTTGGCATGGGTGCTCTCCTTGTCTGAAATGAGTGCCGAATGGCCATTTCATAACAACAAGCACCGTGCCATTTATGGAAAACTCTTATTTTTCAATAAGATATAGAGAAACAGCATACGCATTAAACAGCAGGCGTGATGCCCAGCACAGAAAGCTGTGCAAGAACCTGCGCAGCCGCGGCAACAACTTGCGCAACGCCGCCCCAACGCTGGCAGATCGCGCTGCGAACAGCTTACTCACAAGGTTATCCACAGAACACCTGCGCAAGAACTTGCGCAGGCCCATTACTGCTGCTCAGCGTCTTTCCACTTTTCTCCAGGCAAAAAAAACCTCGAACTTCATTGGGGGAGGGGGAAGTTCGAGGTCGAATCCGGACCGCTAGGGCGGGGTCCAGAGATCTGCCAACACTTAACACAACAAGGAGCATCGAAGGGCTTTTACACCCTTCGCATGCTCTGACCAGAGCGTTGCGCCGTAAGTTCAACGCGAACGAAAAAAATTTCGTCGACTACCGACATTTTTCGGCAGCTCGTCAGTGCGCCTCGTCCCAGTTGTTGCCGACCCCCGCCTCGACCAGCAGCGGCACGTCCAGCTGGGCGGCCCCGCTCATCAGCGGGCAGATGGCTTCGCGGACCTGCTCGACCAGGTCTTCGCGCACTTCCAGCACCAATTCATCGTGGACCTGCAGGATCACCCGCGCATCCAGCCCGCTGTCCTGCAGCCAGCCGTCCACGGCGATCATGGCGCGCTTGATGATGTCCGCTGCGGTGCCCTGCATCGGCGCGTTGATCGCGGTGCGCTCGGCGCCCTTGCGCATGGCGCCGTTCTTCGAGTTGATCTCCGGCAGGTACAGCCGCCGACCGAACAGTGTCTCGACATAGCCCTGCTCGGCGGCCTGGGTGCGGGTGCGCTCCATGTAGGCGAGCACGCCGGGGTAGCGAGCGAAATAGCGGTCGATGTACTCCTGCGCTTCCTTGCGGCCGACGTCGATCTGCTTGGCCAGGCCGAAGGCACTCATGCCGTAGATCAGGCCGAAGTTGATGGCCTTGGCGCTGCGGCGCTGGTCGTTGCTGACCTGCTCCAGCGGTACGCCGAACACCTCGGCGGCCGTGGCGCGGTGCACGTCCAGGTCGTTCTGGAACGCGTGCAAGAGGCCGGCATCCTGCGCCAGGTGGGCCATGATACGCAGCTCGATCTGCGAGTAGTCCGCCGCCAGCAGCTTGTAGCCCGGCGCCGCGACGAAGGCCTGGCGAATGCGCCGCCCCTCGGCGGTGCGGATCGGGATGTTCTGCAGGTTCGGGTCGCTGGAGGACAGCCGGCCGGTGGCGGTCACCGCCTGGTGGTAGCTGGTGTGGATGCGCCCGGTGCGCGGGTTGATCTGCTGCGGCAGCTTGTCGGTGTAGGTGCCCTTGAGCTTGCTCAGGCTGCGGTGCTGCATGATGACCTTTGGCAGCGGGTAATCCTGCTCGGCCAGTTCGGCCAGCACGCTCTCGGCCGTTGACGGCTGACCGCCGGCGGTCTTGGAGATCACCGGGCAGCCGAGCTTGTCGTAGAGAATCGCGCAGAGCTGCTTGGGCGAGCCGAGGTTGAACTCCTCGCCAGCGATGTCGAAGGCCTCGCGTTCCAGCTGCACCAGCTTGTCGCCCAGCTCGACGCTCTGCTGGCCAAGCAACTGTGCATCGACCAGTGCGCCGTTGCGCTCGATGCGCGCCAGCACCGGCACCAGCGGCATCTCGATCTCGGTCAGCACCCTGAGCAGCGATGGCGTCTGCTCCAGCTTGCCGAGCAGGGTCTGGTGCAGGCGCAGGGTGACGTCGGCGTCCTCGGCGGCGTACGGGCCGGCCTGCTCGATGGCGATCTGGTCGAAGGTCAGCTGCTTGGCGCCCTTGCCGGCAATGTCCTCGAAACGGATGGTGCCGCGACCGAGGTACTTGAGCGCCAGGCTGTCCATGTCGTGACGGGTGGCCGTGGCGTCCAGCACGTAGGATTCGAGCATGGTGTCGAACGTCATGCCGCGCATCTCGATGCCGTAGTGCATCAACACGTTCATATCGTACTTGCCGTGCTGGCAGATCTTGGTCTTGGCCGGATCTTCCAGCAGCGGCTTGAGCGCGCCGAGCACGGCATCCAGCTCGAGCTGCTGCGGCACGCCCATGTAGGAATGGCGCAGCGGCACGTAAGCCGCCTGGCCCGGCTCCACGGCGAAAGACACGCCGACCAGCTCGGCGCGCTGCGCATCGAGGCTGGTGGTTTCGGTATCGAAGGCAAAACATTCGGCCGCCTTCAGACGCGCCAGCCAGCGCTCGAAATCGGCCTGCTTCAGCAGGGTCTCGTACTGGGCCTCGGCCTGAATCGAACAGCCTTCTGGCTGCACCTCGCAGTTCTCCCCCGCCGCCTTGGCCTCGCGCAGCAGCTCGTCCAGCCACTGCTTGAACTCCAGCTCGCGATAAAGGGCGATCAGCGCCTCGCGGTGCGGTTCCCCGGGCATCAGGTCACCGACCTCGACGTCCAGCGCCACGTCGATCTTGATCGTAGCCAGCTCGTAGGACATGAAGGCGGCATCGCGATGTTCCTCCAGCTTGGCGCCCAGTGACTTGGCACCGCGAATCGGCAGCCCGGCGACCTGGTCGAGGTGCTCGTAGAGCCCCTTGAGCCCGCCCGGGATGCCGTTGAGCAGGCCACACGCCGTCTTCTCGCCCACGCCTGGCACGCCAGGAATGTTGTCGACCTTGTCGCCCATCAGCGCGAGGAAGTCGATGATCAGTTCCGGGCCGACGCCGAACTTGGCCTTCACGCCCTCGATGTCATAGACGCTGCCGGTCATGGTGTTGACCAGGGTGACGTGCGGGCAGACCAGCTGGGCCATGTCCTTGTCGCCGGTGGAGATCACCACATCACGGCCCAGCGCCGCGCATTGCCGCGCCAGGGTGCCGATGACGTCGTCGGCCTCGACCCCTTCCACGCACAGCAGCGGCAGCCCCAGTGCACGGACGCTGGCATGCAGCGGCTCGACCTGCACGCGCAGGTCGTCGGGCATCGGCGGGCGGTGCGACTTGTAGTTCTCGAACAGCGCGTCGCGAAAGGTCGGACCCTTGGCGTCGAAAACCACGGCGAACGGGCTGTCCGGATACTGTTTGCGCAGGCTCAGCAACATATTCAGCACACCCTTGACCGCACCGGTCGGCTTGCCGGTAGAGGTGGTCAGCGGAGGCAGCGCGTGGAAGGCGCGGTACAGGTAGGACGAACCGTCCACCAGGACGAGGGGGGCTTGGCTCATGAGCGGAATCAACCTTTTCGGCGGGCCCGGAGCTAGAATGCGAAGGACCACTTATCGACAAAGGGACAAGGTTACCATGCGCGCTCTCAAACACCTGATGCTGGCCAGCCTGCTGGCATGCGCCCCTCTGGCCGGCTTTGCCCAGGAGTCGGTCGAAGGTGAGCCGGACGTAACCATCCGTCAGGAAGGCGATCGCACCGTCGAGGAATATCGCGTCAACGGCTTCCTCTACGCCGTGAAAGTCACGCCCAAGCACGGCAAGCCCTACTTCCTGGTGCGGGCGGACGGAAATGACGGCAACTTCGTGCGCTCCGACCAGCCGGACATGCTGATCCCCGCGTGGAAGATCTTCAGCTGGTAATCCAGACATCCGCCGGAGGACAACATGTCGGTATTCACGCCCCTGCAACGCGATGAACTGGAGGCCTTTCTGGCGCCCTACCGGCTCGGCCGGCTGCGCGACTTCCAGGGCATCTCCGCAGGCAGCGAGAACAGCAACTTCTTCATCAGCCTGGAGCAGGGCGAATACGTGCTGACCCTGATCGAGCGCGGCCCGCGCCAGGACCTGCCGTTCTTCATCGAACTGCTCGACGTGCTGCACCGCGCCGGCCTGCCGGTGCCCTATGCGCTGCGCAGCGAGCAGGGCGAAGCCCTGCGCGAGCTGGCGGAGAAGCCCGCGCTGCTGCAGCCGCGACTGCCGGGCAAGCACGTGGTCGAGCCCAACCCGCACCATTGCGCCGAAGTCGGTCGGCTGCTGGCGCGTCTGCATATGGCCACCCGCGAACACATCCTTGAACGCGCCAGCGACCGCGGCCTGGACTGGATGCAAGAACAGGGGCCGAGCCTGGCGCTGAGCCTGTCCGAGGACCAGCTGCCGCTTTTGCGCGACGGCCTGGCAGAAATCGCCGAGCTGCGCCCGAAACTCCTCGCGCTGCCACGCGCCAACCTGCACGCCGACCTGTTCCGCGACAACGTGCTGTTCGAAGGCAGCCACCTGACCGGCGTGATCGATTTCTACAACGCCTGCTCCGGGCCGATGCTTTATGACCTGGCCATCGCCGTGAACGACTGGTGCTCGCACCCCAACGGCGAGATCGACGGTGAACGCAGCGAGCCGCTGCTGGCGGCCTACTCCGCGCTACGTCGCTTCACTCCGGCCGAAGCCGAGCTCTGGCAGCCGATGCTGCGCGTGGCTTGCGTGCGTTTCTGGCTGTCGAGGCTGATCGCGGCGCAGAGTCACGAAGGCAAGACGGACGTGCAGGTGAAAGATCCCGGCGAATTTCATCGGCTGCTGAAAGCACGCCAGCATCCCTCCAGCGCGCTGCCTTTTGCCTTCTAGGCCGCCGGTACCGCGCGGCGAAAGCGTTCAACACCTCGCAAATTTTCCAGCGCAACTTGCGACAGCGCAGGCTTTACCCCAAAGTGCCGGGCGCACAGGATGCGCGCCGGCGTGAGCCGAAATGCGCGACGCCCCCATCATCGAAAGGAATCGATGCATGCCCTCCATCTACCAGCTCAAACCCCGATTTCAGGCACTACTGCGCCCGCTGGTCCAGCGCCTCCATGACAGCGGCATCACGGCCAATCAGGTCACGCTGGCAGCGCTGGTCGTGTCGCTGGCAGTCGCAGCGGTGGTCGCGCTGCTGATCGAGCATCTCTGGATCTTCCTGCTGATCCCACTGTGGATGCTGCTGCGCATGGCACTGAACGCCATCGACGGCATGCTGGCGCGGGAATTCGGCCAGCAATCGAAGCTCGGCGCCTACCTCAACGAACTCTGCGATGTGGCCGCCGATGCGGCGCTCTATCTGCCGCTCGCGCTGGTGGCAGGCGTCTGGCCTGCTGCCGTGGTACTGGTGGTGGTGCTCGCGGCGCTCACCGAGTACGCCGGTGTGCTCGGTCCGATGGTAGGCGCATCACGTCGTTACGATGGCCCGATGGGCAAGAGCGACCGGGCCTTCGCCTTCGGCGTGCTGGCCACCGGCGTCGCCCTGGGCCTGTTGCCAGCCGTCTGGATCAACGGCTTGTTGCTGCTGATCGCCGGGCTGTCGATTCTCACGCTGAGCAACCGGGTCAGACAGGGCCTGGCGGAAACCGCATCGGCGCCCGCCGAAGCGGACTGAGCCGCGCCCCGCACCAATAACTTTCTGCCCGATACCGAGGAACATCCCATGCTCGGCGCCCTGCTCGCCTTCGCGATCACTTCCGTTGCACGCCTGCTGACCGGTACGCGCAGCCTCTGGATCGGCTGCGCGCCGCTCAATAGGCAACGCATCTACTTCGCCAACCACAGCAGCCACGGTGATTTCGTGCTGCTCTGGGCATCGCTGCCGCCTGACCTGCGGCGTAGGACCCGGCCCGTCGCTGGCGCCGATTACTGGCAGAGCAGCGCATTGCGCCGCTTCGTCATCCATCGTCTGTTCAATGGCGTGCTGGTGGATCGCGAGCGCAGCGGCCCGGAGTCGAATCCGCTGCAACCGATGCTCGACGCCCTGGCCGCCGGCGACTCACTGATCCTCTTCCCCGAGGGCACGCGCAATCTGGAAGAAGGCCTGCTGCCGTTCAAGAGCGGGCTGTATCGCCTGGGCCTGGCGTGCCCGGACGTGGAGCTGGTGCCGGTGTGGATCGCCAACCTCAATCGGGTGATGCCCAAGGGTCGCAGCCTGCCGCTACCCCTGCTGTGCAGCGTCAGCTTCGGCGCACCGATGAGCATCGAAAAGGACGAGGACAAGGACGCGTTTCTGCAGCGCGCTCGCCTGGCTCTGCTAGAACTGGCCCCGAAGGAAGACTGACATGGATCGCAATACCCTGCTGCTGTTCGCCGGTATCGGCGCCCTGCTCGCCCTGGCCTCGCTGATCGGCTTTGTCCTCAAGCGTCGCAGCGGCGGCGAGAGCCCGGTGATCGACAACCTCAATGCGCGCATCAATGCCTGGTGGGTGATGGTCGCGCTGATCGGCATCGCCTTCTGGCTCGGCCACACGGCCGTGGTGATCCTCTTCTACCTGGTGTCGTTCTTCGCGTTGCGCGAATTCATGACGCTGACGCCGACACGCAGCAGCGACTATCCGGCGCTGGTCGCGGCGTTCTATCTGGTGCTGCCGCTGCAATATCTGCTGGTGGCGGTCGGCTGGTACGGCCTGTTCGCCATCTTCATTCCGGTCTACGTGTTCCTGTTGCTGCCCATCCTGGCGTCGCTGGGTGGCGACACCACGCGCTTTCTCGAACGTGCCTCGAAGGTGCAATGGGGCCTGATGATCGCAGTCTTCTGCGTCTCCCACGTCCCTGCCCTGCTCACCCTGGAAATTGCCGGCTACGAAGGTCGCAACCTGCTGCTGATCGCCTGGCTGATCATCGTCGTGCAGCTCTCCGACGTGTTGCAGTACGTCTGCGGCAAGTTGGCCGGCAAGCGCAAGATCGCCCCGCGCCTGTCGCCGTCCAAGACCGTCGAAGGCTTCGTCGGCGGGATATTCCTCGCGACGCTGATCGGCGCGGCGCTGTTCTGGATCACCCCGTTCGCCTGGTGGCAGGCGGCCCTGATGGCGCTGCTGCTGAACCTGCTGGGCTTCTTCGGCGGCCTGGTGATGTCGGCGATCAAGCGCGACCGTGGCGTCAAGGACTGGGGGCACATGATCGAGGGCCACGGCGGCATGCTCGACCGGCTGGATTCGGTCTGCTTCGCCGCGCCGATCTTCTTCCACCTGGTGCGCTACGGCTGGACCTGAGCTACTACGAACGACGCGCAGCAGGGCGAACCGCCGCCCACCGGGACGGTCGAACCAGGACCACGGGCCAGCGGGCGGCGCTGCTGCTCGCACGGTGAACGCGGATCGCCACCGCTGCCATGTCCTCGCGTTAAGATGTCGTCACATACGCTGTCGCCAGCACGCTGGGCCAACCCCTGCTGCCGGCGATTACGCAGCCGCCGTTTCGATGCATCAGCTCCTCGATGGCGTGGCCATCGCATTCAGGAACCATCAATGACCCAACCCCTCGTAATCAATGCCTCGGTGAGCCCCAAAGGCAGTCTGGAAACGCTTTCCCAGCGCGAAGTACAGCAACTGAGCGAAGTCGGCTCCGGCAGTACCCACAAGCTGTTCCGCCAGTGCGCGCTGGCCATCCTCAACACCGGCACCCGCATCGATAACGCCAAGACTATCCTCGAGGCGTACGAAGACTTCGAGGTGCGCATCCTGCAACAGGACCGTGGCGTGCGCCTGGAGCTGTTCAACGCACCGGCCGATGCGTTCGTCGACGGCGAGATGATCGCCAGCACCCGCGAGATGCTGTTCAGCGCCCTGCGCGACATCGTCTATACCGAAAGCGAACTGAGCAACGCACGCATCGATCTGGACAGCTCGCAAGGCATCACCGACTACGTGTTCCACCTACTGCGCAACGCCCGCACGCTGCGCCCAGGCGTCGAGCCGAGCATGGTGGTGTGCTGGGGCGGTCACTCGATCAGTACCGAGGAGTACAAGTACAGCAAGCGCGTCGGACACGAGCTGGGCCTGCGCAGCCTGGATGTCTGTACCGGCTGCGGCCCCGGCGTGATGAAGGGGCCGATGAAGGGCGCCACCATCGGCCACGCCAAGCAGCGCCGCGTTGGCAGCCGCTACCTGGGCCTGACCGAGCCGGGCATCATCGCCGCCGAGGCGCCAAACCCGATCGTCAACGAGCTGGTGATCCTGCCGGACATCGAGAAGCGCCTGGAGGCCTTCGTGCGGGTCGGCCACGGCATCATCATCTTCCCCGGCGGCGTCGGCACCGCAGAGGAATTCCTCTACCTGCTCGGTATCCTGCTGCATCCGGACAATCGCGACGTGCCCTTCCCGGTGATTCTCACCGGACCGAGCGATGCGGCGGACTACCTGCAACAGCTGCATGACTTCGTTGGCGCCACCCTCGGTGAGGAAGCGCAGAAGCGCTACCAGATCATTTTCAACGACCCCGCCGAAGTGGCGCGGCAGATGACCGAAGGCCTGCGCGAAGTACGACGCTTCCGCCGCGAGCGCAATGATGCGTTCCATTTCAATTGGCTGCTGAAGATCGAGGAAGGCTTCCAGCGACCCTTCGACCCCACCCACGAGGCGATGGCCAACCTGCCGCTGCGCCGCGACCTACCGGCCCATGAGCTGGCCGCGAACCTGCGCCGGGCGTTCTCCGGGATCGTTGCCGGCAACGTCAAGGACAAGGGTATCCGCCGCATCGAGCAATACGGCCGTTACGAGATCCACGGCGACGCGTCGATCATGCAGCCGCTGGACAAGCTGTTGCAGGCCTTCGTCGAGCAGCACCGCATGAAGCTGCCGGGAGGCGTGCCGTACACGCCCTGCTATCGCGTGGTGACCTGAGCGCGCTTCGCCTCGCACCAACGAAAAAGGCCCGAGGCATCAGCCCGGGCCTTTTTGTCACCCGACCGCGTGAGCGGTCAGCCACATTTGGAGTTGCCGCAGTTCAGGCAGGTGGCGCAGCCATCCATCTGCACCACGGCCTGGGTGTTGCACTTGTTGCACAGCTGCGCGCCGGCCGGAAAGCCTTCACCCGGCTCGACCGCCACCGCGCCCTGGCTGGCCTCGTAGGCGGCGCGCTTCTCGGCCAGGTACTTGAGCTGGGTTTCGTCCAGCGCATGGCCTTCGAGCATGCCGATGGCGATCAGATGGCGCTCCAGCACCGCGCCGATCTCGGCCACGATCGACGGCATGTAGACGCCGCCTTTCTTCAGGTAGCCGCCACGCGGATCGAACACCGCCTTGAGTTCCTCGACGAGGAAGGTGCAGTCACCACCCTTGCGGAACACCGCGGACATGATCCGGGTGAGCGCGACGATCCACTGGAAGTGGTCCATGTTCTTGGAATTGATGAAGATCTCGAACGGGCGGCGCTGCTCATGCGGCGTGCCGGCGTTGAGCACGATGTCGTTCACGGTGACGTACAGCGCATGTTCGAACAGCGGCGACTTGATCTTGTAGGTCATGCCGATCAGGGTTTCCGGGCGCTGCAGGCTCTCGTCCATCTCCACCACGTTGACGGCCTTGCTCGCCGTGCCGTCGCTAGCGCTGGCCGCAGTCGCGGGGCGCTCGAGGGTCTCGTCGACGACCTTGAAGCCCTTGATGCGCTGGGTGATCTTTACGGTCATTGTGCAATCTCTCCTGCCGGGCCATGAACGGCCCGGCGTACAAGCGGTTCAGGCGGAATCAGTACTTGCCGTAGTAGCCTTCTTTGAGGGCGTCGAAGAGGTTGGCGGCGGTGTTCACCTCGCCGTCGTACTCGACTTCCTGGTTGCCCTTGAGCTCGACCACGCTGCCGTCTTCAAGGGTGAAGCGGTACAGGGTCTTCTCCAGGTCGGCCTCCTTGACCAGCACGCCCTGGAATGCCGCCGGGTTGAAGCGGAAGGTGGTGCAGCCCTTGAGGCCCTGGCGCCAGGCGTAGCGATAGATGTCCTTGAACGCTTCGAACGGGTAGTCGGTCGGCACGTTGGCAGTCTTGGAGATCGATGAGTCGACCCACTTCTGCGCCGCGGCCTGGATGTCGACATGCTGGGTCGGGCTGACGTCATCGGCGGTGATGAAGTAGTCCGGCAGCTTCTCGCCCGGCTCGTCGGAGCCGGGCTTGGCGCGTGCATTGATCAGCGTGCGATAGGCCAGCAGCTCGTAGCTGAACACCTCGATCTTCTCCTTGGCCTTGCGGCCCGGACGGATCAGGTTGCGCGAGTAGTGATGGGCGAAGCTCGGCTCGATGCCGTTGGAGGCGTTGTTGGCCAGGCTGAGGCTGATGGTGCCGGTGGGCGCGATGGAGCTGTGGTGGGTGAAGCGCGCGCCCTGCTCGGCCAGTGCCTCGATCAGATCGGGCGCGTATTCGGCGATCTTCTGCATATACCGCGAGTATTTGGCGTGCAGCACACGACCGGCAATCTGGTCGCCAACCTTGTAGCCGTCCTTGGCCATCTCCGGACGCTTGCGCAGCATCTCTGCGGTAACCTCGAAGGTCTGGCTCAACAGCGGCGCCGGGCCCTTCTCCTTCGACAGCTCCAGCGCCTGCTCCCAGCCGACCAGCGCCATCTCGCGGGAAACTTCCTCGGTGAACACGCAGGCTTCCGGGCTGCCATAGCGCAGCTTGAGCAGGGTCAGGGTCGAGCCGAGACCGAGGAAGCCCATGCCGTGGCGGCGCTTGCTCTCGATCTCGTGGCGCTGCTGCTCCAGCGGCAGGCCGTTGATCTCGACGACGTTGTCCAGCATGCGGGTGAAGACGCGCACCACTTCGCGGTACTTGTCCCAGTCGAAGCGCGCTTCGACGCCGAACGGGTCGATGACGAAGTGGGTCAGGTTGATCGAGCCCAGCAGGCAGGAGCCGTATGGCGGCAGCGGCTGCTCACCGCAGGGGTTGGTCGCGCGGATCGCCTCGCACCACCAGTTGTTGTTCAGCTGGTTGACCCGGTCGATGAGGATGAAGCCTGGCTCGGCGTAGTCGTAGGTGGAGACCATGATCATGTCCCACAGATGCCGAGCCTTGACCCGCCCGTAGATCTTGCAGGCCACCAGGCCATCGTCGCGCACGATGTAGCCGTCGTGCACCGGCCATTCGCGCCAGATCACCTGGGCATCGTCGGCCAGATCCAGCTCGGCGGCTTCCTTGGCATGCACCGGGAAGATCAGCGGCCATTCGCCGTCGGCCTCGACGGTCTGCATGAACTCGTCGGTGATCAGCAGGCTCAGGTTGAACTGACGCAGGCGGCCGTCCTCGCGCTTGGCACGGATGAACTCGCGCACGTCCGGATGGCCGACGTCGAAAGTGCCCATCTGCGCGCCGCGGCGGCCACCGGCCGAACTCACGGTGAAGCACATCTTGTCGAAGATATCCATGAACGACAGCGGGCCGCTGGTGTGCGCGCCGGCGCCGGAAACGAACGAGCCGCGCGGGCGCAAGGTGCTGAACTCGTAGCCGATGCCGCAGCCGGCCTTGAGCGTCAGCCCGGCCTCGTGGACCTTGCCGAGAATGTCGTCCATCGAGTCGGTGATCGAGCCGGAGACGGTGCAGTTGATGGTCGAGGTGGCCGGCTTGTAGTCCTGCGCGCCGGCGTTGGAAATGATCCGCCCGGCCGGGATGGCGCCATTGCGCAGCGCCCAGAGGAAGCGCTCGTACCAGTGCTCACGCTGCTTGGCCGGTTCGACGTCGGCCAGGGCACGGGCGACTCGCTGCCAGGTGTCATCGACGGTCTGGTCGATGGGCGTGCCGTCCTTGCTGCTCAGGCGGTATTTCTGCGACCAGATGTCCTCGGAAGCCGCCTGCAGGGCGATGCTGGAAGTGCTCTTGCTGTCTGCCGCGATGGGCCCGTCCGTCTTCGCCATGCGCTGCGCATCCTCGTGCCGAAAAGTGGGAGAAAGGGAAGCTCGTACGATAGCGAATTTCCGTGGGGAGCATATGACTCTTGTCAAATTACCCGGAGCGCTGACGAACGGTGCGCCAGGCGCCGGCCCAGAAACGAAAAAACCCGCCGTATGGCGGGTTCTTCCTTCAAGGGCCGATCAATTACTTGATCTTGGCTTCCTTGTAGATCACGTGCTTGCGAACGACCGGATCGAATTTCTTGATTTCGATCTTGTCGGGGGTGGTGCGCTTGTTCTTGTCGGTGGTGTAGAAGTGGCCGGTACCGGCGCTGGACACCAAACGGATCAGGTCACGCATGATTGCTCTCCTTAAACCTTTTCGCCGCGGGCGCGCAGCTCGGCCAGAACGACGTCGATGCCACGCTTATCGATGATACGCATGCCCTTGGTGGAGATGCGCAGACGCACGAAGCGCTTCTCGGACTCGACCCAGAAGCGATGATGCTGCAGGTTCGGCAGGAAACGACGACGGGTTTTGTTCATTGCGTGGGAAACATTGTTTCCGGTTACCGGACCCTTACCGGTAACTTGACAGACTCTCGACATGCCTCAGCCCTCTAAAACCACATGCCCAACCCGGCATGGGTTGGCCGCTTGAATTCACTTGTCAGTTCGGCGCTCAGCGCCACGATTCATGGGGGTCTTACCGGCCACGCTGCAAGCGAAGATACCGGGCCCCTAGAAAAGAGCGCTGCTTTATATCAGAAAGGCCCCGGAGCAACAAGCGCGGATTGATTTTTCCGCCCGGCTGCGCTGGGCTCGCCGAGCCCAGCCGGCAAGCCCGTGGGGCGCCCGCTGCAACAGCCCCGCTCGTCGCCTCGCTACATATATATAGGCAGCGATCAGCCCGTTGCCCGCGCCTCGTCACGCAGCTGACGGCGCAGCAGCTTGCCCACCGCCGTCTTCGGCAACTCGTCGCGGATCTCGATGGCGCTCGGCAGCTTGTAGCCGGTCAGAAACTGGCGGCAATGCTCGAGCAGGGCCTGATCATCGGTTGCCTCCCGCAGGCTGACAAAGACCTTCACCGCCTCGCCCTTGCGCGCATCAGGGATCCCCACCGCCACGCATTCGCGTACCGACGGGTGCTGCATCAGCACATCCTCGATCTCGTTAGGGAACACGTTGAAGCCAGACACCAGGATCATGTCCTTCTTGCGATCGACGATCTTCACGAAACCCTCGGCATCCAGCAGCGCGATGTCACCGGTCTTGAGCCAGCCGTCCGCGGTGATCACCTTGGCCGTCTCCTCCGGCCGCTGCCAATAGCCCTGCATCACCTGCGGTCCGCGCAACCAGAGCTCCCCCGGGCTTTCTGCCGGCACGTCATTGCCGTCGTCGTCCACGGTGCGCAGCTCGGTGTCGATCAGTGCCTGGCCGATGTAACCCTCGCGATAGGGGCTCAGCGCGGTCCCGGTGGCTACCACCGGTGACGCCTCGGTGAGACCGAAGCCCTCGCGGATCGGCGCGCCGGTCAACACCTGCCAGCGACGCCCGACCTCACTGTTGAGCGGCGCACCGCCGGAGGTCGCCCATTTGAGGTGCGAGAAATCGATGCTGCGAAATTGCGGGTGGTTCATCAGCCCGACGAACAGCGTGTTGATGCCGCTGAGCAGGCTGAATGGGTGACGCTGCATGGCGCCGATGGTTTCGTCCAGGTTGCGCCCGTCGCGAATGAACACGGTGTGCAGCCCCATGCCCACCGAGCTCAGGCAGTTCGTGGCGAAAGCCATGATGTGATACAGCGGCAACGGCGCGATGCGCACATCCTTTTCCGGCTCCAGCAGGCCCGGCTTGTCGAACAGCTCGATGGTCTGCAGCACGTTGGCCAGCAGGTTGCGGTGACTGAGCATCGCGCCCTTGGACACACCGGTGGTGCCGCCGGTGTATTGCAGCAGCGCCAGCCGCTCGAGCCCGACCACGCAGTCCAGCGCCGGGCTCTGTTCACCCAGCCGCAGCGCCTGCATGAAGCGCTCTGTTGCCAGCTCCTGGCTGTCATAGACCGGCACCTGCAGATCCTCGACGCTGGTGAGGATGATCCGTTCCAGTGCGGTGTCGGCCTGCACCGCCCGCACCAGCGGCAACAGCCGGTCGAGCACGAGAATCGCCCTGGCACCGGAGTCGCGGAACTGGTGGCGCGCTTCGGCCGCGGTGTATTGCGGATTGGTGTTGACGATCACCAGCCCCGCCTTGAGCGCGCCGAAGGTGGCGATGGGGTACTGCAACGAGTTGGGCAGCTGCAGCGCCAGGCGATCACCGGGTTGCAGCCCCGCATGATGGCGCAGGTACCGGGCGAAGGCGTCGGCCTGCCGGGCCAGGTCGGCGTAGCTGAGGCGGTCATCGCCACAGGAGAATGCCGTGCGGTGCGGGTGCTTCGCGCAGGCCAGGGTCAAGAGGTCATCGACGTTCTGATAGCCGCCACGGGCCAGTTCGGCGGCCACGTAGCCTTGCACGGGAGCGGACATCGACATTCTCCAAAATGAATTATTGTTTTACTGTGCGAAACTGGATGTCGAATTCGATACTAGACGATCGATTTTCTCCTCGCAATGATCGCCATTGGCCGCACTGCTCGCGATCGGGCGATCTGCTATCGTTCGCCCCCGCTGCCCACTAGCCAGAAAGACCGAGACCATGAGCGACGACATCGAAGACACCGGCACACCCAAGGATCGCAAGTTCGTCGAGGCCCTCGCCCGTGGGCTGGACGTGCTGCGTGCCTTCACCCACGGCTCGGTGGTGATGGGCAACCAGGACATCGCACGCATCACCGGGTTGCCCAAGCCCACGGTGTCGCGCATGACCTACACGCTGACCAAGCTCGGCTATCTCAGCTATTCCCAGCAGCTGGAGAAATACCAGCTCGACTCCGGCGTGCTGGCGCTGGGCTACGCCTACGTCTCCAACCTGCGGGTGCGCCAGCTGGCCAAGCCGTACATGGACGAATTCGCCCGCCGCACCAACACCACCGTGGGCCTGACCTGCCGCGACCGGCTGTCGATGATCTACGTGGAAAACTGCCGCCCGGCCGAGGTCACCACCCTGCGCATGGACGCCGGTGTGCGCCTGCCGCTGGCCACCACCGCCGCCGGGCGCGCCTTTCTCGCCGCCACCCCGGAGAAGGAACGCGAGCATCTGATGGCCGCTCTGGCCGCCAAGTATGGGGATGGCTGGGCGGCGATCCGCGACTCGCTGCAGGCGTCGTTCGAGGAATTCGCCCGTCACGGCTTCTGCCTGTCGCTCGGCGACTGGGACCGCAACGTGATGGCCGCCGGTGTGCCGCTGCACCTGGCCGACGGCAGCATCATGGCGCTCACCTGTGGCGCGCCGTCATTCCAGCTCAGCGAGGACACCCTGAAGAACTCGCTGGCCCACCAGCTGGAAATGCTCGCCCGCGATATCGAGAGCCTCGGCGTCTGATCGTCAGGCCCTGACGCTGGCCCAGGCGATGTCCGCGAGCAGCTCGCGGCAGTCGGCCAGCGCGGTACGGGAGCGTCCCGCCAGCCAGTTACGCGCCATGTCGTGGCAGGGGCCGATCACCACTGCCAGGAAGCAGTCGCCCGGCATCCGCCGGAACGCCCCGCTTTCGCGATGCCGCCGCAGAATCGCTCCGACCCGCTCACCGTGGGCGCGATTGACCTCGCGCAGCCGTTCGCCCATCTCCCCGGCCTCGACCCGCCCGCGGTTGTGCAGGACGAAACGCGCCCAGTCCGGATTGGCCACCACCCAGTCGATATAGCTGGTGACGAACAGCCGGACGCAGGCCTCGGCATCCAGCGTCTCGATCAGCCCGGCTTCGAGCAACGCGGCGTACTCTCCGATCCCTTCCAGATACAGCGCGGCGATGATCCGCTCGCGATTGCCGAAGTGGTGATAGAGACTGCCGATGCTGGCGCCGGAGCGATCACGAATCATCTCGATGGTGGTCGCCTCGACACCGAACTCGGTGAAACAGGCGAGTGCGGCCTGAAGGATTTCCTGCTTGCGGCTACTACGGGCCATCCGGCCTCCGGTCTGAACTAGAATAATTTTCTAGAATTATCTTCTACCCTTCGTATACTGCACCGATCGCAGCAATCGCAGAAGCGCGGAGAACAACAAGATGGCGACGATACAGGTTGAAGAACGCTCCATCGACAACGGCAACGGCCATGCCCTGTCGAGCCACTGGTATCAGCCGAGCAGCCCGCCATGCGGCGTCGTGCTGATCGCGCCGGCGATGGGCGTGCCGCAGCGCTTCTACACCGACTTCGCCAACTGGCTGGCCGGGCAGGGCTACCTGGCGGTGACCTTCGATTATCTGGGCATGGGGCGCTCGCGGCGGGTGCCGCTCCGCCAGTTGAGCGTCGACATCCTCGACTGGGCGCGCCACGACTGTAGCGCGGTGCTCGCCGCGGCGGCCGAAACCGCCGGAGAGCTGCCGCTGTACTGGATCGGCCACAGTGTCGGCGCGCAGATCCTGCCGCTGGTCAACGGCCACGAGCGCCTGACCCGCATCGTCACCATCGCCGCCGGCAGCGGCTACTGGCGCGAAAACAGCCCGCAGATCCGCAACAAGGCCTGGCTGCTCTGGCATGGCCTGGCGCCCGTGCTGACCGCAGTGGCCGGCTACTTCCCGGGCGGTCGCATCGGGGCGGTGGGCGACCTGCCCGCCGGGGTGATTCGCCAGTGGCGGCGCTGGTGCCTGCATCCGGAGTATCTGGTCGGTGTCGAGGGCGAGTCCATGCGCCAGGCCTTCGCAGCCGTGCGCACGCCCCTGACTTCGCTGTCCTTCAGCGACGACGAAATGATGTCGGCGCGCAACACCGAATCCCTGCATGGCTTCTACAGCTCGGCACCGAAAACCATGCAGCGCATCGCGCCCGCGGAAATCGGCGCCACGCGGATCGGACACTTCGGCTTCTTCCGTCGCAGTTTCGCCGACAATCTCTGGACGCCACGCTTGTTGCCAGAACTGATGCCGGGCCAACAACAAACGGTGGCGTGACTCTCAAGGCATTAGTTTCGCAGAGCGGAACATAGCTAGCATATTTCGAAACATATGCGAGGGTTATTCACCTTGCCGGATGGCTGATCTCCGACAAAAGTGAGGATGGGCTGGTTACAGCCCTCTTCGCCAATGGAGCCTTGCCATGCACAACAACAATAACGGCTACCCCTCGAGCACCCGCGCCTGGATGACGGTCGCGATCCTGATGCTCGCCTACGTGCTGTCCTTCGTCGACCGGCAGATTCTCAACCTGCTGGTCGAACCGATCCGCCGCGACCTGGACATCACCGACACCCACATGAGCCTGCTGATGGGCTTCTCGTTCGCGGTGTTCTACACCATCTGCGGTGTGCCCATCGGGCGCCTGGCCGACCGCAAGAGTCGCCGCGGCATCATCGCCATCGGTGTGCTGGTGTGGAGCCTGATGACCGCGCTGTGCGGCACAGCGCGGACCTTCTGGCAGTTCCTCGTGTTCCGCATTGGCGTCGGGGTCGGCGAGGCGGCGCTATCGCCCTCGGCCTACTCGCTGATCGCCGACAGCTTCCCGCCCAAGCTGCGCGGCACCGCCATGAGCGTCTATTCGATGGGCATCTACATCGGCTCAGGCCTGGCCTTTCTGCTCGGCGGGCTGGTGGTCAAGTTCGCCTCGGCACAGGGCGATGTGGAGCTGCCGGTGCTCGGCATGGTGCGTCCCTGGCAGCTGATCTTCCTCGTACTCGGTGCGGCCGGTGTGCTGTTCACCGCCGTGCTCTTGCTGATCCGCGAGCCGTCGCGCAAGGGCGTCGGCGCCGGCGTCGAGGTGCCGTTGAGCGAAGTGGCCGGCTACATCCGCCAGAACCGCCGCACCGTGCTGTGCCACAACTTCGGCTTCGCCTGCCTGGCCTTCGCCGCCTACGGCAGTTCGGCGTGGATTCCGACGTTCTTCATCCGCACCTACGGCTGGTCGGCCAGCGACGTCGGCGTGCTTTACGGCTCGGTGGTGGCAGTGGCCGGCTCAATCGGCATCATCGCCGGCGGGCGGCTGTCGGACCTGCTGCACCGCCGTGGTTATCGCGACGCACCGCTGCGCGTCGGCATCATCTCCGCCGCGCTGACCCTGCCGCTCAACCTCGCCTACCTGGCCGGCACCGGCGAACTGGCGCTGGCGCTGATCGCCCTGCACGTCTTCACCATCGCCATGCCCTTCGGCGTCGGCCCGGCGGCGATCCAGGAAATCATGCCCAACTCGATGCGTGGCCAGGCCTCGGCGGTATACCTGTTCGTCATCACCATGGTCGGCCTCGGCATCGGCCCGACCGCGGTGGCGCTGGGCACCGATTTCGTCTTCGGCGACGACAACGCCCTGCGCTACTCGCTGCTGATCGTCACCGGCATCGCCCTGGTCGGCGCCATGATCCTGCTCGGCATGGGGCTCAAGCATTACCGCGGCAGCCTGGATCGCTTGCAGGAGTGGAAGCCGCAGGGTGCGGCGCCAGCCGAGGTAGAGGCGAAACCGGCCTGATCGGACGCGGGACGCCAGGCGCGGGGTGGATCGCGCTTCACCGATCCACCGCCCCACCGATCCACGGGTGCCGACCCAACCGCGTGGATTTGAAAAGCGACATCCACCCTACGAGACTGCCACCTTGCGCGCAGCGCCGTAGGGTGGGCTTTCAGCCCACCGTTTGGTTGCTGGCGCGAGCTGAAGCGAAACGCCGCCCTACAGAAGTGAAGACGATGTCTCCGCCACACCTGCCCGCAGTCGGCTAAGCACCTGACCCTATCTCTGCAAAGCAAAACCGGGCCACAGGGGCCCGGTCGTGTGTCGCGATTGGCGCGTTACGCCACCTGCATCAACTTGGCGTACGCCTTCAGATGGTGGTCGTCGTCACCGAACTGGTGGGCGATCATCACCAGGCGCTTGGCGTGGTGGGCGAGGTTGTATTCCCAGGTCATGCCGATGCCGCCGTGCAGCTGGATCGCTTCCTCGGCCACCTTGCGCGCGGCGCGGGCGCAGATGTACTTGGCGGCAGCGATGATGCGGCTGCGCTCGTCGTTGTCTTCGCCATCGGCAAAGGTCGCGGCGAGGATCGCCATGCTGGTGGCCTGCTCCAGCTCGGTCTGCATGTCCACCATGCGGTGCTGCAGGACCTGGAACTTGCCGATCGGCACGCCGAACTGCTTGCGCGTCTTCAGGTAGTCGAGGGTCAGCTTGCAGGCCTCGTCCATGCTGCCGAGGGCATCGGCGCACTGCGCGGCGATGGCGCGGCCCTGCTGGTAGCGCAGCGCCGGAAGCTCGTTGCCGATTTCGCCGAGCAAGGCGTCAGCGCCGACCTGCACGTTGTCGAGGAACAAGTCGCAGCCCTTGCGCCCGTCGATGGTCGGGTAGACGCGACGGCTGACGCCCTGAGCGTTCGGATCGACGAGAAACAGGCTGATGCCCGTTTCGTCGCGACTGTCGCCGGCAGTGCGCGCCGACACGATGATCTGCCCGGCACTGTGCCCGCCGATGACCACGGCCTTGCGGCCGTTCAGACGATAGCCGCCGTCGACCGCCTCGGCCTTGGTCTGTACATCGTTCAGGTTGTAGTGGCTCTGCGGCTCGTCGAACGCCACCGCCAGTTGCAGCGAGCCGGCGGCGACCTGTGGCAGCAGATCCTGTTTCTGCGCATCGGAACCGAGCTGGTTGACCAGACCACCGGCGAAGATCACCGATTGCAGATAGGGCTCCAGCGTCAGGCCGCGACCCAGTTCGGTCATGACCAGCATGGTTTCCACGCCGCCACCACCAAAGCCGCCGATCTCCTCGGAGAACGGCACGGCGGTCAGGCCCAATTCGCCCAGCTGCGACCAGAACTCGGCGGAAAAGCCCAGCTCGGACTCGCTGAATTTCTCGCGCTGCTCGAACGGGTAGGCGTCGCGCACCAGACGCGCCGCGGTATCTTGCAGCATTTGCTGCTCTTCAGTCAGTTTGAAGTCCATTGCGGTGCCCCCTTACAGCTCGAGAATCATCTTCGAGACGATGTTCTTCTGGATTTCGTTGGAGCCGCCGAAGATCGACAGCTTGCGCATGTTGAAGTAGTCGCCGGCCAGCGACGCGCTGTAGTCGGCGTGCAAGAGCTCACCGTCGTAGTCCAGCTGCATCTCCTCCTCGAGGAAGGGCAACGCGTAGGGGCCGATGACCTTGCGCAAGAGGTGAGTGATCGCCTGGCGGATCTCGGTGCCCTTGACCTTGAGGATGGAGGACTCGGCGCCGGGCACGCCGCCTTCCTTCGCCGCGGCGAGGATGCGCAGGGTGCTCATCTCGATGGCCATCAGCTGCATTTCCACTTCCGCGACCTGGGCGCGGAACAACGGGTCTTCGAGCATCGGCTTGCCGTCGCAGACCTCCTTCATGGCGATGCGCTTGAGATGCGCCAGCACCGCCTTGGACGAGCCGATGCCGGCCAGGCCCGTGCGCTCGTGGGTCAGCAGGTACTTGGCGCAGGTCCAGCCCTGGTTTTCCTCGCCGACGAGGTTTTCCACCGGCACGCGGACGTTGTCGAAGAAGACTTCGTTGACCTCGTGGTCGCCGTCCAGGGTGATGATCGGCCGCACGCTGATGCCCGGGCTCTTCATGTCGATCAGCAGGAAGCTGATGCCGCGCTGCTGCTGGGCTTCCGGGTCGGTGCGCACCAGGCAGAAGATCATGTTGGCGTGCTGGCCGAGGGTGGTCCAGGTCTTCTGGCCGTTGACCACGTAATGGTCGCCGTCACGCACGGCGCGGGTCTTGAGGCTGGCCAGGTCCGAGCCGGCACCGGGCTCGGAATAGCCCTGGCACCACCAGTCCTCGCCGGAAAGAATGCGCGGCAGGTAGTGGTCGATCTGCTGCTGGGTGCCGAACTTGATGATCACCGGGGCGACCATGTTGACGCCGAAGGGCACGGTACGCGGTGCGCCGAAGGCGGAGCACTCCTCGTCGAAGATGTGCTTTTCCACCGGTCCCCAGGTGGTGCCGCCCAGTTCCACCGGCCAGCCCGGCGCGTACCAGCCGCGCTTGACCAGAATCTGCTGCCAGCGCTCGTGATCCGCTTTGGACATGTGTTTGCCGAGCTTGACCTTGGCGGCGATGTCCGCCGGCAGCTCGCTTTTCAGGAAGGCACGCACTTCGTCGCGGAAGGCGAGCTCTTCGGCCGTGTAGTTGACGTTCATGGGTAGGTCCTCATGCTGCGTTCGGTTTGCAGGCGGCGGCGCTCATCGCCCGGCCTGCCATTCGGTGAAGGTGCGGCCTTCGGCGGCCAGTTTTTCCAGCAGCGGCGCCGGCTTCCACCAGTCGCCGCAACGCGCGTGCAGTTCTTTTACTCGCGCCAGCACCTTGTCCAGGCCGACGCTGTCGGCGTAGTACATCGGCCCGCCGCGGAAGGCCGGGAAGCCGTAGCCGTTGAGGTAGATGACGTCGATGTCGCTGGAGCGCTGGGCAATGCCTTCCTCGAGAATCTTCGCGCCCTCGTTGACCAGCGCGAAGATGCAGCGCTCGACGATGTACTGCTCGTCCAGCGCCTTTCGCTCGATGCCTTTTTCCCGCGACGCGGCTTCCAGCATAGGCGCGAGCTCGGTGTTCTCCTGCGGGGTGCGGTTGCCGGTTTCGTAGCGGTAGTAGCCGGCACCGGTCTTCTGGCCAAGCATGCCGGCGGCGCAGAGCTTGTCCGAGACGGTGGGGAAATCCAGGTGCACCGGCAGCGTCGCGCGCTGGCGCTTGCGGATCGCCTGGCCGATGTCGAGGCCGGACAGATCGCGCATGGCAAACGGTCCCATGGCCATACCGAAGTTGCGCAGGGCAGCGTCGACCTGTTGCGGCGTGGCGCCCTCCTCCAGGAGGAACTCCGCCTCGCGGCCGTACTGGAAGACCATGCGGTTGCCGACGAAGCCGTCGCAGACGCCGACTACCACCGAGACCTTCTTCAGCTGCTTGCCGATCGCCATGGCGGTGGCGAGCACTTCATCGCTGGTCTTCTCGCCGCGCACCACTTCCAGCAGGCGCATGACGTTGGCCGGGCTGAAGAAATGCAGGCCGACCACATCCTCGGGGCGCCTGGTGAAGCCGGCGATGGCGTCTAGGTCCAGCGACGAGGTGTTAGAGGCGAGGATCGCACCGGGCTTGCACACCGCATCCAGTTGCTCGAAGACCTGCTGCTTGACGCCCATCTCTTCGAACACCGCCTCGACCACCACGTCGGCATCGGCCAGGGCGGCGTAGTCGGTGACGCCGGTGATCAGCGCGAGGCGCTGCTCCATCGCATCCTCGGTCAGACTGCCGCGTTTGACGCTCGCCGCGTAGGTGTCACGGGCGCGCTGCAGGCCGCGTTGCAGGGCTTGCTCATTGATTTCCAGCAGCTTCACCGGCACCCCGGCATTGGCGAAGCTCAGCGCGATACCGACACCCATGGTGCCGCCACCGATCACCGCGGCGGTCTTGATCGGGCGTGGTTTCACGTCTGCCGGCAGATCGTTGATCTTGCCGGCCTGACGCTCGGCGAAGAACGAATGAACCAGAGCACCACGCTGAGGCGAGTTCAGGCATTCGGCAAACAGCTCACGCTCGCGCTTGAGGCCTTCAGCCAACGGCAGCTTCGTCGCCGCCTCGACCGCCGCGATGCAACGCAGCGGCGAGAACAGTCCAGGCATGCGCTTGGCCACTTCGGCGTGCTTGGCGCGGATCAGCGCCTCGTTGTCGGCGCCCTCAAGGCCTCGGGTCTGCTCGCCGGTGCGTCGTGGGGCGCGGCCTTCATCGACCATACGACGGGCATAGGCCAGGCCAGCGTTCACCAGATCACCCTCGAAGAGCTCGTCGACGATGCTGTGCTCGACCGCCTCGGCAGCACTGATCGGCTGACCGCTGACGATCAACTCCAGCGCCTTCTCGACACCCGCCAGACGCGGCAGCCGCTGGGTGCCGCCGGCGCCCGGTAACAAACCCAGCTTCACTTCCGGCAGGCCGAGCTTGGCGTCCTTGCGCGCGATGCGGTAATGACAACCCAGCGCCACTTCCAGCCCGCCGCCGAGCGCGGTGCCATGAATGACTGCGACGCTCGGCTTGCTGCAGCCTTCGATGATCTCGATCACCTCGGGCAGGCTCGGCGCCTGCGGCGGCTTGCCGAACTCCTTGATGTCAGCGCCGGCGATAAAGGTGTTGCCCTCGCACACCAGCGCCACGGCGCGCACCTGCTGGTCCGCTTCGGCACGCTGAAAGGCCTTCAGCAGCCCCTCGCGCACCGACTGGCCGAGAGCGTTGACCGGTGGATTGTTGACCGTGATCAGCGCGATATCGCCCTGAACTTCGAGCCGTACGACATCTGTCATGACGGGCCTCCGCTGTGTGAAATGCTGATTGGAATTGTAATTTCACGGAATCATGTTTCGCACTGCAGAATAAATGACTCATTTCTGCGTGTCGATAGCACCATGCGGCCAGCGCATTCGAGCGAAAAGAAGGCGCAGAGCCGCGCCAGACAAGGGATGGTGCGCGACCCAGGGGCGATCGGTCGCGGCTATCAATACAGGGAATGTCGGATCAGAAGCAGGCTAGCCCGCGACGGCATGGCGAGGCGCGCGCGCCAGCAGATCAGGATCGATGCGCAGCAGGCGCACCGTCCGCTCGCCGGCCAGACTGGCCGGCGCGGCATCGGCGGGCAGTTCGATCAGCAGCCGCGTCAGGTTGAGCACCAGCGCTTCGCGGCGCAGTACACCGGCACCCAGCGCGTAGTAGGCGCTGATCACCTGGCGCAGCTCCAGTGGCAGCGCCCACTGTGCCCGCAGCGCCGAGCCGAAGCCGGCCGCGCGCTCGCGCAGGCAGCGTTGCAGATCCGCTTCATCCAGCGCGCCGCCACTGTCGAGCCATTCCTGCAGGCTGCGCAGCAGCGCCAGCTCGCCGATGTTCTGCAGTAGCCCGGCGCTGAAACAGAGCTCGACATCCAGCTTCAGCTGGCGCGCCAGCCAGCTCGCCAGCCGTGCCGTGCGCAGCGCCTGATGACCGAGCTGGCCGGCAAGCTCGGCGAGGCGAGGCTCGGGCAACCGCGCGTTGTGTTGCAGGGCCAGCTCGGTCACCAATTGCAGACTGCGCGCCGCACCGAGCTGACGTCTCGCCTGCGCCAGGCCAAGGCAGGGCGCCGCCGGCTGCGCCGCGCCATTGCTGGCGACGCTGATCAGCCGGGCCGTGACCTGCGGATCGCGGGCCAGTAGCTCCTCGAGTTCGGCGAAATCCTGATCACCGCCTTGCAGGCGCTGCAGGGCGACCAGCACCGCCTCCTGCAGCGGGGCGCCGCGGTTATGCGGGCGCATGCGCTCGAGAAAGCTCTCCACAGTGTCTGCCACTGCAGGCGTCGTTACCCCGGCACGTCCGGCCGAGCGCGGCAGCAACCTGTCCAGCCGCTGGCGCAGGTCGTCGAGATCGTAGGGTTTGCCTAGGTACGCGGCGGGCGCCAATGGCAGCACGGTGCGGACGCTGGCGGTATCGGTACGCGCGCTGATCAGCACGCAGGGCAGGCGCTGGGTCGGGCCGTGACGACGCAGTTCACGCAACAGCTGGCGACCATCGAGACCTTCCAGCTCACCATCGATGATCAACAGGCTGGGCACCTGACGCTTGCACAGCTCCAGCGCGGCATGCCCGTCCGCCGCGGGTTGCACACGCATACCGGGGCGCAGTTCGCGCACCAGCTGACAAAGCTGGTCCGCGCGCCAGGGCTCGTTGTAGGCAACCAGAACGAAGGAAACTTGGGCAGAGAGGCTCACTGCACGGCTCGCTGGAGATGTCACCACAGCCTAGCGACGGGATAGGTCGATGGCGAGAGACCCTCGAGACGAGAATCGCGCCAATGGGGGCGCGATTCTGCACGACCTGATGGCATACAGCCAGCCTCTGACCCTGAGGCTAGCTGTCGCAGGTGGCTCAGATACCCATGCAGAGATACTTGATCTCCAGGTAGTCCTCGATGCCGTACTTGGAGCCCTCGCGGCCAAGGCCCGAGGACTTCACGCCGCCGAACGGCGCCACTTCGGTGGAGATCAGTCCGGTGTTGATGCCGACCATGCCGTACTCCAGCGCCTCGGCGACGCGGAACACCCGGCCCAGATCGCGGGCATAGAAGTAGGAGGCCAGGCCGAACTCGGTGTCGTTGGCCTTGGCGATCGCCTCGGCCTCGTCCTTGAAGCGGAACAGCGGCGCCAGCGGACCGAAGGTTTCTTCCTTGGCCACCTTGGCGCTGTCCGGCACATCCACCAGCACGGTGGGTTCGAAATAGCTGCCGCCCATTGCATGAGCCTGACCGCCCGCCACCAGTCGCGCGCCCTGGGCGACGGCATCCTCGATATGCTCGCGGACCTTGCTGGCGGCACGATCATCGATCAGCGGGCCGATGTCAGTGCCCTCCTCCAGGCCGTTGCCGACCCGCAGCTTGGCCACCGCCGCCTGGAATTTCTCGGCAAAGGCGTCGTAAACGCCGTCCTGTACGTAGATGCGGTTGACGCATACACAGGTCTGCCCGGCGTTGCGGTACTTGGACTGCATGGCGCCCTTCACCGCCTCGTCCAGGTCGGCATCATCGAAGACGATGAATGGCGCGTTGCCGCCCAGCTCCAGGGACACCTTCTTGATCCCCGGCGCGCACTGCTCCATCAGCTTGGCGCCCACTTCGGTGGAGCCGGTGAAGGAAATCTTGCGCACCTTGGGGTTGGCGGTCAGCTCGTTGCCGATGTCACCAGCCGAGCCGGTCACGACGCTGAGCACGCCGTTGGGAATCCCGGCGCGCTCGGCCAGCTCGACCATCGCCAGCGCCGAGAACGGCGTCTGCGAGGCGGGCTTGATCACCATGGTGCAGCCAGCCGCCAGCGCCGGGCCGGCCTTGCGGGTGATCATCGCCGCCGGGAAGTTCCACGGCGTGATCGCCGCGGTCACGCCGATCGGCTGCTTGATGACGAGGATGCGCTTGTCCTTCTGGTGCCCGGGAATGGTGTCGCCATAGATGCGCTTGGCTTCCTCGGCGAACCACTCGATGAAGGAGGCAGCATAGGCGATCTCGCCCTTGGCTTCGGCCAACGGCTTGCCCTGCTCCAGCGTCATCAATCGGCCCAGGTCGTCCTGGTTCTCCATCAGCAGCTCGAACCAGCGGCGCAGCTTCTGCGAGCGCTCCTTGGCGGTCAGATCACGCCAGGCCGGCAGCGCCCGCTCGGCGGCATCGATCGCGCGGCGGGTTTCGGCGGCGCCCATCTTCGGCACGGTACCGAGAATCTCGCCGCTGGCCGGGTTGTTCACGCTGATGGTCTGGCCGCTGTCGGCATCGACCCAGGCACCATCGATATAGGCCTGCTGGCGGAACAGAGCGGTGTCTTTGAGTTGCATGGCAGTCTCCTCGGGCATCGTAGCGGCAGGCCCGCTGCGGAAAATTCGGCGAACGCGACGATCATCTGAACCGTCCTTCGCCGCCCGGTTCCAGCCGCCGCATCGCACTGCGAACAGCCATGCTAGGACTGCAGCCGGCCGGCCGGCAAGCTCATGACACATGACGTTGTCGCGCCATTGACCAGCCTGATGAACGAAGGCGGGCGAGGCTGTCACGTCTTGTTACCCAAACCCCACTACTGGCCGGGGTATAGTTGCGCGCGAGCGGCGCCAGCCGCCGACAACCAAGGATCGATAAGGAGTTACCGTGAAAGCACTGATGACAGGCGCCGTAGCCGCCGTCCTGCTGGCCAGCACTGCCGCCCAGGCGCAGATGAAACCGGAAGAAATGGTCGAAACCCGCCAGGCCGGCTATCAGTTCATGTCGTGGAACATGGGCAAGATCAAGGCCCAGGTAGTCGACGGCAAGGAGCCTTACGACCAGGCCAAGGTGGCTGCCGCCGCCAATGCCATCGCCGCCATCGCCAACTCCGGCATGGGCAGCCTGTACAGCCCGGATACCACCACCGAGCAACTGGGCAAGGCCACCCGTCTGAAGCCTGAGTTCTTCCAGAACCTCGACGAAGCCGGGCAGATTGGCCGCAAGTTCACCGCTGCCGCCAACCAGCTTGCCAAGGTCGCCGCGGAAGGCGATCAGGCCGCGATCAAGAAGGCCTTCGGCGACGTCGGTGGCAGCTGCAAGTCTTGCCACGACAAGTTCCGCGCCGACTGATCGTCCCCAGCCAGCCGTCACCCGCCGTCGGCTGGCTTACCAGTCCAGGCTGGGCGCCACCGCCGCCGGCTCAGGCCGCAGCCAATCCCCCACCGCCTGCACGCCCCAGACGCAAGCCGCACCCAGCGCGATCGCCAGAACCGCGGTGGGCAGCGCGCCGCCCCGCGCGTCCTGCTGCGTCGGATGCTCGCGCTCTGCCCGTCCCGCGATCATCGCCCGCACCAGTGGCCGGCGCATTACCAGCGTGTAATAGAGGATGGCCGCAAGGTGCGTGCCGATCAGCACCAGCAGCAGCCACTTCGCCTGCCGATGCAGGCCGCTCAGCGCGCTGCCGGTTTCGCTGCTGACCAGCGCATAGAGCGGGCCCTGGAAGGCGATGTCGTCGGTCGCCATCAGCCCGCTGGCGACCTGGAAGCTCACCAGCAGCAGCATGGCCAGTACCGAGAACGCGCCAAGCGGATTGTGCCCGGCTTCGCGCCAGTTGCCCTGCAGATAGTCCTTCACACCGAACGTCGCGGCGAAGATCCGTGACCAGCAGGCATACGTCGAACCGACGAAGCCCCAAATCAGGCGGAACACCAGCAGTCCCAGCACCAGCAGGCCGAGCCGGCCATGCCAGAGCATCAGGTTGCCGCCGATCCAGCCCGTGACGATGGCCGCGATAACCGCCCCGGCGAACAACCAGTGAAACAGCCGCAGCGGCGCGTCCCAGAGTTTGATATGGCCCGACATCCCCATCCCCTCGCCATCCGAACAACCACGGCCCCCAGCCGCGACACGCAAGGGTATCAGCCGAGCCCGCCGCAGGCAGCTGCGAAAAAGCCGCACCCGGGCGTATCCACCCGGCCGCACCAGCATGGACGCCCGTCAACGACATGCGTATGATTGCGCCCCGCAACGCATCCGTAGCTCAGCTGGATAGAGTACTGCCCTCCGAAGGCAGGGGTCGTGGGTTCGAATCCCGCCGGATGCGCCATACAGATAGTCGTTTCGAGCCTCAGTCGAAGCACTCCAAAAAGCCCGCTCGCTGCGGGCTTTTGCGTTTCTGCAGGTCCGTCAGCGATCAGCAGATCGCCTGCCAGCATTGCCGGACCGATGCAAGCCAAACCCGCCGCGCGGCGACGCCGAACCGCCCCAATCTGACCTCACGCTCGTTTTAGACGCATCCGCCGGGCTTTCTGTGAACCGGTTCACCGAGCCTGCGGGACAACTGAACTTCAATGCCCCGCTCAGGTCGCGCCATGCGCACCTTGCCCCCACACACGACTTCAAGGAGGAAATCGCGTGCCCGTGCGCTATTACGCCCTCGTTTCGCTCATCGCCGCCGCGCTGCTCGCTGGTTGCACCGGCAACTACAAATTCGACGATGACCACTATCGCCCGCTGGGTGATCCGCAAGCCTTGAATCGCGGCCAGTAACCGCAAGGAGCGACACGACCATGGAACTGGTCTTCGATATGGTGGGCGCCCAGCAATTCGTGCCGGGTCTGCTGACCACCAAAACCTTCAAGCAGGCCGGCGGTGTGATCGGCCGCGCAGAGGGCTGCGATTGGGTAATCCCCGACCGCAAGCGCGTCCTCTCCGGCCGTCACGCAGTGATCAGCTACCGCGACGGCGCCTTCTTTCTCACCGATACCAGCAGCAACGGCATCCAGCTCAAGGACAGCGGCGCCAGCCTGCTCAAGGGCCAGCCGCAGCGCATCGAGCATGGCAGCGTCTACTGCCTGGGCGATTTCGAGATCCGCGCCCGGCTGATCCAGGACCCGGCGCTGTTCGAAGGTGACATCGGTCGTCCGCAGCCGGCCGGCAGCATCATCCCCGACGATGCCTTCCTCGACCTCGATCCGCTGGTCGCAATGGAACAGCAAGAGCGCGTCTATGCCGAGGTCGACGACCTCGACCTCGCTCTGGTAGCGCCACAGCGCCAGGCGCAGCAGCAGCGCGACTATGCGCGCATCGACATGGAAAGCCTGCCGTTGCCGGAGCTGGTCATGCCGCAGGCAGCACCGCAAGCCAAGCGCGAAGCCGAGCCCGAACGACTGCCACAGGGATTCTGGGCGCGTTTCGGCGAGGCGCTGGGCATCGATCTCGACGATCTCGACGAGGACCAGCGCCAGGCCTTGGCGCTGAATGCCGCCCGTCTGCTCAAGCAGAGCGTCGGCGGCCTGCAGCAGAGCCTGCGCACCCGCAGCGAGCTGAAGAACGAGCTGCGCCTGGCGCTGACCACCGTGCAGAGCGCCGGCAACAACCCGCTCAAGCATAGCGCTGATACGGGTGAGGCCCTGAGCGCCCTGCTGCTCGGTGGCAAGCCAGGCCAACTCTCGGCCGAACAGGCCATCGGTCGCGCCTTCCGCGACCTGCAGGCGCATCAGGTGGCACTGCTGGCGGCCAGTCGCGCGGCGGTGCAGGCGATGTTCGAGCAGCTGGCACCAGAGCAGCTGGCGCTGCGTTTCGAACGCGAAGGCCGCAAACCGCTGATCGCTACTGCTGGCAGTCGCTGGCGCGCCTATCGGCGGCTGCATCACAGCCTCGGCCAGGATGCCGACTGGAGCGAGCGACTGTTCGCCCGCGACTTCGCCAAGACCTATGAGGAGCAGGTGCGCCTGATCGCCACGCTCGATTCAACCCATCAAGGATGATCCCATGCCTCGTCGCATCACCCTGGCCATGCTGGCCTCGCTGCTCGTGCTGGGCGGCTGCTCAGCGCTGTCGCCGTACTCCAAGCTGACCAAACTCGACCTCGAACTGCACGGCAGCGACCGCCTCAACCCCGATCTCAACGGCCGGCCGTCGCCGATCGTGCTGCGCCTGCTGGAGCTCAAGCATCCGGTGGCGTTCGAGAATGGCGACTTCTTCGCCCTCTACCAGCGGCCCAAGGAAGCCCTGGCGCCAGACCTGGTGACCTCCGAGGAACTGGAACTGCGTCCCGGCGAAAGCCGTGAGCTGAAGCTCTCGGTGCAGGACGGCAGCCGCTACGTCGGCGTGCTGGCCGCCTACCGCGACCTGCCGGAAGCCAGCTGGCGCTACGTCATCGCGCTGCCGCCGCAAGAGCGCACCCGCATCGCCCTGAGCCTGGACGAGCGCGGCATCGCGCTGTTCGACCCGCTCGCCGAAGAAGGACAGTAAGCATGAGCCTGCATAAGGTTGTCTGGCAGGAAGGCATGCTGCTGCGTCCGCAGCACTTCCAGCAGAGCGATCGCTATTACGATCACCAACTCAAGGCGCGCACCCAGAAGCTGAGCAGCTATGCCTGGGGATTCTTCAATTTGGAGATCGACCGCCAGTTTCTCAACATGGGCAAGCTGGTGCTCAGCCAGGCCAGCGGCATCCTACCCGACGGCACGCTGTTCGAGCTGGGCAGCGAGCGCGAGCCACTGGCGCTGGACATTCCGCCGAACACCGGCAGTACACCGGTATACCTTGCGCTGCCGCTGGTCACCGGCAACCACATCGAAACCCGCCGGCCCGAGCAGAAGGACGTGCTGGCGCGCTATACCGCCCACGAACTTGACGTCGCCGACTCCAATGCCGGCGACAGCAGCACCAGCCAGGTCAGCACCGGCCTGCCGGATTTCCGCCTGCTACTGGGCGAGCAGCAGAGCGATCAGGCCTACGTGAAGCTGCAGCTGTGCGAGGTGCTGGACACCACGCCGGACGGGGTCATCAGCCTCGACGCGGAATTCATCCCCACCTACGTCAACTTCCAGGCTTCCGGCTATCTGCTGTCCTGCCTGAAGGAAGTGATCAGCATGCTCGCCCACCGCGGCGATACCCTCGCCGAGCGCATCAGCGCCACCGGCAAGGTCGGTGGCGCCGAGGTCGGCGACTTCATGATGCTGCAGCTGATCAACCGTCACGAGCCGGTGCTGCGCCACTACCTGGGCGTGGAGCAGGTGCACCCGGAGCAGATCTATCGCGACCTGCTCGGCCTGCTCGGTGAGCTGGCGACCTTCTCCAGCGAGAGCAAGCGCCCGCGCCTGGACGGTCGTTACCAGCACAGCGACCAGGGCGCGAGCTTCCGCAAGCTGATGGACGCGATCCGCCAGGTGCTGTCGATGGTGCTCGAGCAGCACGCCATCGAGCTGCTACTGCAGCAGCGTCAGTACGGCATCCAGGTATCGCCGCTGCATGACCACAAGCTGCTCGGCACGGCGTCCTTCGTGCTCGCCGCCAGCGCCCAGTGCGATTCGGAAACCCTGCGCACGCGGCTGCCGGCCCACCTGAAGATCGGCCCGGTGGAGCGCATCCGCCAGCTGGTCAACCTGCATCTGCCGGGCATCCGCCTCAAGCCGCTGCCGGTGGCGCCGCGGCAGATCCCCTTCCACGCCGGCAAGACCTATTTCGCCTTGGAGCTCAGCGCCGAGGACCAGGCGCAGCTGGAGCGTTCCGGCGGCTTTGCCTTCCATGTGTCCGGTGACTTCGCCGGGCTCGAACTGAAATTCTGGGCGGTCAGGGACTGAGCGACATGATCAAGGAAATGGATTACGGACAGGACGACCGCACGGTCATCGTCAATCGAGCGGGAGAGGCCCCGGCGCAGAGCCCGCTGACCGACTTCGACAGCCCGCCGCGCTTCGAGCAGCTGGAGGAGCGGATGATCTACGCCGCGCGCCTGCGCCCGGCGGAAACCTTCAACATCAGCCTCAATCCGCTGGTGGCCGCCGCCTCGCCGCTGCTGTCGGAAGTGGTGCGCTTCAAGCACAGCCTGGAAAGCGAAGACCTGCAGGCCCTGCACGGCCAGTTGAGCAGCGCGATCAAGCTGTTCGAGCATCGCGCGCTGCACGACGGCGCCGAAAGCAGCCAGGTGATGGCGGCGCGCTACGTGCTCTGCACCGTGCTCGACGAGGCCGTGGTGACCACGCCCTGGGGCAACGAGAGCGAATGGTCGCAGATGAGCCTGCTGTCCTCCTTCCACAACGAGACCTTCGGCGGAGAGAAATTCTTCCAGCTGCTCGAGCGGCTGACGCGCAACCCGGTCAAGCACCTGCCGATGCTTGAGCTGATGTACCTCTGCCTGTCCCTTGGCTTCGAGGGCAAGTACCGCGTGCTGCCGCGCGGCATGCTCGAGCTGGAAGCGGTACGCGACAGCCTCTACCGGCAGATCCGGCAGATGCGCGGGGACATCCCGCGCGAGCTGTCGCCGCATTGGGAGGGCCTCAAGGACACCCGCCGACGCCTGGTGCGCATCGTGCCCTGGTGGATGGTGGCGCTGTTCACGCTGGCCTGCCTCGGGGTGATCTACGGCGGCTTCGCCTGGGTCCTCGGCGAACAACGCGAGGCGGTGCTGCAACCCTATCGAGTGCTGGACATGGATGCCGGCGGTTCCACCTTTTCAGGGATGAAATGAGATGAAGACGTTCTTTGGCAAGCTCGGCGCCGTGCTGCGCCGGACCTGGGTCTGGAGCCTGCTGCTGGTCCTGCTGCTGGCGGTTGTGGTGTGGTTCGTCGGGCCGCTGCTGGCGGTCGACGACTACCGCTTCTGGGAATCCTCGACCGCCCGCCTGCTGAGCATCAGCGTGCTGTTTCTCGGCTGGGGCCTGGCCATGGTCTTCGCCAGCTGGCGCGCCAGCGCACGCAAGAAGCGCGACGCCGAGGATCAGGACGTTCAGGAACAACTGCGCCGCGACGGCCTGATCGGCGAAGAGCAACAGGAGTTGCGCCATCGCTTCAAGCAGGCGCTGCGCACCCTGAAGACCTCCAGCCTCTATCGCGGGCGCAGCGAGAAATGGCGCAGCGAGCTGCCCTGGTACCTGCTGATCGGCCCGCAGGGTAGCGGCAAGACCAGCCTGCTGGACTTCTCCGGGCTGGATTTCCCGCTCAACCGCAGCGAACAGCAGCGCCTGACCAAGGATGTCTCCGGCACCCGCTTTGCCGACTGGTACTTCGCCGATCATGCCGTGCTGATCGACACCGCCGGCCGCTATCTGACCCAGCCCGACGCTGCCGTCGACGGCAGCGCCTGGGACACCCTGCTCGGTCTGCTGCGCAGGCGTCGTGCCCGTCCGCTCAACGGCGTGCTGGTCAACCTGCCCGTGGACCTGCTGCAGGGCGGCAGTGAACTGGAGCTGGAGAACCTTGCCCGCCAGACCCGTCAGCGCCTGCACGAGATCCATCAACGTCTGAGCGTGGACGTGCCGGTCTACCTGGTGCTGAGCAAGGCCGATCGGATTCTCGGTTTCGACGAGTTCTTCGAGCAGCTGTCGCGGGAGGAAAGCGACCAGGTGCTCGGCGCGAGTTTCCGCAAGGAACAGAATGGCAGCGACGCGCAGGTCGTGCGCCAGGAGTTCGAGGAACTGCTGCGCCGGCTGAACAGCCAGGTAATCCTGCGCATGCATCAGGAGCGCGATACCCAGCGCCGTGGCCGCATCCTCGACTTCCCCCATCAGCTGGGGCAGATCGGCGAGCATCTGAGCCTGTTCATCGAACTGGCCTTCGCCGGCAACCGTTACCAGCGTGCCAGCCAGCTGCGCGGTTTCTACCTGACCAGCGCGCCGCAACTGCGCGAAGGTCTCGACCCGCTCACCGCCGGCATCGGTCGTCAGCTCGGCCTGGCCAGCAGTGCACTGCCAACCTTCCGCAGCGGCCGTGCGCGCTTCATCAATCAGCTGCTCAGCCGGGTGATCTTTCCGGAAGCCGAACTGGCGGGCCTCGACCAGCGCGAGGTGCGCCGCATCGACTGGGGCCAGCGTGCCCTCTATGCCGGCGCCTTCGGCTGCCTGCTGCTGATCGGTGGCGCCTGGGCGCTGAACTTCTCGGGCAACCATGAGCGCCTGGAACAACTGCGCGGCATCGCCCAGCAACTCGGCAGCGAGCGCAAGTCCATCGAGGCGGGAGACGAGGCACTACGTACGCTCAAGGCTCTGGACGCGAGCTATGCGGCGACCGAGGTGTTCCCGCCGAAAGACGAGGTGTCCTGGCTGCGCCGGGGCGGCCTGTATCAGGGCGAGGCGGTCGACCCGACGCTGCACGAGGCCTATCGCCGCGATCTGGAGAAACTGCTGCTGCCACGTGTCGCCCGGCAGCTGGAAGCGCAGATTCGCGCCAACCTGAACGACCGCGAGCAACTGCTCGGCAGCCTGCGCGCCTATCTCATGCTGAACCTGGCCGAACGCCGTGATGCGGCGTTTCTCAAGGACTGGCTGGCCGCCGACTGGTCGCTGCGCCATCCGGGCAATGCCGTGGCGCAGCAGGGGCTCAACACGCACTTCGCGCGCCTGCTGGAGGAATCCTTCGCGCCGTATCAGCTGAACGAAAAACTGGTGGCCAAGGCCCGCGCCCAGTTGCGCAGCGAATCGCTGGCGGCAGTGGTGTACCGCATGCTGCGCGACCAGGCGCGCAACCTTCCCGACTATCGTCTGAACACGCAGCTCGGCCCGCAGGCGTCGCTGTTCGTCGGCGGCGACTACACGATTCCCGGCTTCTATACCCAGCGCGGCTATCACAAGCTGTTCGTCGCTCAGGGCGCCGATCTGGTCAGTGAGATCCTGCGCGACAACTGGGTGCTGGGCGAAGGCGACAGCCTCAGCGCCAAGGACCTTGGCCGCCTGCTGACGGAAATGGAGCAGCTGTATTTCCGCGACTACGCCGTGCACTGGAGCGAAGCGATTGCCCAGCTGAACATCCTGCCGGCCGCCAGTGCGGCGCAGGGTGCCGCACAGCTCGCCGGGCTCACTGCCGCCAACTCGCCGCTGCTGCAACTGCTGCTGGAAATACGCGAGAACACCCGCTTCGCCGGTGTGACCGAAGCGACCGCCGAGGCCGGCGAGCTGGCCGAAGCGGCGCAAGGCGCCGGTGGCAAGCTCGGCAAGGCGGCCAAACTGGCCACTGCCGCGGCGGAGCAGGCCCAGGCTGCGCTCCTGAAGAACATACCCGACACTGCACGCAAGACCCTGGAGCGCCGCTTCGCGCCGTTGCACCAACTGCTGGACGAAAACGGCGCAGCCGGCGCCGAATTGAGCGCCAGTCTGCAGGCCCTCGACGCCCTGCAATCGCAGCTGGCCTCGCTGGCCCATGCCAGCGCACCGGAACAGGCCGCCTTCGAGATGGCCAAGGCACGCATGGGCGGTCAGCGCGACGCTATCAACCAGCTGCGCAACAGCGCTGCACGGCTGCCGCAGCCGCTGGGCAAATGGCTGGGCCTGCTGGCCGAGGACAGCTGGTCGCTGGTACTCAGCGATGCCTACCACTACCTCAACCAGCGCTATCGCAACGAGCTCTATGCCAGCTATCGCGGTGCCCTGCGCGAGCGCTATCCGTTCAGCGCCCATAGCGCCAGCGACGTCGCCCTCGCCGACTTCCGCGAGTTCTTCAAGGCCCAGGGCCTGGCGGACAGCTTCTTCGAGCGCTACCTCAGGCCTTTCGTCAGCGGCAGCGCCGGCCAGTACCAGCTGCGCCGAGTCGATGGCCGCGGCCTGCCGCTGTCCGAGCAGTTCCTTGCACAGATGAGCCGGGCGCAGACGATTCGCCGCAGCTTCTTCGCCGAGAACCCCAACGAGCCGCTGATCCTGTTTAAGCTCGAACCGTACTCGCTGGATTCGAGCCTCGGCCGGGCCGACTTCCGCTTCGGCAACCAGCAGATGGAATATCGCCACGGGCCCATCGTGCAGACCGCGTTCCGCTGGCCGGCCGAAGCCGACGACGGACGCACCAGTCTGGTAGTGGAGGAACTCGGCGGCCGTCGCGTGGGTATCGAGAAGAACACCGGGCCCTGGTCGCTGTTCCGCCTGATCGACCTGATGCAGGTCGACTACCACAGCGGCCGCGACGTGCTGATGCTCAAGGCCGATCTCGGCGGCCTGCGCGCCAACTACCTGTTGCATGCGCAGCGCTCGCCGAATCCGTTCGACCTCGCGCTGCTGCGCGGCTTCAAGCTGCCGGCGACGCTGTGATGAACGCAACCGCGTGCAGCTGGCGCAGCGCCGCGCGCACCGACACCGGCAAGGTGCGGGCGCGCAACGAGGACGCCTTTCTCGACCTGCCACAGGCCGGGCTGTGGGCCGTGGCCGACGGCATGGGCGGGCACCAGAACGGCGCCCTGGCCAGCCGCCTGATCATCGAGCAGCTGGCCGAGCTTTCCGGCGGCGGCGATCTGCCCGAGCGGCTGCGGGCGTTGCGGCGCTGCCTGCATGAGCTGAATCGCCGCCTCAGCCAGGAACTGACGGTCACCGCCGAACGCCCCGATCCGGTGATCGGCAGTACCGTGGTCGCCCTGCTCATGGAAGGTGACCGCGCCGCCTGCATATGGGCCGGCGACAGCCGCTGCTACTTGTGGCGCGGCGGCCGGCTGTATCAGCTTTCCCGCGACCACTCGCTGTTGCAGCAACTGATCGACGAGCAACAACTGAGTCCCGAGCTCGCCGCCAAGCACCCGGCCGCTAATGCGCTGACCCGCGCCATCGGCGCCAGCGAAAAGCTGGAACTGGATATCCTCGAATTCGCCGTATTCCCGGGCGACACCCTGCTGTTGTGCAGCGATGGGCTCTACCAGAGCATGTCGACCGACGCGCTCGGTGCAGCCCTCAGCCTGCCGTCCACGCAGTTGGCGCTAGAGCGGCTGTTTCGCCAGGCGCTCAAGGGCCCGGCGCGGGACAACCTCAGCGCCGTGGTTATCCGCCGATGAACGTACCGCAACTGCAGGCCAGCGACCTCACCTACTTTGCCTTGGCATCCACCGCGGGCACGCCAATGCCGGTGGAACCGAGGCCGCCTGCCGGGGAGCTGCCGGACGTGCTCGGCGGCCGCTACCGGATCGAACGCCTGCTCGGCGTTGGCGGCATGGGTGCGGTCTATCGCGCGCGTGACCTGCTGCGCGAACAGTTCGGCGATCCGGACCCTTACGTGGCGCTGAAGACCCTCAGTGAAGACTTCGCCGAATACCCCGACGCCAGCGCGCTGCTCTACAGCGAATACGCATTGACCACGCGCCTCAGCCACCGCCATGTGGTGCGCCTGTACAACTTCGATATCGACCCGGCGAGCCAGCGCGCCTTCATCACCCTGGAGCTGCTGAAGGGGCCGACCCTCGACCAGCTGCTGTGCGAGCGCCCGCAGGGCATGCCCTGGAGCGAACTGCAGGGCATCGCGTTGCCGCTGCTGGAAGCGCTGAGCTACTCCCACAGCCTGGGCGTGCTGCATGGCGACCTGAAACCGAGCAACGTGATGCTCGCCGATGACGGCCTGCGCCTGTTCGACTATGGCCTCGGCCAGCCGCTGGAAGGCCTGCTACCCGGTCTGCCGCGCCTGTGCCGCACGCGCTTCGCCGCCTGGACGCCGCGCTATGCGGCACTCGAGCTGCTCGACGGGGGCGAGCTGACCGCCAGCGCCGACATCTATGCGCTGGCCTGCGTGCTCTACGAACTGGCCAGCGGCAGCCATCCGTTTCGCCGGCTCAGCGCTCGCCAGGCGAAGGCGATGGAACTGGACCGTACCCTGCAATGCCCGCCGCAACTGCCCGCGCACTGCTGGCCGGCACTGCGTCTGGCACTGGCATTCGACGAAGCACAGCGCAGCATCGATGCAGCGGGCCTGTTGCGCGCCTTCAGTCGCCCCGTACCGAGCCGCTGGCAGCGCTGGTTCGGCCACTCCCATGGATGACATCAGGACAAGGAAAGCCCAATGTTCAACGCGGCCAACGAAACCCACTTCAGCCTGACCCTGGAAGACGTCGAACACGACTTCAAGCTGCTCGAGTTCCGGGGCCGCGAGGCCATCAGCCAGCCCTATCGCTTCGACCTGGAGCTGGTCAGCGAGCGCCCCGATCTGGATTTGCAGGCACTGTTGCATAAACCCGCCTTTCTCGCCTTCGACCCGGCTGGCAAAGGTATTCATGGCCTGGTCCACCGCATCGCCCAGGGCGAATCCGGCCAACGCCTGACTCGCTACCGCCTCACGCTCGTGCCGCAGCTGGCCTATCTTGCGCACAGGACCAACCAGCGCATCTTCCAGCACTTGAGCGTGCCGCAGATCGTCGCTCAGGTACTCGAGGAACACGGCATTCAGGCCGATGCCTACCGCTTCCAGCTCGGCCCGGTGGTCTACCCGCCGCGCGAGTATTGCGTGCAGTACGACGAGACCGACCTGCACTTCATCCAGCGCCTGTGCGAGGAAGAGGGCATTCATTACCACTTCGAGCACAGCACGGCCGGCCATGTGCTGGTCTTCGGCGACGACCAGACCAGCTTCGCCAGGCTCGGCCAGCCGACCGCCTATCTGCAGGACAATGGCATGACCGCCGACGAGCCAGTGATCAAGCGCTTCGCCGTGCGCATCGCGACCCGCACCAGTCGCGTCAGTCGCCGTGATTACGACTTCGAACAACCCAGGCTGCGGATGGAAGCGGCCTACCGCGGCGAGCCGGCGGCGAACGCCATGCCGCAGCCCGACCTGGAAGACTACGACTACCCCGGCCGCTTCACCGAGCGCGCCCGCGGCAAGCACCTGTCGCAACGCGCACTGGAACGGCATCGCCACGACTATCGCCTGGCCGAAGGTGATAGCGATCAAACAGGACTGGTCAGCGGCCATCTGCTGGAGATCTCCGACCACCCGCGCCGGGAATGGAACAACCTCTGGTTGCTCACCGAGGTGCTGCACGAAGGCAAGCAGCCGCAGGTGTTGGAAGAGTCGATCACCAGTCATGTCGATAACGGTGACGGTTTCGTCCAAGGCTACCGTAACCGCTTCAGCGCCACGCCCTGGGACATCCCCTTTCGCCCGCCACTGAATCATCCGAAACCGAAGGTGCTCGGAAGCCAGACCGCCGTGGTCACGGGACCTGCCGGCGAAGAGATCCACTGCGACGAGTACGGACGGGTGAAGGTCCAGTTCCACTGGGATCGCCACGGCCAGGCCGATGACAAGACCAGCTGCTGGCTGCGCGTCTCCTCCAGCTGGGCTGGCGACCGCTACGGCGGCATCGCCATCCCGCGGGTCGGCATGGAAGTGCTGGTCACCTTCCTCGAAGGCGATCCCGACCAGCCGCTGGTGACCGGCTGCCTGTACCACAAGGAGCATCAGGTCCCCTACGACCTGCCGGCCAACAAGACCCGCACGGTGTTCAAGACCCTGAGCAGCCCGGGCGGTGGCGGCTACAACGAACTGCGCATCGAAGACCGCAAGGGCGCCGAGCAGATTTATATCCATGCCCAGCGCGACTGGGACGAGAACATCGAGCACGACCAGAAGATCCGCGTCGGCCACGAACGTCACGACACGGTCGAAGCCAACAGCTACAGCGAATTCCGCGCCGAAGAACACCTGACTGTTGCCGGCGACCGCAAGGTGGAAGTCAAACCCGACGACCACCTCACCGTCGGCCAGACCCAGCACATCAAGCTCGGCACCGCCCAGCTGACCAAGGCCGGCCGCGAGATCCACCTCAAGGCCGGGCAGAAGATGGTCATCGAAGCCGGCGTCGAACTGACCCTCAAGGCCGGCGGTAGCTTCATCAAGCTCGACCCGGGCGGCATCACCGTCTCCGGCCCGCTGGCGCGAATCAACGCCGGCGGCGCGCCGGGCAAGGGCTCGGGGATCAAGATCAAGCCACCGGTACTGCCAGGGGTCGCGGATAGCGACAAGGCCGGAAGCTTGTTGGAGCAGGCACTGCCGGGCGGGGCGGACAGCCTGCTCCGCAAACGCAAGCGCTCGCTCAATTTCTCGGGCTAAGAACAGTGCCGGCTGCGCAGCCGGATCGAACGCAAGGAAGCATCGAACATGGCCGAACACAAGCCGATCAATTGGGCTTACCCGTTTCCCAGCAAGGACACCAGCCACAATCCGCTGCAGTTGCTTACGCATATGGCCCAGGCCAAGGGCGGGTTCTACCCCACCGGCGAAAACGGCTTATGGCATGGCGGCGTCCACTTCGACGAGGGCACGGCCGCTGCATTCGACCAGTCGAGCGTGCGCTGTATCGCCGACGGAGAGGTGATTGCCTACCGTATCGATGAATGCTACCCGGTCAGCGAATTCACCGACGAGATTCCCATGGTCAAACGAGCACCCTTTTCCACGGGGTTCGTTCTGGTCAAGCACAGCCTGCAGCCGCCGCCGCTGAAGAACGCTGACGGCAGCATCGTCGAAGCGCAAACCCCTCCAAGCCTCACTCTCTACAGCCTGTACATGCACCTGCTGGATTGGGCGGGCTACCAGGCACAAGCGGACCTTCCGCGCCCCTCCTTCTGGGAAACCAAATGCTATACCGTGAATACGCAGCACGATGGCCTGAGCGTTCGCGCAGGTCCGAGTAAGCACACCACCAAGCTGTCGGAGCTGTCCAAGGGTGCCGAGATCACCATTGGCGAAACGGAAGGCGAGTTCAGCAAGCTGGTCAGCCTGATCAGCGGGACGGCACAACCCGCCCTATCAGCCGACGACGAGGGGCAACTGCCCGGCTATGTGTCCACCAGCTTGCTCAAACCGCACAGCGAGCCAGCGGAATACGACAAGGTCGTCGTTCTCGACAGCGGGTTGCCGATCAAGGCGGGTGAACTGACTGGCCATCCCGGTCTGTACCAGAACCACGACAGCGCCGCTCAGCACATGGTCCATGTCGAACTGTTCAGCTGCGACGATGTGCCCGCTTTCATCGCGCAGAGCCGCGCCTGGGCCAGCCGCTTGCCGGACGACCAGAAAACCCTGCTCAAGGTCTATAAAGGTGCGAGCAGACTGATCCCGCACCGGGACGATATCAATGCCGAGAACCCGCCCAAACTGGACGACGATGGCACGCAAATCGGCGTCGACCTGATCATTCCGCAGTCACTGTTGGATGGACTCCCCGCTTCGAGAAAAATCCAGGTCAAGGATGGTGCTGACAACACCATGCACTGGTGGCGGCTGGACGGCCTGTTCGCCGATGCTAACGGCAACCCCATCGACGGCTGGCTCGCCGAGCAGGAGCTGATCACTACTCGTCACAGCCCGTGGGAGTGGGAAGGCTTCCAGTGCATCGAGGAAACCGGAACGCCCGTCGAAAAGCTCGCCTACGCCTTCAATGCAAGAGGCCTGCTGAGCGCAGACGAACAGCACAACTACCGGGCGCAGATCAGCAAGGCCGATGGAGGCCCAATCGTAACGCTCGCTCGTCTCTACGACATCGCCGATACCGACAAGGATGGCGTATTGACCAGCGCTGAAATCCAAGCAGCCCTAGCCAGGCCTTGGCACGCTCAAGTGCTTGGCCAACTCGTCGCCAAATATGAAAGCGAGTGGTTCTGGAACAAGGGCAAGTGGGATGAGCTTGATCCATTGTTAGCAGAAGAGCCCGGAAAGCCGAATCTTGTTTGGGAAGTGGAAAAGCAGCGAATCGAGAAGTTGAGTTGGTGGGGCGAGCTGGCAGGAAGGCATAAGGTCAGCGAGGACGGGATCGCTTGGCACATATCCCCGATGCTAATTGCTTGCAGCTTCATGGCAGGCCGATCATTTAAATTCACGCTCGATATAATGAAACGGATTTACTCGTCTTTGTTACCCAACAGAGAAAGTGACCTGACGGAAATAGCAAATGAGCTAAACAGCCACCTCACCCTCTACAAACTAGACACGACTTTGCGAAGAACCCATTTCTTTGCTCAAATCTTGCAAGAAACAGGACCTCAACTAATAGTCGAAGAAGGATTCATATATAAAGCAGAGTCTCTAATGAAAATATTTAAATACTTCAGGAATAATCCAAAGTTGGCCAAGGCCCATGGCTACGATACACATCGAGGGATAAAAGCTGGCGGCAGCAGAATGTCTCAGGAAGATTTTGAGGCTATCGCTAATGGGGCTTATGGTGGCCGAGCTGATCTAGGCAACGGTGATTATTCGACCGGAGACGGTTGGAAATACCGAGGGCGGGGCCTGAAACAGTTGACTGGCAGGTACAACTACGAAGCGCTAACCTCTTGGCACAATCGCCTCACCAACCATTGGCCAGCCGACAAGAATGTGAACTTTACAGAGCACCCCGATCTCTTGCTAACCATGAAATATGCCACTCGATCTGCTGCAAATTTCTGGATATCTAATAGGCTGTACGAACTTGCAGATAAAGGTGACTGCCCGGAGACGGTGGACGCAATAACGAGAATAGTGAACCTAAACACGGATAGTTATCAAGCAAGACGGGCGAACTTTGAGAGGCTTTGGAGCGAGCAAATATTAAAATAACTAAATACGATTAATTTTATCAATAAACATGAAGCGATCTTTAGAATGAATATTTCGCATGTTGCACTAGCCCTGACTTTAGCTTTCTCGCCGCACCTAGCGGCAAATCCTACGGACGAACCTAAACCTCTCTTCAGCTGCAAAACAAAATCCAATAAATTTCTCGAAATACATAAGCAGGACCATACGATTACTTATAAATTTGGAAAGCTCAACCATCGGCCAGAGCTGGAATTAAAAAGATCTTCAGATGAGGTTGATATTTTAATAGGCAATGCGTCTGGCAGTGAGCTGACCAACTCCATCAGTTTCGCCAATGGCGAATACAGGTACACAGTAATAACCAGCGTTAATAAGACTGCGGACATCCAAGAGCCCAAACACGGCATATTAGTTACAAAGAACTCTAACTACCTAACATATATTTCATGCATTTCAGCCTCCGTGGAAGGAACTTTGCTTGACCTTGAATAGCTGTCCGAGAACGCATTCACGCTAATCTGTCACCGAAAAAGCAACGACATCTTATTGCTATCACCCCACAACCCTGCCATAAACGCGCACTCGCCATGACGCTACAAGGATGTACCGATGCGATTGCTGCGCCGAGCCCTGGGGGCTGTGTTGTTGTTGGCTGTGCTGGCTGTGGGGGTCGGGCTGTATTTTGTGGCCTACCCGAACCTTCCAGAGTATGAAGCGCCCGAAGCGCTGCATTATCTGGAGCAGTGGGACGCCACGCAGCGAGAGACCTACTACTACACGCCGCAGGGCACTCAGGTTAAGGATGGTCTGAAGTAGCCATGTATTTCCCCGGCATACCACCTAGCGCAACTTTTAAACTCGCCAAATGACCAAAAAACAATCAATTCGACGAGTATTTCTTACGTTTTCGCCACCCGGACCCC
>Ga0172372_10000972_pt1 | contig 44306 bp, 40 predicted proteins | sample LakKiv5m_2_FD_114544 | JGI IMG/M metagenome (GOLD analysis project Ga0172372, IMG submission 114544) | Freshwater microbial communities from Kabuno Bay, South-Kivu, Congo - kab_092012_9.5m | ecosystem: Environmental > Aquatic > Freshwater > Lake | place: Democratic Republic of the Congo...
ACATCAGGGACGAAACAGTGCGGCAAACTTGGCGTATTGCTGCGTCCTTTGTAACAAGCACAAAGGCTCCGATGTTTCCTCCGTTGACACGATTACGGGACGACTGGAGCCGCTCTTCCATCCACGCCATCATCTCTGGAAGGAACACTTTCGCGTTGTTGGCTTGAGAATCACGCCGTTGAGCGGCGTGGGCCGCGTCACGGTCAGACTCCTGCAACTCAACCACCCAGACCGTATCGTCGAGCGGCGGTTGAGGTGGGACACCGGTCAAATCTGGCCATGAAAGCTGATTTGCATCCTCGCAGAATTCCTCGCCGGGAAGCGCTCCGCCGCACCTCGCTCGGCTTCGGCTCGCTCGCGCTGGCGGGCTTGATGAACAGCCGCGCGTTCGGCGCTGATTCCGCACTCCGCACTCCGCATTCCGCATTTCCCTCGCCGCACTTCGCCCCGCGCGCCAAGCGCGTCATCTTCGCCTACATGAGCGGCGGGGTTTCTCATGTGGACTCGTTCGACCCCAAGCCCGCGCTGGCGCAGCGCCACGGCCAGCCGATGCCCGTGCCGGTGAAGCCGACGATGTTCAACAACAACGGGAACATCATGTCCAGCCCGTGGGAGGCGAAGCCGCGCGGGCAGAGCGGCGTGGTGATGACGGATCTTTTCCCGAGGCTCGCCGCGCTGGCCGACGAACTTGCCGTCATCCGCAGCATGACCACCAAGGTCAACGAGCATGCGCAGGGCAACTACGCCTTCCACACCGGCTTTCCCTTCATGGGCCATCCCAGCGCGGGCGCGTGGATGAGCTACGGCCTCGGCGTCGAGAACCAGAACCTCCCCGGCTTCGTCGTGCTCCAGAGCGGCGGAGCGGTCGCGCCGCACGGCGGCGTGGGCCTCTTCAGCAACGGCTACCTGCCCGCGCAGCACCAGGCCAGCATCATCCGCGTGGACGAGCAGCCCGCCTTGCCGAACATCCAGCCCCGCGAGAGCGACGACCTTCAGCGCCGCCGCCTCGACTTCATCCGCGCGCTGGACACGCCCTTCGCGCAGGCGACCGGCGAGGCGGCCATCGAGGGCGCGATTCGCAACTACGAGACGGCTTACCGGATGCAGTCCGCCGTGCCGGAGCTGTGCGACATCTCCGGCGAAAGCGAGGCCACGAAGAAGCTCTATGGCCTCGACTCCCCGCACAGGCAGACCGCCAGCTACGGACGGCAATGCCTCGTCGCCCGGCGGCTCATCGAGCGCGGCGTGCGCTTCGTCGAGTTGAGCTGCCTCAACGAAGGCATCGGCGCGGGCGGCGCGGCGAACCCGTGGGACCAGCACGGCAAAATCAAGGAGGGCCACGGCACCATGGCGCACCAGGTGGACACCGGCCTCGCGGGCCTCATCACCGACCTCAAGGCCCGCGGCCTCCTCGACGACACGCTCATCCTCTTCAGCGGCGAGTTTGGGCGCACGCCCTTCTCGCAGGGCAGCGACGGGCGAGACCACAACCCCTACGGCTTCAGCCTGTGGCTGGCGGGCGGCGGCGTGCGGGGCGGCACGGCCTTTGGCGCGACGGACGAGCTGGGCTACTACGCCGTCGAGGACAAGTGCGAGATATACGACCTCTACGCCACCGTGTTGCACCTGCTGGGGCTGGACCACGAGCAGCTCACCTACCGCTTCGGCGGCCGCGACTTCCGCCTGACGGACGTGCATGGGCACGTGATCCGGGAAATTCTGGCGTGATCGGAATAAGCGCAGACGACAGGGACAAGCCGCTGAACTCGCCGGGCTTTGGAGGCGAGCCTGCTATTGAGAGAAGATGTAGGCACCCCCGACAACCAACCAGCCGCTGGCCAGCACGCGCAAGGCAAACGTAACGGTCGGAGGGAATCGGAAGCACCAAGCCAGATGGTTTAGCAGCAGCAGGAGGCTGACGACCAGGTTCGCGTAGCGGTCACCGCTGTAGCCATGACTGAGGTTCAGCCGCCACTTTGTGTCCCAGACCAGCAGCAACAGGACGACCACCAGCATCCCCCAGCGATAGGCCGGGCCAAAATCCTTCGACGGCTCCCTGAATCCCTCGCCAAAGCGCGCACCCAGGTTCTGAGCGGAGAAATGGCTGGACGGCGCGGTGGGCCATTCGCGAATCGCGGTGCGCAAACTAGAGAGGAAGAGAAAAATAAAGAATAGAAAGAGAGCGAAGAAGAAGATCATCGTGCCCATGCCAATCACCGACTCGGCACCATGTTCCATGAGCATCCGCCTGCCGTTGTGCATCGTCAGCGCTATCTTGCCCATGACCACAACGCCACCGGCCATGAGGACAACGAGGAGACCTCGCATTAACCGTGTCACTTTGGGTGGTTCGGACATGATTGGCGCAAATTAGTCTGCCGAGGCTGTTTGAGGGTGTTTCGGCTTGTTGGAACCGGGAATACGCTGCAAACGGTAACGACGGACGGAAGCGCGTCAAGGCTGGGGTGAGAGGACTGGCCCCTCTGGCCGCCGTCTAGCGCACGGCCCTACTGGCCAGCCGCCGGCCGCTGGTAGAGCCGCGCGAGGTCGAGCAGCATCGGCTCCAGCAGCTTGTAATACTCCGGCTCCGGCATTTCCGTCTTCCGGTCGCGCAGCTTGCCGATGGCGAGTTCGAGTTCGTCCCGCTTCGCGCGCACGGGGGGCGGCAGCTTCTTCTCCTGCTCGCTGAGCACGAGCACGAACTGGTGCGCGCGCAGGCCGTCCGCGCTCGCGCCTTCCTTCGCCTTCTTCACCGCGCGCACGCCGCGAAACCAGTCGGGCGGCGTGCCGAGGCCGTCGCCGTTGTCATCGAGCAGCGAATGCTCCGTCGCGAGCCGGCCCTCGGTGTTGTAGAACTCCGCCACGCGGCTGGACGCGACCAGATACGCCTCCAGCAGCGAGGTCTGTCCGTCCTTGTCCAGGTCCGACTCCGGGCTGCTGATGGCGTCGGCGAAATGCCCGGCGAAGCGCGTGTAATTCACCTCCTGCCCGCTGCGGGTGGCCGTCACGACCACGCGGCCCGCCGCCGAGAGCTTGTTGAGGAACGGCCCGCTGGCGGACGCGCAATTGACCACCGCGACCGGGCGCTTGAACGGCTTGAGCCACTCCGCCAGTTCGCCCCCGCTGAAGTCCGGCCCGCGCAGGTTGAACTTGGATTCCTTGGTGTCAAACGTCCCGTGCCCGATGAGCACGAGCCACACCTCGCCCGCGCCTTCCTTTGGCTCCGAGTCGAGCGCGGCCTTGAAGCGCGCGAGGTCATTCGTCTCCGCGCTCTTCCAGCCGATGGGCACGAGCTTCGCCTGCGCCTGCGCCACGACCTGCTCCCACTTGGCCGCCGCGTCGGTGAACTGCTTCCCAAACTCCTCCTCGCCCACCGCGCCGACGAGGACGAAGACGGTGGGCTTGTCGGCGGCGGACTCGGCCGAGTGGGCGGCGCAGCCGAGCAGCGCAATCAGGAGGAGTTGAAGAATTTGCATCAGCCGGGGCGGTTGACTTTCAAAAGCTGGCCTTGGAGCGAAGCCAGGCCGACCACGGCCTCGTGAATGCGCCGGGCCTGCCGGGCAAAATCCGAATCAAAAGTGCAGGCGATGACGCCGCCGTGCTCAATCCCGGACTGATGCAGCCGGATGAAGTGCCGCCGGTTCAACGTGACGACCGCCCGACTATCACTGGTTGCGAACTTCAGCACGCCCTCGTCCGAGAGCGACTGGTTGGCCCGGCCCGTTTCCTGAATGGTCAACACGTCGTGCCCAAGCTGGCGAAGCAACTCCACCACCTGCAGCGGGAAGTTCTCGTTCGAGTAGAGCCGCGCCATCACGCTTCCTCGTTGGCGCGGATTTGCGCGGTGATTTCCCCGGCATGACTGCGCACGTAAGCCCAGGCGTTGGCGAGATCGTCGGCCCGCAGGGTCGGATACGCGCGCAGCAGGTCGGCCTCGCTGGCGCCCAGCCGCCGCGCCTGCTCCAGCAGCCACACCGGAATGCGGGTGCGGACAATGCAGGGTTCCCCGCCACACACGCCGGTCAGGCTCTCGACACCGGGAAAGGCATCGCCCAAATCACGGACGGTGAGCTGCACCAGGTGCGCCTTCTCCGCCCGCGTGAGTTGCGGGAGCAGTTGCTCGACTTCTTGCAGGGCAGTCATGCGACGCAAACTAGGATTCCCCGCGCATCCACGCAAGTTTCACGGCAGCCCTCGCATTCTCCGCAAGCCCCACTCCGCGATGAAGCACAGCAGCGCGAACGCGAACACCAGCGGCTGGTGCCACAGCGGATACGTCCACGCCTCGGTCACAGGAGCCTTCAAGCTCGGCAGGCGACCCGCGAAAGCTCCGAGTGCGCCCATGTCCACGACTTCGCCGCCGGTCTGCTTGGCGATGGTTTCGAGCAGGGCGCGATTCGGTTTGAGCGAGCGGAATTCCTCTGCCGCCAAATCGGTCGTCCAGCCGGCCACGGCACGGCCAGCCTCGGCCCCGACGTTGTTGGTTGCCATCGCCTCGACATGGTAGCCGCCGGTGTCGCGCGGGACGAACGTCGCGGTGTAGAGGCCCGGCTCCGTGGTGGACGGCTCGGCGGGCAGGCGGATGGCGGGCGCATTGCTCACGCCGCCGATGATGGGCTGCACGTTGAGCATCACGGTCGCGTTGTCGAGCGGGAGGAATTTCGGGTCGCGCACGCGGACCTGAAGCTCGACGGCCTGGTTGGGGTCGCCCTTCTTCGGCTGGGCGGCAAGCTCCACTTTGTTCGGCACGTCGGCGACCATCCAGCGCGCGAGCTGCCGCCAGGCCTTGTCCATGTCCAGGTGCATCTCCGGGTCGCGCAAGCCCCAGCGCCACACGTCGCCCACGGTCACCACCGCCGTGCGCCCGTGGCCGAAGCGCTGCGTGGCCACCGCCGGATGCGCGCGGCCGCCGGCGTCGGTCACGGTGGCGATGCTGCTCGCGCCGGGCTTGAGGTCGCGCACCTCGTTGAGCAGGCCGAAGCCCGGCATGGCGGCGAGGCGCGTCTTCTCCTCGTTCTCCGTCGGGCGCAGGCGCGCCCACGACTGGAGCCAGCCCTCGCGCGTGAGGCCGAGCCGGAGTTCCTCGCGCGGCATTTCCTCCGGCGAACGGTCGAGATACACCGGCAGCATGTCGCCGATGGGCGTGCGCAGGTAGCCGCCCTCGTGGAAGGTCTCCGCGCCGCCCAGCATGAGAAACCCGCCGCCGCGCTCGCTCACGAATTTCTGCACGAGCGATTTCTGGTCCGCCGTGAAAAACTCCGCCTCCAGGTCATCCACGATGACCGCGTGGTAGGCGAACAGCTCCTCCGGCGTGGCGGGGAAGCCCTTGCTCAACTCCTCCGCGTCCTTCGTGTTCAGGCGGATGAGCACCGGCTGGTCGTAGCGCGCGATTTCCTCCTTCGACTGGTTGCCGAAGCCCCGAAAGAGCGGGTTGCTCGTCTCGCCCGCGCGTCCGCGGAAGTCGAACTTCGGCTCGCGCTTGGCGATGCGGATGAGGCCGAGCAGTTCCACCTGGTCATCCTCGGTGAGCGCGCGGTTGAGGAACTTGAACTCCCAGTTGGGCCGCCCGCTGACGTAGAGGATGCGGAACGGCCCGCGCCCCCGGTCCACGGCGAGGACGCGCGTGTTGTTCGCGAGCGTCGCCTCGGCGGAAGTCTTCGCGTCCGCAAACTGCCCGCCCTCGCCCTGCGCGCCGACACGGACACGATAGAAGGAAATGCCCTTCTTCTCCGGCTTGAGCTGGAAGCGAAACGCGAGCGTCTCGCCATCACGCTTCACGCGCACGGTCTGCTGCTCGATGACCTTGCCGGCGCGGTCGAGCAACTCAGCTTTCACGTCCGCGTCCACATAGCCGCTGGCGATGGCGTCGGCCTGAATCGTGACCGGTGCGTCCTCGAACGAAGTCTGCGTGACCGTGACGTTCGCGAGCGCGATGTCGCGGTCGGCGTCCTCGCGGCCGATGACGACGGGGTAAATCGGCGGCAGGCCCTTCAAGTCCGGCAGTTCACCCGCGATGTCCGTGGCGTTGCCGTCGGTGAGCAGCACGACGCCGGCGGCGGGGCGGTTGCCGAGTCGCTCCTTCAACGTGGTCAACGCGCTGCCGATGGCCGAGGCGCGCCCGTCGAAGTTGAGTTCCGTGAAGTCCGTGCTGGGCTGGAGCCGCGAGTCGAAGACGTAGCCGCGCACCTCGAAGTTCTCGCGCAGCTTCGTGAGCCAGTCCGCGCCCTTGCCCGCGAGCGCGTCGCGGAGGAACTCGCCGCGACTCTGGGCGTTGCCCCGGTCGTGGATCTGCATCCCCTGGCTGTTGTCAGCGACCACCGCGAGCAGGTTCGCGCCGGGCTTCGCGCGCTGGCCGGTCCAGAGCGGCTCCAGCAGGCAGAGCGCGAGCGCCGTGAAACCGAGCACCTTGAGCAGCACGCAGACGGCGCGCAGGCCCTTGTCCGCCTCCGCGCGCGCGTAACCCCACACCAGCGCCACCGCCCCGAGGCCCGCAAGCGCGAGCACCGGCACCAGCCAGTCGCGGCCGGAGAAGATGAGGGAGGCGAGGGTCAAGTTCAGAAGAGTTGAGTCAAATCCCGGCTTCCGTGAATGACGCGCAGCACGTATATCCCGTCCGCCTCCGGACGGTAGATGATGACGTGGCCGCGCACTGCCAGACTGCGCAGTCCCGGAAGCAATTCATTGCGCCGCCGGCCCAACTCGGGCATCTGCGCGAGCAAACCGCATTTGGCCTCGATTTCATCCACCAAGCGGTCTGCCGCCCGCACATCGTGACGGGCGACGTGAAGCCAAAGTTCCAATACATCGAGATGCGCGTCCGTGCTGCGGCTGGCCTGCGGCATCAGCGTTGAGCCTCCGCCGCTAGCATCCGACGCCCTTCCGCCTTGATGGCAGCAAAGTCAAACGGCACCCGCTCTCCGCGCGCCTCCTCCGCCAACGCCCCGGCCAGATCCGCGCGCAGCCGCTCGATTTCCTGTTCCCGAAGGCTTTCCCGCAACCAGTTGAACAGCTCGTAGCGGTCGGTTTCCGAGGCCTGGCTGACGGCTTCCTTGATTTCAAGGATGGTGCTCATGGAGGAAAGCTACTTGGGCGAACACGTCGGCGCAACGCCGGTGTGCGCCTGCGCTCCATGCGAACCGACGTGATTGGATCGGTGACGCTCGCAGCCTCGGATTTTCATTCGCGTCTATTCGCGGGCAACTATTCCCGCCCTCCAAAGGCTCGCCAGGCGAACCCGCCACCCAGCCCTAGAAACACCAGCGAGATGATGGTGAACGTCGTCGGATCCCCTTCGGGAACCAGTGGGACGATGATGAATCCAAGAATGACCGCCCCGGAGAAAGCGACCCAGAACCGCCAACCCAGCCAATTGAAGACCAGTTCGATGATCGCCTCAAAGAGTGCTTCCAACATGGTCAGTGGAGCGGATTTGAGTCAGGGCCTCCTCACGTAGGCTCTTGCGGGTCACGGATGAATCACAATCTGCGGCGGGGGCGGCGGGAGGGCGATGCCTTCCGCTGGCACCGTGGGCGCAGCGGGGGCACCGGGCACGGGGGGCATCGCGCCGGCGGATGCACCGGGAGCGGGGGCGGGGGCGCCGATTTTCTGGCTGGTCTGCTTGATGGAGGCACTGACCCACTTGAAGAACTGCTTGAAGGCGTCCGGGGTCATTTCCTTCATCACCAGGACGGTCTCGGTGCAGTGCTTGAGCACGTCGGGGTCGGCCTTTTCGCCACAGGCCACGGCGATGAGGTTGCCGGGGCGGCGGGCTTTGACGGTGGCGGCGTGGGCTTCCCAGTCGTCGGTCGGTTCGCCGTCGGTGAAGATGAAGATGAGGGGTTTCCAGTCGCCCTTCTTCTCGGGCGTGGTCTTCTGCACCTCGCGGTCAATGGAGTCCATGAGGAGCTTGAGCGCCGCGCCGAAGGAGGTGGTGCCGCCGGCCCGGATGTCGGGCGGGACGAAGCTGGTCAACTCGGTGAGGGGGACGACTTGCTGGGCGTTGGCGTCGAAGGTGATGACGCTGAGGTAGGCGCACTCGACGGCGGAGGGGTCGCCCATCAGTTCGCTGTGCAGGGAGCGGATGCCGGACTTCACGGACTCGATGGGCGCGCCGTTCATGGAGCCGGAGCAGTCGGCGAGGATATAGACGGGGAGGCGGCGGACGGACATGGTGTGGCCTTTCGGTAATGGGTTGCTTGCTGGCGCGGAGTGTCGGGAGAAGCGGGCGCGGGAGGCAAGGAAAAGTATTCAGTGTTCAGTGATCAGTGGCAGAGCGCGTCCGAGCGGCCGAATGAATTCTGATTACTGAACACTCCCGCGCCTCACGCTGGCGCGGCGGCCGGTCACTTCGCCGGCTGGAGGAAGTGCTCGAAGAAGGCGACGAGCGCGGCGTTGGACTCGTCGTTGGGCGAATGATCCTTGCGGTTGGTCATCGCGACGCGGTGCTTCACGCCGAGCAGGTCGTTCACGGCGATGGTGTGGTTCAGCGGAGTCCACCGGCTCGGCGGGTCTTCGCTGCCGCCGCTGACGAGGAACGGGCGCGGGGCCATCAGCGCGTGGACTTCGTGGAGGTCGCGGCCCGTCTCCATCATCACCTTGTAGGCACCGGTGCGCGGGCTGTCGGGGCGGATGAGGCCGGGCTTGCGCGTGAACTGCGGGTCGCGGCCCAGATACCACGGCTCCCAGTAGTTCACGTTGCCGCGCGGCTCGTCGAAGACGATGCCGGGATCGCTCCACGCGGCGGCGGCGAACTTGTCGTAGAAGCACGAGGCGAACATCGCCCACTTGCCGCCGTAGCTGTGGCCGGCCACGCCGATGCGTTTCGCGTCAACCTGCGGGAGGTTCGCCAGCGCGTGCCAGCAGTTCGCGCCGATGTAGCCGAGGAAGGACAGCGGCTGCCAAACTTCGCGGCCCGGCTCGGGCTTGCGCGCGTCGCCGCCGGGCGAGCCGATGCTGAGGGAAACGAACCCCTTGCGCGTGAGCTGCGCGGCGAAGTCGCGGCCCGGATTTTTGCCGAGGCCGATGCTCGTCTCCGGCTCGTAGAAGGGCACGAGCACGGCGGGGAATGGGCCTTTGCCGTCGGGGATGAGCAGCCACGCCTCGCCGGAGACGCCGGGTGCGAGTTCCACGCGGACACGGTGCTGGGTGAAGTTGTCGCGTTTGCTCTGCGCGAGGTATTCGAGTTTGGGTTTCTCCAGCACGGGCGGCCACGCGCCCATGAGGCCGTGCCATTGCGCGAGGATTTCGGCGCGGCGGCGCGGCCAGTCGGCGGCGGACTTCACGCGCGAGCCGTCGTTGAAGAGGAGCGGCGAGCGGTAGGTGCCAAGCTGGCCGGCGAACTCCTTCGGCGGCGTGAAGTGGGGAGAGATGAGTTGCGTGGCCGAGTCGGCGGCGGGCGCGGCAACCGCGCCGAGCAGAACCAGCAAAGTGATTAGTAAGCAGTGATTAGTGAGGAGTGGCAGTCGCATGGCAGGCAGGGGGCTTTTGGTGACGGAGCGATGAATGACGCGCCAGCGTCTTGGACTGCGGCAGTCCTCTGCCGCCTTGAGCCGCGCGGTCAAAACGCCAGAGGACTGGCGCAGTCCAAGACCTCGCGGACAAATCAGCCGGCGTGCGGTGGCGGGTCATGCCTCCTTCGACGCGGCCGGCGCGGATTCCTTGGCGACAGTTTCCGGCGGGGTGGGGGTCGCTTGCTCTGGCTGCTTTCCGTCCATCTGCCAGGAGAGCAGGAACATCAAGCCCACGCCGATGCAGATGCCGCTGTCGGCCACATTGAACGCCGGGAAGCCCGCCTCCGCACCGCTCCGGGTCTGCACGTGGAAGTAGATGAAGTCCACGACGTGCTTGTGGGCCATCCGGTCAATGATGTTGCCCACGATGCCGCCGAACATCAGGCCCAGCGCCCACTGGCCGAGCCGCTGCTCGATGCCGAAGTGGTGCCGCGCCAGGAAAAGCGCCAGCAGCGCGAGCATGGCCACGATGGTCAGCAGCTCGTTGTTCCCGTGGAACATGCTCCACGCCGCGCCGGTGTTGCCCCAGTGGACGAACTTGAAGAAGCCGTCCACCACCACCCGCTCCTGCGCGTAGCCCAGGAAGCGCAGCACGGCGAACTTGGTGAGCTGGTCCAGCACCAGCGTCACGACGGCGACGAGCGCCAGCCGGCGGTTCGGGGTCAAGGTCATGCGCCGCGTGGTTTAGCCGGTCGGCGGCGGGAAGACAATGGCGGGCTGTAAGGCCACGGTGCGCGGCCCGCTGGGCCGCTTTGAACTTTCGCGCCACAGTTGCGGTTCGCCCGGCAATGATGGCTGAACACGCAAAGCGGGCGAGGACGCCCGCGCGCCGCGTTGCAGCCGGGAGCGGTTGCGGCTAGTCTCCCGCCCCATGTCGGAAACACACGTCCTCCTCGTCATTGGCACCACCAGCCACAAAGGCTCCACCCGCGTCGTGGCGAAGGAGGCGGCGCGGCTGCTCGCGGACGCCGGCTGCGTCGTGGACACATTCGACTACGAGAAAACCCCGCTGCCGCTGTTCAACCCGGACAGCTCGTGGGCCGCGCCGGACTTCGCCGCGCTCAAGGCCCGCGTCGAGCGGGCGGACGCGCTGGTGTTGTGCACGCCGGATTACCACGGCAGCATGAGCAGCGCGCTGAAGAACTTCCTCGACCACTTCTGGAAGGAATACGCTGGCAAGCTGTTCGCCAGCGTGGTCGGCTCCTTCGACAAGGGGCTGACCGTCCACGACCAGGTCCGCACCGTCGCGCGGCAATGCTACGCGTGGGCGCTGCCCTATGGCGTGACCTTCTCCGACAAGGAGGACGTGCAGGACGGCGCGCCGACCGACGCCTTCCGCCAGCGGCTCACGATGCTCGCGCGCGACGTGCGCGTGTATGGCGCGCTGCTCGCCGGGCAACGCCGCGCGGACCTCGCCGGCACCGACCCCGGCTTCATGGCGCGGCTGCGGAAGTAAGCGGGGCCAGCTGGGACAACGCAAAGCCGCAAAGGCGCGGGGGCGCAAAGAAGATGAACGGTTAGTTCAGCGGGGAATTCCTGTCATTAGCACCCGGCTTCAGCCGGGTGTCAGCGGCGGTTCAATGGGCGAGCCGTTTCAACGGCTTGCCGGGCCTGACGAAACCGTTGAAACGGTTTCTGCGTTGCCGTCCGACTGACACCGGGCTGAAGCCCGGTGCTAATGAGAGGGACGCTCATTATTGCGCGACCAAGCAAATTGTCTCCTCGCGTCTCTGCGTCCTTGCGCCTTTGCGTTGAACTTCCACGCAGGGCTGGCCTGCGGCGCGCCTGATTGCTAGCGTCCGCCGCGATGCCGGCCGCGACCCAACCCGCTTCCCCCGCCCCCGCCGCGCGCGACGCCTGGTGGCCGGCGCTCGCGGGCGTGTTCCTCGCCTTCGTCCTGCTCAAGCTCGGCAATCCGGTCCTGCTCGACCACGTCGCGCCGCCCCCGAAGTCGCCGAGGGAAATCATCTTCGAGACCTGGCCGGCGGTTTGGGGCTACGTCGTGCTGGCGGTCTTCGCCGTGGTGGGCGCGCTGAACTGGCGGCGGCCCACGGGCGTGCCGAGGTGGGCGTTCGCGCTGCCAGCGGGCTGGCTCGCGTGGCAGTTCATCGCGGCGGCGACCACGGTGGAGCCGACGTTGACGCGCATCGTGCTGCCGCAGTTTGCGGCGGCGGGCGTGTGCTTCGCGCTGGGCCTGAGCGCGGGCGAGTCGCCGGGCGCGCGGCGCGTGTGGTTTGGGTTGCTCGCGGGATTTCTCGTCGTGCTCGGCGCGGGCTTCCGCCAGCAATACGGCGGACTCGCGGCGGACCGGGAGTTTTTCTACGAGCACGAAAAGACCGGCTGGAAGGACGTGCCGGCGGAGCAACTGCGGGACTTGGAGGCCGCGCGGCTGCTCGTGCGCAAGCCCGACGGCGGCCTCACCATCAACCCCGACCTGCTGCCCAAGCTCGCGAAGGACCGCATCTTCGGGACGCTCGTGTATCCGAACGCGCTCGCGGGCGCGGTGCTGCTGCTGCTGCCCGGCGCGCTCGCGGCGGCGTGGGCGGCGGGCGAGCGGCTGCAAAACGTCACGCGCGGCGTGCTCGTCGGCCTCGTGGCCTACATGGCGCTGGCGTGCCTGTATTGGTCGGGATCCAAGGCGGGCTGGCTCATCGCGCTGACCGTCGGCGGCGTGGCGTTGCTGCATCTGCCGTTGCCCAAGGCGCTCAAGCTCGGGTTGGTCGTAGTGGTGCTCACGGGCGGGCTGGCCGGGTTCGCGTGGAAGTATCAAGGCTACTTCGCGGGCGGCGCGCGCAGCGCCAACGCGCGGCTCGACTACTGGGCGGTCGCGTGGCGCACGGCGTTGGACAAGCCGCTGCTCGGCAGCGGGCCGGGGACGTTTTACGCGGTCTATCGGCAGGCCAAACGCCCCGACGCCGAGATGGCGCGGCTCGCGCACAACGACTATTTGCAGCAGGCGTCGGACTCGGGCTTCGTCGGGGCGCTGACGTTCGGCGGCTTCGTGTGGGCCTCGCTCGCGGTGCTCTGGCGGCGGGCGCGGGAGCGCTGGCCGCTGCTCGCGGTGTGGCTCGGGCTGCTGGGCTGGGCCTTGCAGGCGTTCGTCGAGTTCGGCCTCTACATCCCGGCGCTGGCGTGGACGGCGTTTTTTCTGTTCGGCTGGCTGTGGACGACGACTCAGCCCGGCGGGGTTGAACCACGGATGAACACAGATAAACACGGATAACTGCCCGGCAAGTCAGTGGAACCGTATTCCCGCTGACTTTACGAGAGTCTCCTCATTCTGCATCCGTGTTCATCCGTGTTCATCCGTGGTTGAAAAATCCCGCCTCAACGCATGGCCGGGCACCTTCCCGCTTGCACCTGGCGGCGCGAACCGCATCCTGCCCGCCGCTATGCCATCCAAAAATGCAGTCGTCACCGGGGCCGGCAGTGGAGTCGGCCAAGCCACCGCCTTGAAACTCGCCGCGCTGGGCTGGCGCGTCGCCATCCTCGGCCGCCGCGAGGAGGCGTTGAAAGCCACCGTCAAGCTGGCGAAGAAACACGCGAAGCAACTGCTCGTCGTCCCGTGCGACATCGGCGACGTGCAGCAGGTCGCCGCGATGGCGAAGACGGTCTTGGCGAAGTTCAAGACCGTGGACGTGCTCGTGAACGCCGCCGGCACGAACATCCCGCGCCGCTCGCTGGCCGAGCTGTCGCTGGCGGATTACCACGCGGTCATTGATGCCAACCTGCACGGCTCCTACTACTGCGCGCAGGCCTTCCTGCCGCAGATGCGCGCGCGCCAGACCGGCACCATCGTCAACATCGTCTCCGAGGCCGGACTCAAGGCCAGCCCCAAGAGCGGCCCGAGCTACGTGCTTTCCAAGTTCGGCCAGGCCGGCCTCACGCAGTGCATCAACGCCGAGGAGCGCGTCAACGGCATCCGCGCCTGTTCCGTCTTTCCCGGCGACATTGACACCGAGCTGCTCAACAAGCGCCCCGTCGTCCCCGACGCCACCGCCCGCGCGAGGATGATGAAGGCCGGGGACATCGCCGACTGCGCGCTGCTGGCCATCAACCTGCCGCCGCGCGCCGTGGTGGAGGAAATCCTGGTGCGGCCCGCGTAGGCCCGAACTGGTTAACGCGGAGGCGCGAGGGCATGGCGCGGCGAAGTCGTAGCCAAAGGCAACCACGGAAGACACGGAATACGCGGAAGGACTTTGCCTTGCCGCGCCTTCCGTGTGTTCGGTGTCTTCAGTGGTCAAAACTCTTCGCAGCCAGCGACGAAGTTGAGAGATGGCACTGCCAAGCCGCAAGAGGAGTGCCCGCGAAACACACGAACGGACGCGAAAGGGGAATCCATGGCAGGGCGGGCATTTGCGCCCCTTCGCGTGCGGTTTGCCATCGCTCCCGCGCCGGGGGCCGGGATCAAAGCCCCATCAGCCCGCGCTGCCAGCTCAGCAGCAGCTTTGCCGGCTCGCTGTTTTTTCGGGACAGCCACTCCAGCGTCTGCTTGCTGGCGATGAGCGTCGGGTCAATGCCCAGTTCCGTCGCGCGCCGGTCGCGGGCGGCCTTGAAACGGTCGAAACGCGCGTGCTCGGCGTCCGTGGGATGGTAGGACACCCCGCGCAGTTTTTGCGGGCACTCGCTCGGCGGCACATGCAGGCCGCGCGCCACCGCCCGCAGCACGCCCTCGCGGCGGTGCGGGGCGAAGCGGCGCGGCAGCAGCGGGTCCAGCGGCGCGTCGTCCACGGCGGCGATGGCGAGGTCCAGCAGCGCGTCGTGGCTCAGGAGGAAGAACGGCGGGCGGTTGCAGCGCGTGGCCTCCTGCTCGCGCCAGTGCCACAGCTCGCGCAGCACGGCCAGCTCCTCGCGCGTGAGCCGGGCCGCGCCCTTGATGCGCCACTCGCGCTCGGGGTCGGGCGGGGGCACGACGGCGCACTCGGCCACGAGCGCGGCGCAGCTCTCCTCGAGCCACGCGAGCCGGCCCTTGGCGACGAGCTGCTCGCGCAGCTTCGTTACGAGCGGGTGCAGGTAGCGCGTGTCGTTGCGCGCGTAATCCTCCATCCGCTGCGTGAGCGGGCGCTTGGCCCAGTCGGCCTTCTGCGGCCCCTTCTCCAGCGCGACGCCGAGCGTCGTGCCCACGAGGTCTTGCAGGCCGAACTTCATCACGCCCAGCAGCCGCGCGGCGATCATCGTGTCAAAGACCTGGTGCGGGACAAATTCGTGGTGCTCGCGCAGCAGGCGCAGGTCGTAGTCGCTGCCGTGCAGCAGCAGCTCGCGCCCGCGCAGGATTTCCCACAGCGGCGCGAGGTCGAGGTCCGCCAGCGGGTCCACCAGCACGTCCGTGCCGGGAATGCTGAACTGGAGCAGGCAGAGCTTGGCCGGGTAGGCGTGCAAGCTGTCCGCCTCCGTGTCCAACGCGATCCACTCCGCCGCGCGCAGGCGGGGAAGGAAGTCGGCGAGCCGTTCCGCAGTGTCAATCACGGGCGCAGGATAAGCGGCGGGCGGCAAGCTCCAAGCCTCAAAGCGAGGGGGGAACGTGTTGAGTAAGGCCGTGTTGCGTGTTGCGTGTTGCGTGTTCCCGCTTGGCCAGCAGCCGCCCTGCTCGAAAAGCCCAGCACGCAACACGCAACACGCAACACGAACACCTTCACGCACCACGCACCACGTTCGCTGACTTGGCGCTTGGAGCCGTCCGTCCGCTTTCCTACCCTCTCGCCCATGAACCTCTTCGCCGCCTTCGCCGAGACCGTCGCGCGCCGCCGCTATCATCCCGCCATTTACTGGGGCGAGGCGCAACTGGCCTACGACTGGATTGCCCAGCGGGCGGCGTGGCTGTCGCGGGCGCTGGCGAAGGACTTCGGTGTCCAGCGCGGCGACCGGGTGGCGGTGTGGCTCAAGAACTGCCCGGAGTTTCCCGCCGCGCTCTTCGGCGTCTGGCGGGCGGGCGGCGTGGTGACGGTCATCAACAACTTCCTCAAGCCCGAGGAGGTCGCGTTCATCCTCGGCGACTCCGGCGCGCGCATCGTCATCACGGACCACAGCCTCGCGGAGAACCAGGCCAAACTCGCCGCACTGAAGCCGGAGCTGAAGTTTCTGCGCATCGAAGACTTCGGCACGCTGGCCGAGGCGGACGCGCCGGCCCCCGCCGACTTGAACGAGTCCGATCTCGCCGCGTTGCTCTACACGTCCGGCACCACGGGCCATCCCAAGGGCGCGATGCTCACGCACGGCAACTTCCTCTCGAACGTCCGCAGTTGCTTTGTCTGCCTCGACTTCCACGACGAGGACCGGCTGCTCGTGCTGCTGCCGCAGTTCCACAGCTTCATGTTCACCGTCGGCACGCTCTGCCCGCTGCTCAAAGGCGCGAGCGTCGTGCTGGTGAAGTCCGTCAGCCCGTTCAAGCACGTCCTCGACGACATCGTCCACCGCCGCGCGACGATGCTGCCCGCCGTGCCGCCGATCCACCGCGCGCTCGCGGGCCTGCCGGCGGGCGTTGAGCTGCCGTCGCTGCGGCTGTGCATCAGCGGCGGCGCGCCGTTGCCGCTGGAGGTGCTGAAGCAGTTCCACGCGCGCTTCCCGAAGCTGCCGCTCATTGAGGGCTACGGCCCGACGGAGAGCAGTCCGGTGGCGACCGTGAATCCCATCCACGGCACGCCCAAAGCCGGCAGCGTGGGCCTGCCGATTCCGGGCGTCGAGTTGAGCATCCGCGATGACGACGGCAAGGAACTGCCGGTGGCCACCACCGGCGAGCTGTGCATCCGCGGCCCGAACGTGATGCGCGGCTACTGGAACCAGCCGGAGGAAACGGCGAAGACGATTCGCGACGCGTGGCTTTACACCGGCGACATCGGCCACCGCGACGCCGACGGCTTCTACTACATCACCGACCGCAAGAAGGACATGCTGCTGGTCAACGGCATCAACGTCTATCCGCGCGAGGTCGAGGAGGTCATCCACCGCTTCCCCGGCGTGAAGGACGCGGCGGTCATCGGTGTGCCGGACGCGCGGCGGGGCGAGCAGCCGCTGGCCTTCGTGGTGGTCGCCGAGGGCGTGACGCTCGACGAGAAGGCACTGCACGATTTCGTGCGCGAGAAGCTGGCGGACTACAAGGTGCCGCGCCACTTCCGCGTGCTGCCCGCGCTCCCGCGCAATGCGACGGGCAAGGTGCTCAAGACGGCATTGCGGGAACTGGCGAAGGCCGCCGCTTGAGCAGCACGCTTAAACCACTAACCCGCACTGACCGGCACTAATGAAGTGGCTGGCGTTGCCTTGTCAGTGCTCACTCAACCTCGGATTTCATAAGTGCAAGTTAGTGCTGGTGAGTGGTTCAGGATTGGATTTTCAACCGATGATGGATGGTCGGTGGCAAATTTCTCTGTAAGGCCGCCGGCCCCGCCCGTTATACCGGGTCAAACGATGCTCGCTGAACCGACCGCCAACCCCGCCGCCGAAGCCGCGCTCGTCCGCGCGGTGCAGGCCGGCGATGCCGCCGCGTTCGAGCCGCTCGTGGACGCGCACCTCGACCACCTGCGCGCCTTCATCGCGCTCAAGCTCCCGGTCGCGCACCTCGTGGACGAAGTGGCGCACGAGACGTTTGTCTTCGCGTTCCGCAACCTCGCGCGGTTCACGCCCGGCACGAGCTTCCGCGCGTGGCTTCGCGCCATCGCCGCGAACCTCATCCGCGCCGAGGTGCAACGCTTCGCGCGCGAGCGGCAGAACCAGCTCAACTACGCCCGCGCCCGCGAGCTGGAGCACCACTTGATGACCGGCCCCGCCGCCGAGGCCGAGGAGGTCGAGCACCTGCGCGAGTGCGTTGCCAGCCTGCCGCCGCACATGAAGGAGCTGGTCGAGCTGAAATACGCGCAGGACCAGCCCATCGAGACCATCGCCGCCCAGCTCGCGCGCACGGAGAACGCCGTCTGGCAGGCGCTCTTCCGCCTCCGCGCGCAGCTCCGCGAATGCGTGGAGAGCAAACTCAGGAGGGCCGCGTGAGCGCGCGGCGTTTCTTCTCCCTCTCCCCCATCGGGGGAGAGGGCTGGGGTGAGGGGGACTTGCGTCCAGCAGACAGGGGCGGAGTGAATGTCAGACCAACCTCAGCCACGCGTTGGAAGTCCGCAGCCGCGTCACCTTCCTTCGCCCGCCCCCTCACCCTGACCCTCTCCCCCGATGGGGGAGAGGGAATCGCGTGTCGTATTCGTGTCGCGCTCCTTGGATCAAACATTGGAGATCAAAGACCAGTCAGAGCCTCCTCACGTCGGCTGCCACGGGTGACGTTATGATTTCTGACGACCAGCTCATCGCCTATCTCGCCGGCACGTTGCCGGCGGAGGAACGCGCGCGCGTCGAGGCGGAGCTGGCGGGCGACCCCGAGGCGCTGCGCCGGCTGCTGGACCAAGAGCGGCTGGACGCTTCGCTCAAGCTGCTGCTCAACCCCGCCGCCAGCCGCGAGCGCGTGAAGGCATCGGTGCTTGCGGGCATCCGCACCACGACGCACGATGTCTCCGCCGACGAGGTGATGAAGCAGGTGCTGCTGGAGTCGGGGAAGAACGCCTTGGCATATCGCCTGCCGAAGGATGAAGACGCGCCCGGTTTGCTGGCCACACTGGCTGGCGCATTCCGTGAGTGGGTTCACTCGACTCACGGACAAGTCGCCGTCACGACAGTCACGTTTGCACTGTTGGTATTTCTCTTCTTCGAGGTTGATTCGCGCCCGAAGGCAGGTCGGGAAGTGGCTCATCAGCCGGCTAGGACCAATTCTTCAGTGCCTGTCGCCACTTCATCCAAACCCCGCGACCCCGCCCAATGGCCCTTCGCCGCCGACAGCGTCTGGAACACGCCCATCGGCTCCGGCGCGCAGTTCGCCGCCGTGCAGCCGGGCGGCATGGACCTCGCGACCGGCGTGATGATCGTCAACGCGAGCATGGCACATCCCATCATCCACGCCGCCACCAACGACCCCGTGGGGCAACTGCGCGTTCCGCAGGCACCCGCCCCGTTGGCCACGCTGCCGCTGCCCGCCGCGCTCGGGACGGCGGCGGGCGGGTGCCATGTGTTTCTCATGCTCACCGATGGCGTCACCGCGCTCGAAATCCTCGCGCCCCGCCGCGTCGGGCCGGACGTGCTCGCCAGCTCCGTCGTGCGCGCCGACTTGCGCGGGCCGGGCATCCCACCGGCCTACCGCGCCGCCAACGGCTCCGGCCTCACGCCGTTGGGCGGCAGCATCCGGCGCGGCGAACTCAAGGCCGGCATCCCGCACCTCATCGGCGCGGTCGTGCCGCTGGAGGCCGTCGCGCGCAAGCCCGACGGCACCGCGCACGTCTGGCCGGCGGATGCTTCCGCTGCCGGCGACGCCAACGCCGCCGCGCAGATGGCCCGCGCCGGCAACGTCCACGTCGGCTCGCTGCTCGCCATCCCGCCGGGCGTGGACATCGCCAAGCTCGCCGCGCCCGGCACGCCCGCGCACGCGATGGTCCGCGCGATGCAGGACTACGGCGTGCTGGTCAAGGACACCTTCGATGGCACCTACTTCGTGGAATGGCAGCGCGAGGGTGCGCCGCACCTGGTGTTCTGCGTGGAAGACCTCTTCAACGGCGACGCCCCGCGCGACCTGGCCAAACAGCTCGCGCCCGCCATCCGCGAACTGCGCGTCGTCGCGAACCACGGCCCGAACAGCGTCGGCGGGGGCGGCAAGCGCCGGCAGCCGGCCGCGCCGGACTTCGCAAAGCCGTAAGCGATGCGCGGCCTATTCCGCCGGCTCCTGCCAGCGGGGCGCGAGCTGTTGCGGGAGGCCGAGATGATCCAGCACGCGCGCGACGACGGTATCCACGACCTGCTCGACGGTCTGCGGGCGGGTGTAGAACGAGGGATTGGCCGGCAGGATGGTCGCACCCGCGAGGAGGAGCAGTTCGAGATTCTTGAGGTGAACCAGGTTCAGCGGCGTCTCGCGTGGGACGAGGATGAGCCTCTTACGCTCCTTGAGCATCACATCCGCCGCGCGCAGCAGCACGTCGTCGCTCGTGCCGTGGGCGATGCGGCCCAGCGTGCCCATGCTGCACGGGATGACCACCATCGCGTCGAACGGGTTCGAGCCGCTGGCGAAGGGGACGTTCATGCTCTTGAGGCCGTGCTGCACCGCGCCGGCCGGGAGGCGCAGGCCGCCGGGCAGTTCCTCCGCGAGCACGGCGTGCGCGTAGTTGCTGAGGACGACGTGGACCTCGTGGGCGCGGGCGTCGAGGTTGTCGAGCAGCCGCTGCGCGTAGAGCGCGCCGCTCGCGCCCGTGATGGCGATGACGATTCTCAAGCGCGGGGAATATGTCGGCGCGCGCACCCAGCGGCAAGCCGCGCGATGCGGGAGTCCCGGCGTCCAACCGCACTGCCCCGAAGATTTTTCCAAGCGCCAAAGACACGAAACCCAAAGATTTGGGGAGAACCGGTCGTGAGCCTCACAACCTCGTTGTTTCAGCAGTCCTGAAGCTTCAAGCCGCCAAAACGACGGGTTTTCACCTCACCCGAGGCTTCAGGACACTACCTGGCGCGGCGAACCTTCGTGATCGGCGGCAAGCGGGCCTTGCCCTGATTGGATGGCCGTGGTGCCGCTTGGTTGCCCGTCTGCGAGCCGCTTTGCCCCGCAACCCGATCTCCCCACCCTTCGCGACGAGTGGCAGCCGTCACTTCACCCGCCCAACTTGAAACTTCCCACCCGCCCCCCGTGTCGTATGTTCCGTAGCGCAGCCACAGCTCCTTCGTAACGCCCGGCTGCCGCGAACGTCACCTCAGCACACCTGACCTATGATAATGGCCGACATCCTCAAGATTCTCCTCCTCATCCTCGGCGGCCTGCTCATCTTCATCTCCTTCTGGCTCGCGGCGGAGGCGCTGTTCCCCGCCCTCGTCGAGCGCGCCCGGGATCAATACCGCCGCCCGTGGAAACTCACCTTCGCCGGGCTGGCAATGGTCGGGCCGCTCCTGGCCCTGGCTTTCGGCCTGACGAAGATCGCCAACAACCCCCTGCTCAACATCGCCGCGTTCACCGTCCTCGGCCTCGTGCTCTTCGCCGGGTTCGCCGGCTCCGCCGGCCTCGCCAAGCGCATCGGCGCGGGCCTGCCCTCGCCCACCGACGACACCCAGCCGTGGCGGCGCGTGTTGCGCGGCGGCATCGTGCTCACGCTCACGTATCTGCTGCCCTTCATCGGCTGGCTGGGCCTGACCATCTGGACGCTGGTGACCGGCTTCGCCGCGCTGGTCTTCGCCGCGCGCGAGGCGAAGGCGACCTCCGCTCCCGCCGAGCCGGCCCCCGCGCCGAAGGTCGAACCGCCCGCCATCCCTGCGACCGCGTGACTCACTTCCCATGACCGACGAGCTTATCGTGCTTCTGATCCTGGTGGCAGCGCCCTTCCTGTGGATGGGAGTATGCCGGCTCCTGTCCCAGCTCGCCGGCTGGCATCGCTTGGCACAGCACTTTTCGGCCAAATCGCCGCCCGTCGGCGATCGCCACTGGATTGCGAGCGGCAAGGTCGGCTGGGTCTCCTACAACAACTGCCTCACCATTCACGCCGGGCCTGATGGGCTGCACCTCGCCACATGGCTGCCGTTTCGCTTCGGCCACCCGCCGCTGCTCATCCCATGGCGCGAACTGCGAAATGTCGGCAGCCGTAAAATCTGGCTGCGCGGTGAATGGCTGAAACTCGAAGTCGGCTCGCCGTCCATCGCGACTCTGGAACTGTCCAAGCAGGTTCTCACCCCGCAACCCGCCGCCGCATGAATGGCCGGATATCCAACCAAGCCCGTCCGTCGAGGCATATGCCTGCCTCCGCGAGGTCTTGGACTGCGCCAGTCCTCTGGCGCTTTTCCCACGCGTCCCAAAGCGGCAGAGGACTGCCGCACTCCAAGACGCTGCCGCGCTGCTAACACCCCGCTTGCCATGAACTTCTCCCGCCGCCATTTCCTCCAGGCCGGCTCCGCCGCGTCGCTCGGCGCGCTCGCCGCCGGCTGCAACAAGTTCGAGATGCCCGACGCCCTGCGCATTGGCTCGCGCGTGGTCGCGCCGCCGGATGGGCCTTATGCCGTGCCCGCCAGCGCGGACATTGACCTCGTCTCGCACGCGTTGAACCGCCTCACCTTTGGCCCGCGCCCGTGGGACTACCAGCGCGTGCGCAAGCTCGGCGACACCGAGCAAGCCGCCTTCGCCGCCTTCCTCGACCAACAACTCGCGCCCGAAAAACTCGACGACCGCGCCGGCGACAACGCCGTCCGCCGCTTCGAGGTGTTGCAGGAGCCGCTCGGCGAACTCTTCGAGTATCAGGACAAGCATCTTCTCGACGCCCTTGTCCGCAGCACCGTGCTGCGCGCCGTCTTCAGCGAACGCCAGCTCTACGAGGTGATGGTCAATTTCTGGAGCGACCACTTCAACATTGACCCCTCGAAGGGCGACGCGAAGTGGCTCAAGGTCGCCGACGACCGCGACGTCATCCGCCGGCACGCGCTGGGCAAGTTCCCCGACATGCTCCGGGCGTCCGCCCTCAGCCCCGCGATGCTCTGGTATCTCGACGGCCGCGTGAACAAGAAGGCCAACGACGCCGACAAGCCCAACGAAAACTACGCGCGCGAGCTGCTCGAGCTGCACACCCTCGGCGTCCACGGCGGCTACACGCAGCGGGACGTGATGGAAGTCGCCCGCTGCCTCACCGGCTGGACTGTGCGCGAGACCCAGCGCTCGAAGCTCGGCCTCGGCAGCGTCGAGTTCAAAGCCCACCTCCACGACCGGGGCGAGAAAGTCGTCCTCGGCCACGTCATCCCGGCGATTCCCAAGCAGACACGGCAGGAGGAAGCCGAGCACCTTGGCCGCGCGGAGCTGGGCACCGTGCTGGACCTCGTCGGCCTGCACCCGGCCACCGCGAAGTTCATCGCCACCAAGCTCTGCCAGCGCTTCATCGCGGACGACCCGCCCGCCGCCACCGTCAGCGCCGTCGCGGAGAAGTTCATCGCGTCCGGCGGCGACATCCCGGCCACGCTGCGCGCGCTCTTCGCCGCCGACGCGTTCCGCACCACGCGCGGCACCAAGCTCAAGCGCCCGTTCCACTTCATCGTCTCCGCGCTGCGCGCCACGCACGCCACCACCGACGCGGGCCGCGCGGTGCAGGACTACCTCCTCCGCATGGGCCACGCGCCCTTCCACTACCCCACGCCCGACGGCTACCCCGAGGAAGCCGCGCCGTGGCTGGGCACGCTGCTCTGGCGCTGGAACTTCGCCGTCGGCCTGACGAACAACACGCTCGACAAGGAAACCAAGCTCGACGCCGAGAAACTCAAGGCCAGCTTCGCGACCGAGGAAAACCTGATGGCCCACCTCCTTGGCCGCGCGCCAACCTTCGACGAAGTCACTGCGTGCAAGGATTCCGGTGCGCCGCTGGCGCTGCTGCTGGCGTCGCCAAGTTTTCAAAGATGTTGAACCACGGATGAACACGGATACAGACGAGAACGCGGTTCAACGGAATCCCGAAACGAACGGTTCCGGGCTTGCCGGTAAGTTGCTCGGTGCGTTCGGACTCATGGGCCTGCCGACTTGGTCGCTGCTCTCTGCTTTCGTGTGGCTGTTCCGTGGCTTCAAAGCAGGTGGACAACAGGGCGGGCTGAATGCGGTTGAAGGCTGGATCTGCGCGCTGATTCCCGCATTGACGTTCGCCTACTACTTCCTCGTATCAGCAGCGGTTTGGAATTCTCGATGGTATGTGTCCGGGCTGATTCTTAACGGCCTGTATCTGTTCGCCGTGACGACACTAGTTTTCTCCACTGACGGTGGGTTCCTTGTTGCACCAGTGATGTTGGTTGGGCCGGTGTTATGGTTCCTCCACGCTCTGCGGATGCAGCGCCAATCTGCAAGCGCTGCTGGCTCTGTTTCCGACACGGGCGCACCGCCACCTCCATGAGCACCCAAACCTTCCTCGCTGGCCGCAGCCTGCCCTCGAATCCCAACGGGATTCCGCCCTCCAGCCCAGGGTTGCGAGGCACGAGCTACCCTGGGAACATGTCGCCAAACCCCGCCCAACCCCAACGGGGTTGCGCCCCGTCCGCGCCGACACGCGCCACAACCCCGTTGGGGTTGCCATCCTCGGCCCCGCGTTCCCAAGGTAGGTGCTTCGCCCCAACCTTGGGCTTTGAGCCGGAATCCCGTTGGGATTCACATTGCGTTCTGGCGGGACAGCAGAGTTTGTTGCCGGGATCCTGCGTTCGCTGCCTCTCTCCCTCACCCCGGCCCTCTCCCGCTGGGAGAGGGAGCCACGCCGCCCGCCCTCGCCCAACCGAACGCGCCCTTTCGCCCAAGCATGGCCGGAGTTTCCCCCTCTCCCAGCGGGAGAGGGCTGGGGTGAGGGAGAACAGTCACGATTTCAAACGCCCGTCCGAACGTCAGCGCGCCGTCTTCTCCCTCGCCCCCATCGCGGGAGAGGGCCGGGGTGAGGGGGCAACGCGTCCAGCAGACCGAGGCCCGAACGAAGTTCACCCCGCTCTTTTCGACCAACTTGGACTCGCACATCACACCGTTCCCTCCGCCCGCCCCCTCACCCTAACCCTCTCCCCCGGTGGGGGAGAGGGGATTCGCGCGTTGTCGCGACTTCACGCGCCGCCTTTCTCCGTTCTCCATCCGCGTTCATCCGCGTCATCCGCGGGCACCCACCCATGAGCACCCAAGCCTCCCTCACCGGCAACGGCGACCAACTTAAAACGCTCGTCGTCGTCTTCCTGCGCGGCGGCGCGGACGGCTTGAACATGGTCGCACCCACGCACGACGACGGTTATTACCGCGCCCGCCCCCGCATCGCCATCAAGGCCAGCGACGCCACCAAGCTCGACGGTGATTTCGGCCTCAACCCGATTCTCAAGGATCTCGCCGCGCCCTACCACGACGGCTCGCTGCTCGTGGTCCACGCCGCCGGGTCGGAGGATGCCACGCGCTCGCACTTCGAGGCGCAGGACTTGATGGAGCGCGCGGGCGACGTGGCCGGCGGCTGGCTGGGGCGCTACCTGCGCTTCCGCGGTGCGACGACCACCGGCGCGCTCTCGGCCATCGCCGTGAGCCGCGCGCTGCCCGAGAGCTTGCGCGGCGCGCCCGCCGCCACGGTGATGCGCTCGCTGGAGGACTTCTCGCTCGGCAAAGGCGGCGGCCCGCTCCAGGCCAGCCTGGAAAAACTCTACGCGAAGGAGCACGACGCCCTCGGCACTTCCGCGCGCGACACGCTCGAAGCCCTCCGCCGCATCGAGCTATTGCGCAACGCCACTTACTCCCCCGCCCACGGCGCGAACTACGAGCGCGACGACTTCGCGCAGGGCATGAAGCAGGTCGCGCGGCTCATCAAGGCGCGCGTCGGCCTCGAAGCCGTGTCGCTCGACATCGGCGGCTGGGACTCGCACATCACGCAGGCGGCCATCATGGACCCGCAGATGCGCCGGCTGAACGCGGGCCTGAGCGCCTTTTACCGCGACCTCGGCAAGACGATGCAGCACGTCACCGTCGTGGTGATGACGGAGTTTGGCCGGCGGCTGGCGGAAAACTCCGCGTTCGGCACGGACCACGGGCGCGGCAGCGTGATGTTCGTGCTGGGCGGCGGCGTGAAGGGCGGGCGCGTCCTCTCGCGCTGGCCCGGCCTCACGCAGGACGTGCTCGAAGGCCCCGGCGACGTGCCCGTGACCATCAACTACCGCGACGTGCTCGCGCCCGTGCTGCGGCGGCACCATCCGAAAGTGGATTTGGCGAAGGTGTTCCCGGATTACGAACTGAAGCTGGAAGCGGTGTATGGGTGAAAGTAGCTCGACATTCCGATGTCGAGTCTGATGGCGCGGCGGGATGTGGCGCGGACGCATCTCAGTTTCTTGGAAGGGGGTGCCGTGGTGGATTGCGCGCGCCCTTTCCCCTCACCCCGGCCCTCTCCCCGAGGAGAGGGAGAGCCGCCGTCCGCGTTCGACCGACCGGAACGCCCCGGCACTTCGAGCGCTGGCTGACGTTCCCCTTCTCCTCGGGGAGAGAACCAACGGCCCGCCAACTGCCGCGATTTCAGCCCCTGAACTCGGAAACGGAGCGGGCAGGAAAATTATGGGCAGGAAGATTTCTGCCTCAATTTTCCTGCCCAAAATCTTCCTGCCCAAATTCCGGTTCATGGGCCGGGGTGAGGGGAAAGGTGGGGCGAATCAGCCAACGCGAACCGACTGCTCCGTGGTGCCCTGCAGGAAAGTGAGCTGCGCCCACGCGGCGCTCGACATTGGAATGTCGAGCTACGAGCGCGCGGCCTCGGACTGGTTCGGAATTCGGGATTGAACTCACCGCCGCGCGGCGGCGTCCGTCTCTCCCGTATGTTCTCCCGCATCTGCCGGTTCGCGCTGCTGTTTTGCTCCCTGCTCTCCCTCCGTGCCGCTCCTGCGCCGCCGCTCGATCTCGGCCCGGTGCGCGAGGAGCACGTGATGATTCCGATGCGCGACGGCCAGCGGCTCTCCGCGTGGCTTTACTTCCCGCCCGGCAAGGGGCCGTGGCCGGCCGTCTTCGAGCAGCGTTACGCGGACATCCGCTCCGCCGGCTCGCGCAAGAACGCGGCGAAGTTCGCCGAGGGCGGCTTCGTCATCGCGCTGGTCAACTATCGCGGCACGCATCAGTCCGAGGGCAAGTGGCAGGGCTATCGCGCGCTGGCGTGGGGCGAACTCAAGGACGGCTACGACCTCTGCGAATGGCTCGCCGCGCAGCCGTGGAGCACCGGCAAGATCGGCACCTACGGCGGTTCGCAGGCTGGTTACGCGCAGAACTTCCTCGCCGTCACGCAGCCGCCGCATCTCGTGGCGCAATACATGACCGACACGGGCTTGAGCCTTTACCAGGAGGGCTACCGCATCGGCGGCGTGACGCGGCCGAACCGCTTCCGGTCCATGGCGTCCGTCGCGCGCAATCCGGCGGACAACGACGCGTGGCTCGCCGAGACGTTCCGCCACCCGCACTACGACAGCTACTGGCGCGACGAGGATTGCTCACTGCATTTCCCGAAGATGAACGTGCCCGCGTTCACCATCGGGAGCTGGTATGACTTCATGTGCCAGGGGTCGGTGATGAGCTTCATCGGCCGGCAGCACCAGGGCGGGCCGAACTCGCGGGGCAAGCAGCAGCTCATCATCGGCCCGTGGCTCCACGGCGGCTACCCGAAGTCGAACAAGATCGCGGAGATGACCTACCCGACGAACGCGTTCTTCGACGTGTATGCGCACATGACCGCGTGGTTCAATCACCACCTCAAGGGCACCAACAACGGCGTCATGGCGGACGCGCCCGTGCGCTACTACGTCATGGGCGCGACCGGCGAAACCAACCCGCCCGGCAACGTCTGGCGCACCGCGCAGGACTGGCCGCCGCACGCGACGTCGCAAAGCTTCTTTCTCAACGAGAACGGCCGGCTCTCCACCGCCGTGCCCACCGCCACCAAGTCCGCCACGAGCTACGTGAGCGACCCGTTTCATCCGATGCTCATTCCCGGCACGAGCTTCCCCGGCGCGAAGGACGCGCGACCGTTCGAGACGCAGGCGGAGGTCCGCACGTTCACCACCGAGCCGCTCGCCGAGCCGGTCGAGTGGACGGGCCTCGTGAAGGTCGAGTTGTGGGTGAGCAGCACCGCGCGCGACACCGACTTCCTCGTGCGCGTGAGTGACGTGTATCCCGACGGCCGCTCGATGCTGCTGATGGATTACCCGCGCCGCGCCCGCTACCGCGAAGGCTTCGACCACGAGCGGCTGCTCACGCCCGGCGAGCCGGCGAAGCTCGCGTTCGACGTGGGCTGGACAAGCATCATCTTCAACAAGGGCCACCGCATCCGTGTGACCATCGCCAGCACCGGCGCGCCGCTTTACGAGCCAAACCCGCAGACCGGCGGCCCGCAGACCATCGAGTTCCCCAAGGACGCGAAGGTCGCGACCAACACGATCCACCACAGCAAGGTGCTCGCGTCGCGCATCATCGCCCCGACGCCGTCGCAGGACACGCCGGCGGTGCGCGGGGCTTTGCGGGCCTTGGCGGAGGGCAACTCAGCGGTGGTCACGGCCCGCTTGAACGAAGTCGCCGACGCGCAGCTCCGCGAGCGCGTGCGGAAGGAACTTCCCGTGTTGAAGGAAGCGCTCGCCCATCGGGCGCAGGCGCAAGCCGTCGAAGCCGCCGCGAAGGAAACCGGCGGCCAAGCGCTGTGGAGCACGCCCGCGCCCGGCTGGCTCGCGGATCTCGCGGGCGATGACGCGCTCGCGCCGTTCCGCACACTCGTCTCGCTCAACCTCTACAACGGCAACAACCCGCTCAAGGGCAAGGGTGGCCTCAACCTCGCGGTGAACGACGACTGGCTCGCGCGCGTGGCCGGCCTGACCACGCTCACCAACCTCGACGTGGCCAACTGCGACGTGCGCGGCCCCGGCCTCAAGCACGTTGCCACGCTCAAGCACCTCGAACGCTTCAACGTCACGCTCACGCCGCTGACCGATGCCTGGCTCAAGCCGCTCGGCGCGCTCACGAAGCTGCGCGTCGTCAGCTTTGCGTCCGCGAAATGCACCGGCGAGGGCTTCGCGCACCTCGGCGCTTGGCAGGCCGTCGAGAACCTGAACTTCCACTACACGCCCGTGAACGACGCGGGGCTGAAGGAGATTGCCCAGCTGCGGAACCTGGAGCGGCTGGAGATCGTCCACACGCAGTTCACCGACGAGGGCGCGCCGCACTTGTCCAAGCTGACTTCGCTGCGGCGACTGCAAATCGGCAGCCAGAAGGCCACCGGCGCGGCGGTCGCGAGCCTCGTGGCGCTGAAGAATCTCCGCGAGCTGGACCTCAGCGACAAGCAGGCCTCGCCCGAAGGCGCGAAGTGGGCCGGGTTGATTCCGAGCCTGCGCGTGCTCCGCATCTCCGGCGGAGCCATCAAGGACGAAGGCGCGGCGCATCTGGCCAACCTCCCGAACCTAGAAGTGCTGCTCCTCCAAGGCGCGCAACTGACCGACGCCGGGCTGGAGCCGTTGGCCAAGTTGAAGTCCCTCCGCCAGCTCGACCTGCGCGGCAACAAGGTGAGCGACGCGGCGGTGGCGAAATTGCAGGCGGCGATTCCCGGTCTGACGGTGGTGCGGTGAACCTGTGCATCACTTCGGCAGGATGTCCAGCAGCTCGACTTCGAAGATGAGGACTTCGTTCGCGCCGATGCCGGGCGGGCTGCCGCGCTCGCCGTAGGCGAGGTAGTGCGGGATCGTCAGCTCCCACTTGCTGCCTTTGGGCATGAGCAGCAGGGCTTCAGTCCAGCCTTTGATGACGCCAGTCACGTCGAACTCGGCGGGCTGGTTCTTTTCGTAGGAGCTGTCGAAGACGCCGCCAGGCTGGAAGGTTTGCTTGTCCACGATGCGGCCGGTGTAGTGGACGCGAACCTTCTCCCGGTCCGTGGGCAGCCTGCCCGTGCCGGCCTTAAGCACCCGGTATTGCAGGCCGCTCGGGCGCTCGACGACGTCGGCGCGCTGCTTGTTCTTCGCAAGGTATTCCCTGCCGACCTTGAGGTTCAGCTCCGGGAGGTTGGTGTCCACTTTCGGCGGGATGAAGGTGGAAGGCCCCCGGTTGGTTCCGCCCTGCGCGACGAGCGTGCCCGGCTCGGGGGCCTTGAGCCACGGGGCATCCTTGGGCACGGGCAGGCCGAGGGCAGTGAAAAGCTGGAGGCGAAGCTGCGGATTCCAGCCCTCGCCCGCCGGAGCATTGATGATGCGGTCGAGCACGAGCTGCCGGAGCACGGGCAGCGGCGGGAGGTCCACGCGGTCGCGCTCGGAGCGCTCGACGCGCTTGGTGTATTCCTTGGCAATGGCCTGAATCAATTTGAGGTAGCCTTGCGCGCGGTCGTCCTCGCCCATCGCCAGCTCGTAGAAGTGCCGGGCGAACATGCCCTCGATGGCGCTCTGCACCTTGTCCTTGCCGAGGTCCATCAGCTCCTTGTAGCGCTCCATCACGAACTCGGTGACATCCTGCCCCGGCCGCGTGTAGCGGTTGGGATACTTGTCGCCAAGATACTTGTGCCAGCGGGCGGCGTCGGCCTCGCGGTTGTGGGTGTAAAGGTCGGTGATGGCCTGCTTGAGGAAATTCGCGTGGGCGTTCTTGATGTTGTCAAGGTTGGCCGGGTCGCCAATTTGCATCTGCTCGTAGCCTTCGTTGGCCATCGGGATGGCGGTGAGGTTCGGGCCGAACTCGTAAAACTTGTCCACCGGGTTGTAGATGAGCCGGCCGCGCTGGGCGGCGAGCTGCATGGACTGGTAAATGACGCGGCGCAGGGTGATGAGCTGCTCGGGCTTGGAGTTCCTGAGGCCGAGGTAGGCCCAATAGATGGCGTGCGTCTCGGGCAGCCGCCACTCCAGCGGGCCATACTTGCCGTCCACTTCCTGCATGAGCTTCGGGTCGAGCTTGTATTTCTCACGGAGCAGCTTGACGCGGGCCTTGGCGTCGTCGGTCTGCGGGTTGAGCAGCTCGTCCCAGTTGGGGCGCTCGCGGTTGCCGAAGACCTCGGTCATCAGGCGCGTCCACTCGCGCTTGTAGGTCATGTGGGCGTTGTCGAGGTTCGCGCCCATCTTGTGCTGGAAGTGCCACGCCAGCTCGCGGTAGATGAGCGTCTCGTTCGGGTTGTATTTGAGCGCCTCGTCGCGCAGCAGCTCGATGCCGCGCTGCACCCACAGCCAGCGGTCGTTCGGGTCGGGGAACTTGACCGAGATGTTGTAGGAGAGGTTCCACGCCTGATGCACCCACACGGCTACGAAGTGCGGCTGCATCTTGGTGATCCAGTCGGAGAGCTGGACCATCTCGAAATACTTCTCGTCGAGCTGGAGGTCGTTGAGGCGGATCCAGAGCGCGTTGGAGATCAGCCCGCGGAAGCCGCCCAGCGCGACGGCGGTGAAGGCCATCATCGGCGGCATGCTCTCGACGGCCTCGACGCGCGTGAGCTTGAGCCGCGCGCGCTCGGCGGTCAGCTCGCGCTGCGCGAAATTCACGCCCACCAGCAGCGCCAGCGCGAGCAGGGAGAGGACGATTTTGTTGGTGCGACCGGTCATGTCAGCCTTTGCCTTGCGCCGTCGCCAGTTCGCGGCGGGTGAAGGCGAGGATGCCGAACACGGCGAAGGTCCCGCCAATCAGCCCCCAGATTTGCAGCAGCGCCCGCAGCAGCAACGTCCACGACACGCTGCGGCCGGTGCTCAAGGCGTCCACCGGCGAGAACGAGTTCACCAGCGCGAGCACGTCGTGCGCGGCCTTGAAGGTCGGCACCATGATGAAATCCACCGCGCCCATGACGCCCTCGGGCGCGCCGGTGTCGTGGTTGGTCGAGCCGAACGTGCCGTCCTGCACCACCTGCGCGATGGTGCCGCTGCTCAGGCCCACGATGAGCATGGTGAGGGAGAAAAACGCCGCGACCGGGAACGACAGGTAGCTCGCGCCCGCCAAGCCGATGGCCGCGAGCAGGCCCAGCCAGATGAACAGCACCGCGACGCCGCGCGCGAAGTTCAGCCCGAAGCCGCCTTCGTGGTAAAGCACCTCCAATCCCTCCTCGAGGTCGAAGAGCACGGCGGCCTTGTTCGCGTTGCCGAAGAGGATGAAGAGCCGGCCCTCGGGGTCGAGCAGGTTTTGGTAGCGCCCGCCCTTGACCGGCTCGGACACGGGCACGCCCTTCGCGTCGAGCAGGTTGATGCCGAACTCGTGGAAGGTGTCCGTGGTCAGCGGGCGGCTGATGCGGACGCGGTTGGTCGAGTTGGGCGGGCCGATTTCCCAGAACGTGGCGTAGGTCTCGGGCTTGAGGCTGTATTGCGCCGTGCGGAATTTCACGCGCAGGTAAATCGGCGTGTCCGCCAACTGCCCGCGCGCGAGGCCGGTCTCGATGACCCAGCCGCGGCTCGCCTGTGGCGGGACGGCCTGATACTGCGCCTTGATGGCCTCCTTCACGTCCTTGCGCACCTGCTTGAGGTCCGCGCCATTCGCAATCTGGCCGATCTCCTTGATGCGCTCCTTGAGGATTTTCTCCACGTCGGCGTCGAGGTCGGGCGGCGGCTCCTTGAGCGAGCCGCGCGCGATGAGCAGCTCGTTCTTGAGGATGGCCTGCTGCTTGTCCGGCAGGCTGGCGGCGCGCCACTGGATGAGGAAGTAGATCGTCAGCCCGGAGAGGCCGAGCAACGCAAAGTTCAGCCCCATGATGCCGAGCCATTTGCCGAGCCAGATCTGCCAGCGGGCGATGGGCTTCACCGCGACCATCTGCATCGAGCAGTCCTCCACGTCGCGCGCGAGCGTGCCAGTGGCGAGCCAGAGCGTGACGAGGCCGAGGATGGCCGTGACCGAACTCAGCGTGTAGGTGATGACAATCTGCACGAGGCCGCGCGCGGTGCCGTCGTGCTTGAGCGCCAGCGGCAGGCCGACGACCACCAGCACGAGCAGCACGGCGAGCACGGGCAGCAGGCGGTAGCGAACGACGGCCTTGATGGTGAGCCGCGCGACGGCGAGGAACTGCTGCAAACCGGTGGGCAGGGTGAACAACACCGGCGCGACGCCCAGCCGCCACTCGGCCGGAATGTCCTCGCCGACGGCCTTGAACTTCGCGATGGCGTCGGCCGGCGAAGTCGCAGGGACGAGACCCTGGTAGAGAAAGCCGCGCTCCTGGTAAGAGCGGCTCAACAGGTAGTTGGCCCGCGCGCCGAAGAAGGCCTGCAACCCAACGCCCACGGCGATGAGCAGGCCGGGGTTTTCCGTGAGCAGCTTGGTGGCAATCAATGCGAGCGCGGCGTGAACGAGGAGCAGCGCGACGCCGGGAATCCACACGCGCTTCGGCAGCGCCCAAGCCCATCCCAGAATCGCCGCCGGCCACGAGAAACCGTGCTTCACGGCGGCGAGGCCCTGGTGCGGATGCTTCAGGATTTCAAAATGGGCGGTCATGCCGGCACGGAGAGGGAAGCCCACACGAATTGAGGGCGGAACACGAAGGAAGAAGAGGAAGGAAGAACCATGTCAGTTCCCCTTTCGTGTTCCGCCCTCAGTTCGTGTGGGTTCATTCGGGAAGTGGGTCGTTCAGGCTTTCGGCTTGCCCAGCAGGTTCGCGAGCTTCTCGTTGGCCTTCGCCTCGTCCAACACAGGTTTCGCGGCGACTTCGACTTTTGGCTCGGGTGCGGCGGGAGTCGGAGCGGCGAGGGCGGCGAGCTTCTTCTGGGCCTCGACTTCGGCAGCGGTCGGAACCACGACGACGGGCGCGGGCGTTTCCGCCATCGGAGCGGCGGCGACGAGGCGGTCGAGCACGCGGGCCTGCTGCTGCGCGCCGGCTTCCGCCCCGCCGCGCAGGTATTCGGCGACCTGGTTGCCGCTGGTCGCGCCGGCGGTTTGCTCGCTGGCGCGCGCGCGGTTCACCACGCCGAGGAAGTAGCTCTCCAGGTTCTGCGTCGGGTTGTCGAGCTGGATGCGGTCGGCGGCGACGTCGCGACGGATGGTGCCGAGGATGTTCTCCATCGCCTCGCGCGGCAGCACCGGGAGCGTGATGCGGACGGAATCGCGCTCGGTGAGCAGCTCCTTGAGCGTGCCGTCGGCCTGGATTTTGCCGCCGTAGTAAATCACCACGCGGTCGCACACATCCTCCACATCGCTGAGCAGGTGGCTGCTGAGAATGACGGTCTTGCCGCGGTTCTTCAGCGCGAGGATGACGTCCTTCACCTCGCGGCAGCCGAGCGGGTCGAGGCCGGCGGTCGGCTCGTCGAGGATGACGAGGTCGGGGTCGTTGATGAGCGCCTGCGCGAGGCCGATGCGGCGCTGCATGCCCTTCGAGAACTCGCCCACCGTGCGGCTGCGGACCTGGTTGAGACCGACCATTTCAAGGAGCTGCTCGGTGCGTTTGTCGCGGTCGCCGGGCGCGAGCTGGAAGAGGTTGCCGAAGAAGTCGAGCGTCTCGCGGGAGTCGAGATACTTGTAGAGGTAGCTCTCCTCGGGCAGGTAGCCGATGCGCGCCTTGGTCTTCACGTGGCGCGGCGAGTGGCCGAAAATCTCGATGTGCCCCTTGGTCGGGTAGAGCAGGCCCAGCAGCATCTTGATGGTGGTGGACTTGCCGGAGCCGTTGGGCCCGAGCAGGCCGAAGATTTCGCCGCGCCGGACCTCGAAGTTCGCATTGTCCACCGCGCGGGCCTTGGGCCGGCCCCAGAAGTCCTTGAAGACCTTGGTGAGGCCGCGCACGGAGACGACGGCCTCGGTGGTGGTGCGCGCGGCGGAGTCGGGCTGGAGGGTGTCGAGGGCGGTCATGGGAGAAAGTCAGGATGCACTCAGGTAAATAGCACCATATAGGTCATATTATTACCCAGCCAACGGCCCGTCGCAAAGCCGCTGCAACACCACCGCCAGTCCACGCTTGTCCATGGTCTTCCTGGCGATAGCAATCATGGCGTCGTAGAGAGAGCCGTCGTCCACAATCATGGCCTTGCCATTCCGCCGGAGAAACGCCAGCGCTGCGGCTGCCGCAGTTCGCTTGTTGCCGTCGAAGAATGCCTGCGACTCGGCCAGGTGGAAGGCGTAGCTCGCGGCCACATCGAAGAGCGTTCCATTCGCGTAGTAGAAGGTGTTCTCTGCGGAGGCCAGCGCAGACTCGACCAAACCCGGCTCGCGCACTCCCTCCAGACCGCCGAAGCGGACCAGCGACTCGCGGTGAAGGTAATGGACCTCCGCCAAGGACAGGAACCGGGGTGAGTCCACAGGTCATTGCGCCAGCTTGCGAAACAGCTCGTCATTCCGCTTGAACATATCGTCGGCAATGGCCTGAAACTCGGCGTCAACCGCCCCATCCAACGCCAGCTTCGGGAAAGTCTGGCGCACATAAGCCGCCACCTTCTCCTGTTCGCCCTTGGGCAGGCTTTCAATCTCCGCAATCACTGTGCTGGCATTCATGCTGGAAGATTACGTGTGGCGATGGTTTCCGGCAAGGCAGCGACTTCACGCCAACTTCGGCTGCAACTGCCCCGCCGCCTCATGCTTGCTCGCGCCGCCAGCGGACGGCGGGTTGGCGGGCGCGGCGGCTTGGAAGGGTTCGAGTTCCTCGCCCTGGCGCACGAGGCGGGCGCTGTTGAAGACGACGATGAGCGAGCCGGCCACGTGCATCAGCGCGGCGACGACGGGGTTGATGTATTTCAACGCGGCCAGCACCAGGCCGCCGATGACGAAGACGACGCCGAAGAGGAAGTTCTGGTTGATGACGCTGCGGGTCATGCGCGAGAGGCGCACGAGGAAGGGCAGGCGGCGCAGGTCGTTGTTCATCAGCGCGATGGTCGCGCTGTGGATGGCCACCTCGCTGCCGGCCGCGCCCATCGCGATGCCGAGGTCGCCGGCGGCCAGCGCGGGCGCGTCGTTCACGCCGTCGCCGACCACGGCGACGCGGTAGCCCTTGGCGCGGATGGCCTTCACATACTCGACCTTGTTCTGCGGCAGGCACTCGGCCACGACTTCCTCAAGGCCGATTTCCTTCGCCACGCGCGCGGCCACCGGCTGGCGGTCGCCGGAAACCATTGCCACGCGGCGCACGCCCACGTCCTTGAGGTCGTGCAGGGAGTCCTTCGCCTCGTGGCGCGTCTCGTCCTGCAAGCCCACCCAGCCGATGGCCGCGCCGTTGCGCGCGACGAAGAGCAGGCTGTAGCCCTCGGTCTCGTTCACGTCCACGGACTTGAGGAAGTCATCGGTCACGCCGTTGTCCTTGAGCCATTGCGCGCGGCCGACGAGGACCACGGTGCCGTCCACGTTCGCCTTCACGCCGCGGCCGGCGGTCTCGGCGAAGTTCTTCGGGTCACTCAGCGGAACACCCGCCTCCTGCGCGAGCGCGGTGAGCGCCTTGGCCGTCGGGTGGTTGCTGAACTGCTCGGCGCTCGCGGCGATGCGGAGCAACTCGGCGGGCGCGGTGCCGCTCAACGGCGCGAGGCGGCTCACGGCGAGCTTGCCGGTGGTGAGCGTGCCGGTCTTGTCGAAGACGAAGGCGTTGATTTTCGCGGCCAGCTCGATGTCGGCGACGTTCTTGATGAGGATGCCGAGGCGCGCGGCGGCGGAGAGGGCGGCGACCATCGCGGTGGGCGTGGCGAGCACGAACGCGCACGGGCAGGCGACGATGAAGACGGCGATGACGCGGCTCAACTCGCCCGTGAACGCCCACACCAGTGCACCGATGACCAGCACGAGCGGCGTGTAGAAGCCCATGTATTGGTCCACGATGCGCATGATGGGCAGCTTGGTCTTCTCGGCGGCCAGGATCAGCTCGCGCACGCGGTTGAGCGTGGAGTCGGTGCCGGCGCGCGTGACCTTGATTTCGAGGACGCCAGTGAGATTGATGGTGCCGGCAAACGCCTGGTCGCCGGGCTTCTTGTCCACGGGGAGCGATTCGCCGGTGATGTTGGCCTGGTTGATGGAGCCTTCGCCGGAGAGGATTTGCCCGTCAGCGGCGACGTTGTCACCGGGGCGGACGCGGATAACATCGCCATTCTTGAGTTCGTGGACGGCGACTTCCTCCTCCTTGCCGTTGACGAGGCGGCGGGCCTTGGTGGGCGTGAGCTTGATGAGCGACTCGATGGAGAGGCGCGCGCCCTCGGCGGTGCGGCTCTCGATGATTTGCCCGAGCAGCATAAAGAAGCTCACCACGCCGGCTTCCTGATAATGGCCGCTGGCGAAGGACGCGAGCACGGCGAGTGCGACCAGCTCATTCGTGGTGAGGTTGCCGCGCTTCAAGTCCTTCACGGCCACGACGACGATGGGCCAGCCGAGCACGATGGCCCCGAGGCCGGCGCTGAGGTCGGCGGCGGTCTTCCCGTTGGCGGTGAACCACTCGATGATAAACGAGTTGATGACGAGGATGAGGCCGAAGAGCGTGACGCCGAGCTGCTGCGTGGCGTGCTCGTGGTCGTGCCCGCACGAGGAGCACTTCTCACCGTTGGCGTGGTTGTGTTCGTCCTGCTGGCTGAGGAGGCTGGTGACTTGCATGAGTTAAGCTCCAAATCCCAAATCCCAAGATCCAAAAAAGCGCCAAACCCCAATCGCCAATCGCCGAGCTGGGAGGTGTCCCGGCTTGGAGCTTGGAACTTGGAGCTTCTTTGGAGCTTGGAACTTGGAGCTTGGCATTTTGACTACGGTTGTTTCGGTGCCACGGGTTTCACCGGCTCCCGGCTCAGCAGCACGCGCAGCTCGCGCGGGGTGCCGTCGGCGCGCTCGACGAGGAAGTATTTCTCCTGCGCGTTGGCGAGGACGGTGGCCATCGTCTCGGCGAGCCGGCGCTCGCGGAAGAGCTGCGGGTCGCGCTGGAACTCCGGCAGGCGCGCGAGGAAGTAGTCCGCATCCGCCTGCGCGGCCTGCACGATGCGCGTGGCGTCGGCGCGGCCCGCGTTGCGGATGGAATCGGCCTCGGCCTGCGCCTTGGTGAGCGTGGTGTTGGCCTCGCCCTGCGCGGTGTTGATGGTCTTGCGCTTGTCGTTCTCGGCCTCGAGCACGGCGTCGAAGGCGGCCTTCACCTGGCGCGGCGGGATGGCGAGGACATCGCTGCCGCGCGGGTCGAACTCGATGCCCAGGCCCTGCGCGGCGACCAGCGCCTGCACGCGGCTCATCAGCTTCTCCTTGAAGCCGGCGATGTCCTGCCGCGTGGCCTTGTCCACGGTGAACTGCGCGGAGGCGTGATGCAGCGCGTTGTTGAGCGCGTTCTGGACGAGGTTCGAGACGGCGGCGAACTCGAACTCATACCGCACCGGGTCGCTGATGGTGTAACGCACCGTGGCCTTGACGTGCATGATGTTGCCGTCGGAGGTGAGGGTGTAGCCGTCGGCGGCGGGGTTGAGCGTGCCCCCGGCGGGCGGCTCCTGGCCGGCGAGTTCCTGCTCCCTCGTCACCGGATACCATCCGACGCTGGAGACGATGGTGTGAACCTTGTCCTTGGGCACCTTCACGATCTCGTTGACGGGATACGGGAAGGACCAGTGCAGGCCGGGCTTGAGCAGCGCGGCCTCGCCCGTGCCGGTGGGCGCGCCGAACAGGAGCTTGATGGCGACCTCCTGCGGGCCGACGGTGAAAATCCCGGAGGCGAAGAAGAGGACAATCAACCCCGCCATCACGACGCGGACGACGACGAAGCTGCTCTTGAGCGCGTCGGAAAGCGCCTGCGTGCTCGAATCCTCGAAGGGTGACTCGGGCGCGGGTTCGGGCGCGGCGGAATGGTGGTGGTGATCCGCGTCGCCGGGGCCGTGGCTGTGCGAATGCGCGTGGTCGTCCGCGCCCGGCCCGTGGCTGTGGCTGTGGTCGTTCGGCCCGTGCGAATGGGAATGGTCGTGGTCGCTCATGGCAGGCGGCTTACTTCTTGCCGGCGGGACGGGACGGGGCGTTGGTGCCGCGCAGCAGGTCAAAGGGCGGCGTGTTCTGGTCGAGGATGAGCGTCGTGCGCTCCTTCGAGACAGCCTCCATCGAGGCGAGCTTTTGCAGGAACACGGCGAGTTCCGGGTTCTTCTCCAGCGTCCTGAAACTGTCCGCGGCCTTGGCCTCCGCCTCGCCGCGCAGGCGCGTGGCCTCCTTTTCCGCCTCGGCCAGCAGTTCGCTGCGCTTGAGGTCGGCGGCGGAGCGAATCTTCGTGGCCTCGCGGTCGCCCTCGCCCTCGAACTGCTTCACCAGGCGCTGGCGTTCCTCCTTCATGCGGTCGAAGACCTTCTGCGTGACGCTCTCCGGGAAGCCCAGCCGCTTGATGCCGAGGAATTTCACCTCCATGCCGAACTTCTCCTTCGCGGTGGCGGCCACCTGCGCCAGCATCTCCTGCTCAATGGTGTCGAACTTGAGCTGCGCCGGGTCGGTGTTGATGAAGTGGCTGAACGGGTGCTGGCCGACGGTCGCGTTCTTGGCGCTGCGGACGAGGCTTTCGAGGTTGCGCTTCGCGTCGTCCACGCCGCCGGGGAAGCTGCGGTTGAATTTCTGCGGCTCGACCACGCGCCAGCCGGCATAGATCAACACCATGAGGTTGCGGCCGTCCTGCGTCTGCGTCTCCTCGAATTTGCCCTCGAAGTTGTGCACGCGGGCGTCGAAGCGGTGGACCTTCTGGATGGGCCACGGAGCCTTGAAGTGCAGGCCGGCCTTGATGACCTCGTCCGACGCCTTGCCGAAGGTGGTCAGGAAGGCGACCTCGTTCTGCCGCACCTGGAAGAAGAACGAGATGGAGCCGAAGATGACGAGGATGACGAGGCCGACGGCGAATGTGACTGGGTTGCGCATGGCTGAAAGTAAAGGGTCAGTTGGTAAGCGGGCGGCGGGGGGAATGACCAATGTTCAATGTCCAATGTCCAATGAATGCCCAATGCCCAATGCCCGGGGCCGAAGCGCGCCGGAGGCCATTGTTAATTGGGAATTGGTCATTCATTGGACATTGGGAATTGGTCATTCATTGGACATTGGGAATTGGTCATTGGTCATTGCCTCGGCTCATTTCTTCTGCGGTATCGCGAGGTCTTCGAGGAGGTCCGCGCGGACCTTGTCCTCCAGGTTGAGCTGCATCGTCTCACTGGCGTTGGGCGTGCCGATGATGAACTTGCGGGACTTCGCCGCCGCCTTCGCGAACGTCTGGAGCCAGACGCGCTGCGGATAGACCGTCGGCGCGGCGGCAAAGGCATCGAGCTTGTTCTGGAACTGACCGCCCACGGCCACGGCCTCGGCGACGCGCCGCGCGGAGAAGGACTTCGCCTCATCCAGGACCTTCTGCGCCTCGGCGGCGGCCAGTGCGTTGGTCTTCGCGGCCTCACCCTGGGCGGTGAGAATCTTCGCCTCGCGCGTCTGCTCCGCGCCGATGACGGCCTCGAACGCCTCCGCCACGGTCACGGGCGGATGCACGTCTTGCAGGCCGACGAAGAGGATGTTCACGCCCAACGCCTCGGCGTCGGCGGCCTTCTGGATGTTGGCGCGGAGCGATTCGGCGGCCTTTTGCCGGCCCACGGACATGAACTCGAAGAAGTCCACGCTGACGAGATGGCGCACGACCTCGCGCGTGGCGATGCGCTCGAGCAGCTCGTTCGGGTTGGCGTGGTTGCGTGCCCACGCGACGATGTCCTTGATTTGATACTGCACCGGGACGCTGGCGGTGACGAGGTTGGCGGGCGGCGCGGCCTTCTCGCCGGCAGCGTTGGTGTTCGACGCGCTGTCCGCCTCCTTGTTGGCGACGGGCAGGTTGAACTCCTCTTTGTAATGGCTCTTGGTCCAGACAATCGTGTTCTCCTCGCCGGCCCCGTGCTCGTCCTCCTTGGGCACCACGCCGACGGTGAAGGTCTGCACTCGGTGCGTCTGGAAGCGATACACCGAGTCAATCGGCCACGGCAGTTTGAGGTGGAAGCCCGGGTTCATCGCGGAGTCGCCAACCGGCTTGCCGCAGCGCTCCAGCAACGCCTGCTCCTCCGGCTCGATGAACACAAAACAAGTCGAAAGCCACAGCAGGCCGGCTTGGATGAGCAGCAGCCAGACGAAGGCCTTTTGCAGGAACTGGTAGAACCACGTCTCGGAAACCTTGAAGCCAAACTGGTAGTCCAGCGCGTGCGCCGCCGTGGTGAACACGCTCTCGGGCTGGCCGAGCAGGCCGACGAGCCGGCTCTCGTAAAGCACGCGCGCCGCCTGGCCGCGGACGCGCGGGCGGTAGAGTTCAAGGATGAGCGTGAAGAGGTTTTCGACCGCCGCCAGCGCAAGGATCACGCACAAGGCCCGTGACACAAAGAGGTCAATCTTCGAGTGGCCGAAGTAAATCGCGATGTTGCCCGCCGCCGCGAGCAGGCTCAAATACGCGCCGAGCAGCAGGTAGCTGCCGGCGGGTTGCAGCAGCCGGTGTCCCTCCAGCCGCGCGACGTTCACCGAGTAGCGGCCGGGGAGGAATTGCAGGAAGAACAGAAAGCCGAAGAACGACGCCAGCATCGGCGTCGAGGCCGTCACCGGGCGCGCCTCGGGGTTGAGCACCTGCTTGCCGAGCCAATACGCCGCGCCCGCTTGCAGAACCAGCAGGATGACGCAGAACGCCGGCACGAGCCACTTCTCGAACTGCTCGCGCGCGCGCCGCGCCGGGAACGCCTCGGCGTCCGTGCCTTCGAAGAGCGTCGTGCTCCGCGCGGACTTGGCGAGTTCGTCGAGTTCGAGCTTCTCCAGCTTCTCGCGGGCCTCCATCCGCATCTGGAAGTAGCTGAACACTGCCGCGAGAAAGCCCAGCCCCAGAAACACCCCGACCACCTCGTCCGTGTAGGACGCGGTCGCGCGCGCGATGTAGCCGCCCATGCCGGCGGCGGCGAGGGCGATGAGGAGGTTGACCAGCCCGGTTGGTTTCAAGTTGCGTTCCATCGCTTCAACTCAGCTCACGGTCTTCAAACAACATCAGCGCGACAGCCAACGACGCGCCCAGATACCCAATCACATACGCGCCGGCCTTGCCCACGTAGCCCCAGACGCCGGGGATGGCGTGGTTGCGCGTGCCTTCGATCGCGTCGGCCAGCCAGAACAACTGCCAGTTCGGCAACACAGTGTGGCAGACCGTCGCCCACCACGCCCCGGCTTCCGCCTGCTTGCCGAACAGGTAATCACTCATCAGCCCGAGCAGGAAAAGCCCCGTGCAAATGACGAGCGTCGGCACCGTGTCGTAGCGCGTCGAGCACGCGAGCGCAAGGCCCGCCAGCAGCAGCAAGGCCAGCAGCACCAGCACGCACGCGGGCACCAGGCGGTAGTCCACCCGATACATGCCGACCTCGAAGGTGCTGCCCGGCCGCTTCAGCTCGACGAAGAACGCCAGCACCACAAACGCGATGGTCGTCAGCACCGCCAGGAACACCACGGCGTCCGACACAAACGGTCGGCGCAGGAAGTAGTTGGTGAAGCCAGCCAGCACGTAAGCCAGAGCCACGGAGCCGAAATATATTCCCAGCCCGACCAGGTCCGCCTCGCCGTAAGCATCGAAGGCCATGCGACTTGCGAGCAGCGTCGCGAGCGTGTTCACATACACCAGCACGACGAGCGCGGCGGCCAGCCCGCAGTATTTGGCCAGGAGGAATTTCGCCCGGCCCACCGGTTTGGCCAGCACCGCCAGCGCCGTGCCCGTGCGAATCTCGTGGGCCACGGATGCCGACGCGCTCAACACCGCGACGAACAGCCCCACCATCAGCATCGTCGCCAGCGCGCTGTCCTTCACCAGCTTGGTGTCCTCGCCCATGCCGAAGTAGGGCACCGTGGAAAGGAAGATGATGAACAGCGAGGACAAGGTCGCCAGCAGCAGAAAAATCGGCTGCCGGACCAGTTCCATGAAGGCATTGCTGCCAATGGTGATGAACTGTCGCATCAGTTTGGTTGCACGCGGATAATACGGACGGACGGAAACTTGGCAACCCCCCGGTTCGGCGCGCGGGGGGCGCAGCTTGACACTGCCCCCGATTAGGCTTGGTGAGGCGCGCGCCGTTTTCATTGGCACGCAATCCGCAAGCCGGAATCTCGCGCATCTGGCCCACATGGAAGCAGGTGCCAGTTCAGGCCAATCAACTCATGCGCAATGACCGACCGACCACTTAGTCCGTTTGAAGCAGTCCGAAGACCTGATCCAGGTTGGAACACCGCCAGACTGTTGCTCGTTGCCGCAGTTTCCGTTCTCGTCTCGGGCTGTGGAGTCACTCTCAGTCCGGTGAAACGGATGCCGCTGCACACTATTCCGTTTGAAACCGCGCTCGCCCCCCAAACCCCAAACCATTCTCGTTCGGTTTGATAGCACTTTGCCAAGCAAGCCAATGGCCGAGACGGTGTGGGATAACACGTCGGGCGCTTTCGCTGACGTCAAGGAGTCGAAGCAAATCGGATTCACCCAGGACTATTCAAAGCTCATACCCGCTGCAGCCGCCGGGGGCGTGCTGGGCGGCGCTGTCGGTGGTGGTGGTCAGCGCGTTCGAGGCGGTCGGGGCCATCCTCGTCATCGCCATGCTCATCCTGCCCGGCGCGACCGCCACGCTGCTCTCGAACCGCTTCCCCGTGATGCTCGGCCTCACCGTGCTGCACGCCGCCCTCAGCTCCGTGCTGGGCCTGCACCTCGGCGTGTGGCTGGACTGCTCGCTCGCGGGGGCGATGGTCGTGGCCGCGACGGGCCTGTTCGTGCTGGCGTGGGTCTTCAGCCCGGAGCAAGGCCTCTTGAGCCGCCGCTTCAAGGGCCGTTCGTCCGAGACCGCGCCACTGCCGGAATCCGCCGGCTCCGCCCAATGACCGTGGAGTTGCTCATCGAACGCGTGATGGCCGTCGGCCTGCTGGTCATCGGACTGTCGCACTGGCTCCGCGCGCAGATGTGGGCCGACCTTTTCGCGGAGTGGCGGCAGAACCGTTTCCTGCCGTTCTACCTCGGCTGGCTTTACCTGACCCTCGGCACGGTCATCGCCCTCGGCCACAACGTCTGGGCGTGGGACCTCGTCGTGGCCGTGACGCTCCTCGGCTGGGCGTGGACGCTCAAGGGCATCCTCTACCTGCTCTGGCCGGGCCTGCTGGCACGGGTGGTGGAGCGGAACCTGAAGGACGGCGAGAACCACGCGCGCAAGTTCGCGCTCGTCGGCGCGTTCATGGCGGTCATCGGCGCGCTGCTGACGTGGCGCGTCTTTGTGAAGTAGTCCACGGCTAATCTCATGGCTTGGTGGCCGGTTGGATTCGGGCTTTTCCCCCGGCGGCGGTTCAGGTATGTATCTCGACGCAGCCCGCGCGTTCTGGAACTCGCGACCGCCGATTGAAAACCACCAGCATCCTCATCGTGGAAGACCACCCGCTCGTGCGGCGCGGGATTCGCGGGCTGCTGCAAGTCCAGCCGGACTTCCGCGTCATCGGCGAGGCGGCCAACGGGCTGGAGGCGCTGCATCTCATCGAGCAGTCCCCGCCCGACGTGGTCGTGACGGACATCGTGATGCCGATGGTCGGCGGTCTCGACCTGCTGCGCGAACTGGCCAGGCAGACGCCCCGGCCCCTGCTCATCGTGCTCTCGCTTTTCGATGACCCGCGCTACGTGCAGGAGGCCACCGACGCCGGGGCCGCCGCCTACGTGCTTAAACAGTCCGCGCCCACCTTCCTCGTCACCGCCATCCGCGACGCGCTGGCCGGGCGGTTCTTCTGCACGCCGGCGATTTCGGGGCAGGCGTTGAAGGAAATCGAAGACCGTTTCCGCCGCCAGCCGTGGAACCGGCAGGACTTGCTCAACGAGGACGAGCGGCTCGTCCTGCAACTGCTCGGCACCGGCACCGCGTCCGAGGAAATCACGCGCCGGCTCGCGCACCAGCCTTTGCCGCTGCCCTCGGTCTGCCACAGCATCGCCCTCAAGCTCGGCCTGCCCAGCGCGGCGGACTTGCGGCGCTACGCGGAGTCCCTGGCCGCGCAGAAAAACTGACGCGCCCGCCGCTCCGTCGCCGGCCACTTCGCACCGCCATGATCCTCTTGCTCGACATCGGCAACACGCACACGCACCTCGGCCTCGCCGACGCGAGCGGCGTGCGCCGGCAGGCCAACGTGAAGACCGCGCTGTGGCGTTCCGGCGAGGCGGACGGGCCGATGCTGCGCTTCATCGGCAGGGCGCGCGTCGAAGGCGTCGCGTTGTGCAGCGTGGTGCCGGCGGTGACGGGCAAGGCGTCGGCGTTTGCCCGCAAGGAACTTGGCCTCGCCGCGCTGGAGCTGACCCCGCGCACCATCGCGGGCGTGGGCATCAATTATTCCCAGCCCGACCGCATCGGCCCCGACCGGCTGGCGAACGCGGTTGCGCTGCGGCACCACTTCGGCGCGCCGTCGGTGGCGGTGGCGTTCGGCACCGCGCTCGC
>Ga0172372_10000976_pt1 | contig 44223 bp, 37 predicted proteins | sample LakKiv5m_2_FD_114544 | JGI IMG/M metagenome (GOLD analysis project Ga0172372, IMG submission 114544) | Freshwater microbial communities from Kabuno Bay, South-Kivu, Congo - kab_092012_9.5m | ecosystem: Environmental > Aquatic > Freshwater > Lake | place: Democratic Republic of the Congo...
ATCGCCCACCTGTGCGAAATCCTGACCGAAACAGAAACGCTCTTTCCGACCACCGACCTCCGCCTCATCTACCGCCAAGTAGGCTCAGGGTAGTTCCATGGGAGGTCAGGAGTTCTGAGTCTGGGTTGTTGACGTGAAACCACCGTGCAACCAAATTGCAACCGTAACGCAGGTGCAAACATGCCAACGTCACTGACCTTGAAGAACATTCCCGACGAGGTTTACCGGCGACTCAAGGCCTCCGCGGAGAGCCACCGGCGAAGCCTGAACAGCGAGGCGATCGTGTGCCTTGAGTCGGTCCTTGTGCCGGGACGGCAGCCTGTCAGCGAAAGGCTCGCACAGGCGCGTGCCTTGCGCCTCGCCCTCCCGACACAGCGTTTCGAACCGAAGGACATCGAATCCTTCAAGCGCGAGGGCCGGAAGTGATCGTGGTCGACACCAATGTCATCGCGTACCTGTACCTGCCAGGCGTTCATACCGCCAAGGCCGAAGCCCTGCTCGGCGAGGACCCCGACTGGGCCGCGCCGCTTCTGTGGCGGAGCGAGTTCCGCAACATCCTGGCGGGTTACCTGCGGCGCGGGATGATCACTCTTCAGGCAGCTCGCGACCTCCAACGGGAGGCCGAGAACCTGATGTCCGGAAATGAGCACGAAGTCGACTCGGCCCGGGTGCTTGAACTCGTCCATGGCAGCGACTGTTCTGCCTATGACTGCGAGTTTGTTGCCCTCGCCATGACCTTGGGAGTGCCGTTGGTGTCGATGGATGGCAAGCTGCTGAAAGCGTTCCCCGGCCATGCCGTTGCCCTTTCGCTGCCCCCGGTCGGGTGAGGGCACCCGGCCTTCAAGGGGAGTTGCCGGTTGCCAGAGGCCAGTTCCCGGAATAGTGACCTTGTCCGTTGGGCGGGGTAGCGTCGGGAACGTGGAAGCCATGATGAACGAATATCTCTACACCATCCCGAGCGGCGTCATCGCGTTGGGTCTGCTGGCTTCCATGGCCGTGTCGAAGGAGATCGGGTACCGCGCCGGGTTGCGGAAGGGGCGGGTGGGCGAGAAGCAGGCGAAGGATCACATCCAGGCGATCCAGAACTCGATCCTCGGCATCCTGGCATTGCTGCTGGGGTTTACGTTCTCGCTCTCCCTGCAGCGTTTCGACAGCCGCAGCGAAGCCGTGGTAGAGGAGGCGAACGCCATCGGGAACGCTTGGATCCGGGCTGATTTCCTCCGGGATCCAGTGCGGACCAAGGCCCTGTCCCAGCTTCGGGAGTATGCCGATGTCCGGGTGAAGGCCAGCGTGCTGAGCCTGGTTCATGAGGGTGAACGGGAGGCCTTGTTGGGACGCGCACGGGCGATCCAGGATCGGTTGTTGGCATTGGGACACGAGGCGGAGGCGTCGGCTCCGCCGGATACTCGCTGGGTGCCGTTCGTGGATGCGATGGAGGAGTTGGGACAGACGTTCCGGAGTCGTCAGGCCGGATTGTCCCGCCATGTGCCGGAGTTGGTGCTGCTGCTGTTGTACATGACCTTCCTGCTGTCGAGCGCGATCGTGGGTTACGCGGCGGGTGTGGTAGGGCATCGGCCGTCGGTGGTGAGCTACCTGATGGTGGCGCTGGTGGTGGTGCTGGTCTTCATCATCCTGGATCTGGACCGGCCGCGGCGCGGGTTCATCGAGGTGAGCCAGAAGAGCCTTGTCGACGTGCAGGCGACGATGGCTGGCGCGGCAGGGGCTCCGGCACGGTGAGCGGCGGAGGTCGCGGAGCATGGGCATCCGGGATCTCCTGCAAGGCGGTTGTGGTGGTGTTCATTGTGGGGGGGCCTGGGCCCGATTGAAGGACGGGATCGGGGGAGGCCACAACCGCGTTGCGGTTGGGTGCGAACGGAACCGTAACCCAGGGTAGTCTCGCAAGCTCGGCAACCCCGGGCTGAGAGCCAGAATCCCGTTGGGATTCGATGGACACGCCTGATCACACGGACAGGACTTGCCTTGCCGCACGCGTCGGTATCGGCATCGGGATCGCCATCGGAATCGAAACCGAAGTGGAGCCTTCGGTTGGATTTCAAACTCGAACTCGAACTCGAACTCGGACTCGAACTCGATCCCGATCCCGATCCCGATCCCGAAATGGCCAATCTCAACAGCGCTCCCAATGGGAATGGATTCGGGGCGGCGATGTCCTCATCGCCATGATCATGACTTCGCAACGGCGACGAGGACGTCGCCACCCCGTTGCGTGCGGGGGCAGTTTCAAGATGCGTTCCAGAGGCCATGTGGATCACGGGAGCGTAAAGTTGAACGTGGACACACCCTGAAACGCTCCGCCGGGCACGAGGGATACCTTGCCGTCGGTGCCGATGGAGCGGGAGGACATGCTGAAGGACTTTGTCTCGAAGCCTCCGCCGACCTTCTCGACCTCGATGCTCAGGGTGCCGCTGGTGCTGGCGGCGAACGTCGGGGTGGTCGGGCTGACAGTGCCCGAAACGTTCCATGAGAAGCCGGCGTAGGGATGACCGGGTTGGCCATTGAGCTGTTTGCCGAACGGGCGCATGCCGGTGTTGCCCGTGGTGGATCCGGTGAAGGAAACCTTCCCGGCGGTTTCGAGCTTGGCGGTCCCGCCGACATTGAAGGGGCCATAGCTGACATCGCCGGAGATGGTGACCGCCCCGGAGTTGAAGGAAGCGGGGGTGTTGAAGGAGAACGGTTGACCGCCGAGCGTGGCTACGTTGGGGAGGGCGTTTCCATCGCGAAGGTGGCCGAACGCGGTGTCGGTGGTAGGGTTGGCGCATGGCATTTGGGTCGTTTCGGGAATGGATCGAGGAACTGGAGCGCGCGGGCGAGTTGCGCCGGATCAAGGAACCGGTGGCGACGGAGCTCGAAATCACAGCGCTCGCCGATCGCGAGATGAAGTCGCCGGGCGGCGGCAAGGCCCTGCTCATTGAAAAGCCCACCGTCGGGGGTGTCGTGAGCCGGTTCCCGGTAGCGATCAACACGCTGGGTTCGTGGCGGCGCCTCGCCTTGGCGCTGGGCATGGAATCCGTCGATGCCGCCGCACGCGAGTTGGGCGCGCTGCTGCACGCCAAGCCCCCGACATCCCTGCGCGAGACCGTCACGCTCCTGACGAATGCCCTGGAGATCCGGCATGCCCGGCCGCGTCGGGTGAAGGACGGCCCATGCAAGGAGGTGATCCAGCGGTTCGACACGCCCTCGACCCGGATGGAGCCCTGGCCGTCGGCTCCGGACATCCTGAAGGGCGAACGGGGAGCGGACGTTCCACCGACGTTGATGGACCTGCCGATCCTCAAGTGCTGGCCGCTCGATGGCGGGCGCTTCGTGACGTTGCCGTGCGTGGTCACGCGGGATCCGGACACGGGCGACCGGAACCTCGGCATGTACCGGGTGCAGGTCTACGACGACCGCACCACCGGCGTTCACTGGCAGTTGCAGAAGGTCGCGGCCCGCCATGGCCGGCGCTACTACGAGACGGGCACCCGCATGCCGGTGGCGATCTTCCTGGGTGGGGATCCGATGTATCCGTTCGCCGCGACCGCGCCATTGCCCGATGGCGTCGATGAGTTCCTGCTGGCGGGTTACCTGCGGAAGCGGTCGGTCGACCTGGTGAAGTGCGAGACCAACGACCTCGAAGTGCCGGCGGACGCGGACATCGTGATCGAGGGGTACGTGGATCCGAAGGAACCGCTGCGGATGGAAGGTCCGTTTGGCGACCACACCGGATTCTACACGTTGCCTGAGCCGTACCCGGTCTTTCACGTGACCGCGATCACGCATCGCCGCGATGCGGTGTATCCGGCGACGATCGTCGGGATCCCGCCGATGGAGGATTTCTACATCGGTGGGGCGTCGGTGAAGCTGTTCCTGCCGGTGTTCCGGATGAACTTCCCGGAGATCGTGGACATCGCGCTGCCGGCGGAGGGCGTGTTCCACAACCTGGTCGTGGTGAGCATCCGGAAGACCTACCCGATGCAGGCCTACAAGATCATGCATGGCCTGTGGGGCATGGGGCAGATGATGTTCACGAAATACATCATCGTGGTGGATGACGACGTCGACGTGCACAACACCAGCGACGTGCTGTTCCGGTTGCTTTCGAACACGGACCCCCAACGGGACAGCCTGTTGACACGGGGGCCGGCCGATGTGCTGGACCATGCAACGCCCGACGTCGGCGTGGGGTCGAAGATGGGGTTTGATGCCACCCGGAAGATGCCCGGCGAGGGATTCAAGCGGCAGTGGCCGCCGTTGATCCGCATGGACGACGCGGTCCTGAAGAAGGTTTCGACGATGCTGGGAGGGGCATAGCGAGGATCCGGAGTGGGGAGGGCGGAACCTTCGCGAGGGGAAGTTTTTCATGATCTTCAAAAACTCCCCTTGCCATCACGCGTCCGGTTCCCTATTCAAGGCGGCGTTGTTGAGACGCGAGTGTAGCTCAGCCTGGTAGAGCGTCACCTTGCCAAGGTGAATGTCGAGGGTTCGAATCCCTTCACTCGCTCCACCTCCGATCCTTCCTGACAGTTTGGAATTGGAGGTAGCGTCTGAAAGCCCCGGTGACCCCGGGGTTTTTTCGTTTTGAGCCATTTCCTTTCCAGCCATGGCTTCCATGACTCCCGCATCCCAGGTCCCAGAAGTCCTCATCCGCCGGGCGAACCGCGATGATTGCGCGGCCATCCTCGGGATCTACAACCACGCCGTCCTGCACACGACCGCCTCGTACGACTACGAGCCGCGGACGTTGGCCCAGCGGTTGGAGTGGTTCGATGCCCACCAACGGGATGACCTCGCGATCTTCGTGGCGCAGGCGCCGGGTGGCGAAGTCGTTGGCTGGAGTGCGCTGAACAAGTACCACGACCGGGTCGGGTTCCGTTTCACCGCCGAGAATTCCATCTACGTGGCTGAATCCTGGCGCGGACGGGGATTGGGCAGCCTCCTGTTGGAACCCTTGATCCGTGCGGCGGAAGCCCGCGGGTTGCATGCGATCATCGCCGCCATCGACGCCGAGAACGCCACCAGCGTCCGGCTGCACACCCGCTTCGGTTTCGAGAAGGTCGGGCACTTCCGTGAAGTTGGATTCAAGTTCGATCGCTGGCTGGACGTCGTTTACATGCAACGGTTGATCCACCGTTGAACCCGGAGTCGTCGACGCCGTGCAACGATCCGAGGAACAGGGAAGGCGTCGGTTTGCCCTCGTCACGGCGGGGTGTCTCGCCCTGCTGGGGCTCTGGCTGGTCCTGCCGGCGGGGTCGCAGGAGGGATTGCTGACCCGGGCGAGTTACGACGCGTCGTTCCTGCTGGATCCCGGGGCGCGTGGCGCCACCGGTGCCTCGCCCGTGGTGCTGGTGTATCTGGACCTGGATTCCCACCTGCGCGAACGGCATCCGCCCGCCGAGCCATGGCCCCGGCGGCTTCATGCGGAACTGGTGGATCGGTTGACGGACGCCGGCGCGCGGGCCGTGGTGTTCGACATCGTGTTCTCGGGTCCCGGCCCGGATGCCACTGCCGACCAGGCCTTCACGGCCGCCATCCGTCGCAATGGCAAGGTCTGGCTGGCCGCCGAGCGGAACCAGTGGGACCGCGAGACCGAAACTTCCGCCGTGGCCGCGCAGTCGGTCGTTCTGCCACACGCGCCGTTTCTCGAAGCCGCCGCCGGGTGGGGGGTGGCGGTCTTGCGGCCGGAAGATGATTTCATGGTGCGGCGCGCCTGGCTGGGGCCGGCGGCCGATGGTGCCCCGGCACTGACCTGGGCGGTGGCGGAAGGGTTGGGAGCCCGCACCACCCGTCCGGATTGGCTGCGCTACCAGGGCGGGCCACTGGCTTTGCCGCACGTGGGTTTCAGCGCGGCGTTGCACCCGGACGAGGTTCCCGACGCGTTCTTCCGCGATCGCGTGGTCGTCGTCGGTGCGCGCCCGATGGTCGGTGGGTTCGTCGAGCGTCGGGATGAGTTCCGGAATCCCCTCGGGCGATTCGCCTTCGGGCGGGTCTTCATGCCCGCGGTGGAGGTTCACGCCACGCAGTTGGTCAACCTGCTGCGCGGGAATGGACTCCGGCGACCGGGACCGATGGCTGAAGCCGCAGGCGTCGTCGGGATCGGGTTGCTGCTGGCGTGGGGTTTCTCGCGGATGCGCCCGATGGCCGTGCTGGCCACGTGGTTCGCCGCGGAGGCGGCCCTGCTGGGTGGCGTAGCCGTGGGGATGCGCGAAGGCATCTGGTTTCCATGGTTGATCGCGGCGGCCGTGCAACTGCCCGGCGGAGCCGTGGCCGCCATCGCGCACCACTCGGTGCAATCGTGGCGACAACGACGCCGGCTGGAGGCCGAAAAGCGGGCCGCGGTCGAACGGATCCGGGAACAGGCGGCGCTCATCGATGCCGCCTCCGATGCGATCGTGGTGCAGGACCTCGACGGCGCGGTGCGGTTCGTGAATCCCACGGCGGCGCTTTGGTACGGGGATTCGCCGGCGGCGGCCCTTCGACTGGGCGGGGTCGAATCCACCGCACGGGAGAAGGTCCAGAAGGACGGAACCTGGATGGGCGAGGCCACGCAGGAATCCGCGGACGGCCGGGAACTGCGGGTTCAGTCCCGGTGGACGCTCCTCAAGGATGCCGAGGGCCGTCCGCAATCGATCCTCGCGATCAACACCGACCTGACGGACCAGCGCCGCCTGGAAGCCCAGTTCCTACGGATGCAACGGATGGAGACGGTCGGCGCGCTGGCCGGCGGCATGGCGCATGACCTGAACAACGCCCTCGCTCCGGTGCTCCTCGGGGTGCAGTTGCTGCGTCGCGGCGAAGGCGACGAGGAACGACGGCGGTTGCTCGACCTGATGGAGGCCAACGCCAATCGCGGATCGGATCTCGTCCGGCAGGTGTTGCTGTTTGCCCGCGGTCGCGGCGGCACCCGCGAGGTACTCCGTCCGGACAGTGTTGTCCGCGAACTGGTGGCGGTGCTGCGGCCCGCTCTCCCGCGTGAGATCCGCGTGGAAGCGATGCTGGCGGAGGATGTCTGGCCGGTGCTGGCGGATCCGACCCAGCTGAACCAGGTCCTTCTGAACCTGGCGATCAATGCCCGCGACGCGATGGCCGCCACGGACGGAGGCGATCTGGCCCTCGCCGTCGACAACGTCGTCCTCGATGAAACCGAAGCCGGGGAACTCCGAGACGGACGGGCCGGCGAGTACGTCCTCTTCCTCGTGTCAGACACGGGTCCGGGAATTCCGCCGGACGTGATGGCCCGCTTGTTCGAGCCTTTCTTCACCACCAAGCCCTCCGGCAGCGGCACCGGCCTTGGGCTGGCTTCCGTGGCCCGCATCGTCCGCGCCCACGGTGGATTCGTGCATGTACGCAGCACCGTTGGCGAAGGGGCCGCCTTCGAGGTTTACATGCCACGTTCGATGGGGGTGGCTGCAGATGCCGCGGGGGTCGCTTCCCCGGCTCCGGAGGCTTTCGTAGCCCTTGTCGTCACCCGCGAACTGTCGCTGGGTGGCATGGTGTCCGAGGCCCTCCGTGAATCGGGCGCCCGTGTGGTGATGGCCTCCCGCCCCGAGGAAGTGTCGGCCATGCTGGACCTGCACCGGGGGCGGATGCGCTGGATGATCGTGGACGCGGGAGTGACCGAAGTTGCCGCGATCCATCGCGAACCGGGGGTGCGGGTGGTCGTCCTTGGGGGGGATGCGACAGGCCTCCCCGTTGGGTTCGTCCGGTTGGCACGCCCTTTCACCCGCGAACAGCTCGTCCAGGCGGTCCGCGGGGAGTCTCCGTGGTCCGGCTCCGGTCCACACTCTGCGTGAGCGGACCGGATGGCGGACCGAGATTGGTCCGGAACGCTGCTTTTTCGGGCTTTTCAGGGGTGAGTTGCTGGTTTTCGGGCCTTGGCACGCCCGGTGCACAAGGGATCTCAAGACGACGTCATCAAGACGTCCGAACAAATCGAGATTCCATGAATGCGATCATGACCAAGTCCCTGTCCGTCCTTGCTGGCGCGGTGTTTGCCGCGGCCATCCCTTCGGCCCGCCTCCTCGCCCAGGATCCTTCACCCTTGAAGATCTTCACGGCCGTCGAGGTCGAGTTCGGAACCCAAACCGGTAAAGTTTACCAGCTCCAGGGTTCTTCGAACCTTGTCGACTGGGTCAACATCGGCGCCCCGGTCTTCGGTGTCGGCCGCGACATCACCCAGGTGTTCTCCACGCGCAGCGGCGGTGAGGTTGCCTTCGGTTCCTACCGCCTCGAACAGGTCGCCGCCCCCACCAACGGTCTCGCTCCGTGGTCCCTCGCCGGTGCCACCCTCAGCCTCGATGATACCCCGGGCGATGACCTGATGCAGTTCACCGACGCCACCCGCGGCCTCGATCTCGGCGATGATCCCGATCCCTTCGCCTACGTCTTCACCCGCGTCGACGCCGATACGGTCCGGACCGACATCGACTACGGCGACGGCAAGAAGGATGTCCTGACGCTGACGTTCACCGCCCCGACGCGCGGCACGTGGGTGCGCGAGGAGTACCGCAAGGAACGCCTCAAGGATCGCGACCTTTGCGTGTTCAGCGTCGTCTCGAACACGGTTCCGAACGTGAACCCGAATCCAGGCACCCCGCCGCCTCCCCCGGTGGATCCCGGCACCACCAACGCTCCCGCCGAGCCGCCCACCGGTCTTGCCGGCGTGATCTACCAGTTCCAGAGCGGCGAACATCCCGACCGTCTGGAGTTCAAGGACGCCACCACCGGACTCGAGATCGGCGATGACGTCGATGACGACGAGCCGAACACGTTCACGTACACCTACACGGTCACCGGTACCAACACTGCGACCATCGTCGTTACCTTCAAGGCGGACCGCCACGACGACTACGAGCTGAGCTTCACCAGCGGCGGCCGCGGTACGTTCGTCCGTCGCGAGTTCCGCAACGGCACCGTCAAGGACATCGACAACGGCGCGTTCGGGACAGTCACCGGCCCCGGCAACAACGGCAACGGCAACAACGGCGGCAACACCGATCCCGGCACCGCTCCCGTTGGTCCGTCGCTCGAAGGCCTCGTGTACCGCATGGTGACGGGCGAGGACCCCGACGTCCTGACCTTCAACTCCGCCACGGCTGGCGTGGAGACCGGTGATGATGATCCGTCCAGCTTCACCTATACCTTCACGAACACGGGTACCTCGACCGCCACGTTGGTCGTCCGGTTCAAGTCGGACCGCTGGGACGAGTACGACCTCACCTATGTCGGATCCAACGGTGGTCGGTTCGTCCGCCGCGAGTTTGATGACGGCGAACTGAAGGACACCGATACGGGCACTTTCGTGAAGCCCTGATCCATCGGATGACACCCGCTGACGGGTGGTCGGAAAGGCCGGACCTGCACTTCGTGTGTAGGTCCGGCTTTGTAGTGTTTGAAGGGCATTTGCCTACGATGGAATCTCTTCCAATTCGGGGTACGCGCGCGCAGATTGGAATCGTAGAGCGAACCCGATTCGACAGACGAATCCAATGTCACGGCGCGTCATCCAACGATGGTGGTCTGGGGAAAACGCCTTCCGAGCCCTGCTCGGGTTGGTGCTGGTGGTGTCTGTGTATGCGCGGGTGCGGGCGGGGACGGTGAATGATGAGAATTCACCCGGCACGATGGAATGGTTGGGCGTCGCCGTCGTGGGCGCGGCCTTTCTTGGGCTGGGTTATCTCCTCTATCATTCCATCCGCCATCGGAGCCTTCCCTTCCGTGAGGAGTCCCGCGCCGAGAACATCGTGCGCAGTCTCGATGTCAGGACCTGGACTCCGGGTGTGGAAGGGGTCGAGTCACAAACCACGATCTTTGCCCGCGGAAATGCCGCGCCGGCTCCCACGGCACCTGCGAATCAATCCCATCTGCCCGTGTTGGATCGGATCCAGGCGCTGGATGGTTACCAATTTGAACGCCTGGTCCAGTTGGTCATGGAAGGCCGCGGCTTTACCTGGCTTCGTCGCGGCGCCACCCATCCTGACCACGTCGTCGACCTCATCGCGGAACGCGGCGGACGCCGCATCGTGGTCCATTGCCTCCAATGGCACCGGGCGCCGGTAAAGCCGGACCGCATCCGGGAGTTGATCGGTGCCCGTACGATCGAGTCAGCCGAGGAGGCCCTGATGATCAGTCCGCACGGGTTCACCAGCGCCTCCTTCGAACTCGCCAGCCGCATGGGCGTGGAACTGGTCGGGCTCGGACCGCTGGTGCAGTGGGTGGAAACCCTTCGCCTCCAGCCGATCTGGCCGCGCGTGGAAGCCGCCTTGGACGCCCGGAACAAACGGTGTCCCAAGTGCGACTCGCCACTGATCCAGTCCCCTGTCAGGAAGGGGACTGCCAGCGAGAAGGAGAAGTGGACTTGTCAGGGCGCCCCCCGCTGCCGGTTCGTGCTCGAGCCCTGACCACGGATTTCCACCGATCCACAGAAGGATGGACGGAGTTGGGGACGTCCACAGATTTCACAGATGGACTGCCGGCGGCGGGAGTGGAGAGGCGATGGCCCGATTTCACGCCTCATCAAAATCTGCGCAATCTGTGCAACCTGTGGATCAAAACGACCTTTCGTCCACCTGGATCTGTGGACCAACCAGCCTGACTCCAATCCCATCACCGTCATCGGTGGACGTTCACTTCCGTTTTGCCGTCCACTCGTTCGAGATCGGGTTGCCGTCCATCTCGGTCTCGGTCTTGCCCTTCAACTGTCCGTCCTTCACTTCGCCGGACATGCGGTAGGACATCTTCCCGCCGCCTTCGCGTGTGCGGTGGATGACCCACGAGAACTTCGTTCCCTCCAGTTTCCCATCCGCCAGCTCCAGGACGCCACCGCCTCCCACACGGGGTACCGATCCCGTGAGGCGATTGCCCTCCTGCTTCAGGGTGAGGGCGAGATCGACCGGATCATTGCTCGGCCCGGGCATGGTCAGGGTCCATTCGCCGGACAACGACGCTGCGCCGGTGCTGGCGGAGGCCGCGCTGGTGGCGGAGTCGCCGAGCACGGCAGCCAGGTGGGGTTCGAGTGATTCCGCCCAGAGCTGGTAGCCGGCTTCGCTGAGGTGGAGGAAGTCAGGCATCAACGACCCAGGGATTACCCCCTCCTCGTTGATGAACTTATGGCCGAAATCGACCCACTGGACCTTCTGGCCATCCACCCACTTCTGGAGGATCTGGTTCACTTGCTGGATCTTTCCCCGCTGTGGATTGGGGTTCTCGCCGCGCGGGAAGATCGGGACCAACAGCACGGTGGTTTCGGGCAGGGCCGAGCGGAGCTTCTGGACGATGGCCCCCACGCCGGCGGCGATCTGCTCCACGGTGTTGTCTTCGCCGTTGGAGTTGTTCGTGCCGATCATGACGACCGCTGCCTTGGGCTTCAGTCCCTTGAGGTTGCCGTTCTCGAGGCGCCACAGCACGTGCTGGGTGCGGTCGCCCCCGATTCCGAGGTTCACCGCGTTGCGATGCGCGTAGTACTTGGCCCAGACTGCCTTCCCGGCACCTTCCCATCCCTGCGTGATGGAATCGCCGATGAAGAGGACCTGCGCCTTCGAGCCGGCCTCGGCCGCGCGTTGGTTCAGCGTCTCCTGCCGCTGTCTCCAACCGGAATCCGTCTTCGGAGCCGGTTCATTGGCCGAGTGCGCCCACAGGTGGGCGGAGAGGGTTGCGACGGCCAATGCGCCTGTGAGGAGGTGTGTGTGCTTCATGGAAAAGTGACGCGCAATCTCCCACGGCACCCGGATCACGCAAGGATGGATCCTGTCCCTTGCCCACCACCGATCCGTCCCACACCTTCCGCGGCATGTTGGCCCAAACCCAAGCCGCCGCCGTCGTTGGTATTGATGCCGTTCCCGTCGAGGTCGAGGTCGACGCCGGTTATGGCGACACCCGCATCACGGTCGTCGGACTGCCCGATGCCGCCGTGAAGGAATCCTCCCACCGCGTGCTGACCGCCCTCCTGAACTCGGCCTTCCACTTCCCCATGGGACGCGTGATGGTCAACCTCGCCCCCGCCGACATCCGCAAGGAAGGTCCGAGCTTTGATCTTCCGATGGCGCTCGGAATCCTCGCGGCCAGCGAACAGATCGTTCCACAGTCGTTGCACGACGTGATGGTTGTGGGTGAACTCGCGCTGACCGGTGCCGTGCGGTCCGTGAAGGGTGTCCTGCCCATTGCCATGCGGGCGCAGGCCCTCGGTTGCCGGGCATTGCTGGTCCCCGAGGCGAACGCCGCCGAGGCAGGCGTGGTCCGTGGCCTGGACGTGATCCCCGTCCGCAACCTGCGCGAGGCCGGCCTCTGGCTCGAAGGCAACTGCCCGATTGATCCCGTCCGCATCGATCTGGACCAACTCTTCGAAGCACCCTCGACCGACGAGATCGACCTCGCCGATGTCCGCGGACAGGAATCCGCCAAACGCGCCCTCGAAGTCGCCGCGGCGGGCGGCCACAACCTGTTGCTCATCGGCCCGCCCGGCACCGGCAAGAGCATGCTCGCGAAACGCCTCGCCACCATCCTGCCCCCGCTCACGCTCCAGGAGGCCCTCGAGACCACCAAGATCCACTCCATCTGCGGATTGCTCGGGTCCGGTCAGGCCCTCGTCACGCGTCGCCCGTTCCGATCTCCGCACCATACCGCCTCCGATGCCGGCCTGCTCGGCGGCAATGCGAACCCGACCCCAGGCGAAATCTCGCTGGCCCACAATGGCGTGCTCTTCCTCGACGAATTGCCCGAGTTCAAACGGTCCGTCCTCGAAACGCTGCGTCAGCCCCTCGAGGAGGGGCGCGTGACCATCTCAAGGGCCGCCGGGACGATGACCTTCCCGGCGCAGTTCACGCTCGTGGCCGCGATGAACCCTTCACCAGACGGCAAGATGCCCCACGAAAGCCGATCCTCCCCCCGCGAGATCGCCGCCTACCTCGGACGTGTCTCCGGACCGCTGCTCGACCGCGTCGACCTGCACGTCGAGGTGCCCGCGGTGAAGTTCGCCGACATGAGTCGGGCGCGTCCGGGCGAGCCCAGCGCGATCGTGCGACAACGTGTGGTCGAGGCCCGGAACCGGCAGCGCGAACGATTCCAGGGCCGGCCGGTCGCCTGCAACGCCCGCATGGGCCCGCGGGAGTTGCGGGAGTTTGTCCGGCTCGACGAACCCACCCATCAACTCCTCAAGACCGCCATGACCGACATGAACCTTTCCGCGCGGGCGTACGATCGGATCCTCAAGGTCTCCCGGACACTCGCCGACCTCGACGGCCGCGCCGAGGTCGGCCCCGGCGACATCTCGGAAGCCATCGGTTTCCGCAGTCTGGACCGGCAGTTGTGGGGGTAAGGGGAGATCGATGGTTTCACTTCGCTTGGACCGCGACATCAAGGTTGGTCTCAATGCTTCGCCCAGGCGCACCTTGACACTGCCCCGCATGGAACGGGGTGGCGACGTCCTCGTCGCCGTTCCAAAGCCATTCCCAATGGCGATGAGGCCATCGCTGTGTCGGATCATTTCCAAAGGGGCAGTTTCAAGATCCGCACAGGGTTGGGTTATGGCCTACCGCGGGGCTTTACTTCGATGGAGAACTGGTATTTCGTTCTATCATGAAGACCGCAAACGTGGCCGATTTGAGAAACAATTTTGCCGCGATTGCCGCGTGGATCGCTGATGGCGAAACCGTGACGATCCACAAGCGCGGCAAACCGTTCGCCAAGTTGGTTCCCGCGACGGGGGGTGTCGAGCGACCCATGCCCAGAATCGATTTTGCCGGGCGGTTGCGCCGGATCTGGGGAGACCGGATGTTTTCTGATGCTGAGGTAGCCGCGATGAGGGCATCTGAGCTTGAGGGGGAGGAGGGATAAGTGGTTTTTCCGGACACATCGTTCCTGTGCGGGCTCTATGTCCCGCAGAGCACATCGGCACGTGCGATCGACTTCATGAGGCTCCAGCCAACGGCTCTGGAGGTGTCTTCGTTGCTGCTCTACGAGTTTCGGCAATCCGTGCAGTTCCAAGTCTTCCGCCAAACAAGGGACCGTACGCGAGGCTATCCTCCCGCCGTTGCACAGGCTGCGTTGGCAGCGCTTCAATCGGACCTGAAGGCGGGGGCCCTTCACTTGGCGGCAGTGGACTGGGCGGATGTGCATCAACGCGCTGAACGCCTCAGCCTGCAGTATACCCGTCGAGAGGGTCACCGCGCCATGGACATCCTTCATGTGGCCACGGCGCTTCACCTGGGCGCGACCGAATTTCTAACCTTTGATGCCAACCAGAAGGAGCTTGCTAAGGCAGAAGGACTCGTGGTTCGAGTATGACGGGGCGGTGTGCTTCTGGCAGGGCGGCTCATTTGTGGGCCCATTTTGAGGCAGATCGCTCCGCGGGGAGGATCCAGGTTCGCGTCTGCAATCTTGCAGGCATCGTGGACGAGGCCAAACGCCTGTCCGCCACGCACACCCTCCTTCAGGGGCATCGTGGGTTTGACATCCTTCATGTCGCCGCGGCGCTTCAACTGCAGGCTACCGAGTTTCTTACTTTCGACGCCAACCAGCGTCGCTTGGCCAGCGCGGAAGGTCTCCTCGTTCCGCTTTGAGGGCCGGCGTTACGGTGATCCTCGCCCAGGCATGGGCGGAGGCGTACGCGGTGGCGCAGTCCAGGGTGCAGGTCAAAGTCTTGGGGGGCGTTCCGGTCTGGGCGGACAGTTGAAGGTTTCGGTTTCAGGGCTCAGGGCCCGGGTCGTGTTCCGGTAGGCGCTCCTGTACGAGGATCTTCGCAGGGATTTCTGCGAGATGTTCGTCGCGATGGTCGTTCTGGGTGGAGGAATCGTGTTCCTTGGTCTCTTTCTGGCCCTCTGGGCCTGGTTCCACCGAAGGGGGCGTCGTCAGCGCCGCACGTCGATCTTTACCGACAGGTTGGTTTCGATGGTGGCGGAGAGGCGATATCCACCGGAGGCCTCCATGTAGCCCTGTTCGCTGGAATCCACGTGCCTGGGTCCGGCATCGAAGGCAACGCGGATGCCCGAGTCACCGGTGGGACGGACGCGGAAGGTGTGTTCGGCACCGGCGGCCAGTGGGGCCAGGCGTTCGGTGAATCCCGTTCCCGAGACCACGAGGTTGCTGACGGTCTGGGTGGATTGGTTCCGGACGGTGATGACCGGCGACCGGGAACAGCCGGCCAAACCCAGGCACACGCTTCCAGCGATCAGGATCCAGGTGGGACGCATGGGGCTCAGTGGAGCGCATGCCGGGGATTGGTTCACCTTCAAACGCAATCCTTGAAGGTGGTCTCTGCCCAGGATGCGTGGCAGGGTGGGGACACATTCCTGCCCAATCCTCCACGGGGGGCACCTTTACTGGATGCACGAGAACCTAGGCATCGCCTACTGCGTCGAAGCGGCAACGGGCAAGCTGGTCTATGAGGAGCGCATTCCAAAGGCGTCCCAGTTCTATGCCTCGCCGGTGCTCGCCGACGGTCGAATCCACGCGGTGGATCGGGCTGGCGGGACGGTGATCTTCGGTGCGAAGCCGACGTTCGAGATCGTCGCCCGGAACGACCTGCGGGATCGCTCCAGCTTTGATGCGAGCCCGACCGTGGACGGAAACCGCCTCCTCATCAGGTCGGACAAGTTCCTCTACTGCGTGGGCACAAAGTGAGGTGGAGGTGCGCCGGGACCGATCCCGCGCAGATGCAGGAGTCGGGGACATCACAAACACTGACTGGACGAAGCCAAGGAATGGGCGGATGTGCGGCGGGAATGTGGCGCTGCCGCTACGATTGAGGCGTAGCGTGACGGAGCGTTTCCATGGGAAGAGTCCGTGCGCCTAGATTGTCCCCTGAATGTTGCGGGACTCCACAGATGGGCGTTGCCGGAGGGGGTGGATGTTCCTGTGGGTTCTGGGGGTGGGGCTGGGTTGCTCACCCAGACCTGCGGGCGGACCGCCGATCCTTGGCAAGGGATCGGACACCATGGTCAACCTAGCCCAGGCGTGGGCGGAAGCGTACGCCGTGGCGCAGCCCGGGGTGCAGGTGGAGGTCTCGGGGGGCGGATCCGGGGTTGGCATTGCCGCACTGATCCGGGGCTCGGCAGACCTGGCGAACAGCAGTCGGGACCTCAAGCCAGCGGAGGCGAAGTCGGCGCACACAGCCACCGGGATGGCCCCGCGGGAATACATCGTCGGGTACGATGCGTTGGGCATTTACGTGCATCGCGACAATCCCCTCGAGGCGGTGACCTTCGAGCAATTGCGCGAACTCTTCGCGGTCGATGGACGAATCACGAAATGGTCCGAACTGGGCGTGCGCATCCCGGGCTCTCGGCACGACGAAATCGTCCGGGTGGGAAGGCAGTCGAGCGGAGGGACGTTCGAGTTCCTGCGGCATCGGGTCCTGAACGATCGCGACTTCCGCCTGGGCACGCTGGAATTGAATGGATCGAAGGAGGTCGTGGAGTTGATCGCGAACACGCCGACGGCCATCGGCTACAGCGGCATGGGTTTCGTGGTGCCGGGCGTGAAGTTGTTGCGCGTGGCGGAACGGGCCGGGGACGAGGCGGTCGCCCCAACGCCGGAGGCGACCGTGAGCGGACGGTATCCGATCGCGCGAACCTTGCTGGTGTACGCCCTGGGCGAGCCCCGACCGGAGGTGCGCGGCTACCTGGAGTGGATCCTTTCGGATGCGGGTCAGTCCTGGGTGCCCGCGAGTGGGTTCGTGCCGGTGCCAATGGAGCGCCGACAACCCGCGGGCCGCCTCCTGGAGGTGGACCGATGAAACCGCGATCGCTGCTTCCGTCCCGATGGAGGTCCCGGTGGATCCGGTGCTCTGAGACGTTGATCGAGGCGTGGATCCGGATCAGCGGGTTCAGCTCGGTGTTCCTCGTGCTGGCCATCCTGTTCTTCATCTTCCGCGAAGCCTTCCCGGTTCTCAGCCGACCTGGGTTTTCCCTGACCGAGTTCCTCGGCAGCGTGGAGTGGTACCCAACCTCGGCCCAGCGTGTGCGGTACGGGGCACTCGGTCTGTTGGTGGGCACGGCGTCCGTCACGGGCGTGTCGTTGCTGATCTCGGTTCCAGCCGGACTGGGCGCGGCGATCTTCCTGTCGGAGTTCTGCACGGGACGCACGCGCGAGACGCTGAAGGTGGTCATCGAACTGCTGGCGGCGATTCCCTCGGTGGTCTGGGGATTCATCGGGTTGACCGTGATGAGCCAGGTGCTGCGGTGGGCGACGCCCGCGGCCGTCGGGGTCAACCTGCTCAACGGCGCACTGATCCTCTCCCTGATGAGCCTGCCGGTGATCGTGTCGCTGACGGAGGACGCGCTGCGCTCGGTCCCCGATGCGCATCGCGAAGCCGCGGAAGCACTGGGGGCGACCCGGTGGCAGTTGACATGGCGAGTCCTGTTGCCGGGCGCGCGGCACGGGATCCTCGCGGCGGTGTTGCTGGGAACGGGGCGCGCGGTGGGTGAAACCATGGCAGTGCTCATGGCGACCGGGAACGCCGTGAACCTGCCGACGAGCCTGTTGGATCCGGTGCGGACCTTGACGGCAAACATCGCCGCCGAACTGGGAGAAGCACCTGCGGGTTCGGAACATTATCGCGTGCTCTTCCTGACCGGGGTTCTGCTTTTTGGGATCACGCTCGTCATCAACCTGCTCGCGGAATGGTTGGTGCGCGGGGGAAGGAAGGGCCGATGAACAAGCCCGCGGAATCGACGAATCCATTCCGTGAGACGGAAGCCGGCGCGCGGCAACGGCGGCTGGAATCACGGGTGCGTCTGGCATTGGCCGGGTTGACGCTGCTGCTGATCCTGCCTTTGGTCGCGATCCTGGTGCATCTGGGCGTGGAGGCCTGGCCGGCGCTCCGCTGGAGCCTGCTCGTGGAATCGCCGCGCAACGGGATGCGCGACGGCGGGCTCTGGCCAGCGTTCGTGGGAACCTTGTATCTCGTGGGATTGTCGTTGGTGGTGGCGACGCCGGTGGGCGTGGCCGCGGCCGTGTACCTGCATGAGTACGCCCGGGATTCATGGGTGAACCGCATCATCCAGATGGCCGTCATCAATCTCGCGGGCGTGCCCAGTATCGTGCACGCGCTGTTCGGTCTCGGTGCCTTCGTCTATGGGGCCCGACTGGGTTACTCGGTGCTGGCGGCTTCGCTGACGTTGGCGGTGATGACCCTTCCAGTGATCATCACCAGCACCCGCGAATCGCTGGCCGCGGTCCCGGCGAGCTTCCGCGAGGCCTGCTGGAACGTCGGTGCCACCCGATGGCAGACGCTGCGGGCCGTCGTGCTGCCCAACGCTCTCCCGGGAATCCTCACCGGCGTCATCCTTCAGGTGAGCCGCGCGGCGGGGGAGACGGCTCCGATCCTCTTCACCGGGGCGGTGTTCTTCAAATCCGTCACTCCGGGAGACCTGTTCGCCTACCGCCTCGACGAACAGTGCATGGCGCTGGCGATGCACCTCTACACCTTGTCCACGCAGGTGCCGGGGGTGCGTCCTGCCCTTCCGGCGGCAACCGCGGTGGTGTTGCTCGGGGTCGTCCTCCTCGTCAACGCCGCCGCCATCCTCGTCCGGTCCCGCACTCGGTCTCATCGCCGTTGGTAGCCATGACGACCACCGATTCCATCCTCACCGTGGAGGGACTGAATGTGGCCTACGGCGGTCGGTCGGTTCTCCGCGACGTGAATTTCGGCGTCGCTCGGCACGAGATCCTCGCGGTCATCGGACCGGCCCAAAGCGGGAAGACGACGTTGATGCGGTGCCTCAACCGCACGATTGACCACATTCCCGGCGCACGCATCCAGGGGACGGTCTGCCTCAACGGTCAATGCGTGCGTTCCTCCGGAACGGTGGAAGATCTGCGCCGGCGCATCGGGTTGGTCACGCCGTTGCCCGTCGGCCTTCCGCTTTCCATCTACGACAACGTGGCGTTCGCGGCACGGTGCGCCGGACTCCGGGATCGCGCGGAATTGGATCACCGGGTGGAACAGGCCCTGCTGCGGGCGGCCCTCTGGGACGAGGTGAAGGATCGCCTGGACCAGTTGGGAACGCGGCTTTCCGGCGGACAGCAGCAGCGTCTCGCGCTGGCGCGGGCGCTCTCGCATCACCCGGAAGTCCTTTGCCTCGACGAGTTCTCCATCGCCATCGATCCCGTCACCACCATGCGGATCGAAGAGATCCTCCGGGAACTGCGCTCGGAACTGACCGTGGTACTCGTTACCAACCTCCTCGCCCAGGCGAAGCGTCTGTCGGATCGCACGCTGTTCCTCCTTGCCGGTGAGCAGGTGGAGTTGGGGCCGACCGCGCTGCTGTTCGGAGGTGGGGGATCCGAGAAGACGCGCGATTACGTCGAGGGGAGGTTCGGATGAGCGGAACTCCAGCGCTGGAATCGGGAGGCGTCGAAATCGACGGATTGAATTGCTGGTACGGCGGGTTCCAGGCGTTGCACGGGGTCACCACGCGCTTCGAACGGGGCCGGATCACCGCGCTCGTCGGACCCTCCGGTTGCGGCAAGACCACGCTGTTGCGCTGCCTCAATCGGGTGCATGAGCGCAACCCGGCGGCGCGCACGACCGGCAGCATCCGGATCCTCGGACAGGACATCCTCGCGTCGGACGTCTGCGTGCGGGAATTGCGCCGGCAGGTCGGGATGGTCTTCCAGAGGCCCAATCCGCTCCCGCTTTCGATCTTTGAGAACGTGGCCTTCGGGCTTCGGATCCATGCGGGCTTGGAGCGGAACGGCCGCGATGCGGTAGACGCCGCCGTGGAATCCGCCCTGCGCGATGTCGACCTGTGGGACGCCGTCCGCGACCGGTTGCATCGTCCGGCGGTGGAGCTTTCCCTGGAGCAACAGCAGCGGTTGTGTTTCGCGCGATTGCTTCCCTTGAAGCCCTCCGTGCTCCTGCTGGATGAACCCTGTTCCGCACTCGACGCGGCGGGAACGGAAGCGCTTGAAGTCCTCATGCGCCGGCTCTGCCCCGGCCGCGTGGTCGTGCTGGTCACCCACAGCCTGGCGCAGGCGCGTCGGGTGAGTGACGACACGGCGTATCTGTTGTTGGGAAAGCTGATCGAACAGGGGGTGTCCAACGAGGTCTTCCATCATCCGCGCGATCCGCGCACCGCACAGTATCTTGGCGGTCACTACGGATGACAGGGGGCAATGGGGTCGCGTCTATAATTTGTACATTTGTCCCGGCCGTGAATACTTGGTCGGCCAAATGTAAAATATTTAGACGCGACCCCATTGCCTCAACCCCATTGCCTCAGGTTGATCTTCCCGATCGCGAGGCATCGGCTGCCGGACATGGCCTCGGACTAGGTCCCCTCGATGCTGACTTCAAGCCAGTCAGGGGAATCAACCAGATGCGCCTGGAATCGAGGAGTCACCGACTCGTCACTTGTTCCCCATTCACGCGAGGGCGCATGGTGTTGTCCGATATGAAATTCGTGCCTGCTGCGCTGGCGAGCGTTCTGGTGTTTGTGGTGGGCTGCACCCTACGGGATCAGGCCGTGCGGCGGGGACCGGACGCGGCGGGCAATTGGCCTGGAAGCCGAGCGGACGGGACCTTGCGTCTGCCCAACCAGTGGGCGCTGGATCCGGTCGGTCGACAGGTCCGAGTGGGGGATTTCCCGGTCAACATTGCCGTGGACCGGTCGGGCAAGTACGCGGCAGTGCTGCACTCGGGCTACGGGCCGCACGAGATCGTCGTGGTCGAGATCGGACCGGGAAAGGTGATCTCCCGCACCACGCTGACCGAGGCGTTTTACGGATTGGCGTTTTCGCCGGACGGTCGTCGCCTCTACGCGAGCGGCGCAGGCAAGGAGACCGTGCATGCGTTTGAGTTTTCCCGCGGCATGCTCTCCAACCCGTCGAGCTTTGCCCTGCGGGACCCGAAGGAACGTGGCGTTCCGTCCGGTCTCGTGGTCCATCCGGATGGCAACCGGCTCTGGTCTGCGAACGTCCTTGGTCATTCCGTCACCGAGTTGAGCCTGGACCGGACGACAGGGGGTGCGCAGGTGTCGCGGGAGTTCGAACTGGCGGACCGGGCGACGGCGCCCGCGACCGGCGATGGAGATCCGCTTCGGGATGTGGATGACGAAGCCATCACGAAGCGGGCGCGCGCCTTGTTGGAGGCGATGAACACCACGGCACCCTATCCCTACGCGTGCGTGGTGGATGCGGAACGGCGTCGACTGTACGTCAGCCTCTGGGGCCTGGCCGGTGTGGAGGTGATTGATCTGGATTCCGGCCGTCAGATGGCCAGATGGGCCGTGCAGGATCATCCGAACGAGATGCTGCTGAGCCGCAATGGCAAGTTCCTCTTTGTCGCCAACGCCAACCGCAACACGGTCAGCGTGCTCGACACGGCAACCGGCCGCGTTTCAGAGACGCTTGTGGCGGAATTGGAGCCAGATTCCCCGCCGGGATCGACGCCGAACAGTCTGGCCCTGAGTCCGGATGAGGGCCTGCTCTTCGTTGCCAACGCCAACATCAACGCGGTGGCCGTGTTCGATGCGCGGGAGCCGGGACGCAGCCGATCGATGGGCTTCATTCCAGTGGGGTGGTATCCGACTTCCGTGCGGGTGACGCCCGATGGAAAACACCTTCTGGTGGCGAACGGGAAGGGGTTGGCTTCACGGGCCAACCGGTACGGGCCGCAACCCGGTAACGAGGCTCCGGCAACCATCCGGGAGTACATTGCCGGCCTGTTTCCAGGATCATTGTCGATCATCGATCTCCCGAAGGATCGCGAGGATCTGGAGGAGAAGTTGCGCAAGTTCACGGAGCGCACCTACCTGTGCCGTCCTCCTGCGCCACCGAAGGAATTGCCGGCCAATCATCCCATCCCCCTCGTGGCCGGGGCGCCTACCCCGATCCGGCACTGCATCTACATCATCAAGGAGAACCGCACCTATGACCAGGTTCTAGGGGACATGCCGGAGGGCAAGGGCGATCCCACCCTGTGCATTTTCCCCGAGGCCGTGACGCCCAACCACCATCGGCTCGCGCGGGAGTTTGTGTTGCTGGACAATTTCTATGTCGAGAGCGAGGTGAGCGCCGATGGACACGAATGGACGATGGGTGCCTACGCGACGGACTTCGTGGAGCGCATGTGGCCGATGAGCTACGGGCACAACCAGGATCGGAAGTATGCCTATCCGAGCGAGGGGCGTTTCCGCATTGCCGAACCCGCGGGCGGTTACCTCTGGGATCGAGCAAAGGCCGCGGGTGTGACCTACCGGAGCTACGGCGAGTTCGTGAACAACGGGGCGACCACGAATGATCCGTGTACGACTCTTGTCGCGAACCTTCAGGGACACTTCGACCCGGGATTCCGCAGCTTCGACATGGAGTACAGCGATCTCTCCCGCGCCGACCGCTTCATCTCGGAGTTGGCGCGCTTTGGGCGTGAAGGCGAGATGCCTCGGCTCCAGATCGTCCGGTTGCCCAACGATCACACCTCCGGCACGAGTCGCGGGAAGCTCACGCCAACCGCCTTCATGGCCGAAAATGACCTGGCCTTCGGGCGCGTGGTCGAAGCCGTCACCCGGTCGAAGTTCTGGGCCAGTACCGCGATTTTCGTCGTCGAGGATGACGCGCAGAACGGGCCCGATCACATCGATGCACATCGCACGATTGCGTACGTCATCAGTCCCTACGTGCGACGTCATGCGGTGGACTCCACCCTCTACTCGACGTGCAGCATGCTGCGCACGATGGAGCTGATCCTCGGGATGAAGCCCATGAGCCAGTTCGATGCGGCCGCGATGCCGATGTTCGCCAGCTTTGGTTCCAAGCCCGACCTTTCCCCGTACACCGCCGTGGTTCCCCAGGCGGATCTCAACGCCCGCAATCTCGACACGGCCTGGGGATTCGAGAAGTCAGAGAAGATGGATCTGACGCGCGAAGACGCCGCAGATGATCTCGAACTCAACGAGGTGATCTGGCGGTCGGTGCGGGGTGCGGATTCGGCCATGCCGGCGCCTGTCCGGGCCGGATTCGTGCTGTCTGCGGAAACCGAGGAGGAAGAAGAACGGGAACGGAAGCGGCGTTAGTTCGGCATCGGCTGCAACCCGAAGAGCGGGGAAGTCGCCGCGCCTTCGGGCCGGCGACGCCAGGACTCACTCAGCGATCAATGTCCCGCCGCACCCAGGAAGCATGGAAGTCGAGGTAGAGCTGGTTCCTGCCTCCGTGATGGGCAGACCAGCCTCCCGAAGGAGGTTCACTGGTCCCCACCGACCATGCGGCCCGGTAGGAAGCCCACCAGGGCTTCTCGAAGAACGGGGTCATCAACCATTCCTCGTCGGACACGCTGGTGCCACGCAGGGCGGCACAGTCCTCTGGGGTTCGGTCGCGGAGATAGCGCGCCTTGTTGGTATCGATCTCCCCCAGCTTGTCGCTGATGTAATTGGCCGTGCCACGCAGGGAATCCTCGCCGCGTGCGTCGAGCCAGGGACCGACGAAGTTCGACTGCCACGCGTTGGTGGCGGTCTTGCGGACGGGAGGCGACTGCCAGACCCGGATGTCCGGAAGGTACGGGTGCAGGATCGGCATGAAGCCACCCATGCGGGCGTAGCGCTTTCCACCCGAGTCCACCGGAGGGGTCAATTGCAGGAATTCATCGGGAACCCAAGGCATGCGGCCGCGGAAGTCTCCGGTGTACATCGATGCGCCCAGTCCGATCTGGTGAAGGTTGGAAAGACAGGCGCTACGAAGAGATAGGCGCTTGGCCCGTGCAAGTGCTGGAGTCAGCAGTCCGGCAAGCACCGCAATGATCGCGATCACCACCAGCAGTTCGATCAGGGTGAAGGCGTCTGCCGGGCGCCGTTGGATGCCAGTTCGAGACATGACGGAACCCTATCAGTCCCGAATCTTCCCGGGCGAGTTACGAGGTCGTGACGGTGGACGCGCGTGTTTCGTGGCAGCACACCCTGACACTCAAGAACAAATACGAGGCCGAGTACGAGTGGTTTGATCTTCGGAAGGGGACAGTCTGGGGTACGCGACCGATGTACAGGTTGATTCGGGCATCCGAAGAGCAGAAGGCAATGACCCAACAAGGCGGTGCAACGAATCGGACCGAGCTGATTCACGCCGGGACAAATGGTGCATCATCCAAGCCTGGTTCCAATCCCTGACCCTTGTCCTTCGACATCCCAGAAGCCAAAGATCCAAGACAGGAATCTCACCGCCAACCTTTGATAGGATGAACAGGATTCACAGGATGGTTTCGAGCAACTCACTGCTTACCTCTGACAGGATGAGCAGGATTTGCAGGATACTTCCGAGACCCTGCAGCCCCGAACCAAGAAAGGCCCAGCAACGGGGTGGCGACCTCCTCGTCGCCGTTCCAGAGCTTTTCCCAAGGCGATGAGGACATCGCCACCCCGAATCCTTTCCAAAGGGGGCAGTGTCAAGATGGGCCCGCAATGATCCTGTCCATCCCGTCATCCTGTCATAAGAGCAATCTCTCCTGTCAGACACTGCAAGCGTCATGACCCTCTCCGCATTCATCGGGATGAGCGCTGGGCCGCGATGCGGTAGAGGGCGGTGTCGGTGCGGTAGTAGAGGGCGTCGTCGAGGGCCACGGGGGAGGCCATGATCTGGCCGGGCAGTTGGTTCTTCGCGACGAGTTCGAACTTCCGGCCGGGGCGGATGAGGTGGATGTCGCCTTCGCGGGAGGCGAGGTGGATGAGTCCGTCGGCGAGCATCGGGGAGGCGGAATGGCTGCCTCCGAGGCGCTCGCGGTAGATCTCCTGTCCGGTGTGCGCGTCCAGGCACGTGAACATCCCGCCGGAGTCGTTGACGAAATAGAGTTCGTTTCCGACGAGGAGTGGCGACGACATGGTGGGGGCACCCTTGGCGTACTTCCACGCGTGGGTGGCGGCGGGAGCCGGGTTGGTGCCCGATTTCGTGGGGAGCTGGATGGCGTGGACCTCGGATCGGGAATACCCGGTGCAAAGGTAGATACGGCCGTGTCCGATGACCGCGCGGGACGACAGGGAGAATCCGAGGCTGCCGTACTTGAGCTTCCAGAGTTCCTGTCCATTGGCGGGGTCGTAGGCGTAGAGCCAATCGGCCCCCTGGGACAGGAGTTGGTTCTGGCCATCGACGGGCACGAGGGCCGGGGTGGCGTAGGATTTCCGGAGCTGCGGATGGTTGGCCATGGTCCCCGAACGCGAGGTCTGCCAGGCGGGTTTTCCCGTGCGCTTGTCGAGCGCGACGATGGATTGGGTGTCGCTGCCATCGAGGTGGAACACGAGCAGGTCGCCGGCGAGGATGGGTGAACTGCCGGGACCGTTCTCGTGCATGATCTTCAGGCTCGTGTTGGTCCAGAGGATCGCGCCGGAGGCGGTGTCGACGCAGAAGGTACCGAAAGTGCCGAAGTGGAAGTAGCCGCGTCCGGATTCAAGGACCGGGGTTGGGGAAGCGTAGCTGTTGAGGGTGTGGACCCACTGGGGATCCCGTTCGGAGAGGAGGGGCAGGTCGTGAAGGATCCTGCCGGTGGTCCGGTCGATGCACAGCGCGTGCATGGCGACCTTGGAAAGGAGGGTGAGGGGTTGGTCGCTGGTGTTGGCCTTGAGGCGTTCCTTGGTTTCCTCGGGCGAGGCGGGCGTTTCGTGGGCGGTGGTGACCCAGATCCGGTTTCCTTCGATCACGGGCGATGACCAACCGCGTCCGGGGACCACTGACTTCCAGACGACGTTCGACGTGTCGTTCCAGGTCGTTGGGAGATTCCGGGCGGAGAGCGGGGCGTGTCCCTGGCCGCCAGGTCCGCGCCATTCCGGCCATTCGGGCGGAGCGGCGGACAGGATGAGGGCGGAACCCAGGAGGACAGAGGTGAGGGCAGCACGGGGTGTCATGAGTGGAAGGAATGTGCGGTGGGCTTGGGAAGCGGGCGAGGAGTTACTGGATGGGGCGGCGGAGCCAGTCCTGCATGGCGCGCGTGACAGCTGCGGAAGCGTCCTGCTGGACCCAGTGGTCCGCGCTGGGAAGGGTGAGAAGGGGACGCAGGGACGGGCTCATGGCTCAGGGAGTTGGACGCCAGATCGACTTCAGCGGGTGGACGCGCAGGGACGTGAACCGTACGGGCCCATCCTTTGAAGCGATCGAGACGCCAAGGTCCGCAGGGCGTGGCTGGAAGGGTTTGGGAACATAGGTCAGGCCATCGCTGGCGAAGATCTCGAGCCCGGTGCGGTCGGCGTAGATCGTGAGCCGCTGGCGACCCTCGCGGAGCGGCGCCGGGGCGCGATGGCCGTTGACGACGAGTTCCTGCTTCTGGGCGTCGTAGACGATGGTGGCGCCGCGCACGGTGAATTGGATCTCGGACGCCGAGGCGGGTTCGAACTCGGCGCGGATCTCGACCAGTTCGGAGCGGATGGGGGCGAGCGGATTGGGCTGGCCCGGGGTGACGATGGTGCCGTCGAAGTTCAGGATGCCGTCCCTCAGGGAATCCAATTCATGCACCGGGCTGAAGGTGAGACGGGGACCCTCCGGGGTTTTGGAGAGGCGCAGTTCGAGGGGCAGTGTCATGGACTGGTTGAAGGACATTCCCTTGGTCTCGGTCTGGTACCATCCGATCTGGATGCGCCGACCGTCGGTGGAGGGGATGTCGCTGAACGTTTGCGGGGCGTAGAAGCCCTGGCCTCGATGTCCGGAGAGACGGGAATGTTCCGGAGTGAAACGTGCGCCGTCGAACGTGCCCACGGCGTACTCGGAATTGGCACCGAGCAGGACCCATCGACGGTTCTTCGGATCGCCGTCGACGGGCAGCTCGAAGAAGTCCGGGCATTCGTAGAGGTAGTTACTGCCGCGGATGCCGTCGATGATCGAAGCGAGCGTCCAGTCCTTGAGGTTGGGCGACGTGTAGAAGTGGACGGTGTGGCCGCGGTTCGGGAGTTCGACGTACAGGACCATGACCCACCGTTTCGTGGGTTCGTGCCACATCACCTTGGGATCGCGGTTGCCGCCCGTGACCTGCGGGAGGACGGGATTGCCGGCGTACTTGGTGAAGCTCCGGCCATCGGTGCTGTGCGCGATGCACTGGACGGTGGGATTTCCGGCGGCGGTGTAGATCAGGACGAGGGGGGGCTTGCCGGGCTGTCCGAAACCGCTGGTGTTGTTCCAGTCGACCACCGCGCTGCCGCTGAACATGGGGCCGAAGGAATCTGGTGCGAGCCGGTCGCCGAGTTCCTCCCAATGGAGGAGATCACGGCTGACGGCGTGGCCCCAGTGCATGTTGCCCCAGGCCCAGCCGTACGGGTTGTGCTGGAAGAAGAGGTGGTATTCGCCGTTGAAGAAGACCATGCCGTTCGGGTCGTTGTTCCAGCCGCGCTGGGGCGAGAAGTGGAACTGCCCGCGGAGGGGTTCGCGATAGAGCGTGTCGGCGTCCGGGAGGGCATCGGCTTCCCGGATGGCCCCGAGGCCGGATCCGTCCTCGGGGAACTTGTCGACCTGGAGGGTGAGCTTGCGGCCCTTCCAGGCGCTGACGTCCATGACCGCCCACCAGTCGGGTTTCCCGTTGGCGAGTTCGATGTCATTTCGCACGGCCTGCGCGCCGTCGACGAGGACGGTGACGACCCGTTTGGGGGCGCCGTTCTGGATGGGGATGTGGAGGTATCGGCGGGCCGGGGTGAGCTCCCGTTTCACATCGCGCAGGAGTCCGGGCGGGCGGGTGTCGGTCTGGACGATGTGATCGACGTTGAGGTGGCCCCACCCGCCCTTGGCATCGTCGAGGATGCGGATCGTGGCGTTGCGGCCGGCGAACTCCGAGACGTCCCAGGATTCCTGTGCGAGCGCTTCGCTGCCGCCGGACTGCGTGTTGGGACCGGTGGCTCGGCGGACCACCTTGCCATCGATGAGGAGTTGGAGGGCGAGCTTGTCGGGGTTCCCGCCGCCGCCGATGAGGAAGGCGAGGAACGGACGTTCGATCCGGAACTCCGGCGACGTGAGCGAGCCGGTGGAGTCGTCCCCCTTGAAGAAAGTGTTCACGAGGCCCTGGCCCTTGAACCCGCCAACGGCCATCTGGCCCGGAAGGGTGCCCCGGGCGGGACCGGGTCCGAAGGCATCGCCGGTGACGGTCCAGTTGCCGTAGGTGGTGGCTTCGAAGTCGGCGATGAGCAGGTCTTCGGCGGCGCACGCGCGCGTGGCGAGGCTGGCCAGGAGGACGGCACTGGCACCCGCCAGGCGGAATGGCTGACATCGACGCACGGCTGCGCCGTGGCGTGGGGAACCCGGAGTCATGCGCCCATCAGAGCGCGGAAGGACACCGGCTGGCTAGCGGGATTCCCGGGGTGCCATGGGTGGAAGGATCAGTCGGATCAGTCCGATCGGACGGATCGGACGGATCGGACGGATCCGTAGGGGAGGGGTGTGTTGAAAGGGGGATCGGGTTTGGGAGAGGGTGGGGTGCATGAGGTTGGGCTTCCGGTTGGGGATTCTGGTGTGGGTGCTGTGGATGGTTGCCGGGTGTGCGGTGCGTCCACGGGTGCCTGAGGTGGTGCCTCCCGTGATGACGTTGAGACCAGTGGGCCTGACGGGTGATGTCGCACTGGCGGAGGTGGTGCGGTTCCCGGTCGACGGGGTCGCGCTGACGCTGTTCCTCCCCGAGGGGTGGCAGGAGGTTTCGGGACGTCTGGCGATCCACTTCCACACCTCACCGGAGTTTGCCCTCGGGGAGCACCGTCGCGCCGGGTACCGGTTTCCGCTGGTTTCTGTGATGCTTGGATCCGGTTCGGCGCGGTATCGGGCACCGTTTCTGGATGGGGCCTTGTTCCCGCACCTGATCGCCGGGGTGGAGGAACAGCTTCGGAGTCGCGGCGTCCCGGGGGCAAAGGTGGGTGAGATCGATGTCTCGAGCTTCAGTGCAGGGTATGGGGCGGTTCGGGAGTTGGTGGGACAACCACTGGGCCGCCAGTTGATCCGGCGGATCGTGCTTTCCGATTCCCTTTACGCCGGCTTGACGACTGGGGCGGACGGCAAAGGACCACGCGTTGTGCAGGCGGATCAGATCGATTGTTGGGTGCCCTTCGCCCGGGACGCGGTGGCAGGACGGACGACCTTTGTCCTGACGCATTCGCAGATCGACACCCCGGCTTACGCCAGCACGCCGGAGTGTGGTTTGGCGTTGGTGTCCGCACTGGGGTTGGCGATGCGCCCGGTCGTTGACGGTTCAGGTGAATGGCCGTTGCTCGGCCGTTGCGATGAGGGGCGTTTCCACGTCTGGAGTTACGGCGGCACCAACGCGAATGCCCACCTCGTGCACCCGCGGACTTTGGCCGAGGTCTGGCAGGCGCTGGACCGGGCTGAGGGGAGGCGTTGATCGTCGGGCGTCACCAACTGGGGCAGGGTGACCAGGAAGGCCAGGGCAAACTGGATCGGGGACAACGTGAGCATCTGGGCCGGGCTCAGGTCGAGTCGGAGGGCAAGGGCGTCGTAAAGCCATTCCCAGAATCCGGGCACGATCCTGAAGGACAGCAGGAAGGCCATCAGCAGCAGGGGAACGAGAAGGGATTTCATGGGTGGTGGTAATCGTGTGGGCGAAAGCCTGAAGACGTTCGTCTTGGTGTCTCGAGATCCGCAAGGTCATTTCGTAGAGGCTTCAAGGTGTGTGGTGGGATCGGAGCACCGGTTCCTTGTGCTGCTTTGCAAGCCCAAGCATGTCGGGAGCGACGTACGTCAAGTCCGACGTACGTCAAGTCCGACGTACGTCATTTCTGACGTATCTTCTCTGATGATTCGCGTGCTCGCTCCTGGATCCCTTTTCGGGGTATGCCCACCCACGCACTCATCCCCTTTCCATGTCCTATCTCGCGCTGGCCCGTGTGATTTCGATTGTCGGTCACCCGGTGCTGGTGCTGCCGGTGGCGGTGATGGTGTCGGGTCGGGTGCGCGGCGTGTCGTTGGCGACGCGGTCGACGACGATCGGGGTAACGTTGGGGATCGGGGTCGTGGTGCTGGTGTTCAGCGCGGTGCGGGTGTGGCTGGGGCACTGGAAGCATGTGGACGCGAGTGAACCGGCGGAGCGCGACCAGTTGAACGGGTTTACCGCGGTGTTGCTGTTGGGGGCGGCGTTGGCGGGGCTCCTGACATCGGGCGGGACGCCGGACCTTTATCTTTGGCCGGCGTGCAGTGGCGGGGTGGTGCTGGCCGCGATGGCGTTGCGCCGACGGATGAAGCTATCGCAGCACGTGGCGTTTGACCTGTTCGCGGCGCTGGCCGTGCTTCCTTCGGTCTGGGCAGCTTCGGCGATTGCCGTGCTGACGATCGGCGTGGGGTGGTCCCGGTTGGTGCTGCAGCGTCACACGCGGACGGAGGTCGCGGTGGGGACGGTGGTGGGCGTGGTGGCCGGCGCGGTTTTCCAGGCGGCGCTGTGAACTGAGGAATCAGGACCGTAATGAAGCAGTGATGCGGTCGCGCAGGGTTGCAAGTTCAGGACAGAGTTGGAAGAGGAGCGGCAGGTTGCGGAGGGATGCTTCGATCAGCAGATCGCGCCCCCCTCCCGGACGACGGGGATCCCCGTGGGTCCGGAGGATCTGCGCAAAGACGTTCTCCTTCATCCGGGTGTCCCGACGTGCAGCATACCAGCCATCGGGGATCTCGGATCGGAAGGCTGCGCAGGCGTAGATTTCCACCTCAGGTTGTGCCGGGCAGCAGAACAGGGTGATGCCTTTGCTCTGAAGATCCTGCTCCAGAAGGGCCATGGCTTCGGTGCCTGCACGGTCTGCATCCGGCATGAAGATCCAAAGATCCCAGTGAGCGTAACTGTCGATCAACCGGCTGCTGATGGCTTCCTTGGCATGGTCGTAGCCGGTCATGCGCGGATTGGTCAGGACCTGCACCTTTGCCTTGGGACGACCCGCCTCGGCGAGGATGGCTTCCACCAGCGGTCGGAGGATGTAGCCGTTGTAAGTGGGGTCCTCAGGGATGACGAGGACGCGGTAGCTCACAGCGCGGCCTCCAGCCAACCTTCCGAAAAGAGGTCGGCGATGGGTTGGCGCTGCACGACTTCGTTGAAGTGGGGGATTTCGGACAGGGGCTGAATGTGCGATTCGCCGGTTACCTCGCTGCGTTTGCAGAAGAAAGTTGTCCGGTATTCCTCGGGCTTGAGCCATGCGAGGACAATGGGCGAATGCGTGGTCGCCATGATTTGGGTGTCACCCGCGTTTGCACGGCTGCGCAGGAGTTCGACCAAGAGCCGTACGCGTCCTGCGTGGATCCCATTCTCAAGTTCTTCGATGGTCAGGATCCCGGGCATATCGGGTTGGAAGAAGGCCGCCGCGATGGCAGCGAATCGCAGAGTTCCGTCGCTGAGGACTTGAGCTGGGAATTGGGTGCCCCCTTCCTTGAGCATGAAGAGCGGTTCGCCGAGCGCTCCACTCAACACACCCACATCATCGACCTCGGCAGGGCGCAACTGACGCAGCCACGCAAGGTAGGCATCCTTTGTTGCAGGATCTTCGGACAGCGTCTTGACGAGTGCTGCGAAGTTTTCCCCGTGTTCGCCCATCCTCCGGATGTGGTGTGCCTGCGAGTATCCTCGAAGGATGGCTGGCGAAGGGTCCACTCTTTGGGTGTTGCTCAGCATCCGGGCGACCTGAAGCGCCGATTCCGCGTGTTTCTGACGGATGTCCCCCTGTCCGCGAGTCATCTGTGACAAGACAGACCGGGAGCGTTCAAAATGTCGGTGCGGTGGAGTTCCACGGTTGCCCTTGTAGTATTTCACCTGGATGGCCGCATCCGAGGAGTTGGTTGAGACAGGGGCCGAGTCGAAGATGAGGTCTCCGACTGTGAGGCTTTCCTGCGTGATCCGGCCGCTGGTCGGAAGGAGGCGGACCGCGTATTCCCATCGATCTCCCGAGTTCCCGTGGAGGTGTCCAGAGACGCTGATACCGATCTCGGTAGACGTTGCTGCGTTGGCAAAGCATGCCCGGATGCTTCCGCCGCGGATGGCATCCCAGACCTCGCTTGTGTCGCTGCGAGGCTTCCCATCAAGGACTTCGTTGACCGTGAACCCGTGACAGAGTCCCTGAAGCAGTCGCAGTGCGTCGAAGAAGTTCGACTTGCCACTGGCATTGGTGCCGATGAAGAGGTTCAAGGAACCCAGCGAAAGCTCAACCCGGCGCAGGGACTTGAAATTCTCGATGACAATACGCTCGATCATGGATTCACGGTTCGGTGACCAAGGACATGACACAGGGCTGACATGCGAAATGATCTGACTGTGTTTAGGCCATTGGTCGGTTTCTATGTTCCACCGATCACCGCTTTCGCCCGACGACGAAGGCGTTGAACAGTCCGTACTTCAATGGCGTGAGATTCAACAGCCAGCCGAGGGCGGCGGGGACGTAGCGGTCGGTGCACTCGACGCGTTCGATGCGGCATCCGGAACGTTCGAGGAAGAAGGCGATGTCGAGGGCGTTGGTGCAGACGATGGCGTCGTCGTCGGGGGTGAACGGTTCCTTGATGATCGGTGTCATCCGTTCGAAGCGGTGTTCGCCGGGGCGGGACTGCATGCGGCTCCGGCGGTCGAGCAAGGCGTGCAAGTTGCGCCACTTGTTGCCGATGCCCCGCATGCGCGGGTGGTAGTCTCGGAATCCGAGGAACCGAAGGAAATTCGGGCTGCTGAGGACGACGCGTCCGCCGGGTTTGCAGACGCGCACGGCTTCGCGGATGAAATCCTCCGGATCCTCGACGTGTTCGACGACATTCAGCGCGCCGACGGTGTCGAAGTGGTTGTCCGGATACGGGAGTTGCCGACCGTCATAGAGGAGGCAGCGGTCGGTGAAGGCGCGGGTGCGATCGATGTTGGGGGCGGCGACATCGACGCCGTGGGCTTCGAAGCCCTCGCGGGTGAGGGTGGCCACGACCTGGCCCACGCCGCAGCCGATGTCGAGGAGGCGACCGCCGGGTGTCGAGGGGCGGAGGGTGTCGGTGAACTTCGCGTAGAAGGCGGCATCCCAGCCCGCGAGGATGTCGGCGTAGGCATCGTCGTTCCGGACGTGGTCGAGGTGGCTGGGGGAGCGGGGGTTCATCCTTCGAGGGGCGGTTGGAGCGGGTGGTTCACGCAGACTTCGAGGTAGGAACGCGATTCGCCGGCGGCGCGACGAAGGCCAGTGTCAGCAGGAGCAAGGTGCCCACCGCGATGGCGGAAAGGGTGATCGTCAGGGTGCCGTGGGGCGGATCGTAGCGGAAGACCACGGTGTGTTCGCCGGCGGGGAGGGGAACGCCGCGCATGATGTAATTCGCCCGAAGGACGGGAGTGTCCTTGCCATCGACGGTGGCACGCCAGTGTTCATGCCAACGGTCGTTCAGGAGAAGGATCCCGGGTTGGGAGGATTGGGTCTTGAGGGTGATCTGCCGGGGCTTGAACTCCGCGATCGTGACCTCGCCTCGGTTGGTTGCGGCGCCGGCCGTGATGCCGGTGGGTTCGCTGGAGAGGAGGACTTCGGTGGTCGGATTGAACTCCGGGGCGAGCACTCGTTCGATGGCCTTGGCGTCGTTGGTTTCGACCGACCATCGGGACACGAGCAGGGCTCGTGGCAGTGCACCGGTGAATTCGAAGACGGCGTAGGGACCGTCGGGGCTGGTGGCGGCGGTGTGGCTGTCGGGTTGGTTCATCCGCTCTTCCGAAACCCCGGCCTTGGGCTGGAGTCGGAAGGTGAGGGCGGGCTTGAAGGTGGTTCCGGCCGGGGCGAAGGAGTCGTTCAACTGGGCACCGATCGCGGCGGCACCGATGACGTGGCGGACCGACGTGAGTTGCCAGAGCCGTCCGGTCCGGCGCGGATCGAGTCGTCCGTCGGGGAGGGCAAAGGCCGCGAGGAATCCGGCGTCGAGCACGGGTTTGCGCGGCATCTGGATGATGTCGAGCGTGGGGATCCGGTAGTACTGGAAGTGGTGTTCGAGCCAGAGGTTGTGGACGGCGGGGAGGTATCCGTCCTTGGGTGCGGTCAGCATGCTGCGCGACTCCGGATGCAATCGGGCGGTGACGCGCGAGTGGTCGGCGGTGCCCGTGCGGAGGAGGTCCACGACGGGGTTGGTCTGGTAGATCCAGTCCTTGTCGAGGTAGGTGACCCACGGGATGTTGGCGCGGTACAGGTCCGCGGAGAGGAGCAGGCCCAGTGCCCACCAGGCGTGGGTGGGGTTCCGGAAGGCGCGTGCAGCGACGGCGACCAGCAATGCCGCGCTGGCAACCAGGACCCCGAGCGCGATCCAGACTTCGCGGACACTGAACTGGAAGATCTCCTTCGCCGCCGGTGCGGGAAAGCCCGTCGATGTCAGGTGGGCGGTCACGCTGGCCGAGGAGCCTGCGTACAGGATCGCACCGACAGCGGCGGTCCCGGTGAGCGCGAGGGTCAGCCGTTTCCAGAAGAGGTCGTGCCCGGTGGCCTTCGACCACCAGCGCTTGATCGCGTCGATGAATCCGACGCCGGATAGAAGGTTCGTGGCGGACTCCTTCAGGTAGGCCCGTCCCATGCCTTCCAGACCGTGCGCGAACAGCACGACCACGCAGGCCACGAGGACGTGGATGTACTTCATCGGAATGCGGATCGTCGAAAGGAACGGCAGGGCGAAGACGAGCCGGAAGAGGGGGAAGAAGCGGCCGAAGGAAATCAGGAGCGCGAGCACGCCAGCGATGGCCCAGAACCATATCCGCCGCCTCTCGGCGTCGGTGTAGGGGGAATCAGGTCCGCCGCGCAGGGACCGGGCCACGGCCCAACCGGCCACGAGCAGCACGAGGAGGCCCATGTAGGTGCCGGAGGCGGACGAGCGCATGTCGCCGAATCCCACGCCGCCCCAATAGGCCGATTCGTCCGGGGCCACCGTGAGGTAACCGAAGAGGCCGGGGATCGCGAGGCGCAGGGTTTCGATCTTGGGGTAGCTGAGGGCCGTGACGTAATCCCAACGCTGGGCGGTGGAGGCGGCGGAAGCGTCCATGCCCTGGATGTCCTTCACGGCATAACCGGTGATGCTGCGGATGGCCTGTGCGCCGATCCATGCAGCGGCGAGGGCGACCAGGGCAAGGCGGGCGGCACCCATCGCGAGGGACGCCGGCTTGCGGTCGGTGTTCATCCACGTTTCCCAGGCGACCGATGCTCCGACGAACAGGCTGAAGATCGCGCCCACGTCCGCGCCTTCGGAGAGGTTCATCCCAACGGCGAAACCCGCGAGGAGGATGCGCACCCACTGCCGCCAGCCGGGCGTACCTGGTTGCAGGGCTCCGAGTGCGAGCAGGACGAATCCGAGCGTGTAGGCCTGCGGGGTCAGACCCCAGCAGGCGTAGGAGAAGGGGTCGGCGCTGAGGGACGCGGCGATACCGGCAAGGATGCCCGCTGCGGGTGAGAACCCGGAACGCCGGCAATAGAACCAGGCGGAGAGCCCGAGGAAGAGGAGACCCAGGGGCGCGTGCCACTTGGCGTATGCTTCGGGGGAACCGAGCCCGAAGAAGGCGGCTTGGGTGGGCACGGGGAGCGCCTCGATTTCCTGTCGGCCGAGCCAGTTCAGGTTCCGCCAGTGGCCGGTGAACGCCTCATGGGCGGTATCCGCCTGCGCGTTGAGCAGGCCGAAGGGGGTGTCATTGGCCCGGAGAACCTTCGGGGCGCTGAAGCCCTCGCGGAACAGGAGAAGCAGGGGAAGCGCAATGAGGCCGACCGCGACAAGGAACGGCTTCAGGCTGGCGAGCATCCGGTTCATTTTGCGGGGAGTTGGAAGTGTTCAGATTCAAGTTTCAAGCGAAGTCTCCAGTTGCCAGTTCCCAGTTGCCAGTTCCAAAAATATGCGGCGTCCGACACTGCGGGGTTGCACCGGGGGTGGGAGGGTAGCCAAATCAGCGAGGCATTTTTGGCCAGTCGTGCCTCATGAAGAATTCCTCTTCTCGGCGTGGTGATCAGCCGGTTTCCGAGTCCGGCCCTGCGGTTGAAGCCCGGCTTCGAGCCCAACCGTCCCCAACCATTGCAGGTTTGCCCGGCAAACCGTGGCAACCGCCCTACCAGACGGTCGATGTGTTGCGGGCGCGACCCCAGCCTTCGCCCCTCGTGCGTCGGGCCTTTGATCCCATCGGACAGGGTTGGATCAGTGCGCGCCATGTGGTGGAGCATGAGCTCTGGATGGAGTTGCTGTTGGAAACTTCGGGTGCGGCGTCTGACACGCTGCCGTCCCAGCCGACTCGGAAGAGGGCAGCTCGCGGCGAGATTTCCGTGCCGCCATTGCCAACTGTGGGCAACGGGTTGGAAAGGGAGGCCTCGGAGGGGGCGGCAGGGCTTCCTGCTTCGACGATTGCCTCCTTTCCGCTCCCGGAAGCGGAGGGGCCGCCGCCACGGTGGAGCAATCCGGTCTCGGCGCGAGTCCAGTCGCGGCGGATCGAATTGATCCCATCGGCCCCGCCGTTGCCCAGGATCCTGTTCACCGGCGATGCCCCGCCGCCGGATCTGGATCCAGCCATTCTGACCGGAAATTCACCCAGGCAGGTTGCCATCAGCCAGGTTGCGAGTGAGGAGCGTGGTTCTGGAGTTGGAGAAACATCCCCGCGGGTGGTTCCCGCGGCACCTTTGGTCGCGCCTGCGGTCCACTTGCCCGACGAATCCGGCCAGGTGTGGTTGTCGGCGCGGGATCCTTTCACGGTCGTCGCGCACTGGGACCGCCAAGAAGTCCCGGCGGAGGCACCCGAGGCGGAGTGGGGGCGAGGTCGATGGTGGATGCGGTTGCATGCGGAGTCTGCGGACGGTCCGGTGATCACGGAGCGTCCCGCCACCGAGGCTGCGGGGACGGTCCTGTTGCCGGTGGTCGAATCCGGCCGGCCCTACGTGGCCGAACTCGGATACGACTCGCATCGGTCGGGGTGGCATGGGGTGGCGATTTCACATCCCGTGCCAACGCCGCCTGATCGGCCGCAGGTCGTCGACCGGGAGGAACGTCCGGTGGTCTGGGGAACGATTGCTCCGTGGGATGGGGAGCCAGGGGCGGGACGTTCCATTGGTTACGTCCCGGCGGCGTTTCCGCAGCCAACGGAGGGCGGAGCGGGTTTCACGATGGGGTCAGCGTCCAGGGCGGGAAATGGGCCCGTGGAGGAATGGGTGGAGGAATCCCCCGAAACGGCAGGGGTCGAAGGTCCAATGGAAGGCCCGGTGCGCTGGTCGTGGAGTGCGTGGCTGGGCGATGTGATGGAGTCTTCCGGCGCGGTGGCCGGGGAAGTGGAGCCGACAGGGTTGGACCAGCCCGCGCGGCGTTCCAGGGTCTCGCGCAAAGGCAGTTCGCTGCTGGAGGCGGGCCTGTGGGATCTGGCGAGGGGCGGTGGTGTGGCGAGCGAGGAATTGGCTGCGGTGCTTCCAGCGCAGGTGCGGCGGTCGTTCTGGTTCCGCATCAATGCGGAGGTCATCCTGCATGGCAGCACCGAACCGGATGCCTGCGTCACGATCGCGGGGAGGCCGGTGGTGTTGCGACCGGATGGATCGTTCAGCTTTCGGTTCGCCTTTCCCGATGGTGACTTCGGATTGCCGGTTTCGGCGACATCGGCCGATGGGGTGGAAAGGCGTCAGGCGACGGTCCGCTTCCAGCGCGGCACCGTGCTCGAGGGCGATGTGGGGGAACATCCGATGGCGCCCGCGTGGGATGCAGACCTGCAGGAGTGGGGTGCCTCCGGCACCTGAACGGGGAAGTTCGCGGATGCTTCGACCGACTTTATCGCTGCTGTTGCATGCGCACCTGCCGTTCGTGCGTCATCCGGAGCATGCCGAGTTTCTGGAGGAACGCTGGCTCTTCGAGGCGATCATCGAGTGCTACGTGCCGTTGCTACGAATGTTGGATGGCTGGGAGTCCGATGGCGTGCTGGGGGTGATCAACCTGACCGTTTCGCCCGCGCTGGCGGCGATGCTCTCGGACAGCTTGCTGAGGGAGCGCTTCGAAAAGCATCTGGCCCGGATGGAGGCACTGGTCCAGCAGGAGTTGGACCGGCACTTGTTGCAGCCGGAGTGGGCGCGGGTGGCCAAGCATTACGGGGTGCGGTTGTCGGAGGTTCGCGAGACGTGGACCCGGGAGCACGGGGACATCCTGGGTGCCTGGGCGCGCCACGCGCGGGCGGGGCGCCTCGAGTTGCTGACGTGTGCGGCAACGCATGCGCTGCTGCCCCTGCTCGCTGATACTCCCGGTGCGTTGAAGGGGCAGCTCCGCGTGGCGGCCCACGAGCACCGGCGTCACTTCGGTGTCGCACCCCGTGGAATCTGGCTTCCGGAATGCGCGTATTCCCCGGCCATCGAGGCCGAATTGTTCGCGGCCGGGCTTCGGTGGTTCGTGGTCGAGACCCACGGACTCCTGATGGCGCAACCGCCGTCCCCCCATGGGGTGTTCGGACCTGTCGTGACCCCATCCGGCCTGGCGGCCTTCGCCCGTGATCCCGCGAGTGCACGACAGGTTTGGAGCCGCAATGGCGGTTATCCCGGCGATCCACGGTATCGGGAGTTCCATTCCGACCTCGCCGACTCAGCGGAATGGGGCTACCTGGCGCCCTATGCGGCAGGCACCGGTGTACGGGTGGCGACTGGCTTGAAGTATCACCGGGTCACCGGCGGGAATGGCCCGAAGGAGTTGTACGATCCGGTGGAGGCTTCGGCGGTCGTGCGCGAACACGCGCACCATTTCGTCCACGAACGCGCCCGACATTTGCGTGCCCAGGTGCGCCACATGGCGCGACCGCCGATGTTGCTGGCTCCTTACGATGCCGAGTTGTTCGGCCACTGGTGGTACGAGGGACCGCAGTTCCTGGATGCGGTGGTCCGGCGGATCGACGAGGGGGGGGAAGGCATCCGCTTGACCAGTCTCGGGGGCTATCTGGGCGAGAATCCGGTGAATCCGGCGTGCACCCCGGCGGCTTCCACGTGGGGCGAGAGCGGATACCTTGCGGTGTGGTTGGACACCTCGAATGCCTGGATGCAGCGGCCGCTGCGCTGGATGGCCGGTCGGATGTCCTCCCTGGCGAAGCTGGAACCGACCGCGCGGGGTGGGCGATTACGGGCGTTGTCGCAACTGGCGCGTGAATTGATGCTCGCGCAGGCGAGCGACTGGCCCTTCCTGATCCGGATGGGTACGGCGAAGGAATACGCGAAGGCGCGATTCGAGCAGCACGAAGCCCGATTCCGAAAGCTGGAAGGCATGCTGACGGGACGGGATCCGTGGGATGAACCAGCCCTGGTCGCGATGGAACAGCAGGACAACCTCTTCCCCGAGATCGACCCCCAGTGGTGGGTGTGACAGGGTGCCGCGCATGCAAATCCAGGTTGGCATTGTGACGATCTCGGACCGGGCGTCGCAGGGCGTTTATGAGGACCTTGGCGGACCGGCATTGAAGACGGCATCGGCAGGGTATGGATGGGCGGTTGTTGCCGAGGAGTTGGTGCCCGACGAGAAGTCGGCCATCCAACGGGCCATCCGGCAGTGCGCCAACCGCGGCGCACATCTGGTGCTGACCACGGGTGGGACGGGGATTGCGCGGCGGGATGTCACGCCCGAGGCGGTCCGCGAGATCGCCGACAAGGAGTTGCCGGGATTTGGCGAGGTCATGCGGATGAAGAGCCTGGCGCTGACGCCGAATGCCATCCTTTCACGCAGTCTGGCCGCCTCGGTGGGGGCGGTGCTGGTGATCTGCCTGCCGGGCAAGCCGGCGGGGGCGGTGGACTGCCTCGGATTCGTGGTCGGGGCCATTCCGCATACGGTGAAGGTGCTGCAGGAAGTTCCAACGAGCTGCTGAACCTCGGCGGACTGCCCCGGACCAAGGTTGGATCGACGCGGGCGGGGGCGGCATCGGTACTATCAATTCACGGGGAAGGCGGGGCAGTGTGTACCCACGGGCCCTGCGGACAATCTGCGTATGAACCAAGGTCGAAATTATCCACTGCTGCTGGCGAGCCAGTTCCTGAGTGCCTTCGGGGACAATGCGATCCTGGCGGTGATCGTCGGTCAATTGACCCGGATGCAGAAGTCCGGGGCGATCACCGAGGAGGTGCTGCGGAGTCGGAGTGCGATGTACACGATGCTGCTGTTCGTGCCGTACATCTTCCTCGCGCCGCTGGCGGGGTTCCTGAATGACCGGTTCGCGAAGACCTCGTGGTTGATCGGTGGGAACGCCGTGAAGTTATTGGGAACGGCGGTGTGTGCGGTGAGCCTGTGGCGTGGGGAGGTCTGGCAGATTCCCGGTTATGTGATCGTGGGTGTGGGGTCGTGCCTCTACGGGCCGGCGAAGTACGGCATCCTGCCGGAAATCCTGCCTTCGGAGCGTTTGGTGAAGGCCAATGGTACGGTCGAGTTGCTGACGTTGATGGCGATCATCCTGGGTGCGGTGGGGGGTGCCGCCATGGTGGATGAATTGACCTTGCCGATGTGCTTTGCGGCCCTGCTGGGGGTGTTTGGCCTGTCGTTGTGCCTGAACCTGGCGATGAAGAAGACCCGGGGAAATCCTGCCGTCGAGCTGGTGGAGAGTCTCGCTGGGTTCGGCGGCCACCTCCTGGACCTGTTCCGCAACTCGCGGCTGGCGCGGGTGCTGGTGGGCACCGGGTTGTTCTGGGTGTGTGGTGCGGCGATGAAGGTGAACTTCCAGGCGTGGGGGCTGAATGTCCTCGGGTTGGGCACGAACCTTCAGGTTTCCCTTCTCGGCTTGTGGCTGAGCGTGGGGGTCATGGCGGGGTCCATGTTGGCGGGCCACCTCCATCGGGTCGGTGACCTCACATGGACGCGGCGCTACGGATTCCTGCTGGTGCTGACGCTGACACTGATCGGCCTCGTCGAGGTGGTGCCCTGGCTGAAGGGGACCACGGTCGTGAGCGGCTTGACCCTTTTTCCGTGGGTGACGTTGCTGCTGGTGGCGGCGGGATTTGCGGCGGGGCTGTTCCTGATCCCGCTCAACGCGGCGCTCCAGGCGGAGTCGGACAGCACCAAGCTCGGCAAGACCATCGCCGTGCAGAACCTGGTCGATAACATCGGCATGCTGTTGGCGGGCGGGTTGGTCTCGCTCTGCGTGAAGTCGCGGGCATGGACCGGCATTCCGATCAGTGCCGGACAGGTCTTCTTCGTCCTTGCGGGAATGGTCCTGCTGGTCCTGCTGTGGCTGCGTTTCCCTGTTCGGAAAGAAGCTCAACCATGAAGGCGTTGCTCCATCTGATCCTGAAGCTGTGGTTCCGGTTCCGTGCGTTTGACACGTCGGTGTTGAGCGCGCCCGGTCCGGTGCTCCTCATCCCCAACCACGTCTCGTGGCTGGACTGGGCGTTCCTCGCGGCGCTGCTGGATGACGACTGGAAGTTCGTCACCAGCTCGACGACCGCACAGACGACGTGGGTCCACCGGAAGATCATGGTGAATCGCCGGACGTTTCCGGTGGATCCATCGTCCCCTTACGCGGCGAAGCGGATGGCGGAGTTCCTGCAAGGCGGCGGGCGTCTGGTGCTGTTTGCCGAGGGGCGGATCACGCTCACGGGGTCGATGATGAAGCTCTTCGATGGAACGGGCTTCCTGCTGCACAAGACGCGGGCGCGCGTGATCCTGTGTTACCTGCGCGGTGCAGTACGCGTGCCGTTCGTGCGGCACAAGGGATGGACCCAGTGGTTTCCCAAGGTGACGGCGCACTTCAGTCCGTTGCTGGATTCACCGAAACTGGAGGGCGTCTCGAACACGGTGGCGCGCCGACGGCTGACGGCGTGGTTGCGGGATCGGATGCTGGAACAGCAGTACCGCGTGGAGATGGAGTTCGGTCCCAGCCACGTGCTGGCCGCGATCGCCGAGACGGCGTCGAAACTTCCCGGGAAACCCGTGCTGGAGGACATCACCTTCCAACCCTTGAATTACCGGCGGTTGATGACCGGTGTGGCGGTGCTGGAAGCGCGATGGCGCGAATTGCTCTCGAAGACGCCCGAAGGCGGCCGCGTGGGTGTGTTGCTGCCGAACGTGAACGCCGTGCCCGTGACGCTGCTGAGCGTGTGGGCGGCGGGGCGGGTGCCGGCCATCCTCAACTTCTCGACGGGCGTGCCTGTCATGAAGATCTGCCTCGATCTTGCCGGCGTCCGGCAGGTGATCACGTCGCGGGCCTTTCTGGAGAAGGCCAAGTTGGATCTTTCGTCCCTGGCATCCGCGGGGATTGAACTGGTGTTCCTCGAAGAGGTGCGCGCAGGCGTCACCGGTGGACTGAAGTTGTCGCGGCTGCTCTCGAACATCGTGTCGTGCGGTGGGGCGTTCCGCGGATTGACGGCCCAGCCTGACCAGGCCGCGGTGATCCTGTTCACATCGGGCTCGGAGGGGATTCCGAAGGGTGTGGAACTGACGCATCGCAACCTGCTGGCGAACGTGCGCCAGATCACGGCGCACCTCGACGTCACGGACGAGGAGCGCTTCTTCAACGCGATGCCGTTGTTCCACAGTTTCGGGCTCACGACCTGCACGCTGTTTCCGTTGGTGCAGGGGTTCTACGTGTTCCTCTATCCGTCGCCGCTGCATTACCGGGTGATTCCGGCGGTCGTCTACGAGAAGGCCTGCACCGTGGTCGTCGGGACCAACACCTTCCTCAACGGGTATGCGCGCAAGGCGCACCCCTACGATTTCAACTCGGTGAAGTACCTGGTTGCCGGCGCTGAGAAATTGCAGGAAGCGACCGCGAACACGTGGGCACGTCAGTTTGGCGTCCGCATCCTGGAAGGGTACGGGGCGACCGAGTGCAGTCCGGTGCTGTGTGCGAATTCACGGATCGAGCCGCGGTTCGGGTCCGTGGGTCGGTTCCTCCCGGGCATCGAGTATCGGCTGGAACCGGTGGAAGGCATCGAGGTCGGCGGACGGTTGCAGGTGCGCGGCGACAACATCATGCGCGGTTACCTCAACGCGGACTCGAACGCGAAATTCCAGGCGTTGGGAGGATGGTACGACACGGGGGATCTGGCGCGCGTCGATGAGGATGGCTTCGTGTTCCTCATGGGTCGTTTGAAGCGCTTTGCCAAGGTCAGCGGTGAGATGGTCTCGCTGACGGCAGTCGAGGATGCCTTCGCCGGGGCGTTCCCCCAGTTCGGCAACCGCTGCGAGATCGCCGTGGTCGCGGTGCCGTGCGAGGACAAGGGCGAGAAACTGGTCGCTGTCACGACGGAACCGCGCATCACCCTGAACGACCTCCGCGAGGTCATCCGGCAGAAGGGGCTCACGAACCTGTCGGTGCCGCGGGAGATCCGCACCGTGCGCGAGATCCCCAAGCTCGGCACCGGGAAGACGAACCATCGGGAGCTGATGACGCTGCTGGCGGATCCACAGAGTCCGTAGATCGGGGGAAGGATTGTTGGGATTGTTGGATCCACAGATTTCACCGATGACACAGATTACGATGGGTGCCGTGTTGCACCCTTTCCCTGCTGTACGGGGCGGCGACGTCCTCGTCGCCCTGCGAATGGCTCTGGGACGGCGACGAGGACGTCGCCTCACCGAACCCTGGTTGAACCTTAAAGCGGCAGTTTCATGGACCACGGATTTCACGAATCTCACGGATGGACGGGGCTGGACTGGAGGTTTTCCTTGCGGTAGGCCGCTCCCCTTGCAGGTGTGCGACACATCCAACCCAAGTCCCTGCTTATCCGTGTTATCCGTTCAATCCGTGGTTCCAACTGCCTTTTCCAGGTTGAATGACGCCGATTTAAGAGGCCCAACCCTTAAGGTGAATGCCGTGGCTGCGGCGGAGGGGGAACCCGGTACTGGCCGGTAATGCGGAAGTCGGCGAGGCGATCCTCCTCCTGGGTGCCCTTTCCGATGTTATGGAGGACCAGCCTTCGGCCTGCGGGCGAGGATTTGTCGCTCACGATCATGATGTGGGGCAGGTTCGGCGGGACGATGCAGGTCACGAGGTCCCCGGCCTGGAAGGTGCGGACACCGTCCTTGGCTTCAATCTCCCAACCGCTGCGTTTGAAGTAGGTCTGGAGGTTGGGAACGCGGCGGTGGTCGATGTTGGGGTCGGGCTTCTTCAGGCCCCAGTTTTTCGGGTACAGGGCGAAGTGCCCTTTCATGTCCTCGTGCACGCGTTGCTGGAGGTCGATTCCAGGACCCGTCCGCAAGGCGCGGATCACAACGTCGGTGCAGACGCCGGATTCGATGGGCACGTCGCCTTTAGGGTAGTCGAGCTTTCGGTAGGCGGGGTCGTAGCGGACGGTCTTGCCGATCTGTTCGCGGGCGGCGGTGACGAGGTTGGTGGGCTCCGTGGTGGGCGCGGCGGAGAGGCAGACTGCTGTGAAGAGAAGAACTTGGGTTATCTTTATCGGAAATCGCATG
>Ga0172372_10000977_pt1 | contig 44211 bp, 32 predicted proteins | sample LakKiv5m_2_FD_114544 | JGI IMG/M metagenome (GOLD analysis project Ga0172372, IMG submission 114544) | Freshwater microbial communities from Kabuno Bay, South-Kivu, Congo - kab_092012_9.5m | ecosystem: Environmental > Aquatic > Freshwater > Lake | place: Democratic Republic of the Congo...
AACTTCGCCAACGAGATGAACGCGCTGTACGTCGCGCAACCCGGGCGGGATCACCTGCTCTTCGCCGATGAAGCCCTCACCGAGGGTATCGGTCCCGCCAGCCGCCTCCTCCTCAAGTTCGGCCTGTTCTTCTTCGATTACGACCTCGACGGACGCCTCGACGTCCTCACCGCCAACGGACACATCGAGGAAGACATCGAGAAGCTCCAGTCCGACGTCCGATACCGCCAACCCGCCCAACTCTTCTGGAACGCCGGCGGGGGCCCCTCCTTCCATCCCGTCACCGAGGCAGAGGCCGCGCCCGACCTGTTCCGCCCGCGGGTCGGCCGCGGCAGTGCCTTCGCCGATTTCGACCGCGACGGCGACCTCGACGTGGTCATCGCACAAGTGAACGGTCCACCCGCCCTGCTCCGCAACGACCAGAACCTGGGACACCACTGGATCCGCCTCCGCCTCGTCGGACGCCCTGGGAACACCGGAGCCATCGGGGCGTGGATCCGAACGCGCGTCAACGGACGGATCCTCGCCCGGCAGGTCATGCCGACCCGCAGCTACCTGTCCCAGAGCGAACTGCCCGTGACCATCGGTCTCGGAAAGGCCGAGCGCGTCGACGGACTCCAGATCCGTTGGCCCAACGGACGCGACCAGGTGCTGCCGATCCCGGACTCCGACCGCGAAGTCGAAATCCGGGAACCTTGATTCCATCCCGATCGGGGAGGCGATGTCCTCATCGCCGTCGGGAGGGCGCTGGGAGAGGGCGACGTGGACCTCGCCACCCCGGCTCACACTTTCAAGAACTCCAGTTTTCCCTCTCCACCCAGGCGCACCTTGATCCGATCGCCGGCCACGAAAGCCCCCGACAACAACTGCGTCGCGAGCGGATTGAGCAGGTGTTCCTGGATCGCGCGCTTCAGCGGGCGCGCCCCAAACTGCGGATCGTACCCCTCCCGACCGAGGTACTTGCGGGCCTCATCGTCCACGTCGAGGGCCAACTGCTGGCCCTCAAGACGCTTGGCCACGCGCACCAATTGCAGATCCACGATCCTCGCCAGTTCCGCTTCATCCAGGCTCTCGAAGATCAGGGTGTCGTCGATCCGGTTCAGGAACTCGGGACGGAAGTGCTTCCGCAACTCCCCGCGCACCGCGTCCTCCAGTGCCGAACGCGAAGCCGCGTCCGTGTGCCCGTCCAGGAAGTACTCCTGGATGATCGGCGACCCGATGTTGGAGGTCATGATCACGAGCGTGTTCCGGAAGTCGACCGTGCGACCCTGACCATCCGTGAGCCGCCCGTCGTCCAGCACCTGCAACAGCACGTTGAACACGTCCGGGTGCGCCTTCTCGACCTCATCCAGGAGCACCACGGCGTATGGACGCCGCCGGACGGCTTCGCTGAGCTGCCCACCTTCCTCGTAACCCACGTATCCCGGAGGCGCGCCGACCAACCGCGCCACGGTGTGCTTCTCCATGTACTCGGACATGTCGATCCGGACCATGGCCTGATCGTCGTCGAACAGGAACTCTGCCAGGGCACGCGCCAACTCCGTCTTGCCCACACCCGTCGGCCCAAGGAACAGGAATGAGCCCACGGGCCGGTTCGGATCCTGCAGGCCGGAACGCGCACGGCGCACGGCATCCGCCACCGCATGGATCGCCTTGGCCTGCCCGACGACACGCTGACCGAGTCGCGCCTCCGCCTGGACCAGTTTCTCGCGCTCGCCTTCCAGCATCCGGCTTACGGGAATCCCCGTCCAGGTCGCGACGACCCGGGCGATGTCATCCTCAGTAACCTCCTGGGACAACAAGCGCTGGCCCGCAGGAATGGCGTGCAATGCCTTCTCGGCCCCGACGAGCTTCTTCTGCAGGTCGGGCAATCGGCCGTACTGCAGCTCCGAGGCCCGCGAGAGGTTTCCCTGCCGTTGCGCCTGCTCCAGTTCCGTCCGGACCTGTTCGATCTGCGAATTCACCACGCTGACGGCATCGAGCGCGGCACGCTCGTTCTGCCACTGCGCGTTCAACTGGCCCTGGCGCTCCCGCAAGTTGGCCAGGTCACCTTCCAGGCGGCGCAAGCGCTCCCGCGCCGCATCGTCCTTCTCCTTGGCGAGAGCCGTCCGTTCGATCTCCAACTGGAGGATCTGACGATCCAGTTGGTCAATCGACGTCGGCTTGGAATCCAGCTCCATCTTGAGCCGGGACGCGGCCTCGTCCACGAGGTCCACCGCCTTGTCCGGAAGGAAACGGTCCGCGATGTAGCGGTGCGAAAGCGTTGCCGCCGCGACCAGGGCGCCATCCTGGATCCGGACCGCATGGTGTGTTTCGTAGCGCTCCTTCAACCCGCGCAGGATGGCGATGGTGTTCTCGACCGATGGCTCAGCCACGTACACCGGCTGAAAACGACGTTCGAGCGCGGGGTCCTTCTCGATGTACTTACGGTACTCGTCGAGGGTCGTCGCGCCGATGCACCGCAGTTCGCCACGGGCCAACTGCGGCTTCAGCATGTTCGCCGCATCGGCTGCACCCTCTGCCTTGCCCGCGCCGACGATGGCATGAAGCTCGTCGATGAAAAGGATGATCTGACCTTCGCTGGCGGTGACCTCCTTCAGGAACGCCTTCAACCGATCCTCGAATTCCCCACGGAACTTCGCGCCGGCGATCATCGCGCCCAGGTCCATCGCGATGACGCGCTTGTTCTTGAGCGTCTCAGGCACGTCCCCGTTCACGATCCGGCGAGCGATGCCCTCCACGATCGCCGTCTTGCCCACGCCGGGTTCACCGATCAGCACGGGATTGTTCTTCGTCCGCCGCGTGAGCACCTGCATCACCCGACGGATCTCCTCGTCGCGTCCGATCACCGGATCGATCTTGCCCTCACGCGCCGCGGCCGTGAGGTCACGTCCGTACTTTTCGAGACTCTGGAACTTGTCCTCGGGATTGGCATCGGTCACGCGCTGGTTGCCGCGGATTTCCGCCAGTGCCTTGAGCAACGTATCCCTTTGCAGTCCCGATCGCTTGGTGATGTCCTGGAACCGACTGCCCCCCTTCGCCAGCAGCGCGAGGAGGAGGTGCTCGGTCGACACATAATCGTCCTTCAACCGACGCGCCTCCTCCATGGAAGCCGAGAGCACCGCCTGGAACTCCGTCGTTGGATACACCTGACCACCGCCCTGAACCTTCGCGCGTCGTCCAAGCTCCGCCTCAAGATCCGCTTCGTAGCGCGTCCGAGTGACCCCGAGCTTCTGCAAGACCTGCGGGATCAAGCTGTCCTCCTGTCGTGCCAGTGCCAGCGCCAGGTGCTCCGCATCGAGTTGTTGGTGGGAGCGTTCCTGGGCGAGTTGCTGTGCTGCCGCCAGCGCTTCCTGTGCCTTGATGGTCCACTTGTCCAAATTCATGTCTCATTCCTCCGCATAGACGGTGCCGCGCAAGAATCCCCGTGATTCCACAGGATTTCCACAGCCCACTGGGACGAACTGCGCCACCCCTGCCCGGCGTCATGCCGATTCCGCCCACTCTTGTCCCGCCCAATCCCCGCCCTGGCCGGCAGCGTCAAGATGCGCCCCAAAAACCGGGGGGAATGCACTGCCGGATTGCACTCCGTGACGGATGAAACATTCTCGGGCAGCCCGTGTCATCGATTCAACGACATGCGCGTCCACACATCACCCCACCGTCCGGGATTCTTCCTGCCGCGTTCCCTCGCGCTCCTCGTTCTGGCGACCGCCATCACCGCGGTCACCCCCGGATGCAAGAAGAACCAGGCCGTGCAGGTTCAGGCCGAGAAGATCCAACGGCGGAACCTCACGGAACTCGTCATGGCCACCGGAAAGGTCCAACCGGTCACCCAGGTGAAGATCTCCCCGGAAGTCGCGGGCGAAATCATCGAGTTGCCCATCAAGGAAGGCCAGAAGGTCAACAAGGGGGACCTGCTCCTCCAGATCCGCCGGGACCTTTACGAGGCCGGGCTCCGCTCCGCCGAAGCCTCCTACAAGTCCGCCCAGGCCGCCCTCCTCACCGCCCAGGCCAACGAGCGCAAGGCGTACGCCGAGTACCAGCGCAATACCGAACTCTTCCAGCGCAAGCTCATCTCCGATTCCGTCTACGACGACTTCAAGACCGGCCTCGAGGTCGCCAAGGCCAACGTCTCCTCCGCCACCCAGCAGATCGAGATCGCCCGTGCCTCCATCAAGCGCGCCCAGGAGGACCTCCTCAAGACCACCATCAACGCCCCCATCTCTGGCACCATCGCCAAGCTCAACTCCGAAGTCGGCGAACGCGTTTCCGGCACTGGAATGATGGCGGGCACCGACATCCTCACCCTCGCCGACCTCTCGGTCATGGAAGCCCGGGTCGAGGTCGGGGAGGTCGACGTCGTCCTCATCCAGCCCGGGCAAAAGGTCCGACTTGAAGTCGATTCCTTCCGCGATCGCAAGTTCACAGGAATCGTCACGCAGGTCGCACGCTCCGCAAAATCCCTCGGTGCCGGCACCCAGGCCGAATCCACCAAGTTCGAGGTCCGCATCCGCATCCAGGACCAGGAATCGTTCCTGCCCGGGATGAGCGTCACCGCCGAGATCGAGACCCGGTACCGCACCAACGTCCTCGCCGTCCCCATCCAGAGCGTCACGACGCGGATGCCCAAGGGATCCAACGCCCCGGTCGCCGCCGCGCCTGCTCCCGCGGGTCCGGGCGCGCCGAAGGCCGATGATACCCCGTTCGAACTCGTCGGCAATGCACGCAAGGCCAAGGAAGGCCCGAAGCCCCTCGAGGTGGTGTTCCTGATGGAATCCGAGAAGGCCCGCATGGCTCCGGTCAAGCGCGGCATCAGCGACGATACCTACTACGAGATCACTGAGGGTCTCACGGAAGGACAGGAGGTCATCACGGGCGGCTTCCGCGCCATCTCCAAGGAACTGGAGGACGGCAAGGCGGTGACGACCAGCACCAACAAGCCGGGCTTCAGCTTCTCCGCCAAGGCGTCCGCGCCCTGATCGCCCCTTCACGACCGGCCATGCCACTCATCCAGATTCGCAACCTGGCCCGGCGCTACGTCATGGGCATCGACACCGTGCACGCCCTGCGCGGGGTCTCCCTCGACATCGAACGTGGCGAGTACGTCGCCATCATGGGACCGTCGGGCTCCGGCAAGTCCACCCTCATGAATCTTCTCGGGTGCCTCGATTCCCCCTCGGAAGGTTCCTACGAACTCAACGGCAAGAACGTCGCGCGCATGTCGGACAACGAACTGGCCGAGATCCGCAACCGCGAGATCGGGTTCGTCTTCCAGTCCTTCAACCTCCTCCCGCGCTCCGACGCCCTCCACAACGTCGAACTCCCGCTGATCTACGCGGGAATGGCCCGCTCGACCCGTCGCGAGAAGGCCCGTCAGGCGCTCACGAACGTCGGATTGCAGGAGCGCATGACGCACCGCCCCAATGAGCTCTCCGGCGGCCAGCGCCAGCGCGTCGCCGTGGCACGGGCCCTCGTCAATTCCCCCTCGATCATCCTCGCCGACGAACCCACCGGAAACCTCGATTCCCGCACCGGCACCGAGATCCTCAACCTCTTCGAGCAACTCTCGCAACGCGGCAACACCATCATCGTCGTCACCCACGAGGAGGAGGTTGCCCAGCACGCCCGGCGCATCATCCGCATCCGCGACGGGCTCATCGCCGCCGACGAAATCACCGAGCGCGGCCAGACGTCGGGCACCCGGACTTTCACGCCCGGCGAGGCCGGAACCCCATCGACACCACCCGTGCTCAGCGCCCCACCCGTCATCGCCTCCTGACCGATGACCCTGCTCGACGACATCCGCGAATCGACCGCCATCGCCTGGAGTTCCGTCCGGGCGAACAAGCTGCGCTCGGGCCTGACCACCCTTGGCGTGGTCATCGGCATCGTCACCGTCACGATGATGGGAACCGCGATCAACGGCATCAACAGCGCCTTCCGGAAGAGCATCTCGTCCATGGGTGCGGATGTCCTCTACATCGGTCGTTTCCCGTGGATGGCCTTCCAGGATTGGAGGACCTTCCGCAACCGGAAGGAGTTCTCCCTCACCGACGCCCAGCAGGTGGAACGGGAGCTGAAGTCCGCCGTGGCGGTGGCACCACAATGCGATGGAAACGGCACCGTGGTGTACAACCGCCGTCGGGCCAACGGCGTCTGGATCAACGGCAACACGGACCAGAGCCTCGCCATCCGTGGCCTCAACCTCGCCGAGGGCCGCTGGTTCACGCCCTCCGACATCGTCTCCGCCCGCCCGGTCTGCGTCCTCGGTGCCTATCTGGCCGAGGGCTTCTTCCCCCAGGAATCCCCCCTCGGAAAACGCATCCGCGTCGAGGACGCCAGCTACGAGGTGATTGGCGTCATCGAGAAGCAGGGATCCTTCCTCGGCGGCTGGAACCAGGACAACCAGGTGGTCATTCCCATCACCCGGTTCCAAACCGATCAGCAACGGAAGCCGGATTACGTCATCGCCATCAAGGCCGCCGATCCCGCCCAACTCCAGGAGACCATCGAGGAGGTCCGCTCCATCGTGCGCCGGATCCGGAAGGTTCCCCCGGGAAAACCGGACGACTTCGCCATCAACCAGCAGGATGTCTTCGTCCAGTTCTTCATCGCCTTCGGTGGCACCATCGGGCTCGTCGGACTCTTCATCACCGGCCTGTCCCTCATCGTCGGCGGCATCGGCATCATGAACATCATGTTCGTCTCCGTGACCGAGCGCACCAAGGAGATCGGCATCCGAAAGGCCCTGGGGGCCAAGAAGCGCTCCATCCTCATCCAGTTCCTGATCGAAGCTGCCACCATCACCCTCGGCGCCGGACTCCTCGCCATCGGCATCGCCTGGCCGGCCACCATCGCGATCAATCGATATACCTCCTTCGCCGCCGAGATGTCCTGGTGGATCGTGGCCATCGCCCTCACGGTTTCCGTCCTCACCGGCGTCGTCGCCGGATTCATCCCCGCCCTGCGCGCCGCCCGGATGGACCCCGTGGACGCCCTCCGCTCCGAATGACCGCCATGCGCCTCCTCCGCGAACTCCAGGAAAACGTCATCCTCGCGCTCACCGCGATCCGAGCCCACCTGCTCCGCTCCGGACTCACGATCCTCGGCATCCTCGTCGGCGTCTTCTCCATCATCGTCGTGATGACGGCCATCCGCGTGCTCCAGGCCAACCTCGAGAAGCAGATGACCCAACTCGGGACCCACACCTTCCAGCTCCAGCGGTTTCCCGCCATCCAGGTCTCCGGCGATGCCAACACGTGGCAGAAATACGCCCGACGGAAACGCTTCTACATCGGCGACGTCCGACGTCTCGCCGAGCGCGCCACCCTGGCCTCCGCCATCTCCGTCGTCGCCCAGGTGGACAGCGCCGAGGCCACCTCCCGCTTCGGCAAGACCAACCCCAACATCCCCCTTTCCGCGGTCTCACCCGAGGCGTTCGCCACACGAAGCTGGGTCGTGGCCGAGGGACGCGCCATCGCCGGCCCCGACTGCGATGGCGCACGGCGCGTGACCGTGCTCGGCGCAGATCTGGCCAAGAAGCTTTTTCCCTACGGCTCGGCGATCTCCGAGACCGTGAAGTACCGCGGCATCAATTACACCGTCGTCGGGGTCCTCGAAGGCAAGGGGGCCATCTTCGGCCAGAGCCAGGACAACTTCCTCGCAATCCCCATCGACACCGCCTTTGAACGGTACGGCAAGGAACTCTCCCTCCAGGTCCAGGTCCAGGCCCCCGACGAGGCCACCTACCCCGCCACCGTCGAACAGGTCCGCGGCATCCTCCGGGCCATCCGCAAGGTCGAACCCGGGCAGGACGACGACTTCGAACTCATCTCCAACGACTCGCTCGTCACCCAGTTCCGCGGACTCACCCAGAACCTCCGCACAGGCTCCGCGGTCATCTCCTCCATCGCCCTCCTGGCCGCCGGCGTCGGCATCATGAACATCATGCTCGTCTCGGTCACCGAGCGGACCAAGGAGATCGGCATCCGCCGCGCCATCGGGGCCAAGAAGCGCAGCATCATGGCCCAGTTCCTCTGCGAGGCCGTCGTGCTCTCGGAGATCGGCGGCATCCTCGGCGTCGGCCTTGGCATCCTCGCCGGCAACCTCATCAGCCTCCTCCTTCAGGTCCCGCCCATCATCCCCTTCGACTGGGCCGCCATCGGACTCGTCGTCTGTTCCCTCGTCGGCATCCTCTTCGGCACCTACCCCGCGTGGAAGGCCGCCAACCTCGACCCCATCGAGTCCCTCCGATACGAGTAGGGCCGGGAGCTCGAAGTTTTCAGTTTCAAGTTTCAAGCCACCCGAACCGTAGCAGCCGAGGTCACGAGGCTGAGGATGAAGGCAAGTTCCCAGCCGCCAGTTCAGAGCACCCAGAACCACAGCCTCCTCACGTCGTCTGCTACCACCCCAAGCGTAGCAGACGAGGTAACGAGGCTGAGGAAAGGCTTCTGGTAACTGGCCTCTGGCAACTTGAAACTCCAATGGAAGGCCGGGTGCTTCAATCTTGAAACTTGAAACTTCAAACTTCCCGCATCTTGAAACTTCAAACTCCGTGTCCAACTGGCACCCTCGACGCACTTCCATGAAGCGCGTTCCTGTCCTCGCCGGCGCCCTCGCACTGCTCACCGGGTCCTCCACCCTGTGCGCCGCCCCGGCATCCCTTTTCGACGGCTCCTCCTTCACCGGCTGGGAAGGCGCCACCAATACCGTCTGGCGCATCCGCGACGGCGTCATCGTCGGCGGATCCCTCACCGGCAACTCGCGTAACGAATTCCTCGCCACCACCCGCGGCTACACCAACTTCCACCTCCAACTCGAGTACCGCCTCGTCGGCACCGAAGGCTTCGTCAACGGCGGCGTCCAGTTCCGCAGTCGCCGGATTCCCAATCCCCCAAACGAGATGTCCGGCTTCCAGGCCGACATCGGCGCGGGCTTCTCCGGCTGCCTCTACGACGAATCGCGCCGCAACCGCATGCTCGCGATGGCCAACACCAACCTCGTCGCACGCGTTGAAAAGCCCGGCGACTGGAACCGCTACGAGATCACCGCGATCGGCAACCAGGTCACGCTCACCCTGAACGGCCAGCGTACCGCGCTGTGGCTCGAATCCGATCCTAGCGTCGACACCTCTGGCGTCATCGCCCTCCAGATCCACGGCGGATGCAAGGCCGAGATCGCGTTCCGCAACATCCAGATCGAGGAACTCCCCAAGCCCGCCGTTCCGACCCAGGCCGAGATCCACAGCCGCTTCGGCGAAGGCCAACCGAGGGTCGTCCTTCCCGCCTTCCCCAACGCCCGCTTCGAACCCGCCGACAACGAAACCCTCGTCTTTGTCGGTCAGGAAAACTTCGTCCGCGAAGCCCGCGCGGGTCACCTCGAGTCGCGCCTCGCCGCAGGTTTTGCCGCCCGCCGCCCGCGCTTCCGCTCCATGGCCTGGGAAGCCGACACCGTCTACGAGCAATGGCGCGACCTGAACTTCGGTGCCTGGACCCCGCAACTCGAGCGCGCCGGCGCCACCGCGGTCATCGCCCAGTTCGGACAGCTCGAGGTCCTCGATGGGCCCGCGCGCCTCCCGGAGTTCATCGCCGCCTACCACCGCCTTCTCGACCAGTTCGCCCTGCGCACCCGACGGCTCATCCTCATCTCGCCGATGCCGTTCGAACGGCCCCTGGCTCCGGATGCACCCGACCTCACCCAACGCAACCCCGAGGTCGGGGCCTACGTCCAGGCCATCCGCGAACTCGCGCGGCAGCGCGGTGCCGTGTTTGTCGACCTGTACCGGCTCGTGTCCCAACGTCCGGCCGGTTCCCCCCGCCTCACCGAGGATGGCCTGCACCTGAATGACGCGGGTCTCGCCGAAGTGGCCGCCCTCATCGCGGGCGACCTCGGCGCCACCAGCACCCCGTCGGCCACCGCCACCTTGCGCGACACCATCATCGAGAAGAACCGCCTCTGGTACGACTGCTGGCGGCCCGCCAATTGGTCGTTCGTCTACGGCGACCGCGTCTCCCAGATCTTCGCCAAGGGCGCCGGCAACGAACCGTCCCTGAAGGAAGCCTTCGAGCAATACCGCCCGCTCCTCGCCACCACCGAATCCCGCATCCACGATCTCGCCCTTGGCAAACCCGTGGCAGCCACCACCGTGACCGCGCCTCAACCCGCGCCCGCTGCGGTCGACGCCGCCGCACTATCCCCGGAAGAACAGCTCGCCACCTTCACGCCCGCCGACGGATTCGAGGTCAACCTCTTCGCCTCCGAACGCGAGGGCGTGGTGAAGCCCACCCAGATCTCCTGGGACGAACGCGGCCGCCTCTACATCGCCTGCTCGCCCACCTACCCGCAGTCCCGGGCCTCCGCGAAACCCGCCGACTACATCCTCGTCCTCCACGACACCAACGGCGACGGCCGCGCCGATACGACCACCCGCTTTGCCGAAGGCCTGACCATGGTCCAGGGCGTGGAACCCCACGCCGGCGGCGTCCTTGTCTGCGACTTCGACCAGATCCTCTTCTTCAAGGACACCAATGGCGACGGCCGCGCCGACGAACGCCGCATCCTCTTCTCCGGGTTCGGCGTCGGCGACACCCACCAACTCGTCAACTCCATCAGCCACGGACCCGATGGCAGCCTCTGGTTCACCCAGGGCCTGCACGCGATGTCCCGCGTCGAAACCCCCTGGGGCATCGCGCGCCTCGATCGCGCCGCCGTCTGGCGCCTCCGTCCAGGATCGCTCCGTCTCGACGGTTTCTTCGGCGGCGGCATGGCCGGCGCCAATTGCTGGGGCGTCGCCTTCGACGACTACGGCCAGGTCTTCCACAAGTCCGGCGACCGTCCCCACGGCTACTGGACTACGCCCGGCATGGTTCGCGGCGCCAGTCCGATTGGCGGCGGATCCACCACGTCCGCCGACGTCTCCTACTCCAACACACCGGACCAATATCACCCGCTCGGTGCCCTCTTCGAAACCTCCCCCAAGACCACCTCCCTCGACATCGTCGGCACCCGCGCGCTGCCTGACGACCTCCAAGGCTGTGCGCTCATCGGCGGGTACTTCGGTGCCGTCGTGGAAGCCCACCGCTTCGAGGACGCCGGCGCGGGTTTCAAGACCACCCAACTCCCGCGCCTGCTGAAATCCTCCAACGGTGCCTTCCGCCCCGTGGACGTCAGCGTCGGTCCCGACGGATCCATCTACATCGCCGACTGGTTCAACCCGTTGATCGGGCATTACCAGACCAGCTATGCCGATCCGAAGCGTGACAAGACCCGCGGGCGCATCTGGCGATTGTCCGCCAAGGGTCGCCCTCCCGTCCGCCAGCCCGACCTGGCCTCCATGTCACCGGCCGCGCTGCTCGACCAACTCAAGTCGCCCGAACGCTGGACCCGCTACCAGGCCAAGCGCCTGCTCTTCGATCGTCCACGCGCCTCGGTGGTCCCCGCGGCCGACGCCTGGCTGGCTGCCCTGCCCGCTTCCACACCGGAGATCGAACGTCTCCTGCTCGAACTCACCGGCGTCTACGAAGCCCATGAAACGCCGCGCGCCAAACTCCTCGGCCGACTCCTCGCAGCGAACGATCCACGCGTCCGCGCCTACGGCGCCCGCGTCGCCGGCATGTGGTCCGATCGCCTTCCGGACGGGCTCGAAATCCTTCGCCAATCGGCCCGTGATCCCCACCCACGCGTGCGCCTCGAAGCCGTGGTCGCGGCCACCTATGCCCCCGGAGTGGACGCGATCTCCGTGGTCACGACCGCCCTCGAACAACCCCAGGATCCCTTCCTCAAGTACGCCACCCGCCAAAGCGCCCGCGCCCTCCAACCGCGCTGGGCACCCGCCCTCGCCGCCGGCTCCCTGAAGTCTACCGGCAACGACGCCAGCCTCCAGTACCTGCGCGATCTCGCCGGCGCCCCCGCCAAGCCTCGGGACCCCGGCCTCGAGGTCTACGAGCAAGGCTGCCTCCCGTGCCACCAACCCGAGGGCAAGGGACTTCCCGGAGTCTATCCCCCCCTCGCCGGCAGCGAATGGGTCCGCGGCAATCCGGAGAACCTCGTCCGCATCGTCCTTCACGGACTCGCCGGCCCCATCCAGGTCGCGGGCACCGCCTATGGCGGACCCGATGCCGTTCCCATGCCGTCCATGGCCGGCCTCACGGACACGCAGGTCGCCGATGTCCTCTCCTTCATCCGACGCGAGTACGGTGCCGGGTCCCCGCCCGTCCCGCCCGACCTCGTGCAGCGCATCCGGGCGGCCACGGCTTCCCGAACCGAACCGTGGAAGACCTCCGAACTCGCGTCCCCTTGAAATGAACGCACGTCACTGTTCCCATAAAAACAATTCAGCCGCTTGAAGAGGCCTGTTTGCAGGCCTTCCGACGCGCTCCCTTCCCCACTCGTGGATTCCCCATTGCCGCCGCCGGCCCACGGACGCTAAGCCTGCGCGCCATGGGTACTGTTCTGGATTTGGTCGCGGACTCACCCCGGCACTCCGTGGATGCCGGAACCGTCGTGCTCGAACAGGGCCAGTCGGACACGCCACTCCTCGTCCTCATCCAGGGCGACGTCGAGATCCTGCGCGACGACGTCCGCGTCGCCCGCATCACCGAACCCGGCGCCGTCCTCGGCGAGATGTCCGCGCTGTTGGGCACCGTCTGCACCGCCTCCGTCCGGACACTCGCTCCCAGCACCTTCGCCCGCCTGGAAGATCCCGAGAAGTTCCTCCGCTCCTCGCCCGAGGTCACCATGCATGTGGCGCGACTCCTCGCCCGGCGCCTCGACTCCCTCAACAAATACCTCGTCGACGTGAAGGCCCAGTACGAAGGCCACGATCACCTCGGAATGGTCGACGAAGTCCTCGAAACCCTCATGCACCGGCACCCGCGACCCGCAGGTCGCTGAGCATCCGCCGCACCGGTCCCTGGAAGCTGGTCCACTCCACCGACCGCTCCATCAGGTCCAGCGAGATGCACGTCGGCACCGCCCCGATCTGACGGCCCGGATTGAAGACCCACGTTTCCCCGACCTGATCCACCCACGATCCGCGGTCCAGGAAGGGCGCATTGTGGATGTGCCCCGAGAGCACGAAGTCCGGCCGATGCTTCTGGATCCACCCGCCCAGGAATTCGTCGCCGCCAAACTTCCGTCCTGCCCAACTCACCGGGCTCTGGTCCGGCGGCGCGTGATGGATCCAAACCCACCGCTCGTGCGGCCGCGCGGCATCGCGCGCCAACTGCTCCTCCAGTGCAGCACGCGACACCGGTCCATCCCACCAGGGACAGACCGTGAACAACGTTCCCTCGATCAGCACGCTGTCCCCGTCGACATGCAACCGTCCCTGCCGGATCTCCTGCAGCCACCCGGCCACCGACTCATCCGCGGCCGAGCGCCGGTCCCCGTCGTGATTCCCCGAGCTCACGATCAGGGGTTTCCGTTCCGCGATCCGGCGCAGGTATTTCTCGATCACCACCGACTGCACCTGTGAATCCAGCACCGACGCGCGGTCCAGCAAATCGCCCCCGATCACCACCACGTCATGCGTGTCCGCCTGGGCCATCAGCCAGTCGAACTGCTTCAGCGTGTAGTGAAGATCCGCGACGAACAGGATACGCATGGTTGTCCCTGCTAACAGCCACAGCCAGGCCGCACCCGTCGATGAAAAAGTCTCGATTGTAGGCCGCGTGCCCCACGCGCACCCCACTTCAAACTTGAATCTTCAAACTTGAAACTTCCCCAGGCACCAACGACCGCCGCAACAGCCGGATCCCCTCCTCCACCAATCCGTCCCCGTCCAGATCCAACATCTTCTTCAACGCCGGTCCTCGCATCGCCCCCAACTGCGCCATCCCGTGCACGCACGCCCACAACACCACCGCCACGTGCGCCGGATTTCCCAGGTCCGACCGGATGCTTCCGTCCGCCATCCCCTCGGCGATGGCCTGGGTGCAGAGCCGTTGCGTCTCCACCTCGCTCTGGCCCAACTGCACTGCGGTGGGATCCGTCTCCCCCTCCACCACCGGGTTCGCATCGTAGAGCGCGCACAACTGGAAGGCCGACGGATCCTCCCGTTGGAACTGCACGTAGGCGCGCCCGATGTTCTCGATCCGCGTGATGCCATTGGAACCCCGGGCGGAAGCCTCCAGGAACCGCGCCTGCAGCTTCCCGTGAGCCATCAGCACCGCCTCCAGGAAGATCGCCCTCTGGTCCGGAAAGTAGAAGTACACCAACGGTCGACTCAACCGCGCGCGCTTCGCGATGTCCCCGAACGTCACGTTCTCCAGACCCTTCCGGGCAAACAGCTCCGTCGCCGCCCTCAGGATCTGGGCGCGGCGCTTCTCCCGGTCGTCTTCACGCCGGCGCTTCACGGATGGAACGGACATGGAATCACTGGAAGACCCAACCCCACCGGATTCAAGCACGAACCCCAACTCACGCAGGAGGCTGGAATCTGGAGGCTGGAACCTGGGAACTTCCCATTCGCCTCGTGACCTCGTCCGCTACGCCAAAGGTAGACGACGTCAGGAGGCTGTTGATGGCGGGGCTTGAAACTTGAAACTGAAAACTTGGAACTCCCTCCTTCCCCACCAACTTTCCCCCTTGAAACTCCCCACCCATCCAACCGTGAATAAGACCACATGTTCCTCCCCGCTCCCGCATCGATGCGTCGCGCTGTGGCCATTGCGGCCGCAGTCGCGGTTCTCCCCAGTGTCGTGGCCCATGCCCAAGGCTCGATCTCCGGCCTGGCCACCCCGGTCAACCAACTCAAGGTCGCCAAGGGCTTCCAGGTCGAGCTCCTCCACACCGTTCCCAAGAAAGACCAGGGATCCTGGGTCGCCATGACCATGGACCCCAAGGGCCGCCTCATCGTCTCCGACCAATACGGCAAGCTCTACCGCGTCGTCACGCCGCCCGCGGGGACTTCCGCCGGAATCCAGATCGATCCCCTCAACATCGAGGTCGGCCAGGCCCAAGGCCTTCTCCACGCCTTCGACAGCCTCTACGTCATGGTCGCCAACGAGTCCTATCAGGGCCGCGGCCTCTATCGCGTCCGCGACACCAACGGCGACGACCAGTACGACGAGGTGAAGCTCCTCCGCAAACTCGACGGCGGCGGCGAGCACGGTCCCCACGCCATCCTCCCCTCCCCGGACGGCAAGACCCTGACGATCATCTCCGGCAACCAGACCAAGGTCACCGAGATCAACGCCTCCCGCGTTCCCACCCACTGGTCCGAGGATCACCTCCTCCCCCGTCTCTGGGACGGCAACGGCTTCATGAAGGGCGTCCTCGCCCCCGGCGGATGGGTGGCCAAGACCGATCCCGAGGGCAAATCCTGGGAATTGATCGCCACCGGCTTCCGCAACGAATACGACGCCGCCTACAACCGTTCCGGTGAACTCTTCACCTACGACGCCGACATGGAGTGGGACATGAACACCCCGTGGTACCGCCCCACGCGCGTCAACCACGTCGTCAGCGGCGCTGAGTTCGGCTGGCGCTCCGGCGCTGGCAAGTGGCCCGCCTATTACGCTGACAGCCTCGGGGCCGTCGCCGACATCGGCCCCGGCTCGCCCACCGGCGTGACGTTCGGCTACGGCGCCAAGTTCCCCGCCAAGTACCAGGAAGCCCTCTACGTCGCTGACTGGTCCTACGGCAAGCTGTACGCCGTCCACCTCAAGCCCGACGGTGCCGGCTACACCGCCACCACGGAGGAATTCATTTCCGGTTCCCCGCTCCCGCTCACCGACCTCCTCGTCAGTCCCAAGGATGGCGCCCTGTACTTCGCCATCGGCGGTCGCCGCACCCAGTCCGCCCTCTACCGCGTGACGTATGGCGGCACGGAATCCACCGCCCCCTCCAAGGGAATGAAGGGTGGCGAGAAGGAACGCGCCCAGCGCGTCCGACTCGAGTCCTTCCACGGCCGTCAGGACCCCGCCGCCGTCCGCGAGGCCTGGCCGTTCCTCTCGTCCAAGGACCGCAACCTGCGCTTCGCCGCCCGCATCGCCATCGAGTGGCAACCCGTCGCCGACTGGCAGGAACGCGCCCTCTCCGAGAAGAACCCCGTCGCCTCCACCCACGCCCTCCTCGCGCTCGCCCGCGCCAGCAGCCGCGATGGCTTCCATCGCAAGCCGACCGACCCCGCCGTCGATCCCACGCTCCTTCCCAAGGTGCTGGCCTCCCTCGACCGCATCGCCTGGCCGAAGCTCAACGCCTCCCAACAACTCGACCTGCTCCGCGCCTACAGCGTCGCCTTCACCCGACTCGGCCGCCCGGATGACGCCACCCGCGCACGGCTGACCGCAAAGTTCGAGCCCCTCTTCCCCGCGACCCGGCGCGACCTGAACGCCGAGCTCGCCCAGATGCTCGTCTACCTTGAGTCGCCCAATGCGGCCGCGAAGATCGCGCCCGTCATGTTCAAGGCGCCCACGCAGGAGGAGCAGATGGACTACGCCCGCGCCCTCCGCAACCTGAAGACCGGCTGGACGCCCGAGCTGCGCACCGCCTACTTCGAATGGTTCCTCAAGGCCGCCTCCTTCCGCGGCGGCGCCTCCCTCGCCGGCTTCCTCCGCGACATCAAGAACGACGCCGTCGCCACCCTGTCCGCGGACGAGAAGACCCGCCTCACCCCCGTCCTCAACGCCAAGCCGGTCGTCAAGAAGCCGCTCGAAACCCTCCTCGCCGGTCGTTCCACCGTGAAGGAATGGACCGTCGACGGCCTCGCGCCCGTGCTCGCCAAGGGCCTTCGGAACCGCAATTTCGAGAAGGGCCGCGAACTCTTCGGCGCCGTCGGCTGCTACACCTGCCACCGCTTTGACACCGAGGGCGGAGCCGTCGGACCCGACCTCACCGGCATCGCCGGCCGCTTCTCGCCGCGCGACCTGCTCGAGTCGATCATCGAACCCTCCAAGGAGGTCAGCGACCAGTACGCTCCGATCATCGTCACCCGCAAGGACGGCGAAACCGTCGTCGGCCGCATCGCCAACATGAACGATGACACGCTCAACCTCGCCACCGACATGACCGACCCCGGCGGCTTCACCAACATCAAGCGCACCGACATCCAGTCCATCGAGGCCTCGAAGATGTCGCCCATGCCCGAGGGCCTGCTCAACACCCTCAAGGAAGACGAGATCCTCGATCTCACCGCCTTCCTGCTCTCCCGCGGCGACCGCTCGAACAAGATGTTCCGGTAACCCGGAATCACACGGGGCGCAGCCGCCGACTGCGCCCCTTCCCATCCCTCATCCGGGGCGGCGATGTCCTCATCGCCCTCTCCTAAAGCTCTCCCAGGACGATGAGGACATCGCCTCTCCATTCCCGGGCCGGGGAGGCGACGTCCACGTCGCCGCTTCAAAGACTTTCCAAGGGCGATGAGGACATCGCCGCCCCGAAACCATTCCCAAAAAGGGGGGCAGTGTCGGGATGCGCCCGGTCTATTCGGCGATACACGAAGCGCTATTGACGGGCCGCGGCTTCTAGGATGGTTTTTCGAGGGTATAGGAAACCTTGCATTCCCTGAGCAAGACCAAGCAGATCACCACCGTTTTCAAGGCCCGCCACCCCAGCCAAAGATGCCCACGATCCTGACAGAACCGGAGATGAAGCCGAGCGGTGGCCACGACGAGCTTAGGTGGTCGAGTCTTCGACGAAACGGTCCATCGAACGGCCACCCACTTGCGCACCGAGTGGCAACCCAAGGGCTCCCGGTGGCCGACTCCTGTCGCAAACCTTCCACGTCGGCCATTCCCATCACGTGAATTCAAGCGTCCTGACGATTGGGATCTCCCTGGCGGCATTGGTCGCGATTCGCGCTTTCATAGATCGACCGTATTCGGAGGCGGTTACCATCTCGTTGATGGTCGCATGGGGTCTTGCATCGGTATGGCTTGCAGCCTGCGAGAAGCGACTCAGTCGGGTGTATTGGGGTTCTGTGAGCTTGTCGGTCCCGGGCATTGCCTACTCCATGCTGGGGTGGGGACTCCTTGAGTTTGGCGGAGTCGTTCACGCGCTCATGGCAGGAGTCTACGCGATCCCGTTCTGGCTTCTCTTCAACGCACGCCGATCGCGCAGGTTGGCGAGGATGGCGGAACCCGTTGCTCCATTGAACGGACAGGACAGGACAGACTAAAATGGACTTGCAGGATGACTCCACCGGAGGCCGAATCGATCGGCATCCTGTCCATCCTGTGTATCCTGTCTCAAGTAACCGACTGAGCCAGGATGGATATCCAGTCAGAGGATCAAAAAGGGTCCCACATGGCATTCGACAAAAGGCATTACAAAGTCGTGGTGACAAGTGACGTCTCCAAAGGCAGGGACGGCATTGGCGTTGAAATCTATCGCGGTGATTCACTGCTGATGGAGATCTTTCGGGACGACACAAAAAGGACGAGGGAGATCACGACCTATACGGACTCCGTTTCCCTCGATGAAATGGAAGGCTTCATCCAGATCTTCAAGCAGGCGATCCCCTGGGAGTTCATCGACTAGGAAACATGCTTCCCGGATGAGACCGACCATCAACTACGGAGAAAGGGATGCAGGTAAATCTGTATTTCTGGAGGAAGGGGATAGGATGCCGCCTGAATCCGGCAACCCTCCCCTGAAGGCCGCGTGCCCTCACACGGCGCCCCACGCACCAAGACCGTCAGGGATCGCATCCGGGATCACTTGCCTTCCCTGAGCAGCTTCACCATGGCCTCGCCCATGCTCAGTCCCACGTTCATATCGGTAAACTCGTAGGAAGACGAACCGGGAGGCAGCAGATCCCATCCCAGGCTCCGGTTTCCGATCGCGCTCTTCAGGATCAGCACCGGCTCTTCCAGGGCGTTGCCCAGATGGTGCCCGATGCCCTGTTCCACACCGATCTTCCCCCCAACCGTCATCCAGTCGTTCACGCGCACCTGCGTCCTGCCCGGGCCACCGCTGCCCATCACCGCGACGTTTCGAACGTCCCCGCGTATCGTCCATTTCCCCGCGTCGTCCACGAGGAAGGGATACAGGCCCTCCGTCCTGACCGCGTGCGCCAGCGTTCCGTCCTTGTCACCCGCCACCTTGCCCATCTCGAGCATGTTCGACTGCCCCATGAGCAGGAAGACCTTGACGGTCTTGGTCATGTCGGCGGGCTTGCCGTCGGGGTCGGGCAACGCATCACTCACCCCTTTGGCCCTGGGAAGTGGATCCCGAGCCAACAGTTCGATCGCCAGGACCATCAGAACGCAGAGTCCCCGCAACAGGGGGACGATTCGATTGGGTTTGCACATAGGGTTCACTCCACAGTCCGCAGGAACGGCTTGATGGCCCGATGCCATTCTTCTGCACGATGCCGTAGCGCCGGCTCGTGTCCGAGTTGCGGGAACGACTGGAAATGCTTCGGCCCGGCCACAGCCTCAAACACCTGGCGCGCCTCGTCGACACGGGCCCGGGGATCCTCGGTGCCATGCAGGAACAGGGCCGGACACTCCACCGACGCGGCATACTCGACGGGGTTGTGGCTGAAGCCATCGAACCCCGCCTGTTGGCCGCCCCAGAAGACCAGCAATTCCGCAGACGGGAAGGACGGGACCCCCATGGCCTCGAACCGATGCCGGACGGTCGCCAGCAGGCGATCGAACACCGCCTCGACGACGATCCCGTCCGGTCGCGCCCCATGGGCATGGATGGCCCGCAGGATGGCCGCCCCGCCCATGGACTGGCCGTAGAGGATCACCCGGTGGCCGGGCCAGTTCGTTCGGGCAAAGGCAAGGGATCGGGCGACATCCTCTCCTTCGTCGTACCCCACGGTCGTCCGGGATCCCGTGGATTCACCCGAACCGCGGAAGTCGACGAGCAGGACCGAAAGCCCCATCTCCAGGAACGCACGCGCTTCGGGCTGCATTCCACCCTTCTCCCCGGCGTATCCATGGAACAGCAGCACCATCGGGCGTCTCGGCGCACCGGCGCAGTGCCACGCCCCAAGCTCGACGCCCGTACCCGATTCAATACGCACCGCAGTGCACCCCGGGCCGATGTCCGCCGGGGTGAGGACGGTCTTGGGCCGAGGCACGCGAATGCCGTTCAGGAGCACACCCACCTTCTCCATGAACCCGAGGGTTTCCGGTGCACCCGAACGGACCGCACCCTCCGTGAAATGCAGCATCGCGCGGGCATGCCGGTAGGCGAGGACGTTCAAGGCCGTGCCAAGCACCGTCAGCACCACAAACCCAATCAGGAGAACCCGACGCACCCGTGCATTGCGGAGGAACCGGATCTTCATGTGGCCAGGAAAAGTCCCCCGGACCCGATCCCGGTGCAAGCATCCCTGCCCAGCCACAGGCCCACACCGTCCCCTCCCTTTCGTGCTCTGTCCTTCGTGGTTCAAAAAGCAACCAAAGCCCCTCAACCACGAAGAACACCAAAACCACGAAATCCTTCCTGTCATTGATCGTCGTCGGTTGACGGTCAGACGACCACATCGCGCCCCACGCTCTCCCCCCTTCGCGGCTTTGTGGCTTTGCGGCTTTGCTTCTTCTGTCTGGCCGGCAAACAAACAAACAAACGGACGGACGTAAAAAGCCGCCAAGCCGCGAAGCCTCCAAGGGGAGCCTCAGATGCAAGAGATGCGGAACGTCCGGAAAGAGTCCTCCCTGCAGGATTCCCGCATGGACCCCGCCCCACGCCCCAACGGGGCAGCCCACGACAGCCCAGGGCAACGCCCTGCGGTTCGGGGACCCGGAAGAGGACCAAAGCCCTGAAAGGGCGGATCAGCCCGACCGCACCCGCCCGACGTCCACCCCTCTCGCCAAGAATCAAGATTGCGCCCCGCACATGCCTCTCTATACAAACTCCCGACACGGATACCAAACACTGCGCCCTCCTTTGGGCGCGGTCTCCAACCAAACCGGCCACACTCAACACGCCGGCATCGATGGCGGATATCAGCATCCAGTTTGCCCCCTCGGGCAATGACGGCTCGGTCATCGTGTCGCTCCAACACGGCAGTCAGCATCAGGAGCATCGGGTCGAAGCGTCGGCGCTCAGCCATGTCAGGCGTGCCGTGGCGCAACTGATGGAGGCCTTCGAGAGCCATCGACGTCCCTGGATCGATCCGGTGGCTTTGGCCGAGGTCGGCCGTCGGCTGCACACCACATTCCTTGAACCGCTCGGCGGCGATCTCCGGTCCCGTGCAGCCGATGGTCCGCTGCGGTTGGTCTTCACCTCCACCGAGCCCGACTACCTGAACCTCCCGTGGGAATTGCTCCCCGGAGCGGACGGCCAATTCCTCGTCGCCGATGCCCGTTGCACGATTCGCCGCAGCACGCGGACATCGCTCGACGCTTCCATCCTGCCCCGCGTCGCACCACCGCTGCGCGTGCTCTTCGCCGCCTGTGCACCGATCGATCAGCCGGGTCTCGATTACGAAAAGGAAGAAGAAGCCATCCTGCGTATCGGACATCAGCTCGGCGCGCAGGTGCATCTGGAATTCGCCGAAGCCGGCACCTTCGATAAACTGCGCGACCTCATCTCCCAATACCAGCCGCACGTCGTCCATCTCTCCGGTCACGGCAGCGTGCGCGATGGCATCGGTTCCTTCGCCTTTGAAAATGAACGCGGCCTGTCCGACCCACGCGATGCCCACGAGATGGCGCAGCAGTTGTTCGCTGGAAACGGCGTGCGGCTCGTCTTCGTGAATGGCTGCCAGACCGCGCAGGCCGCGGTCGCCGGCGTGTGCCAGACGCTGACTGTCACTTGCCGCTGGCGATCGGCTGGGCTGCCAGCATTGCCGACGATCGCGCCACGGACTTCGCCCGTGTCTTCTTCCATGAGCTGGCCGCAGGCCGTTCCGTCGATGCTGCCGTCGCCACCGCGCGGCGTGATCTCCTCGCCCGTTGCCGGATACGACACGGGAACGTGGAACTGCTGGATGCCAGCTTCGCACTGCCTCAGCTCCACGCAGCGGATGGTTCGGAGGACGTGGTCGATCAAAGCCTGCCCTCTCGACCGCCGAAGCGTCCCGGGGTGAGCTACCGGCTGCTGCCGGACAACATCCGTGGCCTGCGCGAGGGCTTCGTCGGTCGCCGCCGCCAACTGCAGCGCACACGACCGGCCTTGCGCACCGGGGAGAAGAACATCGTCCTCTTCACCGGCATCGGCGGTGCGGGAAAAAGCACGCTCGCCACGCGGCTGGCCAACCGCCTCGAACGCGAGGGCTGGCACCTGGTCGCGCTGCGCGCCAAGACGGGGGACAGGCTGCCCTTCAGCGTGCGCCTGCTCGATCAACTCGCCACCGCCTGCCTCTTCGTCGAGGCGCTCAAGCCTTACAAGGGTGTGCTGCGTGACGGCCGGCGCGACACCGCGGAGCGGCTTGGCATCGCCATTGAACTGCTGAACCGTGGGCGCGTCCTGCTCGTGCTGGACAATCTCGAGACGCTCATGCGCCCGGACGCGCCCGGAGAGTGGCGCGAGACGGAGTTTGCCGCGTTCTTCGAGGAGCTGATGGCCCGGCTCACCGGCGAGGGGCGCGCCATCCTCACCTGCCGCTATGTGCCCGAGGGCTTCGACCCAGCGAGTCAGCCGAATCTCGCCCACGAGCCGATGCCGGATTTCACCGAGGCGGACTTCTCGAAGTACCTGCGTCGCCACGAGAATGTCGCGCAACGAATGGATCGCGGGGAGCTGACGGCGGATTTGATCACCTCCTTTCACCGGAAACTCGGTGCAACACCCCGCTTCGTGGAGCAGGCCTGCGCCATCCTCGGTACCATCGAGGCCGATGCACTCGCGGCACAGCTCGAATCGCTCGGTGCGCCGGAACCGGGCGTGGAGGGTGATGACCTGTGGCGACTCCAGCAGGCCTACTTTCGCGATCTCTTCCTGCCCCAGCTTTACGAGGCGCTCCAGCCGCCGTGGCGGCTCGCGCTCAGCCGCCTCGCGCTGGTCGTCGAGGCGCTGCCGCTCGATGGCGTGGCGCGTGTCGCCGGGATGGGTCCGACCGAAGCGGAGGCCTTCGCCCGCCGCTGTGTGGGGCTGAGCCTGCTCCAGAGCTTCGGCGAACGCGACGAGGTGGTGCTGCTGGCCATCTATCCACTGCAGCGGGAGTTCTTCACCGCCCCCGAGCGGCTGGTCCCCGAACCACGCCTCGAGGCGCACCTCGCGGCGGCTACGTTCTTTCGCGAGTGCTTTGAGCAGGACCGGGAGAAGGAGCTTCGGCTGAGTTTCATGACAGAACTGCTCGCCTGCCTGCGCCACGCCACCGCCGCGGGCGACCTCGACGGGCGCATCTGGGCAACCAGCAAACTGGCGGGGCCAATGATCCGACACGCGGATTTTGCGGAAGCGCTCGCCCTCGTTGAGCCCCTGCTGGAGGAGAGTCGACACCCGGATCTGCTTCATATCGCCGCGCGTAGCGCGTTGCAAACGGCCGATTGGCGGAAGGCGCGCCGACTCACGGAAGAAGAAAGATCCGCGCGCCAGGCCATCGGTGACCGCGCGGGCGAGGCGGCAACACTCGCGCAGATTGCCGTGTCAGCATTCAAGCGGAAGAGACTGAAGCCGGCTGCGTCATTGACGGCGATCAGCTTCGAAATCCTGACCGCCATCAACTCAGCAGATCAGAAGGTCGTCCTGGATAATCTGATGGCGGTAGCCTCCGCCTTGGGCCTCGATCAAGGAGGTTTCGATTCTCTCTTTCGCGAAGCCGCCGAGGCCTACCAGCGCGACCGGGGTGCGGACCTCGTACGCCAAGCCTTTGCCGAAGTCTGACCTTTCCTCCAAACCAAACCAACCAAACCAACCATCCAATGAACCTCGACTCCGTCCGTGACCTGAAGCAATCCCTCGCCGCGCACCTGCTGCCGAAGATCGAGAGCACCATCACCGCCCGTGCAGCTTTCGGCCGGGCCGCGGCACCGATCGCGCGCGCTTCGGAGCCGCCGCCCTTTTTCGCTCTTGGGGTGGCACCGGATGGCAAGCGCGGCGACCGACTGGCTGTGCGGGTACAGAAACGCGCCTTCCAGGAAAGCCGTGAGCTGGAGATGATCACCCAACAGGCCAAGGGCGAAGTGGACGTGCGCTACGTGGGCCGGGTCAGCAAACGCGCCACGCCGTGGTACCAGCAGCGGCAGCGTCCACTCCTCATCGGTGGCTCGATCGGGCACGTGAAAGTCACCGCGGGGACGCTCGGCTGCTTCGTGAAGCCGCGCACGGGCACGGGCCTGTTCGTGCTGTCTAACAATCACGTGCTCGCCGACGAGAATCGCGGCAAGCGCGGCGACGACATCATTCAGCCGGGCACCATCGATGGGGGCAACGCGCCGGAGGATGTCGTTGCGAAGCTCGGCGACTTCGTGCGGCTGAAGAAGATCAGCCCGAATGCCGTGGACTGCGCTCTGGGCGAACTCGTCGCCGACATTCCCACCGACCTGAACAAACTCCGCGGCAACGGCAGGCTGAGTGGCCTCGGCGACGCCTTCCTTGATGAGGGAACGGAGGTGACGAAGATCGGACGGACGACCGGCCTGACGCATGGACGCGTGACGGCCTTTGAACTCGACAACGTGGTCGTGGGCTTCGACATCGGCGACCAGGGCGGTGCGAACGGCCAGGGGCTCACCTACGCGAATCCGCTCCGCACCGTACTGGACATGTTGAAGGTGGAGCTGGCACTTTGAACTGCAGGATGAGGACCTGCGGCTTGCTGCCATCCGTCACCGTGACGGCACTCCGCAGGCTTCCGCCGGAGACGCCATGAACGAGAAGCCGAATTCCGGAGACCCCGCGCTGGAGCGGGTGCGGGCTGCCAAGAAGGCCACGGAGAAGACCTTTTCCGCGTTGGCCAAGGTCGTGGGCATCGGCATCACGCGGATCGGTGGCGTCTATGGGTTGAAGGTGAATGTCGAAAGCGCGCCAGTGACGACCACAGCGCTCCCGACGGAGATCGAAGGCATCCCGGTGCACGTGGAAGTCGTGGGTACCGTGAAGAAGCGCCCGGCGCGGAGTTAGAAAGGGCTATGTCCATTCCCCGCCCTCAGATTGCTGAGAACCCCCAGTGTCGCCACGCCGAAACTGAAGACTCAACGGGGAAGCCGTAGGCTGCCCACCTGCTCGACGCAGGGGCGGAACCGCTGGGCGTGCACGACCGGCCCGCCCCCTTTGCGTCTTTGCGTCTTTGCGTGAGCCATTCTTCCCCGATGAACCATCGCGTATCCCTTTGGGGATGGCGCGAGGCCTCCTCCGCGCTGCACCGCCTCCGACGTCCGACACCCTGATGCGGCATCGGATGAAGTCCTCACGCCCGCTACGCTCAAGACGCCAAGCCCGCCTTCGGCCAGCCTGCTTGACGGCACGGCGTCGTAAAACATAGTTTAACACCATGGTCAAAACGATCTCCAAGATTGGCAACTCGCATGGGTTGATGTTTGACGCGGCGTTGATGGACCTCGCGCACCTGAAGGCCGGCGACCAGGTGAACGTGGAGGTCCACGAGGGTGGCACGATCACGCTGACGCCGCTGCACCCCAGGCCTTCGCGAGCCGAGGTGTCGCGGGTCATCGACGCGACGATGAAGGATTATGCGCGCACGATGAAGAAGCTGGCATGAGTGCCACGCCACAAGAGTGCTTCCATCTCACGGTGGATATCGTTCGGGAGATCCACGCGGAGGCCATCGAGCGTTTCGGTGGTTCCGATGGCGTGCGGGAGATGGCCTTGCTGGAGTCGGCAGTGGCTGCGCCGCAGGCCAGCTTTGGGGGTGGTTCGCCGTATCAAGACATCGCGGAGGTGGCTGCGGCGTATCTGTTTTACCTCTGCAAGAATCACCCGTTCATCGATGGCAACAAACGGGCGGCACTGGGCGCGTGCATCGTTTTCCTGCGCTTGAACGGCATCGAACCCGAACTGGACGGACCGGCGTGGGAAGAACTGACATTGGCGGTGGCGTCGAGTGAGGTTGACCGCAACGAAGCCACCCGGCGGTTGCGAAAACTTCTGCCGGGACAGAACTGACCAACCCCGCACCCGCGTGGCACCCCTTCGCGTCTTCGCGTCTTCGCGTCTTCGCGTGAGCTTGCCGTCCTTCAAATCGAGGTCTCACGCGAAGCCGCGAAGGGCGCGAAGAATCGGACGCGATCCAAAACAGAGCGTCCCCTTCTGTGCTTCCTTTCGTTCCTTGCGGCTCCCCTGCCCGCCTCGCCGACCCGATTACTTCACCGGCGGCAGGTAATACTTCTTGGTGTACTCCTGCACCATGCGCCAGGTGCTGTACTCCGCGGCCAGCGTCGCGAGCGAGCGACGGATGCGGTGCAACCACTGACGCGGGATGCCGTCGGCATCGCGGTTGAAGAACTCGGGGATGACCTCCTTGGTGAGCGCCTCGTAGAGGTTGAACGAGTCCACGCGATCCTGCTCGTCGATGTCGGGAGGATGGGAATCGGGCCCGATGGCGAAACCGTTGGTGCCGTCGTAGCCCTCGCGCCACCAGCCATCGAGGATGCTCAGGTTGAGGCAGCCGTGGGACGTGGTCTTCATGCCGCTGGTACCGCTGGCTTCCAACGGACGGCGCGGGTTGTTCAACCAGATGTCGCAGCCCGACACCATCATGCGCGCGACATGGATGTCATAGTTCTCGATGAACACCAGGTGTCCCTTCAGCTCCGAGAACTTTGACAGGTGAATGACCTTCTGGATGAAGGCCTTTCCGGAGTCGTCGCGGGGATGCGCCTTTCCGGCGAAGATGAACTGGATGGGGCGCGCGGAATCCCGCACGAGCTTCACCACGTTCTCGAACTGGTCGAAGATCAGCGGTGCCCGCTTGTAGGTCGCGAACCGCCGGGCGAACCCGATCGTCAACGCATCCGGGTTCAGGAATCCATCGAAGGTGATGAAGTCGTTCCGGTTCAGGGTGTGCCCCTGCAAGAGCAGGCGACGGCGGGTGAACTCGACCAACTCGCGACGGAGTCGATACCGCAGCGACCAGAGCTCGCTGTCGGAAACACAGGAAGGATCGGAAGCCTTCTGCCAGAACTCGACCGTATTGGCATCCGCGAGCCATTGGAGATCGCCGCGGCCCGGGTAGAGCTGCTCGTACTTGGCGCGCCAGAACCGACGCACGGTGCCCTTCATCCAGCCCACGAGGTGGACGCCATTGGTCACGCTGCCGATGGGCACTTCCTCAGGTTTGGTGGTGCCGTAGAGTTCCGTCCACATCTCCCGGCTGACCTCGCCGTGGAGGGCAGAGACACCATTGGCCGCGCGGCTATAGCGCAGGGCCAGCACCGTCATGCAGAACGGCTCGGAGGTGTCCCCGGCGCGGACGCGGCCGAGATCCATCAGTTGCGCGTGATCGAGCTTCAGGTCGGTGCAGAAGCAATGGGCCGCATAACCCATGAGTTCGCTGCTGAACCGGTCGTGACCGGCTTCCACCGGCGTGTGCGTGGTGAAGAGACACTCGGCGGTGGTCGCGGTCCTGGCCTCCTCGAAGGTCTTTCCGGCGGCCAGCTTCTCCCGCATCAACTCCAGCGTGAGGAACGCGGCGTGGCCCTCGTTCATGTGGAACGTGCTGGGGCTATAGCCGAGAGCCCGCAGCAAACGGACGCCACCGACACCCAGGACGATCTCCTGCAACACGCGCGTGGTGCTGTCGCCGCCGTACACCCGCAGGGTCAGGTCGCGGAAGTGGGGTTCGTTCTCGGGCCGGTTCGTATCCAGCAGGTACACGGGGACGCGGCCGATGTTCACGCGCCACGCATGGAAATAGACCGTGCTCGCCGCAAGACGGACGGAGCGCACCAGCGGTTCGCCCTTGGCATCGAGGACGGGTTCGAGCGGGAGGTTCTTTGGGTTGAGGAGGGTGTAATACTCGGTCTGCCAGTTCTCGTGGTTGACCGTCTGCTGGAAGTATCCCTCGCGGTAGAAGAGGCTGATTCCGACGAACGGAAGACCCAGGTCGCTCGCGGACTTGGCGTGATCGCCGGCCAATGCCCCGAGACCGCCGGCGGCGATGGGCAACGTTTCGTGGAACGCGAACTCCGCGCTGAAATAGGCCACCGGCCGATCCTTCAGGCCCGACGCCTCGGTCGCTGCCCAGGTATCGGCTTGGTTCAGGTAGGCATCGAACTTCGCCAGCACCTTCTTCACCCGTTCCGCGAAGGACGGGGAGTGCAGGCGCATCTGCAACTCGTACTCGGAGAGCTCATGCAGGATCGCCACCGCATTGTGGTAGAGGTTCTGCCACCCCCGGGGGGACAACTCATGGAACACGTCCTGGGCATCCTGATCCCAGCTCCACCAGAGATTGCGGGCCAACCGATTCAGCCCCGTCGTCATTTCCTTCAGCTCGGTCAGTGTCAGCGGCGTTGTGGACATGGTCAGTTCATTCAAGAGGGCCGCGAATTCAGCCCGCGGCCTCGCCCCACTGAATCATGCAGCCCCGTCCGGTGGCCAACCGAATTCCTGCCCGCCACCGCCGCCTGCCCCATGAAACATCCGCATCCTCCCAATGAACCATTCAACGACCCGTCCCAGCGCTTGCACCTCCCGCGGTTCCATCCCACTCTCGCCCCAACGTGATCCAGTCGATCCACGATATCCATGTCGCCGACGCCCAGGCAGGGCGTCCCTCGTTCTCCATCGAGTTCTTCCCCCCCAAGACCGAGGAGGGTGAGCGCAAGCTCTTCGCCGAGACCCTGCCCGCCTTCGCCCACCTGCCCGTCGGATACTGCTCCGTCACCTACGGCGCGGGCGGCAGCACCCGGGACAAGACCCTTGGAATCGTCGAACGGATCCAGAAGGAACACGACCTGACCGCCATGATGCACCTCACGTGCGTCAACGCCACCCAGGCCGAGATCGCTTCCGTGGTGGACGACGCCGAACGCCGCGGCATCCGCAACATCCTCGCCCTGCGCGGCGATCCCCCTGGTGGCACCGGCGAATTCGTCAAGACCGAGGGCGGCTTCGAGTATTCCCGGGAACTGGTCGCCTACCTCCGTCAACGCGGCGGCCTGACCATCGGGACGGCTGGCTTCCCCGAAGGCCACATCGCCCAGAAGGCCGGTCGCGTCGTCGACTGGAACCACCTGGCCGAAAAGATCCGCGCCGGTGCGGACTTCGTCGTCACCCAGCTTTTCTACGACAACGACGACTACTACGCCTTCCGCGACCACCTGACCAAGGCCGGGATCGACGTGCCACTCATCCCGGGACTGCTCCCGGTCGTGGCCCGCAACCAGACCAAGAAGTTCGTCGAGCTCTGTGGGGCCAAGCTTCCGGCGCCGTTCTTGGACCGGTTGGAAACCCTCGGGGACGACGATGCCGCCGTGACCGAGTTCGGCATCGAGTACTGCACCCAGCAGATCCAGGACCTCCTGCGCAACGGGGCTCCGGGCGTGCATTTCTACACGCTCAACCGCCCGTACTCGACCACCCGGATCCTCCGGAACCTCGGCCACGGGGGACGCTAGTTCCAGTCCCGTCCAGGGGCGGAGCCCCGAGAGAATCCAGCCCACGGCGTCAACTCTAGGTTCATCTCCCGATCTGAGGCCAGCGCCGGGAGGGGATGACACAAGTTCAATCGCCTTGGCTTGCTCTCTTCGTGCACTTTGTGCGCTTCGTGGTTCAACCCTCCGCCGGTGTTGAACCACGAAGGACACCAAGGACACGAAATCCACGATCCACGGACGGATTCCTCACGCCCGCTCCGCTCAAGACGCGAAGACGCCAAGACAAGTGTTCAAATAACCATCTCCATCCCGAGCAGTCGTGCCCCCGTCGACTCCTCGACCTCGAATCTCAGCCAACGCCATTCAAGGCCACCGCCTGGGTTGGATCATATCGGACCGAAGGCATGGACATAACACTCTGCCAAACATCGCCAGTTTTCATGCGTATGCCCCTTTTGTGTCTTCTTCCGATTCTTGCGACAAGAAACCGGCTTCCTTTGAGCCGCAAGAATCGCAAAAGGACGCAAAACTCCAGCGGGTCTGACCCGGACGATGGCCACCCTGCGTGAGTTTCGCTTCGTGCAATCCGTGGTTCCAACTGCTTCTTCCAGAATCAATGAGCTGCCGATTCCAAGCTCCCTCCCTCGCGTCATCGTGCGCGGTCTCTTCTCCTGCCTTCGCCGGCTCACAACGGCAGGACCAGCGTGAACGCGGTTCCGCGACCGCGGGTGGAGTGCACCCGGATCTCTCCGCGATGCGATTCGACCACCCGCTTCACGATCGCGAGGCCCAGTCCGTTGCCGGTCGGCTTGGTGGAACTCAGGAGCGAGGTGAACAACCGCGACTTCTGCTCCTCCGACATGCCTTCGCCCGTGTCACGGAAGCGCAAGACCAGACGATCGGGGACCGCTCCATCCCTTGAACGCAGGCAGCGCGAGCGGATCATCAAGGCTCCACCCGAGGGCATGGCCTCGACGGCGTTCAGGGAAAGGTTCAGGAACGCCTGCTCCAACTGCGTCGCATCGCCCATCAAACGCGGCATCCGGGAATCAAGCTGCAGGCTCATCTGGACGCCGGCGTGCTTGAGCTTCGCCCGGAGCAGGAAGCCCAGATCCTGCAACAGGCCGTTCACGTCCACCGCCGTCAACGCCGGCTCCGCCGTGCGCGCAAAGTCCAGGACCCGGTCCACGATGCGGTTCAGGTGATCCATCTTCTCACCCATGATCCGCACGTCCGTGGCCCGCGGATCACCGGGCGGAAATTGCAGGTCCAACGAGTGGTGCAACATCTTCATCACCGTCAGCGGATTCCGGATCTCGTGCGCCACCTCCGCCGCCAACAGACCCAGCGCGCTCAACCGTTCGGACTGCCGCAACTCCTCCTCCGTCGAGACCAACCGGTCGTACAGGCGCGTCTTCTCCAGCGCCAGGGCCGACAACTCCGCGTACGCCGACAGCGTCCGCACCTCCTCGTCCGAGAACAGGTGGGGATCGCCCGTGTAGACCGCGAGCGCGCCCATCGCGCGCTTCTCGAACTGCAGGGGCACGGCCAGCAACGACACCAACCCCTCCTCACGGGCGATGGCGACGTTCTGGTAGCGCCCGCTCACCTGGACATTCTCGACCTGCATCGGCTTGCGACGGCGCACGACGATGCCGAGCAGGCTGTCGGCCACGGGCAACCGCGGTTTCGTGCGGTAGCGTTCACCGCCCCCATGGCACGCCCGCAGATCAAGCCATTCCCCCGACTCGTCCACCATCATCAGCGAACACATCTTGGCCCCGATCAGGGCCTTGGCCTCGCGGGTCACCACCTGCAACGCCTCGTCGAGGCTCACGGTGGAATTGATCCGCTGGCTCACGCGCACGAGGGACTCCAGCAAGCGCGCCCGTTGCCGCGCCGATTCGAACACCCACGAGTTCTGGATCGCCTGGGCCGCCAGCGCGGCCAACTCCTCCAACAACTCCTGCTCGCGAACCGAAAAGGCATCCTTCCGGTCGGAATCCACGTTCAGAACCCCCCGAACCTCCCCCGCCACCCGCAGGGGAATCGCCATCTCGGAAGCGACCCCGCCCTTGAGGTGGATGTATCGCCGGTCCGCCAGCACATTCCCCACCCGCGCGGGCCGCCCATACCGGGCCACCCAACCGGTAATCCCCTCCCCGACCTTCAACCGCAGCGCCCGTGCCTCCACCGGCAACCCTTCCGATGCCTCGATCTCCAGGAATCCCGAGGTCGGATTGACCAGACAGATCGATCCGGAGGACGCCCGCATGAGCCGCACCGCCTCCCCGAGGATCGCCTGCAACGCATCCCGAGGTTCCAGTGTCGCGTGGATCACGCGACTCACCCGCGCGAGCGTCTCCGCCCGGTTCAGGCGCTCCCGCAACTCCGTGATCTCGTCCGTTCGCCCGTTCATGGCACCCGATTCGTCAGCACGATTCCCAACGTCGCGAAGAAGGCATTCGGCAGCCAGGCACCTGCCCACCCCGGCACCCGCCCGCTCTGCCCCAGCGCGAATCCCAGCTTCTGGAGCACGAAAAACACGAAGGCGATCCCGATGCTCCCGGCCACGCCGTAAAAGAGGTTTCGGCGCCCGGGCGCCACGCTGAACGGGACCGCGATGACCACCACCACCAGACAGGTCCACGGCCCCGCCAGACGCGCGTGCCATTGGGTGTCCAAGGTCGCCCGCAGGTCGGATCGGACCACCGGGTGCAACCGGCGGTAATTCCGGATCTCGGCCAGGGTCAGTTCCGCCCGCTTCATGGTCCTCCCCCGGCTCAGGGCGTTGATCCGGATCTCGGCACGCACGACCTCGGGCGATTCCGTCAGTTCGTTCACGACCAACTCCGGATGGACGGCGCTGGCCGGATCACTGTCGGTCGCGCCGCGAAACAGGTACTCCGTCACCCGCACGAAGGCCCATGCCTCCCCCGACCAACGGGCTGTCTCGCCGATCACCAACCGCCATGCTCCGGGTTCGGACGGTACCTCCACGCGCACGTCCTTCAGTTCGCCGCGCACCGGATCCATCGCTCCGATCCGCCACGTCACGCCGCCGGGCGCGGTGGCCGTCAGATTGGTCCGCCACGTCACGGGGGTTTGCACGACGACATTGGTCCGCACGCCGGCATTGGTCACCGCAGTCACCACGGGCACGAGGACGGTCAGATCCGAGCCTTCCCACTTTTCCACGGCGGCTGGAGCCAGGTTCAACGCGGGAAACTCGCGCATGAGAACCTCGCGAAGCGCGGGGTTGTCGTCGGTGGCGGAACGGTACACCGATTCGGTCACACGCGGGCTGACGACCCACTGCCCGTTGGTCCAGGTCAACCCACGGGCCGTCAGGATGCGTTTGGCTCCCGAAGCCAGCGGCAACCGGACCCGCGGCGAACGCATCTCGCCGGTCAGCTCATTGAACGCGCCGATGTTCCACACGCGGCGATCGGTCCGGTTCTCGATGTCGATCCGTTCCTTCCATGGATTGGCTCCGGATTCCCCACGGGCCTCGCGGAACAGGGCCTCCTGGGCCTCCCGGAAACCCGGGGCCACGTACTCGTTCAGCAGTTGCAGGCCGAGCACGCACAGGAATCCCAGCCCCAGATACGGCAGGCACAACCGCCACAGGCTGATGCCTGCCGCCCGGATGGCGGTGATCTCGTGATGCCGCGTCAGGTTCGTCAGGGCGAACAGCATCGCCAGCAACAAGCCCACCGGCATGACCGTGCCCAGCAATTCGGGAACCGCGTACCAGTAGTAACGCGCGATCTGCGAAAACCCGAGGCCACGCTGCTGGAAGCCCGACAACTGACCGAGCAGGTCAAACGAAAGCCAGAAGACGAAGAAGCCGCCGAGGCAGAACCCCAGCGGCACCAACAACTCCCGGAGCAGGTATCGGTCAAGCAACCGCATGCCTGAGGCTAACCCGGGGCCCACACCGGGACCAATCGCGTTCTCATCGGTGTTGTGCATGGGATCTGCTGCAACCTCCTTGGGTTCTCACGGGTCTCCCGCCCCGTTCCCATGAATAAACGTAGCCTACCCGGCGCCCTGTGCGCCGTCGCCATGGTCCTGTCCAGCCTCCATCCCTTGGAGGCCCAACAGGTTCGATCCAACGCCCCCTCCGCCACCCCGCCCCCACGGGCGGCACGGCCGGGTCCGCTGGTCTCGCCCGAACTTCTTCCGGAGGGCGGAGTCACCTTCCGGATTCGTGCTCCCAAGGCCACGGAGGTGAAGGTTTCCGGGCAATTCGGACCGGAAGTCGCCCTGGCCCGTGGAGAACAGGGCGTGTGGTCCGCCACGGTCCCCACGGTCCCCGCCGGGGTCCATGAGTACCGATTCATGGTGGATGGGCTCGCGGTCATTGATCCGCAGAACCCCGCGGTGAAACCGCAGCGCTGGCCCAACACCAGCATCCTGCACGTGCCGGCCAACCCGCCCGAACCGTGGGACCTCCAGGAAATCCCGCACGGAACCCTGCACGAACACGTGTACAAATCGCGGGCCCTCAACAGCTGGCGCCGGATCGTGGTCTACACGCCCCCTGGCGTTGAGAAGGCGGGAAAGCTGCCGGTGCTCTATCTCTCGCACGGCTACAGCGACAACGAGGCCTCCTGGACCGTCCACGGGAAGGCGCACTGTATCCTGCACCCCCTCATCCACGCCAAGAAGGCCAAGCCCATGATCATCGTCATGCCCGATGGGCATGCCATCCCTCCCGGGGCCTCCGGCTTCGAGGAATACGGCCCTGCCAATTCCGCCGCCCTCTGCCGCGAACTCGTCGAGGATATCATTCCCCTCGTGGAATCCTCCTACAAGGTCGTGACCAAACCCGATGGGCGTGCGTTCGCCGGCCTGTCCATGGGCGGTCACCATGCCCTGACCGTGGCCCTCAACCACCACGACCGTTTCCACTGGATCGGAGCCTTCTCCTCCGCCCCCCCGCCGCCCCAGACCGTCGCTGCCAAGGGTCTCGACCAGCCCAAGGCCGTCAACCGTGACCTTCGCCTGTTCTGGGTTGCCTGCGGCGACAAGGACTTCCTGTTCCAACAGAACCGCAAGTTCCACGCCCTCCTCGACGAGAAGGGCATCCGCCACGAATTCGTCGAGACGCCCGGCGACCACTCCTGGCCCGTCTGGCGCCGCTACCTGGTGGACTTCACGCCCAAGCTCTTCCGGTAACCCCCCGGCGTGGTGGCACGGCGCCTAGGTCTGGCCGCCCTTCAAGGCGTTCCACGCCGAGCCGTAGGCGCCCGCGATGTCGCCCAGCGCCGGCGGGATGATGCGCACCTGCGCTCCACCGGGACGCCACTCGAAATCGTTCAGGTGGGCGCGCAACGGATCAAACAACGCCGCGCCCGCCTTCGCCGCCCCGCCCCCGATGATCATCGCTTCGGGGTCGAGCACGTTGATGATGGACGTCACGCACGCCGCCAGGGCCTTCACCGACCGCAGCCACAGCCGCGTCGCCTCCGCGTCCCCACCCAGGTGTGCCTCCACGAGCTCACGGGTGGATCGGAACCGCCCACCGCTCCGCGATGCCACCGTCTTGTGGCCGATCTCCAGTTCGATGGAACCGGGCGTGTTGACGTCATCCAGCGGGCCATTGAAATCGACCGAGATGTGGCCGAGATGGCCCGCGCGTCCGATGTGCCCCTTCAGGAGGTGGTGATCGACGATCGCGGCCCCGCCCACTCCCGTTCCCAGGGTGAGCATCGCGACATCCTCCATGCCCCGCGCCGCACCGAGCCAGGCCTCCCCCAGCAGCGCGGCATGCGCGTCGTTGAGTACGGGAACCAACTCCGAACGCCCGAGATAATCCGTCCAGTCGAGCCCTTCCAATCCATCGAGTCGACCCGGAAGACTTGAGATGGAGCGTCCGCTGCGCGCCGCCAGACCCGGTGCTGAAAGTCCGATCCCATCGACCGTCCCGTGCTTCCGCTCGAACCCGGCGACCAGATCCCGGATCGCACGTGCCCACTCCATGTCCCGATCCACGAACGGCTGGTTCACCTCCTCCAGCAGCGTCCCGTCCTTGGTCACCACCACGGCCTTGATGGCCGTACCGCCCAAGTCGATCCCGATCAAATTCCCCATAGGTGGCGGAGACCTGACACAGGACCCGCCCCGGCGAAAGGGTAAAAACGCCCACTGAAGGCCGGGTGCCCCCACCCGGCGGAGCTCACGGCACTCCGTGACAAGGGGAGTTACCAGTGAACTCCCTCGTTTCCCGGCTACCTCCCCATCGTAGCAGCGGACGTCAGGAGGCTGTGGAAGCCGTTCCCGGTTCCCAGACGACAGTTCCAAGTTCGGGGGTGTGCCCAATGGCGGAGTTCACACCCCGCCGCTTCTCCAGCAAGCGGCGCAAGCGGTGCCTCACGAAGCCGTCCACACGTCCAGGCGTCCACTTCACCTCGCCTCCGCGCGAGAACTGTCCCCGTTTCAGCTCACGATCTCGTAGGCATACCCCTTGAGGTACTCGGTCTCCGGAATCGATGGCAGCACCGGATGATCGGGCGACTGCGAGTAGCTCGTGATGCGTCGCAGCACGCGCCGGCAGTCGAAGGCCGCCGACAGGATGACGTCCTCGAACAGCCGGGCATCGACGTGGTGCGAACAGCAGAAGGTCGCCAGCACGCCGCCCGGACGCAGCAGCTTGAGGCCGCGCAGGTGGATCTCCTTGTACCCGCGCAGTGCGTCACCCACCGCAGCACGACTGCGGGTGAACGAGGGCGGATCCAGGATGATGAGGTCGAACTTGGGAACCACCTTCTCGCTGGGCGCAACGGTTGTCTGGCCCTTGAGCCAGTCGAACACGTTGCCCTGCTCGAACTGGATCTTCGCCGCGAGACCATTGGCTGCGGCGTTCGCCGTCGCCGCCGCAATCGCCTCCGCGGATTGATCGATGCCCAGGACGGACTTCGCCCCCGCCCGCGCGGCGTGCAGCGCAAACCCGCCCAGGAAGCTGAAGCAGTCGAGGACGTTTCCATCCTTCGCCCACCGGCTCACGGCCTCGTAGTTGTCCTGCTGATCCAGATACATGCCGGTCTTGTGTCCACCGGCACTCGGGAGTTGAAAGCGCAGTCCGTTCAGCCGCGCGGTCAGCGATTCCGGCGCCGTGCCCGCCAGCACGCCCTGCGCTTCTTCCAGGCCTTCAAAGCGACGCGACGCCATGTCGTTCCGTTCGAGGATGGCCTTCGGGGAAAGCAGTTCCTGAAGCACCGACACGATCTGGTTCTTCCGTTGGTCCATTCCCAGAGACGACGTCTGGACGACCAGGACGTCCTCGTACAGGTCGACGATCAGACCCGAAAGCAGGTCCGCCTCGGAGTTGATCAGACGGAACGAGGTGGCCCCCGAAAGGTGACGCCGGCGATGCTGGAGTGCTGCGGTGATGCGGCGGACGAAGAAGCTGCGGTCCAGGTCCTCCCGCTCGTGCGTCAGCACGCGGACCCGGATCCGCGAACGGCTGTTGTAGAAACCCAACCCGATGAACCGCTGCCGGTGATCCTTCACCTGGACGACGTCGCCGTCGTTCGGGGTCTGGGTCATGCGGAGGACGGAGCCCTCATAGAGCCAGGGATGACCCGCAATGAGACGGTCGGCTTCGCCGGGCTTGAGAACGATGGTGGCCAATGAATCCATGATACGATTTGTAGACATTCCGGTCACAGGATCGCAACCGGGCCGGAAACCCTACCGGACCGGCCACGCCCCAGCCATGACTTTTTGGAATCTTCCCTTCCCGCCCCTCCACCCGCACACTGACCCCCGTCACGATGAGTTCGTCTCCTGTCTCCCGTTCCGGTCGGTTCGGCAGCGGCCCTGCCGCCGAAGTTGCCGCCTTTTCCGAATCCATTTCCTTCGACTGGCGCCTCTGGCGTCACGACATCCGCGGTTCCATCGCGCATGCCACGATGCTCCGCGAGATCGGCATCCTCTCCGCCTCCGAGCTCAAGGCCATCAAGGCCGGCCTCGACGAGATCGGCCGGGAGATCGAGTCCGGGACGTTCGCCTGGAAGATGGAACTCGAGGACGTCCACATGAACATCGAGGCCGAGCTCACCCGCCGTGTTCCCGCCGGAGCCCGCCTCCACACCGCCCGCTCCCGGAATGACCAGGTCGCCGTCGACATCCGCCTCTGGCTCCGCGATGAGATCGACACCCTCGCCGCCGATGTCCGCGGTCTCCAGAAGGCTCTTGTCGGATTGGGCGCCCGCCATCCCGAGGTGATCATCCCCGGCTACACCCACCTCCAGCGCGCGCAACCCGTGGGGTTCGCGCACCATCTCCTGGCCTACGTCGAGATGCTCGATCGCGATCTCGGACGCCTTCTCGACGCACGCGAACGCGCCAACGTCTGCCCGCTGGGCTCTGGCGCCATCGCCGGCTCCACCCTGCCCCTCGACCGCGAACGCGTCGCCACCCTGCTCGGCTTCGTCGACGCCAAGGGCCGCCCCCGCGTCACCCAGAACTCCATGGACGGCGTCAGCGACCGCGACTTCCTCGTCGAGTTCGCGGCCGCTTCCGCCCTGCTCGCCGTCCACCTGAGCCGACTCGCCGAGGATGTCATCCTGTGGGTCAGCACCGAGTTCGGCTTCATCCGCATCGCCGACGCCTACACCACCGGCTCGTCGCTGATGCCACAGAAGAAGAATCCCGACGTCGCCGAACTCACCCGCGGCAAGACCGGCCGCGTCGTCGGCAACCTGATGTCCCTGTTGACCCTCTTGAAGGGCCTTCCGATGACCTACAACCGCGATCTCCAGGAGGACAAGGAACGCGTGTTTGATACCGCCGACACCGTCCGGGCCTGCGTCCGACTCATGGGAGCGATGCTGGACAACACCCGCGCCGTTCCCGAAGCCTGCGCCGCCGCTGCCGCCGATCCCCTCCTGTTGGCCACCGACCTCGCCGATTACCTCGTCCGCAAGGGCATGCCCTTTCGACAGGCCCACCACGTCGTCGGTTCTGTCGTCGCCCTCGCCGAGAAATGGGGCAAGCCCCTCAACCAACTCACCCTCGCCGAATACCAGGGAGTCGACCGGACCTTCGAACCCGACGTCATGGACGTGCTCGACCTGAAGAAGGCCATGCAACGGCGCGCCATCACCGGTGCCCCAGGCACCGCACAGGTCAAGGCCCAGCTCAAACGGTGGCAACGCCAACTCGCCAGCGCCTGAGGCTCCGGCTTGCCACCCCGATCACCCGTCCGGTTCAGGAGCGGAGCGCCGACAGACAAGCGCCCGCGCCGTCCTGCGCGCTTGAGTCGTGCGGCCAGCAAGGATTCTGGCGGGAGGCGTTTTTGGGGACCTGACCGCCCCTCCGTCACCGTCCACCGCCCTACTTCGCAAACTCCACGCACCGCGTCTCCCGGATGACCGTGACCCGGATCTGTCCCGGGTACAGCAATTCGTCCTCCACGCGCCGTGCGATGTCGCGGGCCATCCGCAGGCTCGCCTGATCATCGACCTGTTCGGGGCGCACCACGACGCGCAACTCCCGGCCGGCCTGCACTGCGAAGGCCTTTTCCACGCCGGCCTGGTCCATGGCGATCTGCTCCAGGTTCTGGAGCCGCTGCAGGTACGTCGTCATGGATTCCGAACGTGACCCGGGTCGCGACGCACTGATGGCGTCTGCCGCCGCCACCAGGATTCCGAAGATGTTCTCGTGCGGCACCTCCTCATGGTGGGAAGCCACCGCATTGACGATGGTGGCATTCTCCCCGTGACGCTTGATGAAGTCGCCGCCGACGATCGCATGCGGCCCTTCGACCTCATGGGTCATGGCCTTGCCAATGTCGTGGAGCAACCCGGCCCGTCGCGCGGTGGCCGGATCCTCACCCAACTCCGCCGCCATGAGGCCGCACAGGTGGGCCACCTCCAGCGAGTGCTGCAGGACGTTCTGCGAAAAGCTGTGCCGGAAGTGAAGCTTCCCGAGCAACCGCACCACCTCCGGGTGCATCGGAGCCAAGGCCGCCCTGTATACCGCCTCCTCGCCAGTCTTCAGGATGAAGGCGTCCATCTCCTGGTTCACCGAGGCCAGGACTTCCTCGATCCGCGCCGGGTGGATGCGTCCATCCATCACCAAACGTTCCATGGCCAATCGCGCAATCTCCCGCCGGACCGGATCAAACCCGGAAAGCACCACCGCGTTGGGCGTATCGTCGACCAGCACCGTGACGCCCGCAGCCGCCTCGAACGCGCGGATGTTCCGACCGTCGCGACCGATGATGCGTCCCTTCATGTCGTCGCCGGGCAGGGCCACGGTCGCTGTCGAGGTCTCGAAGGTATGCTTCCCCGCGTATCGCTGCACCGCGATGGCCAACAGGCGTCGTGCCTGCTCCTCGGCTCCGTGCCGGGCATTCTCGAGGATGTGCCGCGAAAGGTCGGCGGCATCCTTCGCGGATTCCGCTTCCACCTCGCGCATCAATTGTTCGCGAGCCTCGGAAGCGGTCGTCTGGGCCAACTGTTCCAACTGGGCCTTCCGCAGCTGCCCCTTCCGCTCCACCTCGGCACGTTCGGCCTCCAATTGGGTCCGGAGCGCGTCGATCTGCTCATTCCGTTGCCGCAACTCCTGTTCCTGCACCCCGAAACGGTCCAACTGCCGGTTCACGGCCGCCTCGCGCTCGCGGAGCCGGTCGTCGATGTCATTCAACCGGCGCCGCTGCTCTTCCGCCTGCCGGTCCATTTCGGCGCGGGTCCGGGCCGCGTCCTCCCGGGCGGACGCGTTCACCTTCTCCCGATGGGCCTCGAGATCCTTGCGCGCCTGTTCGGCCAGTTCGCGCTCACGGACCTTCAGTTCCGCCTGCAACGCCCGCTCACGCGAACGATACAGCAGAAAACCCATGGAGCCGCCCGCAACGAGCCCGCCCAGCCCCGCCGCGACCATTTCGATTAACATCGTTGTTCCATGGCCCGCGGGCCAAACAGGCCGCCAGGCACCACCACCAGGTTCAGTCGGATGTCGTGAGCTTCCACCGGCACCTCGGGCACCAACTGTTCGTCCATGCCCACGCCGCAGGTCACTCCGACCGCGGGAGCCAGCAGTCGGTCGTAAAAGCCCCTGCCCCGACCCAACCGTCCCCCACGCGTGTCAAACGCTATTCCCGGAACCAGAACAAAGTCCAGCCACGTCACGTCCACCACGCCACAAGTTGGCCGGGGCTCCCGCACGCCGAAGGCTCCGGGTACGAGGTCTCCGTCCCAATCCCGGATCTCGCGGAACACGTACACCCCACGCTCTGCGTCGAACGCCGGGACCGCCACCCGCCCGCCCATCGCCAGTCGCTGCCGCAGCAGTCCCGACAGGTCCAGTTCGTCCCGAAGCGCCACATACCCCCCGACCCACCGGGCCGCGGACCACGATTCAAGCCTTTGAAGCGTTTCCCCGACCTTGACCGCTGCTTCAACCCGCTTCTCCCCAGCGCCCCCCCGGATCCTGTCCCGAACCTCGGCACGCAATCGGGCCTTGGCCAACCCTCCTTCACTGGGGTTCATACGTGCGCTGCCCCCGCACCGCCGCCTTTCGCTTCCTGCCTCGCTGCGGCCGCCACCGCCCGCCAACGATCCAACCGTTCCTTGATCTTCTTTTCCGTGCCCTGCTCCGTTGGCTCGTAGAACCGACGCGGCTCGCCCAGATAATCCTGCGGCACGTAATGGCCCTCGTGGTTGTGTGCGTACTCGTACCCGGCGCCGTTCCCCAACCGCTTCGCGCCCGCGTAATGCGCATCCCGGAGGTGCCGCGGCACCTCCAGCGTCCTTCCGGAACGTACATCCTCGAGGGCTGCGTCGATGGCCTTGATCACGGAATTGCTCTTGTTCGCCGTCGCGATGTAGATCGTCGCCTCCGCAATCGGGATCCGCGCCTCCGGCCATCCAATCCCCTCCGCCGCCCGATGCGCCGCCTCGGCCAACACCAACGCCATCGGATCCGCCAACCCCACGTCCTCCGCCGCATGGACCAGCAAGCGCCGCGTGATGAACCGGGGATCCTCCCCGGCGTGGATCATCTTCGCCAACCAGTAGAGCGCTGCATCCGGGTCGCTCCCGCGCATCGACTTGATGAACGCGCTCGCGGTGTCGTAGTGCGCGTCTCCGTCCCCGTCGTACACCACGGCCTTCTTCTGGATGCATTGCTCCGCCACCGCCAGGTCGATGCGGATGAGTCCCTCTTCGCCGGGATCGGTTGTCAGCGCCGCAATCTCCAGCGAGTTCAACGCCTTCCGACCGTCACCGTCGGCCACCCGCGCCAGATGCGAAAGTGCCTCCTCGGCGACGTCCAACCGCATGTGGCCCAACCCGCGTTCCGCATCCGTGAGTGCCCGACGCATCATGGTCATCAGGTCCGACTCGGATAGCGGACGGAGCTCGAAGACCTGCGATCGCGAAACCAACGGTGAATTGACGAAGAAGAAGGGGTTATGCGTCGTGGCCCCGATCAACCGCACCACGCCGCTCTCCACGTCCGGCAGGAGAACATCCTGCTGGGCGCGGTTGAAACGGTGGATCTCGTCGATGAACAACAACGTCGGGTGCCCCGTGTTCTGCAATCGATGTCCCGCCCCCTGCAGCACCCGCCGAAGATCCGCCACCGTCGCTTCCACGCCGTTCAGTCGCTCGAACTTCACCCGAGTACGGAGGGCGATCAATTGCGCCAGCGAGGTCTTTCCCGTGCCCGGCGGACCAAACAGGATCAACGACTGGATCCGATCGGCTTCCAGCGCCCGACGCAGCAATTGACCGGGGCCCAGAATGTGGGTCTGACCGGCGTATTCCTCGAGCGTTCGCGGCCGCATCCGGGCCGCCAAGGGTGCTGCCCGGGTGGGTGCTGGTTCACCGGAAGCCCCAACACCCGGCTCCACGCCGCGGCCTTCGGCCGGGGGCGGGGTTCCAAAGAAATCGGGCTGCGACATGACGCCCGACATCGGAGCGGCAAACACCGCTCCGGTGAAAGAAAGAAAATCCCCACCCTGGCCGTGAAGAGCAGTCCCTTCTACCTGAGGAACTAGGTGGGAACCGCGTGGCTTCGCCGCCTTCCAGTGAAGGCATGACGTTGAATATGCCGGCGCTTACGTTCCCGTAGCTTTTGACAAGGTCGAAGGACATTGCCCCGATGCACGCACCGGGCAGGGATAAATCCAAAAGAACGAAATCCACCGCCTCCTTCGCCCACATCCCGTCCCGGCACAAGCCATTTTCCCGAGGAATCTCGACCCGCACCCCCGCTTCACCCCATCCTCACCCGCGTGTCCGATGCCCGCCGCATCCGCGTCCTCCTCGTCGATCACGTCTCCAAGGTCCTTGGAGGCGCCGAGGTCAACATCCTCGAACTCCTCGCCCACCCGGGCGTCCGCGAACAGTGGGACGTCACCGTCGCCTGCGCTCCGGACAGTCCGCTCGCCCGGGCGATCGACCCGCTTGGATGGCCCCGTCGGGATCACGCCTTCGCCCCTGCCCTGAACGAACTCCGCGTCGTGGGCCGGCGATTCAGTCCGATGGCCAAGATCCGTGCGTGGCAGGAACTCAATCGCGCGACCAACCGCCTCAAGGTCCTGGCTGCCGAACTCCGTCCCGACGTCCTCCTCTCCTGCACCAACAAGGACCACTTCGCCGCGGGTGCTGCCGCCCTCGCGCTGTCCATCCCCTCCGCATGGTGGGTCAACGACATCCTTTCATCCGACTTCTTCGGTTGGCCGGTCCGCCGGGCCTTTGTCTCCCGCGCCCGCCGTTTGCAACCCCACCTGGCGGCCGTGTCCGAATTCGGCCGTACCGCACTGCTCAAGGAAGGCGTGCCGGCATCCGCTGTCCGAACGGTCCACAACGGAATCCCTCTGGACCGCTATCAACGCGATGCCAAGCGCCCCCTGCGGGCCTTCCTCAAGGTGGCGGAAGACGTTCCCCTCGTCGGCATCGTGGGCCGGCTGACGCCGTGGAAGGGGCAGGACATCTTCCTGCGCATCGCCCAGCAATGGGCCCAGCAAGGTCGCCCCGGCCACTTCGCCATCATTGGTGGCGCGTTCAACGAAGACGCCCCCTTTGAGGCGCACCTCCACGATTTCGTCCGCCTCCACGGCCTCTCCGACCGTGTTCATTTCGTTCCATTCCAACCCAACATCGTCTCCACCCTCTCCTCCCTCGACGCCCTGATCCACGCCTCGACAAAGCCCGAACCGTTCGGCCGTGTCCTCATCGAGGCGATGGCGGTCGGCGTGCCGGTCCTCGGTGCCCGCGCCGGTGGCGTCCCCGAGATCATCACGGACGACGTGGACGGAGCCCTGGTGCCCGCCGGCGATGTCGTGGGTTACGTGCGCACCCTCACCCGCCTCTTTTCTGATCCCCAGGTCTCCGCCCGATGGACCGCGGCGGGCAGTCGCACCGTCCGCGAACGCTTCGGAATGCATCGGGTCTTCGAGGACTGGCACGACCTCCTCAAGGAAGCGGTCACCGACTGAGAACCAGAACGGGGCGGAGACGTCCACGTCGCCCCTCCACAGCCCTTCCCAAAGGGTGGCTGTGGGGCTCACACCCTGCAGACTGAGGAAAACTGAACTTTGGGATTGCCCCCAGTGCGCTCAGGCATACCTTCCCCGGCGCGCTTGGGCGATGGTGTAAAGGTAGCACAGGGGTCTTTGGAGCCCTTAGTCATGGTTCGAATCCATGTCGCCCAGCCAACTCCAAGCGTCACTCCTGCCCCGCCCCCCCCCCCCACACCCCCCCGCCCCCCCCCCTCCCCCCACCCCCCCCTCCCCCCTTCCCGCGGGGAGCGTCGCCGCCGCCGCGCTTCGGTGCCTTGGACCCAG
>Ga0172372_10000978_pt1 | contig 44206 bp, 39 predicted proteins | sample LakKiv5m_2_FD_114544 | JGI IMG/M metagenome (GOLD analysis project Ga0172372, IMG submission 114544) | Freshwater microbial communities from Kabuno Bay, South-Kivu, Congo - kab_092012_9.5m | ecosystem: Environmental > Aquatic > Freshwater > Lake | place: Democratic Republic of the Congo...
AAAATTCTCGATAATCACACGTGAGTTCAGTGCCTGCCAGAATATGAAAAGCAGCGTAATAATTTGAATCTGCATCTGAAACCAGATTGGGTTGATCAGAATGGTTGATATGTCGGGATAAATCCAAATTGACAATCAACTCATTTGTCTGAACCGAACGATACCCATAGATTTTGAGAAACTCATGGGCTGTCACAGGCAAATCGCGCACTTGATCATCGTCCAAAATGATATCAAACACTGGATGGAACATCCAGACTTTCGTTCCTTTCGCAATATCATTTTTGCAAAATAATCCAATGCCATGAATATCGGATCTGTTTATTTCAACTTCAATCAACAACACAGAAAACTCCCTTTAATAATTTCTGCATTCTATTTGGCACTGACTCTCAGAGCACGTCAATGCTGTAACGCATTTGCACATTCGCAACGTCTTTACAAAACGCGTGTTCACTCATTGAAAACCTCTTTGGGTCTCAAATAAATCAAGCCGAGAACGTTTTTTAAGATTCATCTACACATTATTAACTTAAAACCAAATTTGAAAAGCAATAGCAATAAATTAAGCCCCAAGAAAAAAACTGCACTTCATTGGCCATTTTTCTCCCATTTGTACTAGAAAATTCGGCCTTATTCCTAAATTCGACAGAGGGTTATCTCTTTCGAACTTTTCAGCTTAAATCATTCCGTATCGAGGAGAGTCTTCTAGCAACGATTTGCAAGTGATTTTTTGTCGTTCGCCACGAACTCGTTCTCTTTGAAGATTCAAGATTTTCTCTTTTATTTCTTTTGCTTCATTCATGCGTATTCTTATATATCTATGTCTAGCTATAATTGATCTATTATATCGCAATTGTGGTTATCATTGAAGCTATTGTGATTTGGACCGATCGCCTCTAAAAGTAACGACAAAAAGAAAGCACTTCATCTGATCTACCTACAAAAAGATTTAATGGCCGAGTATCAATCTCGTTATGCCATCATAATACCCCAGACACTGGACGATATAAAGAAGGGATGAGCAACTACCATTGAATCATCACAGCAAGAAGTCACAAGAACACTGATTTCTAAATCAAATATCAAAATAATCCATAATTGACGAAGACAGGCTTTTGCCAGAATCCGCGCCAAAAAGCTTTGTTCGAATTTCTAAGGCGTCAAGTCCAATTTTCTCGATGATTAAACCAAACAACAAACCCCACTGCCCTCACTTTTCTTCTGGTCCCTGTGCTAAACGACCTGGTTATAGTTTGGCGGATTTGAGCACGGAAACATTAGGTCGCTCTCATCGCAGCTCAGTTGGCAAAAAAGCTCTAGGCGATGCTTGCTCCAGAACCAAAAGCATTTTGAACCTCCCCGACGATTATCGCGTTGGTGTCGTGCCAGCCTCTGACACTGGGGCCATGGAAATGGCCATGTGGTCGCTATTGGGAGAGCGCCCAGTCGATGTGTTTTATTGGGAGTCTTTTGGTGAAGGTTGGATGAACGACATCACCAAGCAACTCAAACTCAACCATGTTCGCAGTTTTGAAGGGGCTTATGGCTCTTTGCCTGAACTCTCTCAAGCAAATAGCAAGCACGACATCGTGTTCACATGGAATGGCACCACTTCTGGCGTGGCCGTCCCCAACGCCGACTGGATTGCCGCCGATCGCGAGGGCCTCACGATCTGCGATGCCACCTCTGCCGTATTTGCCATGGAGATGGATTGGAAGAAACTCGATGTGATCACTTTCAGTTGGCAAAAAGTGCTAGGCGGAGAAGGGTCGCACGGCATGTTGATTTTAAGCCCAAGGGCTGTGGCTCGTTTGGAATCGTATAAACCCGCTTGGCCACTGCCTAAAATCTTTCGTCTCACCAGTGGTGGAAAATTAATCGAGGGCATTTTCAAAGGTGAAACCATCAACACGCCCTCCATGTTGTGTGTTGCCGATTACCTCGACGCACTGAATTGGATTGAAACCAATGGTGGCGTAGATGTGAGCATCGCCAAAAGTCGCGCCAATTTGGCCGTGCTAGAAACGTTTGTAGAAAAAAACGACTGGATTCATTTTCTGGCCGAAAATAAAGCCATCCGCTCCAACACCTCTGTGTGCCTCACGTTGGATTTAAACGAAACTCAAGTCAAGACTATGGTAAAACTTCTCGCTGAAGAAGACGTAGCGCACGACATAGCTTCTTACCGTGACGCGCCAAATGGACTGCGCATCTGGTGTGGTGCAACCGTCGAAGCCGCTGACCTTGAAGCCTTGTTGCCTTGGTTGAGTTGGGCTTACAGCGAAGCAAAAGACTAATTTTTTTTACCCCTATTGAATCGACGCGCCACCATGTTTAAAGTAAGAACTTACAACAAGATTTCCATCCACGGCCTTGAGCGTTTTCCAAGAGACTGTTATGAAGTCGGAAGCGACATAGCGCACCCAGATGCCATTTTGTTGAGGTCTCAAAAATTACACGATGAGCCCATACCCGCATCGGTGCTCGCCATCGCCAGAGCTGGAGCTGGAGTGAACAACATTCCCATCGATGCTTGCAGCAAAGAAGGCATTGTCGTTTTCAACACTCCCGGCGCCAATGCCAATGCCGTAAAGGAATTGGTTTTAAGTGGCATGCTCCTAAGCGCTCGTGGCATCAGTGAAGGGATTCAATTTGTACGAACCCTCACCGGCATCAAGGACAAGGACGAATTTTCCAAAACCTTAGAGAATGAAAAGAAGCATTTCGCTGGCACTGAGCTAGCGGGTAAAACGTTGGGTGTCATTGGACTGGGCGCGATTGGTTCCATGGTGGCTGATGCCGCCTTGGCTTTAGGCATGAAAGTGGTTGGCTTTGACCCTGCCCTCTCGGTCGATTCAGCCTGGAAACTATCCAGCGAAATACAAAAGATGGAAAATCTATCGGCACTGCTGAGTCGCTCAGACTACATCAGCTTGCACGTCCCCGCCATTGAAGCGACAAAACACATGATCAATGCTGAGGTCTTAAAAAGCACCAAAGAGGATGCCGTCCTGCTCAACTTTGCTCGTGACGCTGTGGTTGAGGATGCCGCCGTACTGGCCGCCTTGGCGAATCAAAAATTGCGTTTGTATGTCACCGATTTCCCGACACCTGATATGGTCGGCAATTCTAAAGTGATCCCAATGCCTCATATTGGCGCAAGCACTGAAGAGGCCGAGGACAATTGCGCGGTCATGGCAACCGATCAACTGCGCGATTATTTGGAGCATGGTCACATCAAAAACTCCGTAAATTTCCCAAGCATCCACATGAGCAGAGACACCGATTCCCGCATCACTTTTAGCAATCACAACAAATCAGGTGTTTTGGGACATGTGCTCTCCATACTGGCCAAGCATCAAATCAACGTGGTGGATATGCTCAATAAAAGTCGTGGTGAAATGGCCTACAACCTCATTGATATCGACACCCACCCCAGCACTGAAGTTTTGCAAGCTATACGCAGCAGCGATCACGTTATCTCCGTGCGAGTGATTAGCTCGGGCCAAAACTAGAGGTGGTCTTCATGTTCAAGCGTTTGGTCTGTTTATCTTTGTTGTTCACGTCTTCGCTCATTGCAGCCGAAGCCACTAGCAATAGCATAAGTAGCGAGCATCAAAAAGTACTCGAAAACTGGACCGCCTTTCGAACCCTCATTTCAAAAGCAAAGGATGAAAAAATAGGCGAAAGCGAGTATGAAAAATCCGTCCGCTTGAAACTGTTAGACTTGACCGAAAAACCTTTTCAAAACCTCATCAACACCACCAAAGGCACAGAAACCGATCGCCAAAATGTCCTTATGGAAGTTCAAAAACTTGCTCCCTTGATCAATATCTGGAATGAGGAGTGGAGTAGAGCCATTGAGTTGAGACAACTGCAAACTCAAGTTCAACTGACTGGCGACAATGATCTCGCTACCGAATTGGCTCAGAACTTAAACCATAGCATTGAAATGCGTCAACACCAGTTGGGACTACTCGAACACAGTCATGATTATCAGACTATTATTACCAGAGTTAAACGCCAAGCGGAGAGGATTCTCACGCTAAGAGATCAAAACCAATCCCAAGCCAAAATGATCGAGACTCTTAAAAAACAATTGGAACTAGCACAGCAAAAAAGCCATGCTGCCGCAACCCCCAAACCGGAACCTCAAGCCATCGCAACACCCAAGCCCAAAGCCCCACCAGAACCCGCAAAAAAAGAAGCAACTCCGCCTAAGCCAGCGGCAACCAAGCCTCCAGAAAATAACCCCGAGACCAAAACACCTCAACCACAAGCTAACCCTGAAAAACCTCGGGTAGACGGAGGTAGTTAACCTTCGTCTATCCGAAGTTGTACATGAGAACTTTCACATCACTAGGTAAGCGGCATGCTGGGCACACCAAATTGCTGTACTCGGAAAAATTACTCGCTGCGCTCGCAATTTTCCGGTGAGCGAGGCGTTATGCATTAGAAAATTCATGCACGCGTACCTCCATAGTTCAGAACTAATAGACTGGGGCGATCCGCAAATTCAGGCTGTTGCAAGATCGCTGGCGAATCCGCACGACCCACTTGAAACTGCCTCTCGATGTTTCTATTGGGTGCGAGATGAAATTCCGCACAGTTTTGACATAAACGCTCCATGCGTTTCTTGTACTGCTTCCGAAACTCTGAAGAGTCGCACAGGTATATGTTACGCAAAATCACATTTGTTAGCGGCGTTGCTTCGCGCTAATGGAATCCCAGCTGGCTTCGGATATCAACGAATTGCACTTGACGATACGGGGGTCCGATTCTGCTTACACGGATTCAATTTTGTACACTTGAATACCTATGGCTGGTACGCCATTGACCCTCGTGGAAATCGAGATGGAATAATAACAGATTTTGACCCACCCAATGTAACATTAGCGTTCGAGACACGCTTGCCTGGGGAGGAAACATTACCCACAGTATTCGCAGATCCGCTACCTAGTGTCGTAGTATGCTTGCGCTCAAACAAAACCGTACATGCCTTGCGAGATGCGTTACCAGACAAAGATGCATAAATCGGGTAGACGGAGGCAGTTAACCTCCGTCTACCCCACCTCCAAGCATACGACTCCGTACTAAGGCGGTTCACAGCGTCACTCTATTTGTACCTTTGCGGATAGCGAAAGTTCACCCAACTCTGACGAACGTTCACCAGACCACCATCTTCAAACCATTGCTTGCCCATTCTCCAGTGAGTCGCTAGAGTTTTGGAAAATCTCCAATAGCTTTTGCTACTCGACCCTGTACTAAATATAGACTAGAAAGGTTACAGCTTCAACATCAAATCCAAAAAAGCCGACACCGATTCACAGGCGCCTGATTCCAACATGGTGTGGTATCCACTGGTAGGCACTTGCAAGGTGGTTCCGTCAACCAAACCGTTCGAGGAGGCTATGATGCGCCCCATCTCAGTGCTTCCTAATGAACTAGGTTTATGACCCTCTGCTATGAGAGTTTTATTCATTGTTTCAACATAGTGGTCTTTAAAAGTATAACTATAGCCGCTCTCTTCACAAAGATTTTGCAACCGCTTGGTGGACTCGACATTAAAACTGGCGTTGGCATCTTTCTCCCTCAATACCACCAATTGTTCATTTGCAGCTTCTATCGTTGGGAATGGACTCATGTCTAATACGAACAGTCTATTGGTAGAGCCCCCAAAACGCCTAAACCACTCTAATAAATAACGCCAGCTTTTACCTGACTCCTCTTGAGCTGTAAAAAAGGCCGTCCCTTGAAATCCCAAGCTGAATAGATGCACTAGCGCTGCAGCACTTAAAACATTGTCCAACTGCCCGAATAAACGACCTTCACAAATTTTCAAGTTATCCTTAAATGCCACTGGTGTTCCCGCTACAACGTTGCCCAAGCCCTGCACTTCAAAGATCAAGTTGTTGCGAAATTCGCACACATTGGCATCTTTAATCACCCCTTGGCCCAAATAAGCTCCCGACCACGGCTCATAAGCAAACACGGGTTCGGACATAAAGCGTTTCGTCACCTTGCTCATCATTTCTTCTGAGACTGAGTTATTCAGCAAGTCGGTCTTATTAGCGGAAATAAACGCCGCAAATTGGAATTCATTTGGTCCTGTACAAACCAAACCATGACGATCGACATGCGCCGAGAACATCGTGTTCATGGGATTGTTGCCTTGAGCCACCAACAAGCCCTCATACCAAGTCACTTTTGCACCACGATCTTCTAGTTCTCTTTGTAGCACTCTAAAAAAAGAGTGTTCCGCTCCAACCACACTCGGCTGACGCATCAACGATTTTAGCAAATCTAAGAAATCATTGTTGAGTGGACTCATAAAAATCGATGATTTGATTCAAGTAAAAGAGGCTTCATAATATATCGTGAATCGCCTTTTGGTTATCAAAACTTTTATTTTGCCTGAAATTCAGTGTTTTCAGTTCGTTTTGAGACCCCGTCATACATACTCAAGCGTAAACCCACCGATGTCACAATGAAACGGAGCGTCCTTTCTAAAGAAGTTTGTGCCACTATCTAAAATTATTCCCAAAAGCTATCTTCAAAAACTTTATCACGGAGTTTTTGATAATGCCTTGATAACATCTTTGTAATAGCCATTATAGAACGTTGCCTTAGAGAAACCTTTTTGGGTTAAGGTGATCGCCGCTTCTGAAGAGCGTATGCCGCTATTACAGACCAATAAGATTTCGGAGGCTGAGTCCACTTGCAGTGAACCGATCAAGTCATAGCTGAGGTGATACGCTTGCCAAGCATCGAGCTGCCACTCCCTATCCGATCGAACATCGACAATCAAGGGATTTTTTTTTAAGTACTCTGCTAAACCGTCTCTGTCAACACTTGCCACGACAGGACGCAATTTCGCGAAACGACGAATGAAATATAAAATTGAGCCTAAAGTGATAACAATATAGATGTAATACCAATTCGTAAGGGATAACAGGCCCAAACTCTATTTATCTCAAATTATAGTCCGCAATGAGTTTGCGTGCCATTGCAACAGTCGAATCAATAGCTGGCTCCAACGGCATTCTCAACTCATTTTTAATGTATCCCAATTCTGCCAAAACGGCTTTGACCGGAATAGGGTTTGTTTCCGCGAACATGGAGGTGTGCAAATTAAATAAATGATAATGAGCTTGTTTTGCAGCCACATGATCACCTTCAAGGGCACAGCGCACTAGACTGCTCACCTCTTTTGGAACAATATTAGAACTAACTGATACCACACCCTTAGCGCCAATGCTCATCATGGGCAAAGTCAAAGAATCGTCACCACTCAACACCTCTATGTCGCAAAGAGATAAAATTCTCGAGACCTGATCTATTGAACCACACGCCTCTTTTACGGCCTTAATATTGGAATGCCTAGACATTTCAGCCAAGGTCTCAGGTTCAATTTTAATTCCCGTTCTACCAGGAACGTTATACACCATCACAGGGGCTTTGCTTGCATCCGCAATCATAGAATAGTGTTTAATAAGACCAGACTGCGTTGGCTTGTTGTAGTAAGGTGAAATAATCAAAACTCCATCGAGCTTAAATTTACAAGCTCCACTCGTTAGCTCAATCGCCTCACGGGTGTTATTTGAACCCGTTCCAGCCACCACTTGAACTCGGCCTTTCACGCAACTTACGGCAAACTCAATCACCTTGAGTTGCTCTTCAGGTTTCAAAGTCGCAGCTTCACCAGTACAACCAGCCGGGACGATGCCCTCCACTCCGCCTTCAATTTGACGTTCAATTAGTTTAGCATAAGCGTCATAGTAAACTTCACCGTTTTTAAAAGGCGTGACTATCGCTGTATAGGTTCCTTGAAATGTACTCACTGTTTTAAATTCCTCAAAACATCCATCATAGTATAACTTCTCGATACCGGATCATCCAAGCGCTTCGACAAAAAGCGCAAGGCATGAAGCGTTCCGAGTGCATAGATTTTACGACCCAATATATTATGACTTAGGCTAAAATGAGCTGTGCCGTCATTGGACACCAGATCGTAAGTGTGATAAGCATGGCCGGTCAAGTATTCATCAGCAATGCCCCAATCACGCTTTTGAACTTCAGGATCACGGCACAAACTCAAATCGTTTTCCGTAAAATCAGCTCCCATCTCTTGCCAGTGCGCAATCAGGGCTTTAGCTGTACCTGAAGTATCGGCTTTACCTTTTTGATGAGACTCCTTCACTTTAAGTTGATAACCCTCGAACACACCCGGAAATTCCTCGCTCGCTCGACTTAGCATAGAAGTGATTGCCACTATAGGCAAGGCCATGTTCGGGGCGATCACGGCGGGAGTGCCACTGGCTATGACCAATTGCTCTATCTCACTATAGTCACCGCCTGTCGTTCCAATCACAAAAGGCATGCGATGGGTTGTGTAAAAAAGCACATTTTTTAATACCGCATCAGGATGAGTGTAGTCGACAATAATGGCCTTCGACTGAGCTTCCACCAACTCTCGAAACTGCTCTATTTTATCGTGATGGATTAAATCAATTGAACGACCTTGAATGAGTTGTTTGTGCTCGCAGGCACCGGTTAGCGCAAAAGACTGTAATTTTATATCAACTGATTCTAACGCGGCTTGTGCCACCGCCGTTGCCATTTTGCCTGGCAATCCGCTCATGATCAGAGGAATATTAGACATTGTCAATTCATGCCCGTGGCATTGCGAATGGATACCAAAAACTCGGCGTTGCTTTTGTGTTTTGATAAATTCTCAAGTAAATGTGTGATGGCATCTTTTGGTATCATTGAACCCAAGGTCTTTCTAATTTGACAGGCCAAAGCATGCTCATCTTTAGGCATCAACAGCTCATCTTTTCTAGTTCCCGACATTTGAATGTTCACGGCAGGATAAATACGCTGAGATGCAATTTCGCGGTCGAGATACAACTCCATGTTGCCCGTACCTTTAAACTCTTCAAAAATAACTTGGTCCATACGGCTGCCCGTGCTCACCAAAGTTGTGCCAAGAATCGTTAAACTACCACCATTTTCAATATTTCTGGCCGTGCCAAAAAATTGTTTGACATTTTGTAGAGAATTGGAGTCGATACCACCAGACATCATTCGACTATTAGCCGCATTACAAGCATTGTGGGCTCGTGTTAAGCGCGTGATTGAATCGATAAATAAAATCACATCCTTGCCGCTCTCAACCAATACTTTAGCCCGATTCAAAGCCGTGTTGGCAATCTGAATGTGTTTTTGAGGCTTCTCATCAAAAGTCGAGGCCACAATTTTTGCCCTGACAGACTCTCTAAGATCCGTTACTTCTTCGGGACGTTCATCAATCAACAAGACGATCACTTCCATTTCAGGGTGATTGCGTTCAATCGACTGGATCATTTTTTTCATGAGAATCGTTTTTCCCACACGTGGTGGAGCAACAATCAAACCGCGTTGACCTTTTCCTATTGGAGAAATTAAATCGATCACCCGCCTCGTCATATCTTTATCGCCCTGATCAGGCATTTCCATGTAAAGCCTTTCCTCGGGAAACAAGGCTGTTAAAGACTCAAATGGCTTGCGCTTTTTCCACTCATCAACAGGAAAACCTTCCACTTCCAAAATCTCATTGACCACAAGATTTTTATCGCCACCTCGTGGTTGACGCAATGAGCCTATCACTTTCACACCCGCGGTTAAACCATACTGCCTCATCATTTGAATAGGAATAAAAGGATCGCTAGCAAGCGACTGCAAATGTCCTTCCTCACTGCGAATGTAACCATGATGCTCTTGCGTAGCTTCTATAATTCCACAAACATTGATCTCAGCACCGCGACGCAATTGTTGCTTGATGATTTCAACAATAAGGGAATCTCGTGGAGTGCACCAATATTGACGAACACCCTCAGCCTTAGCTATCGATTGCAATTCACTCACTTTTAACTTATTGAGTAAATTGGTTTCGTATATAGGCACATCCGGAGGCAGCATCGCTTGCCTTTGAGCTGGACCCTTGGGGCGATTCCAGCGACCGTTACGGCCTTCTTTTTTTAAGGTTGGAGCAGACACCTGCTCATCTCTTTCAGTTTCTGTAGATGACATCAATTAAAAATAATTCCCCTGAAGACCCTCAATTTGCGAGAGTTGTAGTCCTGTTGCTAAATGATAACGTATAGCGATGTCCAATCGACAAGCTAGCGACTCTAACGAGCTAAGATCTAATTCACCTGGAATAATAAGATCTGAACGCTTCGTTTTGAGGCGCTCATTTTGAGCGGCATCTCGGTTACGCAACTCCTTTTCAGACCAATTGCGATTCTTTACAACTCTTTCCAGACGGGTCTCAAACGGAGTTTTAATCATCACCATAAAATCACATAAACCGTCGAATTTCGCTTCATGCAACAGCGCACCATCTTGAATGTAATAAGCACCTTTTGACAGCGGCTGAGCAAGATGGGCGACAACCCTAGCTCTAATAACTGGATGACAAATTTCATTGAGTTCATCTTGCCGACCCGTTTCAAAAACCAGTTGCGCCAAATGTTTTCGATTGATTTTTCCACTCTCATCCAGTATCGAAGCCCCAAACACGGCCATCAATTTTAAAATCAATTGCGGTTCATCTAAGACGCGATGGCCCACATCATCGAGATTCAAATGAACCCCCCAATGCCGACACATCAACTTTGAAAAATGAGATTTACCAGCTCCTGGCATACCGGTGATGCCAATCACCATAAATAGCCCCGATTATAATTTCTTCACGATCTCTTTGATGGTATAAGTCTCGATAATATCACCTTGACGAATGTCTTCACAATTCTCAAGACGAATACCGCACTCATAACGTGTTTCTACGCGCTTAACGTCTTCCTTAAAGCGTCTAAGTGCTTGAATCTTGCCCGTGTACACCACAACCCCATCGCGAATGAGTCGAACTGGCATATTTCTTTCGGCATAACCACTGCGTATATAGCTACCGGCTATGTTGCCAATGTTGCTGATCCTGAAAACCATTTGGACCTCAATCTCACCAACAATCTCTTCCAAAATATCCGGATCGAGCATGCCTTCTAAGGACGACTGTATATCATCCAATAGTTCATAAATGACATTGTACATCCTGATTTCAATGCCTTCATCCTGAGCCATTCTTCGCGTTTTTGCATCCGCGTTCACACGGAAGGCCAACAACATCGCCCCAGAAGCTTTTGCAAGCAGCACGTCAGATTCAGAGATAGCACCAATGCCCCTATGAATGATTTTTACTTTAACCTCTTCATTGCCCAATTCAGACAACGCTTGCTCCAAAGCCTCAATAGAGCCTTGAACGTCACCCTTGACGAGCACATTCATCTCTTTTTTCTCCGTTGCACTCAACTGGTCCATCAGATTTTGCATGTTAGTACCAGATCTGTCTTGAATCATTTTCTCGCGGTAAGCTGACAAACGATCATCAGCCATCTCTTTGGCTTCCTTGATGTTTTTCATGACATTGATGACGTCACCAGGGCTAGGGCACTCAGAAAGACCTGTGATCTTAACAATCTTTGAAGGCTCAGCAGCTTTGAGCTGTTTGCCATTCTCGTCTTGCATCTGACGCAACCACCCATAACCACGACCGCAAAGCACTGGCTCACCCTTGAGCAATTGACCATGTTGCACCAGCACACTCGCAACCACACCTCGACCTGTCTCCAAATGTGCTTCAATGACAACGCCTTCACCTAAACGGTCGTAATCAGCTTTGAGCTCTAGCATTTCAGCTTGCAAGTGAATCATCTCCAACAACTCATCTAGCCCCTGCCCTGTTTTGGCAGAAACAGGCATATAAGGAGTTGCTCCCGACCATTCTTCAGGAATCAAACCCAATGTTGCCAATTGCTCTTTAATCTTGTTTGGATTGGCGTCGGGAAGATCCATTTTATTGATCGCGACTATGATCGGCACATTGGCCGCCTTAGCGTGATTGATCGCCTCTTGGGTTTGAGGCATCATGCCATCATCTGAGGCGACAACCAAAATCACCAAGTCGGTTACATTTGCTCCGCGAGCACGCATGTGAGTAAAAGCAGCGTGGCCCGGAGTGTCGAGAAAAGTCATTTTATAACCGTCTTTTTCAACTTGGTAACCGCCAATGTGTTGAGTGATACCGCCCGTTTCAGATTCAGTCAGTTTGCTTTGGCGAATCGCATCAAGCAACGATGTTTTGCCGTGGTCAACGTGACCCATTATCGTGATCACAGGAGGGCGCGCTTTAAAATGATCGTTGTTCGCAACCGGTGCAACCTGCACTTTTAAAGCTTGCTCTGAATCGACAAATTCGACATCCTTGCCAAATTCAATGGCGATATTTTCTGCTAGTTCTTTGTCGATCTGATCAGTTATCGTTACAAACACACCGTGCGTCATCAAAAACTTGATCACATCAGCAGCTTTGACACCAATGCGCTCAGACAAATCTCTCAGTGGTGATGGGCATGGCACTTGAATGACATTCTCCTTTTGCACCGCCACACGTTGATCGGAAGAACCTTGACGAAGCTTCTTCGGTAATTCATGACCGTAAACTAATTGCATGCGTTGAAGCTTCGAACCTTTGGTTTCAATTGTATTCTTTTTCACCTGAGGCTGCTGAATTGTGCCTCCGTATTTTTGACTCCACTCAGCTAGTCGTTCAGACGGATCTACAACGGCACGCTTTTTCTTTTTGGCAGCCGCTGTAGCTTTTGCTGGCTTAACTGGAGCTTCTGAAACTATTCTACCCACCTCGAAGTCACCACCAGTTTGACTCGCTTGATCGAGACGACCCAATTCCAAAACGCCAGAACGAGTTTGATGACTAGGAGCTTTCGGCGAACCACTCTGAATGTTTTCCTGTTGCTCAGCGGAAACTTCCTGATTGGACACTTGCTGAGTCGCTCCACTTTCATCGAAAACGCCCTCTTCAAACTCGGCGGCATACTCTTGTTCAATCACCATTGAGCTTTCATCAACCATCATGGTCGATTCTTCAGAATAATCATCCAAAGGTTTGCGTTGTTTCAGCTTAACAACAACTTTCTTCTTAGGTCGCTTCGGCTTTGCACGCACCAAACATTCATTGGATTTACGTTTACTCAGCTTAGCACGTATCTTCTCTTCAACTTTTGAGGGTATCAATGAAAACGGTGAGTTGGCTATCAAGCCAAGCTCAGCTTTTCTCTCTTCTAGTTCGTCCAGAGAATAATTAAGATCCCTAGCTAGTTCGTATACTCGGATTGGCAAACTCTTCTACCTCCTTGACTTAATGTCAATCCTTATGTTCAGGTTGAGCCTCAGGACTCACCTCAGCTTGTTCCAAATTAACGGCAACTGAGTCTGGGCTTTCCAAACCAGAATCACCCAACAAGCTTTCTCCTTCACCGACCAATGTAGTCGTTTCTTCTTTGCGCTCATTGTCAAATTCTTGCTCAGATTTGACCTCAACACTCCAGCGTGTCAAACGGCAAGTCAACCTGACATTTTGCCCTTTTTTTCCAATCGCCAAACTCAATTGATCGTCGGGAACAACCACAATCGCCTCCCTCGCCTCTCTATCAACATACACTCTTGAAATTCGAGCTGGAGCCAAAGCGTTGGCAATAAACGTTTCTGGTATATCACTCCAAGGAATGATGTCTATTTTTTCACCACCCAATTCGTTGATGATATTCCTAATTCGGGTGCCCCTTGGGCCAACACAAGCTCCAACACAGTCTATACGCGGGTCGTCACAATGAACGGCTATTTTTGTTCTAAAACCCGCTTCACGCGCCAATTCTTGAACAATGATCACCTCATCGGCAATTTCAGGCACATCGGCAACAAAAAGCTCGTGCACCAACTCAGGACGTGATCTTGAAAGAACCAAGCTGGCACGACTGGTTTTTGAATTCATGCCTATTATAAAACAACGCAGCCTGTCCCCTGTTCGATAACGCTCCGTGGGAACTTGCTCCTCACGTGGGATCACCGCTTCAAAGCCATGGCCTAGAACTTGTACAATAATATTATTGCGTTCCTTGCGCAACACCTCTACCGTAACGATGGTTCTCATTTTATCTGAAAACTCTTGAACCACGATGTCCTTTTCTGCTTCCAACATCTTGGTTTTAAAATACTGTTTGGTGGTTTGAGCTGCAATACGTCCGAGCGTGCCAGTTTCCAAATCCACTTTTTCGTTATTGACGACAACCGATATGTCACCACTCATTTGATTGACTGTAACTCTAACGTCTTCAGGGAAGACATCGTAAACTTTACAGGCTGCTTGCTCAATAGAGAAACGCAAACCTTCAAATAAAGCAACACGTGGAATATTCTTATCCCTATGGATACTGTCGACAAGCCTGAGGACTTCTTCTTTTTTCATATTGGCGTTATAATTTTAAGTCGGTTACGGTAAATCTAGCATTGCTTTGTCAAACTAGACATGTGCGAATAAGGTTAGATTTCCTTTTATTTTCAGGCTTCTAGCAAAGCAGCGCACAATAATGGCATCATCAACTCATGGTGGCCTGTAATTGCAAATTTTTCTCCACCTAAGCTCGTCGGTCTATCCAAAATATTCATTCTCGGTCTATAATGCTGAATCATATCGAAATTTGCAGAAGAAAATTTTTCAATCACAGCGCCCAAGTTTCTCGCCGTCGTGAAAGCTTTCAAAAACACTTCTGGGATAATCACCGCTGAACCCCAATTTAAAACAACACCGCCTTCCAAACCCTTCAAAAACTCAATCAGTTTTCTAAAATCACGCGCTCCCGCCTCCCCTATTATCGCTCCGTCCAATTCGGGATGCTGCCAAATGATGTCCGTTCCAAGTGCTCCAAAGACCATCAAGGGAATATTTAAATGCTGAGCCTGAGCAATGACAGATAGTCCCTTATGCAAGTGAACCTCATCTGAAAGCCATGCTTTCATACACTCGCCCCAACCTATTCCCGTAGGAATGCCCTTGTTTAAAGCGTTCAAATACTCCACCGAAGTTTCGTAGGCCATGCCAAAGGAACCATCTTTAATGGCTTCAGAAACATCCTCCGACGTTTGTCCGAATCGAGCGATTTCAGAATCGTGAATGCTTGCTGCCGAGTTCATCACCAAACCTTGCATCCAACCCTCTTCCATCATTTGAATTAAAATCGGACCCAACCCCACTTTAATGACGTGACCTCCCATCATCCACAAAATGGGTTTGCCCTTGGCTTTTGCCAGTTTCATATTTTCAACCAGCTTTTTAAATTGACCCGCCAAGAGCACATCTGGCAAACTTTGATAAAATCCCGACCAACTGCCGTCGGCCTTGATCGGTTTCGCAAACGCCGAAGTGGAAACTTTGCTAAAACGATCTTTAACACTAAAGCGCTTGACTTTGCTTAAATCAGCTTCAGTATAAGAATCATTGGAGTTCTCTAACATTCAATAAACTTATTCCAACAACACTACCGTCAACTCTAAAATCGCCAAGATGTCCGACAAACCAAAGATAGACTACCCCCTCAAATGGTCTTATAAAATCATTGCCCGAAACGAATCCGACATCCGGCAAGCGGTGACTCAAATGCAACATTTTGACGAATACCAACTCACTTTTTCCAATTCGAGTGCAAAAGGCCTTTTCACCAGCATGGAGTATTCCACAAACGTAAAAAGTGAAACCGAACGACTTAGCATCTATCAACAACTCAAAACTCATCCAAGCATAAAAATGGTTCTTTAAAGCCAAAAGCTTGTCAAAAGCATTGATCTATCAAAATGCCCCGATCTATCAGAACAAGATTGGGATTTGGCCTTTAATCATCAGCGCAAAAAAACCCCCATTATCCTAGCCATAGAAAGGGATGGACGCCTGAGAGAATTCCGACAAATCGAAGATGCGTCTGAACACTATCGAATCTCCGTAAAACAAATCGAAGAGTCGATTGAAAACAAAAGCAAAGTTGGCAACATTTGGTTTCGCCGTCGTCTAGGTGGGTCAATCCCACAAGGCAAACGCCTCGGCTTTGGAAGTTAAGGCACAAAAGCTCGTTTTAAGCTAGAATCGCCCTTTCCATTCTAGCTAAGCCTTCTTTTAAAGTCGCTTTAGGACAACCAAAGTTCAAACGCACCCAACCGTTTTTCCCAAAGGTGTGACCCGCACTCAACCCTAAACCATGGCGCCTAAACATCAAAGCCGCATCGTCTTCACCTAAAACCGTGGTGTCCAACCAAGCTAAATAAGTCGCTTCCGGCTTCACCCAACGAAACGACTGCAACGGTCCCGACAAAGCTGCTTCGATCATTCGAACATTGCCTTTCAAATACTCAATCAATTTTCTGCGCCAAGGTTCGCCATATCGGTAGGCAGCTTCGCAGGCAACATACCCCATCACATTGACCATCGGGCTCCAACCCCGCATCGACAATTGAAAGGACTGACGCCATTTAGCGTCAGCAATTATAGCAAAGCCACAGCCCAAACCCGCTATATTGAAAGTTTTGCTCGGAGCCATTAACGTGATGCACTGATTCTCCAACTCTGAATTTAAACTGGCCAACGGAAAGTGAGTCTTGCCATTCAAAATTAAATCACAGTGCACCTCATCTGAACATATCTTGATTTTATATTTCAAGCACAGTTGCCCCAATCGCATCAACTCCGCTTGACTGTAAACTTTGCCCAAAGGGTTATGAGGATTGCAAAATAACAATAACTTTAACTTCGGGTTCTGTAAAAAGCGCTGCTCTAGTTTTTCAAAGTCCAACGCCCATGTGCCATCGACTATGTCCAAAGCTTGCTCCAACACATCTTTGCCCGCAAAACGCGGCCCAGTATAAAATGGTGGATAAATGGGGGCCAAGGTCATCACACTATCGCCTTCTCCACCTATTGAACTAGAGGCTATGGTCAAACTGGTTTCAAGCCCTGGCAGCCAAACCAACCATTCAGGTTTGATCCGCCATTGATAAAGCTCCCACATCCGATCGACGACGACTTCACTTAGAGAATCAGGAGCCTGAGCATAACCAAATACACCGTGGTCAACACGAGCCTTAATGGCCTCTAAAATTTCCGCAGCCGCTGCAAAATCCATATCGGCCACCCACATGGGCAAAACACCCCGCATTTGCGGCTTGTCCCATTTGTACGAACCCGTGTTCCTACGTGACAAAACGTTATCAAATTCATTCATTGCACTTAAATTTACGTTTGAATTGGTGAAGTCGAGATGAACTTCACACAAAAGATGCATTTCTAGACTGCCCATGCTCTTGTGATCGAGATGTTCATTTAACAATAAACAGATGGATATTTTTATCTTCGTTCAGATTGCGATCCTGATTTTTTCGGTGATTTTACATGAACTCGGTCATGGTTATGCCGCCCTTACCTTAGGTGATTCAACGGCAAAACATCAAGGGCGGCTTTCTTTCAATCCCGTTCATCATATCGACCCGTTCTTTACCATCATTTTACCTTTGGCACTGGTGATGATGGGAATGCCCGCCTTTGGCGGAGCCAAACCGGTTCCCGTCAATCCGAATCTGTTTAGATACACCAGCGCTCGTCGTGGCATGATGATTGTCGCGGCGGCAGGGCCGCTTGTGAACCTAAGCCTCGCACTGTTTGCCTTAGCCTGCATTCACCTTGGCTACACCCTATTGCCCCACATGCTCACAGCCAGCTTCATCTGGGTGCTCGTCATCAATCTCATATTGATGATTTTCAATCTCATCCCCCTCCCCCCTTTGGACGGCTCCAAAGTCTTGATTGGACTTCTGCCGCGTGAACTCGCTTTTAAATGGGCCATGCTTGAACGATACGGACTCTTCCTCATTTTCGCCTTAGTTTTATTTGGCGCATTTCAACCGATCCTCAGCCTCTGCCTTTCTTTTGGAACGTCACTATTACCAGATGATCCATTCAGCATCCAAGCAAGTGCTGAACCCATTTATTGACTATTAACCACCACTAAACTTTCAACATGAATACCGAGCAATCCAAACGCCTCTACACCGAAGCCTGTAAACTTTTTCCAGGTGGCGTCAACAGTCCGGTGCGCGCTTTCAAAAGTGTCCATAGCACCCCCTTTGTCGTCAAATCTGCGCAAGGCCCCTATCTCAAAGATGTCGATGACAACACCTACATTGACTATGTTTTATCGTGGGGGCCCATGGCACTTGGGCATCGCCATCCCGAAGTGGAGTCAGCCGTCATCGAAGCTTTAAAGCATGGCTGGACCTACGGCGCACCGTGTGAACTGGAAAACAAACTGGGACAAAAAGTCAAGTCGCTATTTCCCTCAATGGAAATGATGCGCTTCGTCAACAGTGGCACAGAAGCCGTCATGGGGGCAATCCGCCTAGCCCGTGGCGTCACGGGCAAAGAAATCATTGTCAAATGCGACGGCGGTTATCACGGACATTCAGACGGCTTGCTCGTTGCCGCAGGCTCAGGCTTAGCCACGCTGGGCACTAGCAATAGCGCCGGTGTGCCCAAAGAGTTTGCAGCCAAAACCATCGTGATCCCCATCAACAACCTCGATGCCTTGAAAGCGGCCTTCAGCAATTACCCCAAACAAATAGCCGCCTTTATTTTAGAGCCCGTCAATGGCAACGTTGGGGTGATCAAACCCGAGCCTAATTTTTTAGCCTCAGCAAAAGAAGTGTGTCACGAAAATGGCGCCAAACTCATCTTCGACGAAGTCATGTGTGGGTTTAGAGCCTCCCTCGGCGGCGCTCAATCCCTCTATGGAGTAACGCCCGACATCACCGTTTTGGGCAAAGTCATCGGCGGCGGGTTTCCCGTCGGTGCTTACGGCGCATCAACATCCATGATGGAGCACATCGCACCTTTAGGTCCGATTTACCAAGCGGGAACACTCAGCGGCAACCCAGTGGCAATGGCCGCAGGCCTTAAAACGTTAGAGCTTCTAGAAGCCTCTCATTTTGAAAAATCCATGGCACAAATGGACAAACTCGAAAAGGGCTTGATCGACCTCATCACCTACTTGCCCTGTTTTTACAATCGCGTAGGAACCATGTTCTCTTTGTTTCTAACTCAGGGCCCCATCAATAATTATCAAGATGTCAGCAAAGGGAACAGCGCTCAGTTCGCTACATTTCATCGTTCGATGCTAGAAAAAGGGGTCTACCTTGCGCCATCTCCTTTTGAAGCCAGCTTCATCTCCAGCGCCCATGACGACACCTGCATCGGCATCACGCTCAACGCTTTTGAAGCGGCCTTAAAAGAGATTTTTTAGCCGAACGAATTGATCTTTCTGCCAAAATGATCCCAACTGAATCCTCTTTTTTAGCTCTCATAAATTTGCAGTTTTCCTAACAAAATATATCTTTCGCCAATCCCAGTCTCGATAGAATGCGGAGCAAAATCATCTTGAATTATTGAACGAGAGGAGTAGCTTCTTTGGATAACAAAATCCTTAAACGAATCGCCGATAACATTCGCGTGCTGTCAGCATCCATGCCGGAAACTGCGGACTCTGGTCACCCTGGTGGTGCCATGGGAGGAGCCGACTTTATGGCCTTGCTGTACTGCGAGTTTCTAAAATTTGACCCAGCTGATAAAGCTTGGTTTTTAAGGGATCGCTTTTTCCTAGATCCTGGACATATGTCCCCAATGATCTATTCAACCTTGTCTTTATTTGGTGGATTCAGCATGTCCGAACTCTCCAATTTCCGCCAATGGGAAAGCCCAACCCCAGGTCACCCTGAATTAGATGTTCACCGCGGCGTAGAAAACACCTCTGGTCCTTTGGGTCAAGGGCATGCTATGGCTATCGGTGCGGCAATCGCAGAACGCTTTTTAGCTGCCCGCTTTGGCGAAGCCGTTGCCCATAAAACTTACACCTACATCTCCGATGGTGGTGTTCAAGAGGAGATCTCCCAAGGGGTTGGTCGTTTAGCTGGCCACTTGGGCCTTAGCCAAATCGTCATGTTTTACGACTCTAACGACATCCAATTGTCCTCCGTCACAGCTGACGTCACCAACGAAGACACTAAAATGAAATATGAAGCTTGGGGTTGGCGCGTTGAAATGGTTGCCAACGGCAGTGATTTTGATCAATTGAGAGCAGCCCTGGTTGCTGCAAACGCTGAATCGGCACGACCAACCTTGATCATCGGAAAAACCATCATGGGCAAAGGATCCGTGACCGACGGTGGCGACAGTTTTGAACGCAAAGTTTCTACTCATGGGCAACCGCTCAGTAAAGCAGGCGCTTCTTACGAAAAAACCATTGAAGCTTTAGGTGGCGATCCAAAAAATCCGTTTCAACTTTATGACGACGTCGTGGCAGCGGTAGCTGAAGTTAAAAGCAAACTCTCTGCTGAAGCCGCCGCCCGCAAAGCTGAGTTCAAAGCATGGGAGGGCGCAAACAGTGCGTTAGCCACAAAACTAAAACAATTCATCAACCTTGAACTCCCCGCTCTGGATTTTTCTAAAATTGAACAAAAAGCCGGACAAGCCACCCGTGTTGCATCTAAAACCGTGTTGGCTTTCTTAGCTGAAAACATTGAAAACCTCATTGTCACCTCTGCCGACCTGTCCAACAGTGACAACACCAACGGTTTCCTAAACAAAACCACCATTCTCAAAAAGGGAGATTTTAGTGGGGCCTTCTTGCAAGCCGGAGTGGCTGAATTCTCCATGGCGGCGATCATGAATGGCATTGCCCTACACGGTGGTGTTAGAGCTGCAGGTGGAACATTCTTTGTGTTCTCCGACTACCAAAAACCCGCAGCACGACTATCTGCTCTAATGGAACTTCCCGTCATCTATATTTGGACACACGATGCTTTCAGAGTGGGCGAAGATGGCCCTACACATCAACCTGTAGAGCAAGAAACTCAAATTCGTTTATTAGAAAAGATGAGCAATCTGGTTGGAAAACGCAGCTTCCTCGCTTTGCGCCCAGGCGATGTTCACGAGACCACCGTCGCATGGCAAATGGCGCTTGAAAATACACACACCCCAAGCTGTTTGATTTTGACTCGTCAAAATGTTCCTAACTTGCCCAACAGTTCGTACCAAAACGCACTACAAGCAAAACGCGGCGCTTACATTGCCAAGGCCACTTCTGGCAAACCAGATCTGATCTTGGTCGGCAATGGCTCTGAAGCCTCCCTCTTAGTTGAAGCGGCGCAATTGCTCGAAAGCAAGGGCACCAAAACTCAAGTGGTTTCCATCATTTCTGAAGGATTGTTTAGAGATCAAGACGAAGCCTACCAAAACTCTGTTTTGCCGTTTGGACCTCCAACTCTAGGTTGGACTGCGGGCTTGCCTTTGAATCTACAAGGCGTGGTCGGACCACTGGGCAAAGTTTTCGGAATGACTCGCTTTGGAGCTTCAGCACCCTACACCGTTTTGGATGAGAAGTTTGGTTTTACCACAGCAAAAGTCTTAGCAGTCACCGAAACGTATTTAGTCGAATACAAGCAATTGGTCGCTAATATTGCCGCTTTAAAAGCATGATTTAAAATTTAAATCACCTTCATTGTCACCATCGGGTTGAAACGAAAATTGCGTTTCAACCCGATATTTTTTAACCCAAAACAAGTCACTCCTCCTACCTACTTTGAACTCCACTAAAACCTGTTTTTTTATTGCCATTGGCAGCGAACTCCTCTCAGGCGACGTGCTGGAGAGCAACGCTCACTGGCTTCAAAACAAACTCAAACACACGCATTTGGAAATGACCCGTATCGAAGTATTGGAAGATAAACTCGATACCATTGTCTCCGCCATCAAGAGTGCCCTTGGCAAGGTCGATTACCTCATCGTGTGTGGCGGACTAGGCCCAACCGACGATGACCTCACTCGTGAGGCGGTCTCAAGGGCTTGCGAACGTCCGCTTTGGTTCAATTCCGATAGTTGGAAATTCATACAAGCCATTTTTGCACAACGCCAAAAAAAGGCTGGCAAAAGCAACGAACGTCAAGCGTTTCAGCCAGAAGGAAGTCGCGTTCTGGAAAATCCGATCGGAACAGCACCGGGCTTTGAGCTGACACTAAATGGCACCTGCATCATGACTTATCCGGGCGTGCCCTCTGAATATTTTAAGATGATCGAAATGCACCTCCTGCCTAGGTTGGAAGCTCAAACACTCCCAGCGCATTTCAAACTATGGGGCATTGGAGAATCAGACCTAAGTGATCAAATACATCAGGCCCAACTCATACCCCCCGACTTAGCTTGGGGCACCATCGCCAGAAAAGAGGGGCTCAGTTTGAGGCTCTACCCTGAGTCGCTGTCACACCCACTTTATCAAGTGACCTGTTCCAAACTTAGGGAACATTTTAAGGACTATATTTACACAGAGTCTGCACTTCAACCCGTCGAGCTCTTGGCCGCAGCGGCTGCAACGATTGGGTTTAAAATTGCCTTGGCCGAATCGTGCACTGGCGGCATGCTGGCCGAACTATTCACACGCATACCAGGCTGTTCTGCTTACTTTCAGGGCTCGATCGTGGCTTATCAAAATAGCGTCAAACAATCGCTGCTACATGTATCTGAAAAAATACTTCGCAATCACGGTGCGGTCAGTCCTGAATGCGTTGAAGCGATGGCGCTTGGCTGCCAAAAACAACTGAATGCCCAATTGGGGTTAGCAGTGTCGGGCATCGCCGGCCCCGATGGCGGAACCGCAACAAAACCCGTAGGCACGGTTTACATTGCGGCAAGCTATCATGACAACACTCGTTCAAAACTCTTAAAACTGCATGGCTCACGACAAGACATTCGCGAACGCTCCTGCTACGCTTTATGTCTGCTTGCACTGACACTGATCAAAGAAACTCATGCCTGAGTCGCCTTGGTTTTCAAAAGCCTTCGGATCCTTCTATACTGAAGTGTACGCACACCGCAACGAGGCAGAGGCGATCGCCCATCTGCCTCAAATCAATCAATTAGCACAACTCACTCAACAGCCCTATTCTATCCTTGACTTGGGTTGCGGACAAGGCCGCTACAGTCACTTGTTGCAACAAAATGGCCATCGTGTTACCGCAGTTGACTACTCTTTTGAACTCCTCAATTTGGCAAAACTCAATTACCCTAGTCTTCGTTTATGCCGAGGCAACATGCTCTCACTTCCCTTTCAACCTTGTTTTGATCGCATCCTGAGCTTATTCACCAGCTTTGGTTATTTTTTAGACGATGCCGACAACAGCAACGTGTTGCGCGAGATGCACCATTGTTTAAAACCAAAAGGGTTGCTGTATTTGGACTTCCTCAATGCTCACTTAGTTACAGCCAGCTCATGGGAAGAAAAAGCATTGGGCTCGTACCTTCAAAAAAGCAGAAAGCATCTCATCAAAACTCAAAACGTCGTTCGCAAAGACATCGAACTATGGCGAGAGGATAAGCTCGTGCATCAGTATTTTGAGAGCGTCAAACTTTATCCATTGAAGTGGTTCGAGTTACAAGCTAGCCACCTAGGTTTTGACCTACAGCATGTTTATGGCGATTATCTGGGCAACCCCTTTGATTTTAAAAATTCACCACGACTCATTTTATTGCTGATGAAGCGTTGATCCTTTGTGTTTCAACATCTCGGTTTTCTTGACTTTACTTTAAACTCTTCCTATAGGTTAGCCTTAAAATCATCCCTCCTTGCCGCTCAATCAAGATAACCTTATTTTCTTCCTCGTCATCTTTGGAGGCTCTCTGGTACAGGGATTTACGGGGTTTGGTTTTTCTCTCATCAGTTTGCCTATTTTGTTTCTCATTTTTGATCCCAAACAAGTCATTTTCATGACCCTCATACCTGGTTGCACAACCGCCTTTATCAACTTCATGATCATGCGAAAATCTGTTCCATGGAAAGAGATCACCCCTTTTTTTCTCTATTTACTGCTCGGGCTCTTTGTCACAGGGGTTTCCTTTGAGTGGATTCCTGTACTCGCCATAAAATTTTTGCTTTGGTTTATGTTGTGCTATACCCTTGCTAGTCGCACCTTATTGGGAAAAATTCATTTTCTCTCCAACGCTTTATTCTGTGGTATTAGCGCAGGCTTGGGACAAGGAGCCATTGGCATTCCTGGTCCGGCGGCAGTATCTTACACCATGAACCAACCATGGAGTGAAGAAAAAAAGAAAGCCGGTCTGGTTGCCATTTTAAGCTGTAGCAGTGTCATTAGATTCATCATTTATTTGAGACTCCCACAAATGCATCAACCCTACATTTGGAATTTAGCTTTGTTCAGCATACCGGTGCTTTCAGCAGGACTTTTTGTCGGCCAAAGACTCTGTAAAAAATTAAATGCGCATTTAATCAAAACCATTGTCGATATTCTGCTGGCCATTTTCATCCTCACTCTCGGCTTTGAAATCGCAATAGATTTAATTTAAGCCTATAGTCCACAATACTAATTGCCTACCTAGTGTAGGTCGCCACAATTGACGCGTCTAAGGCTATAGAGAGCATTTCTGCTATCCCTGAAGCTCAGATCATCTCCTATCTGAAGCTTAGCGGAAAGAAGCTTGGACTTCTGATCAACTTCAATGTCTTGCATCTCACAGAGGGTGTTACAAGAAAAGTCAACAAACCCCACAACACTAGAACTGTTCATTTTTATAACTCATTTTCTCAGAAATGACTCTCAGTTTCATTGTGACAGGTAGCGTCGCTCTTCTGTTAATCACGTAAACCCTGTCTCAAAAATGGCCATAGGCGTCGTTGAATGAAGCGTGGTATATTGTCATATTTTTGTCTAGTAACTGCGGCATAGCTGCTTCATTCAATGCAAAAAATAGCCCCAGCAAATGCTTATTTTTTTGACTTAAACTAAGCCACCAAAATCCCCACCAATCTCTCACACTCACTGTTGGCCCACTGCAATTCAATTCAGGCAGCTTCTCGCAGTTAACTATCCAAAGTATCTTAAAATAAACATAAATTACTTTAAGGTTTTAATATTGGCTGAATCATGAATACTTTTCATTTCTTTTTCAGATAATGCTCGGTTGAAAACTGCAAGTCCTGCCATCTGACCTTTAAAGGCTTCTCCCAACATACTTCCTCCAGCATAGCGAGCTCCAACAGTAAAGTCTGCTGGACCTTTAGGTTTAGATTTACCATGTAGGCTCTGATCGTATCTAAAAATACCACGCCCGTGGTAATAAGGATTAATTCCACGACTACCCTGATTGGGACCTTCATTCGTAAAATAAGAATCAATACGATTGTCGTTTGCAGGATCAACGGACCGTTCTTCCATGATACCATCGATATAGGCTCTAATGTACTTGCTATCGTAAGTAAATCCCAGAGTGACCCATTTCTCCAACGGTAACTCTCTGATCGGAGCCGCATAATCCACGCACCATGGTAATCCACTACCATCAGCACGTCTAGTAACGCCACCTTCAGCTGATATATGTGGCGTTAATTGTCTAAGACCTCCATATAATGGCATATTATATAGCATAGCATACTGTCGAGTTCCAGTATCATCGTTAGCTCCATTACCTTCACTCCAAATACCTGCAATAGTTCCTCCCCATTTTCCAATTTCTTCAAATTTCACGACAGCAAACATACTTACTTGAGCATCTTTTCCGCTAATATCAAGAGCTCCTATAGTCTCTCGGGGAATACGAAAATAATGTGATCCATCAAATTCTGCTGAGAATCCTGAATAAGGGCCTCCCTTGATACGCTTAATCGCACCACCCACTTCTTCAAGAGGAAGAGGCGCGCTTGCGAGAATTGATTGGCGTACATGTCCACCAGTTTCTCCGAAAGTCCAAAAAGCCACAAGATCCGGAATAGCCACAATCTTTTCCATAGCTGCGTTTTGAGTTTTTTTGACTTCTGCCGTAATAGACTCATCTAAAGGAAGTTCACATTTAATTCCTGATAGAATATCGCCATAAGTATCCAGTGCCTTTGGTGCTGGACCGGAAACTATGTTGATGGTTGGATTTAGAACCTGCATCGTTGATTTATTTGGCATGCTCCCAGCAACATTCCCATCATGAACCGGCCATGGACTTAACATGTCAAATTTGTTATAAAAATTTTGGTAGCCAAAAGTAGTATCAAATATCCAAGCATTTCGATCTATGTAAGGTTCAGCGGAAGAACCGCTCCAGTAAATATGAGATTTCAGGTTTTTAACTAGACCAATGTTTGTTATAAACCCCGCTTTTCCATTGCCAGCAGAACCACATTGAGCAGCCTGAACATTTCCATTGGTCGAATAATATCCCTTTAGACCTAGATTAACATAATACATATATGCCAGTTCTGAATTTGGACTAGTAATCCCATAGCCTTCGTCGCTGGAACCATCAAAACAAAAACGTCCATCATACACTTTTTTCACAGGTTTAATTTCTGGAAGGCGCCATCCTCTGATATCTACTCCACGGACAGTGTCGTGATAAACAAGTTGATTAACCCATTTAATAGCATCTGACCATGTCATTTTTCCATTAGGTTTATACCCACTCGTTCGTGCATAATCTGCATCTTGAAGCCAAGTAATGTCAAGAACATCATCATATAGAAGTCCTCCTCCCATGTCATATAAATTGGCATTTGCGAATGTCATCAAAAAAAATAAGACGAACATTAAGGTGGTAACTTTTTTGAATATTTTTTTCATATTAGAATGTCATATATTGGTGAATGAAAATTAAGGTTAGAGTATTTAAATCTCACTTAGAATTAAATTTTTTGCTGTCGATGGCAATGTCTCCATCATGAACGGGCCAAATAAATCCAGCATCTGGACGGCGAAATCCATCTCGTTGATTGCCTTCTGACGTTGTAAATACCCATACTGCAGGAGATGGAAATGCTGCATCAGGTGATCCACAGTAGTAACCATCACTTTGTAAGTTTTTTACAAGACCAATGTCAGATTTGTCGTTCCAGACAGCCGTCCAACTTTTCATGACACCGAATATTGATGGATGCTTGCCTTCTTTTGTCCACCAACCATTTAATTGAAGGTTTACGTAATACATAAAAGAAAACTCTGAACAGGGATCTGTAATATTGTAGCCTTCATCAGAAGTTCCATCTAACCTAAATTGATGATTAAAGACCGAACCAGAGATGGGATTAACTTTTGGCAACCGCCAATTAGTATAATCTATATTTCTTATAGTATCATGATATACTAAATTATTTACCCATTGATTAGCTTCTACCCAACTCATTTTTCCTGTCTGATGATACCCGCTTGATTTGGCATAATTCGCATCTTGTAACCAAGTGATATTAAGTACATCATCGTAAAGAAGTCCTCCACCACGATCGTGAAGTGCTGCGCTAACAACAAAGCCTGAGATTAATTGTGCTAGTAAAATTGGAATCATCGCAACTTTGTCTAGCGAGCGACTATAAAGAGAAAGGAGGTGTTTACTATTTTTCATTTTATTATTCCTTGGATAGCGTTAAGTTTTTAAGTCAGTCAATTCCTTTTATTTACCCCTATATCGCACGACAAAAACAAAAGGTTACCTTGAATTACATTTATTTATGATTTTTTTTTAATCGCACTTATGATCTTTCATTCTGGTCTTCTACATTGATTCTTGAATTGACTATTTTTTTAAATAACTAAAATCTTGTCCTCATTATTTTAGTTCAAAAAACCAAAATCATTTAAAATGATAGATATTGCTGGCGAAGGACTAGAAGATAGCACTCTAACTGATATCGAAAATGGAAACTTAGATGTTATGAGCAAGGTTTTATCCTCACATGGAGAAGTCCTAAAAGCTTGGGTAACAACAAAATGTCCTCCTGGAATAGATCCTGATGATATTATTCAAGAGACTTTCATCACTGCATTTAAAAATATAAGTTCTTTCATCGCGGGTACTAATTTTAGAGCTTGGCTCTTTACTCTAGCAAAATATAAAATATTAAATGAATATACTCGCATACGAAGAAATAAAGATAACAATCTAAAATATCGTCTACATATTCTTGATCAAAATTTGTTCAATCAACTCATTCAAGATTCAGAACAAAACAATAATATATTCGATCATCTCACCGCCTGTGTCAATGAATTAAAAGATTCACATCGAGAGTTGATCTATTTACGTTATGACCTTCAATTATCCAATAACGAAATATCTGAACGTTTAAAGCGAAGTGTTACCGCCATCAAAAAAGTTACTTTTTTAATTCGTAAAAACTTAAAAAATTGTATTGAACTAAAGTCTTCAAAAGGAACCATCTCATGAACAAATCTATTGAGGAATTAATTGAAGATTTTCTTTCTGAAGACATAACTCCTGATGAGTTAGAGAAACTTGAACGCACTCTTCTCAAGGAGCCAACACTTCTTAAGGAATTCTTGGTGCTATATACACATCATAATGCTCTTAAATATTGCTCACGAGATGTAAAGAATATTCAATTAAATCATACTATTATTGAAAAAATGAAACAGTATGTCTTAACAAAAAATAATCTACCTCCTCAACTTGAAAATCCAAGTAACGCCCATAAAAAGCCGTTTTCGTTTTTTTACTTAAAAAAAGTTCACTTATTAGCAGCTTCTGTTATATTGTCACTACTTTACTGTTTCCGAATACTTAATGTAAACACGCCCACGATAATTGATAAACCTAGTCTAGAAAATTTTAACATTCATAATATCGCAACTTATATAGGATCATTAAAGGCAACATGGTCTAATGATGAAAAAATTACAAAAATAGGACAGCGTCTTACTCCAGGCCGATACTCCCTAGAATTTGGCCAAGCGCTTCTAACTCTAGATAAAGGCTCACAAGTTATCGCGCTCGCTCCAGTGACATTCAAGTTAATGAATGAAGGTAATTTTTATTTGGAAAATGGCAAAGTCATTATTGAATCTCATGTAAGTAATAATTTCATAATTCGCACCCCTACTTCAATAATTAATCACTTAGGTTCAATTATTGTGTCATCTGAAAAAAATGGTGCATCAGAAGTAAGTGTATTAGATGGTAAAGCCGAATGGTTTTTCAGTGGCAATTCATTCAACACAAATAAAAAAGTCACATTGTCAACTGGAGAAAAACTATTTTTATCATCTGACACTTCATCCCCTGTGGTAAATAAATCTATTCAATCCAGTAGTTTTAATGATTATCTAAGGTACATTGAAGGCGATAAAGATGGTCGCCTTTTGGCACACGAAACATTTGATTATCCCTTTACTCAAGCTCCCGTTGAAGATGCCAATGGTGGCATGGGATGGAAAAATTCATGGCGAGGTCGATACATCGAAGGTGATAGAATAGATCTAAACTCTTCTATTTACATCAATCTAAGCAAAGAAAACCAGAAAAATTCAATATCTGATGAATACACTAATGGCAGCTTGTTTTTCCCTAGAAATAGTTTTTCGTTTCGCTTGAGAGAACTTCAAAGCCCAATAGATTTCAGTCAAGATGGAGAAATCTATGTTAGTTGTTATCTCAAAAATATTAGCCATGAAGACAATCAAAAAAATCACATGCTTCTTACTTTCAGACCCACAGAAGATTATTTTGATCATTCTGTGGGAATTGGTTTATTTGGAAAAAACCGTATCAACATATTTAGCAATGCCGACTGGTCTTATTCTACAGCTGAACTCAGTGAAGAGGGATACTTATTTATTTTAAAATTTTCATTATCTCATAATAGATTAGATCAAATGTTTTTAAAAGTATTTCCAAGTAATCAGGTTATCGATGACATTGAACCCTCAACTTGGAGCTTGATCAGTCAGCCTTTTAATTCAAACGTCAAAATGAATCTATTGATTGTTCATAACGTTAGAGGTGAGCATCAAATGGATGAGATTAAAATAGGTACTAGCTGGATGTCTGTCCTCCCTAGGAAAAACTTGAACTGATCTTAGGCTTAAGCGGATAGCCGGAGATGCCACACATTTAGAGCAAACAGACGTTATTTGAAATGTAAAATCGGCCTTGTCCCTAAGCTCGACAGCAAGCTGTATATATTTAGATTTAAAATTCTGTCGCTTATTTATTTTTGCTCAGTGCAGTTTGCTTTTGCAGCGTTTTGAGCACAAACGGAAAATTCAATTCAACACTCAAATCCGTGGACAACCGGAAATGACACTGAACTCGACGGGGCTAGGCATCGGAATTTTACCATTATCAAATCTTCATATTCATGGAAATGGGAAGATCAACTCTATGCCGCCCACTCTTGCAATCAAAGTACGCCTTAAAAAATGGTCTGTTTCATTTAACCAGCGCCCACCAGTCTAGTGTCGTTTGCGGATTACCAGGGTTCAAATAACCATCGTCAATGTATCTAGCGCTCACGCTGCCATCAAGCCAACCGACATTGGCCGTCAATTCGGAGTGCACAAAGTAAACGCTGTTGTCTTGTAGTGTCCAACCTCCAGGGCGCACAAAAGACCTCCAGTTGCTCCATTGATTCAAGCCCTGCTTATTGTCATAAGTTAAAGTATTGTCCACCAATACCGTGGTGTGACTCGGCCTCGTGCCTTGGCTGCGCTTTGCTATGATCACCCAGTTCTTCGGATAGTGCTGAGCTCCTATAAAATTGTAATTGTGCCCATAGCCAAAGCGCTTATCCGAAGAGGGACAGGAAGCCATTTTGAAATCTTCGACGCTGTCGAATTTGGGTTTCTTGTAATCGGGATTAAAAACTTGGGTGGTCAACATACCGGTCCAGTTTTTCAAACTGTAATAGAGACCTTCTCCTGCAGGTGCGGCAAATGGAATCAGCACGTCGTCGTTGTCATCGGAGTACAAATGCACCCCGACCATCAATTGACGCAAATTAGACTGGCAGTGAGTGCTATTGGCCACCTCGAACACCTTCTTTAAAGATGGCTGCAATAGTGAAGCTAACACCATAAAAATAGACAATGACACCAGCAACTCTATTAAGGTGAATTTAAATGAGAAATGAAGCCGAGGTTGTTTTTGCATCAGTCCATCCTAGCTCTTCATTTATCCATTTCTATTAAAAACAGCTCAATCTTTGGAATAAAACCCTCACAACGACAGCAAACCTTGTTCTTGCATGCTTAAACTGGATTCAGTTGTGATGAGAAGGTGATCCAATAACCTGATTTCAACAGCATCCAACGCCGCCTTGATGTGCTTTGTAAATTTCACATCTTGCTGGCTAAACTCCAATTGACCTGAAGGGTGATTGTGAACCAAAATCAACCCCGTTGCAAAATAGTCAAAACAGGCCCGTAACACTCGTTTTGTATAAACTTGAGCGCGATTCTCAATGCCGTGCTCACATTGAACCACATCGATCACAGCATTGCTTTGGTCCAATAAAACCAAGTACATGAATTCCTCTGGTGCTGAACCGATGGTTCTCAAAAAATATTCAGACACATCAGATGGAGAGTTGAGTTTTTTGCCGCGCAAACTTGAGGTGGGTTTTTTGGCAAGCTCTGCCACTAAGTGAATTAAAGTAGCGCTGTGTTGAGAAATACCTTCTATCGCCATGAGTCGTTCAAGGCTCAATTTCCAAACCCCATTCAACGACCCACAAGCCATTAAAAGTCTTTTCGCCAATGGTTTTGTGTCAATCCTAGGCAAGGCAAAGCTCAACAACAATTCGAGGATTTCATGATCTTCAAAGCCTTCGATGCCGGCCTTGCGCCATCGATCCTTGAGCCTTTGCCGATGACCCGTGTGCGACATATTTTGATTATTTTTTAACAAAATGTCTCAAAAATCCAACATCTCGTCAGGATAGGCTTTAAAATAAAACACCAAGTTTATGCTCCAACAAAAAATATTAATAATCCTATTGAATGATTAGTAAATGGCCAAGGTATTTTTTCCTTTAGAAAACTGGAATTCAATTGACTCGTTGCTTCGAGACGACGTCGGTTTAGAGCATACCATAAAAGACCTCGAGCTAACGTCCAAAGATTTGCAAGAGCTCCGCTTAGAGCTCAACTCAATTTTTCAAAAAACCTCCTCGAGCCTGCAAAAAGATCAAGATTGGAGTTCGGTTAGAGATACCATCAGCTACCAACACAAGGTGCTGTTTAGCATCACGCCCAACGGAAAAGGCAAACCCATCGAGTGTGAAGTTCTGATGGGACTGGAGGAAATTGGCCTCGAGAGCAAGTTGATCGGAAAATCTGTTCAGTCGCAGCCGTCGAAATTGTCTTTCAATGTCAAGGCTCTAAAGCCCAGTCATCCATTGTCCGCTTTTAGCCTTAAAAATTTCTCTGGCGTTTTGGCGATTCAAAACGTATTTTCTCCTCCGGTAAAATTGCCCATGCTGCAAGAGAGCGAGTCCGCCTCTGCTTTCTGTCAGGATCTTTTATTTTTATTGCGATCTTTTAACTACAACTTAGCCAATGACAGCATCCCTGCGTTGCGAAAGCTGACCCCCGAATCGAAAGCCTTAAAAACCGCTTTGCGCTGCATTTGTGACTACCTAGACCACTTCAGCAACTTCCCCGACAAATTCAAACACCTCGTCACCGAACAGATCCAATCTATAGGCATTAAATTTGACCCTGAAATGGAACTCGCCTATTTGCAATCGATGCATCAAGTCTATTTGGAAAAAAAGCACTACTATCTGCCAGAAGCTTTTCAAAAACAGATTGATGTCCTTTTCAAGAATCGCTACAAATTCGTTCTAAATCAAATCATTGAACAAATGCACGCGCAGCAGGCCATCATTCAGGAGCGTTTGAAGTCCTACTCAACCACGGAGGCTGACAAGAAACGCATGTTTCATTTACAAGAGGAGGTCAACCAGCAACGCAAAAAAGGTGCGAGTGAAGAAACCTTGCGAACTAAAAAAGCCGAAATCAAAAAGATTCTCAAAAAAGTTCAAACGGCTGTCCACCAGTACGAGTCGAGCAAAGGCATTATTTTGATGCATGAAATCTTGCTCTCTACCCTACATGGCGATGAGGAGCTCGTCAATCTATTGCCAAAAAACAAAGTTGGTGAGCTCAAATCTCGTTTACAAGCCAATCATATCTCCTCCTCCAAGGACATCGAACGCCTGACCAGAACTTTGGGCATGCATGCCGATCATCTGCTCGTTCAACATGCCATTTACAGTGAAGTTGAGCCCGATATCAGCCAAGTCGTCATCTTGGAAGACATTGGCACTTATGACAAGAAGCAACTGAGCAGCATCTTGACCATACTTCCCTCGCTGGGTGAAAATTTAAAGATGGCGATATCAATGCTACGGCTCTATTGCAGACCGTTTGGAATGGCGAATTGCCCGATCGCGAAAAACAGAAATTCATTCAATTTCAACAAAGCAACACCGACCCTAAAAACAATGTCGCCCATCGTTTTTCAGAACAACTCGAACAGTTCATCGAGCTGAGCGATACCCATAAAGGAAGCTTGGACTCCATGGTCGCCCACTTGGAAACAGAGCTCAGCGGCCTAAAAGCCATCATTCAGTTTGCCATGGAAAAAGGAAAATTGAACACCGATTTTAAAAATCATTTGCGCTACTTTGAACAACTCTTCATCCACCCTTACAACGATTTCCTGGAAAAATGCAACCACCCTAAAGCGGAGGAAATCGATCGACACTACTGCAAAATAAAAAATAGTCTCAAAGTGAACTTGGAAATCAAATACACCCCGCTGGATGAGAAAGCCTTGTTGAGCATGTTCAAACAAATTCATCAACAACTGCAAAACAAAAATCTCTTTATGGCCGGAGTCTTTACGCAACAAATTAAAAAATTCATGTTTCAACTCACTCATTTTAAAACAAAAATTTCCAACGATCTCTTAAAGAAAATTTTAAGCACTTACACCGTTTTCATGATGGGAAGCTCTCGCACCAGAGAACTATCACGCCAATCAACCAACTTGAGCATCGAGGATTTAAACCGCATCAAAGCAAATCGCGCTTCGCTCACCAGCGTTTCGACTTAACTCATTTCCAACTGAAGGCTTTCCACACCCCTGCGTCTAGTTGGCGCTGATCGGGCCAACTCGGAACCCTGTCTTTCAGTTTGAAGTTGCAATAATACGCCTGCCCAGCAGTATTGACATAGAAACTACAGCTGCCACTTTTTCCCAGTTCAGCGGGCACGGCTAGTATTTGGCATTCACTCACCATGGCCGTTGAGGGCCATGTTTTTTCCCAATGGGTCAAGGTGAAGTAATAACCGTCGAGGGGTTCAGGTTTGGAGTTTCTAAAATCCGCATTGGCAAGCTCGGCACGGATCAATTCCAATCTCTCACCATTGATAAAACGGGTTTGCACCAATTTGTTGAGCTCTGCCAAAGGGTAATCGGCCCGTCCGTTGGCGTCGTAATCGTTTGACTGCCATTTTCTCAGGGCTTCAAGAATTTCCCTGATGTGCAATTGAGCCTTGATTTGATTTTGCGATATCACCTTTGCTGAATTGTCTTGAGAAAAATACCCATAACCCACACCAAACAGCAGCAATAACAGCCAATAGGGCCATAAGCTGGGTCGCTTCTTTTCAAAAATAGACTCGTTGAAACTAAACAAAAAAACATTCCTCCGTCGAGCATTTTGTGCTATCTTGGAGCGCACAAGTTCACCCTAGCTTGCAGCCAAAAAGCTACGCTCAAACTACCTGCATGGCGACGCTCTATATCGATTTGGAAACGACAGGTCTAGACACCAGTTTAGATCGCATCATTGAAGTTGGAATCATCCTAGAAGACGAGACCAGTCATGAAATCGATCGTTATCAAACCTTGGTGCAGCCCAAATGCCCCATCCCAGTCGACGCAACCAACATCCATGGCATCACCGATGCCGATGTAGCCACAGCTCCTGTCTTTTCCGACATCTTCGACAACATTGAATCTCTATTTAAACGCTGTGACACCATTGGTGGCTACAATGTCAGCTTCGACCTCAAATTGCTCATGGCTGAATCGAGGCGTTTATCCAAACCTCTTGCCTTGCACAGTAAAAAAATTGTCGACATGCAGAAAATTTTCTTTCACCATGAACCCCGCAACTTGACCGCGGCTTTAAAATTCTATTGTCAAAAAGACTTGAGCGGGGGCCACCGTGCCATCAACGACGTCGAAGCCACCATCGATGTTTTCAAAGCTCAAATTGAAAAATACCAACTCGACATCAACGACCCTGAAGTGAAAGCTTACGCAGAATTGGAACTTCCACTGGACTCCAATGGTGCCTTTTCCCTCAACTCCAAACAAGAGGTGGTGATCAATTTTGGAAAATTCAAAGGCAAAGTGGCCAATGGCCAAACTCAAGACATGCGCAATTATTTGGGCTGGATGATCAATGCTCAGTTCCCACCCGATACCAAAGCCATCGCGAGGGCGCTCTTAAAAGGCGTCGACATACGCAAAGATAATTTAGAACAAGTGATCTTAGGAGCGTCAGCATGAAAGACGGACGTCCCGAGCATCGCGAAATTTACCAAGGGCTCATCGAGCGCATTCAGCGCAAAAGCAAACTTGCCGATTTAGAGTTGCGAACCCTTTTTTCACATCTCATTAAACTGCCCGAAACCTACAAAATCGATTTTATCAAGGTTCACTTGCTCAATGTTTTGACAAAATCAGAAGCCACCGTTCGCGATGAACAGATCTTCCAACATTATCGCAACTATGTTTCCATACCTTGCTTGGCGGCACTGCTCAGTGTTCTAAGAGAGTCTAAATGTGATTTTGGCAAACCTGTTCTACAACTATTAGAACACATACGCCATCTCCAACTGATGCCAGGTCCGTCGCAAAAAGAACGCGAGTCTCTAGAACACCTACAATACGACCTCATCTATCTTTTGCAAAACTTGCAAAAACGGCAGCAAGAGGTTTATCAAGTTGATATTTCCAATCCTGAAAAGCAACACCGCATGGCGGAGTCTTTCTACAACCGCATCATATCTTCTTTCATTTCAGAATCCGAAAATGACCTTGTCGAAGAGTCCACCTTCATCAACAACCTGAAGCTTCAAGAGCTCAAAAGTGAGAAGGTCAAAACATTTGCCGCCAAAATCAACCAACTGACCAACACGCATGACAAAAGCCTCCTCGTCGAGTTGGGCACCATCATTGCTCATAGTATCCAACAAACCTATCATGAGAATTACAAGGGCGTCTTCAATGGCGATCGCGAGTATGTGATCGCACATTTTGAAGAAGCCATTAAAAATCGCGCCATGGATGCCGACGACAGCACGTCAGTTCCGCTTGAGCCCATCAGTTCCAGTATTCTAGCTATTGTACTCGAACTCATTTTCAACGATGGTTTTGGAGCCTTTAGACAAACCCTTACACAATCCGTTTTCAAACAACTCGAGAAATAACCCCATGTCAGAAAAAATCGTTATCATTGGCTCGGGCCCTGCCGGTCACACTGCCGCCATTTATACCGCCAGAGCCAATCTAAACCCCATCATGCTAGAGGGTTTCATGGCCGGCGGAGTTGCCCCCGGCGGACAACTCACCACAACGACTGAAGTGGAAAATTTCCCCGGCTTTCCAAATGGAATTTCAGGCAATGAAATCACGCAAGCCTTTCGCGAGCAATCCGAAAACTGCGGCGCCAGAATCTTCACCGAAACCGTCGAAAGTGTCGACTTGTCCAAACGCCCTTTCAAAGTCATCACCCCTGAACAAGAGCTTGAAGCCGACGCCATTATCATTGCCACTGGCGCTACCGCCAAGCGCATGGGTGTACCGGGCGAAGAAACCTATTGGCAACGCGGCATGAGCGCCTGTGCTGTGTGTGATGGAGCATTGCCCATTTACCGCGGACAAATCCTAGCTGTCGTTGGCGGCGGGGACTCAGCCTGCGAAGAAGCTTTGTATCTCACCAAATACGCCTCAAAAGTTTATCTCTTGGTTCGTCGCGATGCACTACGCGCCAGTAAAGTGATGGCTAAACGCGCCATGGAGCATCCCAAATTGGAAATACTCTGGAAAACCCAACTGAAAAGCGTGCACGGCGATGACAAACAAATGACCTCCATCAAGATCGACAGTGACGGACAAGCAAAAGACCTCGAGTGCAAAGGACTATTTTACGCCATAGGTCATGTCCCAAATGTGGATTTCCTACAAGGACAACTCAACACCGATGAAACCGGTTACATCATCACCAAGCCGGGAACCACTAAAACCAGTGTAGAAGGGGTTTTCGCAGCCGGCGACGTGCAGGACAAAGTTTATCGACAAGCCATCACCGCAGCCGGCACCGGCTGTATGGCGGCGCTGGAAGCCGAACGTTGGCTGGAAGCTCAAGAATAGTCAGTCATACTTATGCCCAAACTAACCATTGGGGCAAGGGGATCCAAACTGTCTGTCGCGCAAAGCAAGGCGACGATTGAACATTTAGTCCGTTGCTTTCCAGAACTCGATCTGCATCTCCAAACTTTCGATACCGCCGGAGACATCGATAAATCCACTAGCCTGACCGTTGCCGGCATTGCCGATAATTTCTTTTCCGACATTCTCGACCAAGCCGTTCTCGAAGGAAAAGTGGATGCCGCCATTCACAGCGCCAAAGATTTACCCGACTATCACGGCACAGACATCGATTGGTTTCATTTGCCGTGGGTAGAAGACCGCCGCGATGCAGTGCTCTACCCACGCGACCGTGTGTTGCCGCAACAACCCGTCGTCGGCATCAGCTCACCTTCACGTGAGGACTATGCAAAAAGACGCTGGCCAAACTGTCAAATTAAATCCATCCGCGGCAACATCGAAGCGCGCATCGAACAGATGGATCGCGGCGACTTTGACGTGATTCTATTAGCTGTCGCAGGCTTAAAGCGACTTGGCGTGGACCATCGCATCGACGAGATTTTGGAATTATCTGAATTGCCCACACATCGCTTTCAAGGTAGTTTAGCCATCACTTTTAAAAAAGACCATCCCTACCTTGTTCCTTTGCGTCAGATGCTCATCCCGGCAGTCGTCATCGCCGGTTCTGGAACAGGTCGCGAAGGCCATTACAGTTTGGCCGTTCGCGATGCTCTGGAAACTTCAGACCTCTGCCTTCACGATGCCCTCATGCACAAGGAGATTTTACAGCATGCTCACGGAGAGGTCGTCAATGTCGGCAAACGCTATGGCGAGGGCAAAGCCATGGAGCGACAAGCCAATCTGGTTCAAATCATGCTCGACTCCGCACGCTGCGGCAAGCAGGTGATACGACTCAAAGGCGGCGACCCCTCGTTATTTGGACGACTATCTGAAGAGATAGGTCCACTCAACGACCACCACTTGCTTTTCAGAATATTACCTGGCATACCTTGGATCTGTTCCGCCCCCATTCGCCACGGCATTTACCTCACCAACCGCGAACAAGTGCGCCACTTTCAAGTTGCCACCGGCACTGAAATTGAAGGCAAAACATTTCAAAGTCAAGAACTCGACCCCGTTCGTGGCCCGATTTATTTTTTCATGGCATTGAATAAACTTGAAACCATCGCAAAAGGACTGATCGAACGAGGTTACTCGCCAGATACTCCCAGTGTGGTTTTCAGGGAAGACTCCGGACCTGAAAGTATTGTTCGTGGAACCCTAAAAGACATCGATGCAAACCTCAAAGCCTCAAAACTTCAACCGCCTGGTTTATTGCTCGTCGGAGAATCTGCAGCTTTAGATAAAACATTCACCCCATCGCGAGGTCCGCTCTATGGCAAACGCATCCTTTGTCCCGGCAGTGAAAGCAGTCGTCAGAAACTAACCCAACTTATCGAAGCGTTAGGCGGTTTGGCTTTGCCACTGGAAGTGTTTAAATTGCAGACGAGTTCCAAAGTCAATTGGCTGACCACCATTCAAAACCACGATTACCTCATCCTCGCCAGTGGCTCTGCGGTTCATCTATTGTTGCAATTGCTCAAAGCACACCGTATCGATCTAAGACTTTTACCCAAGATTGCCGTCAGCGGTCCGTCGGCAGCAACAGCCCTAAAAGAACACGGACTTTACCCTGATTTCATGCCCGACACGTTCACCTCTGAGGCTTTGGCTCTTCAGCTCATCAAGGCCCGCGATGTCCATGCCAAAAAGATTCTCGTGGCACGTTCCGATGCAAGTCGCAGCCCCTTGCCACAACTACTTTGCGATGCTGGTGCCGTGGTACAAGTAGAAACCCTCTACGAAAACTGCCCAGTTAAAATCGACTGCTTGCCCGAGTTCGATGCCGTATGCTTCTGCTCACCCTCAGCGGTTGACGTACTTTACAATACCTTTTCGGATCGACTCAAGACGGCGCAACACATCGCTTCAATTGGTCCCGTTACCACCAAAGCCTTAATGCAAAAATCCTTAACCGTCAGTGTTGAACCTTGCATCAACGATGTTCAACACTTGGTGTGGTCTTTAACTTCCAAACTGCTTTGGAGCTAAGCGACACCGCACCGCCGCTTCCAAACGAACAACGTCTTCGCTTGGACCTTTGTTATCATGGCGCCGACTTCTCTGGTTGGCAAGTTCAACCTGAGGCCTGTACGGTACAAGGTGCCTTGATGTCTGCCTTTGCACAACTATGTCCTAATCAGCCCCGAGTCTTAGGTGCAGGCAGAACCGATGCTGGCGTGCACGCCTTGCAACAAGTTGCCCATGTCGATCTGAGCAACTACACAAAAAGAACACCTGAACAATGGCTGAATGCGCTTAATAGTCTAACGCCCGCCCGCCTATGTGTCAAATCGATGACTGAGGTCGATTCAAATTTCCATGCACGTTTTTCACCACATACAAAGACCTATCGTTATCAAGTGCAATGGAATCGTTACCCCAACCCCTTTCTAATTGACACCGCCTACCATCTTCATTCAAAGTCATTGGATCTAACGGTGATTGAATCTTTTTTAAACGCCATCACAGGAACCCACGATTTTAAAAACTATTGCAGTTCTCAAAATGCCACCGCGACCACCCTCCGCACCCTACTCAGCGCTAAAGTCATTTCCACGTCCAACGAATTGCTCCATTTTGAATTCCAAGGCAAGGGTTTCCTCCAACATATGATTCGCATCCTTGTCGGAACCGCGCTTCAACTCGGATTGAATAAAATAGCTCTTAAAACCGCTATCGAGGCTCTCACACTAGACAACATGCGCAATCAACTCGGCCCTACTCTCCCCGCTCATGGTTTGTGTTTAGTCGAAACCAACTATTTTTAGGCAACTGATCCAGCATATACTGAGGAACTAAAACTTGAGTTTGAAAAATATTGATCATAAACTATTGAAAAATAATAGTCGGAATAATCTAAAATAGGGTTTTTGGGCAACAGCACAAATTTACGAGGAGACTTGGGTTAAAATGGCGTTTACAATTGCTAGGCGAAAGGTAGAATCTGGCTTGCTAGGATGATTTAACAAAGTAAAAATGAGATTTGCATATATATTTTTTCTTATTTTTACTTCGGCTCTAAGTGCTGATGTAAAAAGCACAACAAATCAAATTAAGTTTGACACTCAGATGGACAATCAGGCTGAAATGACCTTGAATAGTACGGGACTTGGTATAGGGATTTCACCTTCATCTAACCTTCATGTGAATGGGAATACCATTGTTTCGACACAGATTTTTGTAGGTGGGAGCAGTGGATCATCAAATTTAAATATCAATGGCACTCTTGGCTACGGATTTGAATCAGTGAACAATTCAATCACGCTTAGTGGAAACAGCGTCATCCTCGCCGACACCAGCTCTGGCAATATAGTTTTAAGTTTGCCGGAGGCCAGTTCTTATGAAGGCAGAATGTATACCATCAAAAAAACGAACTCCTTGAATAGTTTATTTATTAGAGATGGAGGGTTTATTGACAGTTATTCGGATCTAACTTTAACGGTTAACAACATGGGCAGTTTGTCTGTTATCAGCCATTCAGGAAATTGGAATATTTTAAGTATCAGTGGAAATGGAGATCCCATCAACTCTGATAACTTAATTGGCTGGTGGAAATTAGATGAAACTTCTGGAACAACGGCCTATGATTCAAGCGGTTTTCAAAACCATGGAACTCTCAGCTCAGGTTTTTCTTTTTCAAGCAATCGTATTTCTGGCAAGCTCGGAACAACCTTGCAGTTCAGTGGTATCAATATGGGCAACACTTTTATCAATGTCCCAAATACGTCGAGTCTTTCTTCTCTCAGTTCTGAAGTGTCCATTTCATTTTGGATAAAAGATGAAGATGTAGCTTCAAGTACCGGATACCTTGCTCATGAAAATAATAATGGTTGGGCGATTGAAGATCGTCGCTACACCGTTTTTCCTGGACCAACTGACATTTCAGCTAACCGTAACAATTTATCTGTTGGTGCCGATTTTGTGAATAATTCTAATTGGAACAGCATGGTGTTCACGAGAAGCGACAACTTGTTGATGATCTACAAAAATGCGCAAGTCATTCAATCTATTACAGTCGGGACATCAAATACGATCCTAACTCCGACCAATAGCCTAACCATTGGATTTACACAGCATAGTGGTGGAGGAAGTAGATATTTAAAGGGAAGCATCGATGATGTTCGTGTTTACAATCGCGTCCTTACCACATCTGAGATCCAATCCATCCATAACCAAGGTCAATAATCCCAGCTTCCTTTAAGGGGTATGTGTAGCCATTTATTGTCCACGAAACATATTTTTAAATTACAGTTATTGCATCGGATAGTTTAAATTCTATTCAACGCGCTATTTTTTAACCGTCTTTTCATGCGCTCCCCTCTCATGGTTTGTGTTTAGTCGAAACCAACTATCTTTAGGCAACTGATTCAATGTATACCCTTGAATTCGGAATCATCTAACATAGAGGTTTTGAAACAATCACACAAATTCTTGAGGAGGCTTCAGTTAAGCACGCTCATGGATCTAATCAGCGTAATATACTAAATTAAAACGTGAATATCCTAGAAGCCCTTTTACATTTAGTTATTCTTCCTAAAGCGGGTTTATCAAGTGAGAAAAAATGCCAAAATTTATCCTACTCTTACTGACATTAGGATTACACGGGAGTTTATTGCTTGCGGCAAAAACACCCAATATCATCATTGTCATTACAGATGATCAGGGCTATGGCGACTTAGGCTGCAATGGCAATCCATTGATCAAAACCCCTAACCTTGACGCCTTCTCTAAAACCGCAGTGCGCTTTAGCGATTACCATGTCTCCCCTACCTGTGCTCCAACTCGTGGCGCTTTGATGTGCGGACAAGTGACCGATAAAGCTGGGCCGTGGCACACGATCAATGGTCGCAATTATTTGAGGGCTGAAAAACTCACGATCGCGCAAATGTTGAGGGCGAAGGACTATCAAACGGCCATGTTTGGGAAATGGCACTTGGGCGACAATTATCCTTTCCGCCCACAGGATAGAGGCTTTCAATATGCACTTTATCATGGCGGCGGTGGCGTTGGGCAAACGCCTGATTACTTTGGTAACGACTACAACAACGACACTTATTTCATCAACGGCAAACCAAAAAAATTCGAAGGCTACTGCACCGATGTGTTCTTCACTGAAGCCATCGCTTGGATCGAAAAACGCGATGCTTCAAAACCTTTTTTTATGTATCTTTCAACCAATGCACCACATAGTCCTTACGTCGTAGATAAAAAGTATAGAGATTTATACCCAGAAACTTATGAGGGACGAAAAGTTCCACGTGAATTTTTTGGCATGATCACCAATATCGATGAAAACTTTGCCAAACTTGACCACAAATTAAAAGAGCTCCATTTATTTGAGAACACCCTCCTCATCTTTACAACGGACAATGGCTCTTCCTCCGGTTCCAAATTTTATAATGCCGGTATGAAAGATGGCAAAGGTTCAAATTACGATGGTGGACACCGCGTGCCTCTTATGGCACGTTGGCCAAAAGGAAATTGGGGCGACAAAACAATTGATCGACTCACAGCTCATATTGACTTGTTTCCCACCTTCATGGAATTAGCAGGAGTTGAAATTCCCTCCGACTATGAACTGGATGGCAGAAGCTTACTACCCCTCATCCACGATCAACCTTGGGAAGACAGAGTTATCTTCACAGACTCTCAACGTATTTATACACCCGCCAAATGGCGTAAAACAGCCGTCATGAGCGACAGATGGCGCCTGATCGATGAAACCAAGCTCTACAATATACATGCAGATCCTGGGCAAGAAAAAGATGTTGCAAAGGATTTTCCTGAAGTCGCGGCACACTTGAGCAAAGCGTATGATAAGATGTGGTCCAATATAGAGCCTGGCTTAGCCGAGCCCACCTTCATCACCGTGGGCACTCAACACGAGAACCCTTCAGTATTGACGAGTCATGATTGGAGAGGAGAAGTGAGCTCAGTGCCTTGGAACCAAACTCACATCGTAGAAGGCATCGATAGCAATGGCTACTGGATGGCAAACTTTACCAAAACGGGGACTTATCGGTTTAAACTCCGTCGATGGGCGCCAGAGATAGATTGGTCCATCGATTTTTTGGATGAAGATAAAAAATTTAATCTCGCTAAGTTTAGCATTGACGAGAAGACTCATGAAACCAAAATTTTTCCGTTTGATCGTGAAGTCATCTTCGACATAGATGTTCAAGCAGGACTCCACCATTTAAGCTCGGCTTTTTGCCAAGGTCAAAATGAAATCCGTGGCGCGTATTACCTAGTGATTGAATTGCTGCAATAACCACATCTCATATCCAATGGAACTTCACATAAACATAGATTCGACACTCAGACTCGTTAAATGCCTAATCCTAAACTACACTAGTGTAGGTCGCCACAATAGATTCGCTTCAAACACCTGCTCCAATCCACGCTCCAATGAGGCGTTATTTTTAACAAGGTCCATTTGTTCAGCTAATTGAATTGAAAATTCACCCGACAGACAAGCTGTCTCCAGTAAACCCGCCGCCAAAGCCTGTTCAACGGCCTTAATTTCAAACTGATAACCCGTGCCCTCAAAGTCATAGCTTTCAGTAAACATCGCGGTTCCAATCGTCCAAGTCAACTGCCGCGGCGCAAAAAGCGGGGTGAACTCAAGCTTTCCTAGTTCACCCATCAGACTAAAAGCTCTGGGAGAATCAAACCGAATAGAAGCATAAAGTTCAGCCTTTGAGCGCTCATAATTTAAGTTCATGCTACAATATTCATCTACACTCGTTGGTCCAATTTCCATTTTTGATGCTAGCAAATGTGGCTGACCAAGAAACATCTTTGCCAATGCCAAAGGATAAATTCCAACATCGAATAAAGATCCTCCACCATACTCAT
>Ga0172372_10000980_pt1 | contig 44192 bp, 80 predicted proteins | sample LakKiv5m_2_FD_114544 | JGI IMG/M metagenome (GOLD analysis project Ga0172372, IMG submission 114544) | Freshwater microbial communities from Kabuno Bay, South-Kivu, Congo - kab_092012_9.5m | ecosystem: Environmental > Aquatic > Freshwater > Lake | place: Democratic Republic of the Congo...
AGAAGCTGCGATCGCTGCACCAGCGTTGCTATAAGTTTGTGCTACACCATATACGTTTGCCATGATATTTTCTCCTTAATCAAATAGTCCCGCTCCGGGACTGGCATTAATATTTATAATTTGGAGGAAAAAACCAACGGTTTAACCTATCAATCTGCTCGAAATGGAGTCCAACGATCTCTGGGCACCAGTTTTGAACCACCTGCCACATAGCCTTCACCTCCTGGCTTGCCGCCTGTTGTAGCTGTGATTTCACCTTCGGCTGCGTCCAGCTCACGGATCACTTCATCTTTGGCTGACATGATTTCTCTCACTAACTGGAATAGCAGATCCATGACTCTGGGATGCCGTTCACTGTGTGCTGCGATCTTCTGGGCTTTGGCAGGAGTTTTCCCCACAAAGTTCATGAACGCTTCTGTGTTGATATTGTCTAACTGTTTGGCCTTGCTCTGAGTGTTCACAAACGTATAGATCTCTGACTGTAGATAACCCATGCCCGCCACAGGAGCCAACAGGCTGTTGATCTTTGGTTGGTTCTTGGCCAAAGCTTCTATCTTGGCTAGATTAGCTGCGCCAACGGCTGGTCTATGGCTGACTGCTGTGAGTCCAAACACCTGCAGTGCAGGAGTGTTATTAAACAGTTCTGCATCATCCAAGTCTTCGCCACTCTTGTCTCCGAAATAACTGAATACCTTGTGAGCTGCCACTGCTACCTTGGCATCTGCCAGTGCTCTACCTGTGTCACTGTTGATCATCACTGAATACGTGGTTTGATTAGGAGTGAATGAAATTCGGCCATCTGCACCTGTGTAGGATTTGCCTGGATGGAACAAGATGTCTCCGTAGACATAGCCACGGAAATCTGTGGGAGTCGCTGCTTCAAATATGGGCCACAGTGCTGCCATGTCTGAAGCGAATCGTTCACGCCAGTCTTCACCCTTGCCACGACTCATGATAAACTGTTTGAGTTCTTCTGGACTCGAGCTCTTGCCTTCTTCACGACCCCAGTTGTTTTTACCTACTAGCCTAAATTCACCATCGTCTTCACGACCCCAATACACAGTGGGATTACCATCCCATTTGATAGTGATGCTGGTTTCGGGTTTGGCTAGATCTTTCAGTATCTGTATGGCCTTGACTGCGCCATCGGATTCGGTGAACACTAGATCCTCTAGGTGGTTGAATTCTCTGCCCACCTTCTTAGGAGCAGGTGCTTGATCTTCTAATAAAAGTTCCCAGAATCTCATCGTACTATGTCAATCATTCTGCGCATCCACCCAATGGTTCCTGGCTGATAGCTTTCTACCGCGGCTTTGGCAGGTAGCTCAATGCCCTGTTTGCCCAAGGTTTCTCTGGCACCTGAGACCAATTCATCGTAGTTGGGTAGTTTGATTATGTAGTCTAGAATATTGTCCACACTGCGTATATCTTTGACTGTGGCTGTCTGCCCCAGCAACTGTTTGGCTATGGTGTTCCAGTCATCGCCGCCTGGCAGAGGTTCGTTGGTGTCTGCGTGTAAGAGACCAAACTTAGGTGAGTATTTTAGATCTCTGGCTCTTGCGATAGAACTCAGCAGGATGTGACGATGCTCGCCCTTATACTGCCCTCGACCGCCGATCAATGATCCCTGTTGGAATTTTGGATTAACCGAAAACATAAAGTCTGACTGCACGAAGCCGTTGACTTGATCCCCTGCGATAGGTGTTTTTAAATGCACACTGTCTCCGCTGAGTTTGACATTTTCTTTGCCGAACTGTGCTATCAATTTAGCTGCGAATTCTTTCTTGTCTACTTCATTGGCATCGACTGAAAGATCTAAGTCACCAGAGCTGTTCAGTTCAAAGGTGCCGTCCGGATCTTCTTTGCGACCTGTGGTGCCCAGCCATTTCACTGGTTTTTTGTCATCTGGATCTAGTTCTTTGGTAAAGTCAAGACCAGTGATCTTTTCTATGTAGTCTATGGTAGCTGGCACATCTTTGGTAGCGATGCGCTGGGTCAGCGATTGTTTGTCGGCATCTTTGAATACGTTGCCACCTTCGAATAGTTTATTCATCGTTGATAATTCTCTGAGATTTACGAGATTCTGTTATTTTACGGATACCGCGTGTGAATTTAGCAGGATCTTGCCCGCGGATAGCATTGACAAATCTGCGCTCTAGCTCATCTGCTTGTTCTGGAGTATACTGCTTGTGCAGGCTTTCCAGTAGATTTATGGCTGAATTGATGATATTAGTGGCTCTGCTTTCAAACAGCGCATCCTTGTTGCGTACTTCGGCTATTTCATTCAGCTCTTGTAGTATTGAACGAGTTCTAAGTTTCATGAGTGGTTCCGTTGATATTATATTTAACCGAATGTGCAGATTGTTAAAATGATATTATACAGCATAAATTGTGCGGCTGCACATTGTTGGGCTAAATAACTCAGTAGAAACCATAAGAACCTGCACACACTTACAGAGGAAAAACAATGAAATACATATCAAGCAAGATGCTGGCCTTGATGGAACGGCTATCAGAAATGTTCCCAGGATCTAGCTATCAAACCCGCTTAGAACAATATCTAAGTACCAAAGGCATTACCGATGCCGCACAGTTGGAAAACTACATCCAACAATTTAACTTTCACAAGGAAAATCACGTATGAAAAACATAATCAACCACATCTGGTCAATATTCGAGTCACTTGGCAGGGCCCGTGCCGCAAGTCACTTGGCTCGCATTGGACAATACGAAGCAGCCAAACGTGTGATGTCTGAATAATTTACGGTGTAAATAAACCATGCAGTTGGTTTATATACATGGGGCGAACGCCACCGGCGAAAGTTTCAATTATATCAGAACCAGGCTAGGCGCTGGCCTAGACCTAAATTATGACAGCCGTGACGGATTTGAACACAATCTCAGCACTATGTTGCAGAGTTTGGCCAAAGTCAACGAGTGTTTTTTCATAGCCCACAGCCTAGGTGGTATATATGCCCTGCATCTCAGCCATCATTTACCCACACATGTGCTAGGAGCAGTTACACTAAGCACACCTTATGGTGGAGCAGAAGTAGCAGACTATGCTCAGTATTTCCTGCCATTCAGTAGGCTTATGCGTGACATAGGACCCAGCAGTTGGGCTATGCGTGAAACAGCAAAGATAAAAATACAGCATCCTTGGTGCAACATAGTTACGGTGCAGGGGCGCAGTCCTTTTTTGGCGGCTCCTAATGATGGAGTTGTAAGCATACGCAGCCAACGCCATCATGAAAACATGGAATTAGTGGAAGTCAACTTCAATCACTATGAAGTGGTATTAGCTGAGCCCGTGATAGATATCATCCGAGAACGGATAAACAGAATCACAAAATAGTTGTTTTTTTACAATTAGGCATATATAATAAACTAACAGCGAAATAGAAGTAGTTGTTAGACACAGACATTACACACAGGAGATATAAAATGTCAGAACTTTACACAGCACCAAAACTACCAGAAGTTAAATTCAATAAAAACGGCTACGAGATCCGCGCCGATATCTTGGGCATGGCAAAAAGCCTAGTACAAGACGATTTTCAATCTAAGTTTGCCGGTTGGGAAATGACCGCAAAGCGTGATGAAAAGACTGGTCAGATCGTTAGCACAGTTACTATGCCAGAGTTTCCAGGACTTGACAAAGTTCTAGAGACTGCTGAAAAGATGTACGCCTTTGTTAACGCCGGTGTGAAGAAATAAGTTACGCTCATAGAGCAATACAATTAGTGGTAAAAGAAAAGCAGCCTCCGGGCTGCTTTTTCTATTGCGCAAGTTGCTGTTGTAGGCTTTTGTAGGTTCTTACTATTTCTAGTCTAGTAGGATCACTGTGTTTGTCTTTGGGCAAAGGCAAAGACTGCCATTCGTCCTCTGACACATCACTTACAATCATTACTGTGTAGGCATGACCATCGGATCCATGCATGGTAATGGTTTCCAGACCCACTGCGCTGTCGGCAGCCTGTGCGAGTTTTTTTGCGAGATCCCGTAGGCCTTTGCGATCTGCTACTATATACGCAGTGTCATTGGGTTCCTTGTGTGGATATAGGTGTAATCTGCTCATTGATTTCATATGGTTCTTTCCTTAACCACTGTGCGTAAGCGTGATTTAGGCACATCGATGTCTCGTTTGTCGCACACTGATTCCAATGCGCAGGCAGCACAGTTGGGAGTTCTACTGCGGCACACGGTCTTGGCATGCACGATCAGCTGCATGTGTGCGGAATGTTTGTAGCGATCTGGAGTGGTTTCATTTACTATCACACTGGATTTTCCTTCGTCTAGAGTGTCGGTCCATCCCAGTCTCCACAACAGCCTAAACACATGTGTGTCCACAGCAATGAATGGTTGTCCAAATACGAAACGTGTAACGATGTCTGCGCTCTTTTTGCCCACGCCCGGCAATCGCATCAGTTCTCGATGTGTGCTGGGCACCACGCCTCCAAACTCCTCTAGCAGCATCCGGCTGGCACCTAGTATGGCCCGACTCTTGGCATTATGTAGGCCTGCTGGGCGAATGGCTTCGATGATTTCTTCCTGTGTGAGTTGAATCATTTGTTCTGGAGTTTTTGCCAAGGCGAACAGTTGCTTACAGGCCACGGCAGTTCGAGCGTCCTGGCTCTGCGCACTCAACATCACACCAATAAGGCTGGTATAGGCCTTCCGGTGTATTTTAGCATCCGGTTTAGCTTCTCGGTAGCCGCTTAGGGTGGTGCTCAGCGTGTCGTAGATGAATTCAATTTGTTCAGCGGTCTTCATGATGTGTAATTAAACATGTCGTATTTGTTCTAGATTAAATTTCTTATGTTTATACACTGTAACATATTCTGAATTATTCTTGTACCCCAATTTACCCGATCCCCATAGGATTGGATGATCATGGAATGATATCGCGTGTGGCACCACTACATCCAAGTAGCGACCATTGCCTGTGCCCAGTGTGACAAATGTGATGTACTCTTTGGGTTTGGATTTGAACACACGATAGTTGGCCACCAAGCCGCAGAACTCCACTGATCCTGGCTTGCGTATCTCTTGGCACACCGGAATAAAGTTTGGAGACCGCCAATGGCCGTTGCGCATGAGGTCATCAACTTCGCCACCTTCACCCACCGCAGGCACAGCTCCCGCCAGTTTTGCTTCTTGATGATAGACCCAACGACTGTAACTGCCTTGACAGTGTTTGAGTGCGGCTTCCCAGAATCTGCGAGGGTTGTGCGCCTTCTGATAGGCCAAGGCCCAGATCAGTCTGCCTAGATTGATGGCATGGGCACGGCACAAGCCAAAGTGACTGAGTTCTTTGAGTGCGGCAAACACATCGTCCTTTCTGGGATGATCACCTACCAACTGCATAAACTCAAACATCTTTTCTTCATTCTTCTTGGCGAAGGCTCTGCGCCACATATCTGCGGTATATTGATCGCAGCCCAGGATCTCTGATATAAGCTCTATGGCATCATCTTCAAACACTATGGTCTCATCGAATGAGTCTTTGCTCCAATCCTGGAACACACTGGCCTTGCGACGACCCACGGTGGCCACTGGTCGTATCAGTGCTGTGGCTAACACACAGTCTGATCTATTCTGGGGACGTATGGCCTTGCACAGTCTTTTCATAGCAGGTGATTCTGCCTGTGTTACCCCCAGCACATCACCACGACTCAGCAGTTCCGAAGTCAGTTCGTCTTCTTCTGGATAGTCTAATAAGTCACGCTGTTCTATTTCCCACAGTTGACTCAGTCCACGATTGGCCAAGATATCTATCTTGAAATGCTCTAGGTCTTCGATTTCATATTTGTCTAGCAGGATCTGATTATCACCGTTGATTAGACTCTTAGGCACTGAACGATCAAAGATGAGTATGCCGCCACAGTGTTTTGATATACAGCGTTTCTTACCCAACAGTTTGTTGGCCAGACGCTGTGCTTCCTCTACGAAACTCTTATCGATGACTTCTTCTAGTTTGAAGTTGCGTTTCAGCGTACCTTTGGCACCATAACGTTTAGCTGCTTCTCTCAATGCAGATTTTTCTTTGTAGGTCACATAGTTTGATACACGAGCTGATTGTCCTGGCCAATGTCGGAATATGCGATTCATCACGGTTTCCTGCTGCCAATGCGGAAAGTCTAAGTCGATGTCGGGTAGGTCATCACGCTTGGGATTCATAAAGCGTGATAAAGGTATTCTTTCTTGTATAGGATCTACATCTGATATGCCTAACAGCCAACAGATAAGACTGCTGCCTGCTGATCCTCTAGTTATGTGGGGGATGTCTCGAGTGAGATTCAGTATCTCTACTACTCGTAGAAAGTGTTTGGCGAAACCTAGTCGTGCTATGATTTCTAGTTCTTCTGCTAGCCTATCTGCGTATGCTTGGCCTTGGGGTACGTCTCGAACAAACTTGCCTACCAGTGTTTCTAGTTCTTTGTATCTTGCTTCCATATCTGCCTCTCGTTGCCTTAGGCAGATATTTATTGTGGAAACTTATGTAGTCTGGCGTATTTTGGCTAAATTAAAAAACTGTAGGATTCTAATATACATCCATCCTATATCAAACTCCCACCAACGCTTGCTGAATTTAGGGTTGGAGCCATCTGCGTGATGCCCGTTGTGTAATTCTTCACCGCCAATCAAAAAAGCCCAAGGCCAAAGATTTCTGCTGGTGTCTGCGGTGTTGGTAATTCGATAACCCCACCAATGAGCAGCACCGTTGATCACGCCGGCCGCAAAGAATGGTATCCATATCATCTGGATACCCCACACAATCAGTCCCCACGGTCCAAAGAGCAATAGATCTATGATCAACATCGAAAGAATACCCGAGCGACTGTGTGTGGAGTAAACATTACGTTCGAGCCAGTCATCGGGAGTGCCTACTCCCAGTTTTTCAACCATGATACGATCTTTGCTGGCTTTATAATATAAGAATGCTCCACCGAACAGCACACGCCATATACCATAATACTTAGGCGAATGTGGATCTTGTTCTGTGTCCGCGGCCTGATGATGTTTACGATGTATGGCCACCCATTCTTTTGTCACCATCCCTGTGGTCAGCCAAAGCCAGAATCTCATAAAGTGATTTACCGCTGGATGGAAACTAACCGACCTGTGTGTCTGGGATCTGTGTAGATACAAAGTCACGCAGGCTATGGTGATTTGCACCATCACCAAGGTGTAAATTATTATTATCATAGTTTTATGTAGCGGTGTATACCGTTGAGATATACACCACTATTATCAATGAAACTGTTCTTCTTCAGTTGAACCTTTTAGAGCCTGTGTAGAAGCATCTTTTTCTACAGTGGTAGTTAACAAGTCAAAATAACCTGTGCCTACTTCCCTTTGATGTTTGACTGCTTCGAACCCGCGATCTGCTGCTGCGAATTCTTTCTCTTGTAGTTCCACAAACGCAGGCATTCCATCCCTAGCATAGCCATAAGCCATATCAAACATATGATAGTTAAGATTATGAAACCCAGCGAGAGTGATGAACTGGAATTTGTAACCCATTGCTCCCAACTCACGTTGGAAACGGCTAATTGTGCTTGCATCTAGATTCTTCCTCCAATTAAAACTGGGTGAGCAGTTATAGGCTAACATTTTACCCGGATGGTGTTTGTGGACTCGTTCTGCAAATTCTCTTGCGAAATCAAGATCGGGTTTCCCTGTTTCACACCATACAAGGTCGGCATAGTTTGCGTAAGCGACTGCTCTGCTGACGGCTTGCTCGAGTCCGTTTCTGGTTCTATAGAAACCTTCCACAGTTCTTTCACCAGTAAGAAAAGGAACGTCATTAGGATCAATATCGCTAGTGATAAGGTTACCGGCCTCGGCATCAGTTCGTGCGATAACAAGAGTAGGCACGCCCATAACATCAGCAGCGAGACGAGCGGCAACAAGTTTATTGACTGCTTCACGGGTTGGTACAAGAACTTTTCCTCCCATATGACCACACTTCTTGGCACTGGCCAGTTGGTCTTCAAAATGCACACCTGCGGCACCTGCCTCAATCATGTCCTTCATTAGTTCGTAGGCGTTGAGCACACCTCCGAATCCTGCTTCTGCATCTGCTACGATCGGTGCGTAGAAGTCCTTTTCGCTGCCTTCACTCCACAGTATTTGATCTGCTCGAGCAAATGCGTTGTTAATCCTGCGTACAACTGCTGGCACTGAATCTGCCGGATACAAACTTTGATCAGGATACATATCTCCGGCTAGATTAGCATCTGCGGCCACTTGCCATCCGCTTAAATATATAGCCTTTAATCCTGCTTTGACCTGTTGCAGGGCCTGCATGCCTGTAAGGGCACCTAAGGTGTGTACGTAATCTTCTTCTAGAAGCATACGCCATAATTTCTTTGATTGATCAACAGCAAAATGATTTGGGTAAGTCTTTGAGCCTTGTAAGCGAACGACTTCCTCTGCTGTATAGGGTCTTTTGATTCCAGTCCAACGAGGATTAAGGGTCCAATCCTGTTGAATAGCCTGCTGTCTCTGTGTACGTTTATCCATTTGGATACCTCCGATCTGTTAGGTATTTAGTGCAGAGCAACAAAGTCTTATACAGGACTTGACAGTGTCATAAACTGAGTGTATAATTACAGTATGAAAAAAATCATTTTAACAGACGCGGACGGAGTTTTACTGGACTGGGAATATGCGTTCTCAGTATGGATGGAACAGCACGGGTTTCGGACTGTAGAGGATTCTCAGTTCAAATATGACATAGGCAAACGCTATGACATAGACAAAGAACAGGCCAAAAAACTTATAAAGATCTTTAATGAATCTGCACACATGGGATTCTTACCACCTCTACGTGATGCTATGTTCTATGTGAAAAGACTGCACGAAGAACACGGCTTTACCTTCCATTGTATAACATCAATGAGCGCAGACGAAAACGCACAGGAACTGCGTAAGATGAATCTTGCCAAATTATTTGGCAAGACTGTGTTCAGCAAAATCATCATCTTAAACACAGGTGCAGACAAAGACGAAGTGCTAGAAAAATATCGTGATAAAGGCTATTACTGGATCGAGGACAAAATTACCAATGCAGAAGTAGGACATACGGTAGGTTTGAAATCATTGATCATGGAACATGGACATAACATGGATTACGATAACCCATTAATTCCTAGAGTAAAAAATTGGAAAGAAATCTACGATATAATCGTAGGTTAAACGACTTCTACTAGATTGTCTCGAAATATCTGCCAGCAGCGATCCCAGGTCCACTTTTGGCTGGCAGTGACCACGCGATCTCTATCGTAGTCTAGGCAGATCTCCACAGCATCTGCGAGGCATGGGCCCATGTAGCCAGTGATGCCTGGTTCCAATATGTCTCTGGGTCCAGGAACATGATAAGCAGCCACGGGTGTGCCTACTGCCAGACTTTCTATTATAACTACGCCGAATGTATCAGTCTTTGAAGGGAAAACGAACACATCTGCGTTGGCATAGTATTCAGCCAGAGCCCTACCAGTCTTGACGCCTACGAAATTGACATCAGGATATTTTTTCTCCAGTTGTGCTCTATAAGGTCCATCGCCTACTACTATCTTGCGTGTACCTGGTATCTTTAACTGGCAGAAATCATCCAGACCTTTTTCTTTGCTGACACGGCCCACATTCAGCAGGATCTTCTCGTCATCAGTCCTATTCCTTAGGCTGGGATCAAATATTCCGCGATCAACACCGCGGGTCCAGGCATGGATGTCTCCACCAAAGCCGTGCGCTCGTAGATCGTTGACCATGGTATCTGTGGTTGTGAGCACACGACCTGAATGCTTGTGGAACCAGCGTACATAGGCATAAGTGGCGAATTCTGGAATGCCGTATATTTTTTTTATGAATTCAGGAAACTTAGTGTGGTAACTAGTATTGTAACGATAGCCGCGTTGGTCAAGATAAAGTCTAGCACACAGACCAATAGGACCTTCCGTGGCGAGGTGTATATGATCCGGAGCCAGCGCCTCAATCTTCTTGCCGATCTGCCAAGGAATTGAAAGTTTAACCTCAGGGTAGCCTGGGCAACTAAAATGTAAGAACTGCCCGGGATCAAGGTATAGAACGCGATACCCGTCCAAAACAGCCAGCGCCTCGATGTTCTTAAAAGTTGTGACCACACCATTGATCTGATCCTGGAGATTATCTGTTACGACTAGGATGCGTTTAACCATATTGGTATTTAATTGTTTCTTTCTTCCCAGTGATTTTTTAATCAAATCTGCGATGATAAGATAACTGCAATGATTTACCATCGCTGTTTACCAGTAGTTGGTAGTCTTTCTTGGGTTCGGTCATCAACCAACTGCTGCCTATACCAACCGCTGCTCCTGCGATGACATCTCTCCAATAGTGTCTGCGAGCATGAACACGACTATAACCAACGAATGTGGCTCCCGCATACAAGGGCCAGGCTTCTTCCAAACCATATCTACGATGCACGAACGCCGCTCCTTGGAACGCCGCTGAAGTATGTCCGCTAGGGAAACTCCTGCGATCTCCACCATCAGGCCTAAGCTGTAGTGTGGTTTCTTTGAGCACACCTGTAGTCAAGGTGTTGGTCAAAAAACCATTGCCCATCTGTCTCAGTCCTTCGTGATCTCTGTCTCCGACCGCTCTACCTATGGCATAGGCTGGTATGCCTATCTGTAGATAATCTCCGGCAGTTCTTATTTGATCCGCACGGAGTGGTGATGCCAATAATAGTAAAATCCCAATCATCAAAATCGTTGTCATGATCGCTCCTTTAAGATTTTTTGATACAGATTCCTTCTACCTTAAATCTTTCAAACTTCAACCAGTAAGTCATACTGTCGAGGGCTTGTTCACATTGTGCCTGTGTGGGGAACTGCAGGATCACTCTTCCGGGCACGTCGGCGGGATTGTTTATGTTCACCGCTATCAATATCATCAACCACATCGTCGCTCTCCTTGGTCCAGGTTATGATCTTCCACCGACCGTCATGATGTTCCACCAATGCGGTGCAGGACTCTGTCCAGTCACCATCGTTCATGTAGATCACTCCATCTATAGTCTTGATTTCTGCTGTGTGTATGTGACCACAGATCACTCCATCGTAGCCTTTCTTCTTGCAGTAGGTAGCGAGATTACGTTCAAACTCGAAGATGAAATCTACGGCTTTTTTGACCTTATGTTTAAGATACTTAGATAGGCTCCAATAACCCAGGCCAAGACGATGCCGCCAACGATTGAAAGTAGTATTAAATCCCAGTATGAAGTCATAGGCTTTGTCTCCTAAGAATGATAGCCAAGGTGCCAGTCTAGTGATGCCATCGAATAGATCACCGTGTACTACTAGATAATGCTTGCCGTCCGCACCTATGTGTTCAGTCTGATTGTGTATCTCTACAGAACCAAACGATAGTCCGTAGGGTATGAGAGGGCGCAGGAACTCATCGTGATTGCCTGCCACATAGATCACTCGGGTACCTCGCTTGGCATGACCCAGGATACGGCGTACCACATTGGTATGGCTCTGCTTCCATCGCAGTCGGTTCTGTTGAACTTTCCAACCATCGATGATATCACCTACGAGATATAAGGTATCGCAGGTGTTGTGTTTGAGGAAGTTATTTAATGCCTCGGCCTTGCAGTCTTTGACCCCGAGATGGACATCGCTGATAAAGATAGAGCGATAAGTTTTTTGCATAGCAATATTTACCGCAGTGTAATTTTAAAAAGATTACAGATCGATTAAATCTGAACCACGGTCCAACGGTGTGTAAAATGCTTACCTTCGGCCTTGCGTTTCAAGATTTTTTGGAACTCTTCTTTACGGAGTTCTGCCATCTTCTTGGCGTCATGGTCGAAGCAAGCCTGATACAATTCCGCTATGAGCTTTTTCTGTCGCATAGTCTTGCCCCTCCTTGTATTATTATTTACAATAATATCTAAGGAAAAAGATTACAAATGAGATTATAGATTAGGCTCACTTCAGGATGCCATTCCGGGGCACGACTCCCATAACATCCACGCCAGCAGCCGGCGACACCTAAAGTAACGATAACGTCCTAAGGTAGGTGTTAGTTTTGCTTCTCGATAGTGTAGTCTGCTTCTGTACTATCGGGATAGCGTGTGGTCAGTTTGCGAACAATGTCAGCACGGTTTTCACCTTCGATACGTGCTGTCTTTCCTGATGCTGTCTGTGTAACTAGATATGTGCCGGGACCATCATTGGCATCTTGTTCTGCTTCGGGTTCCGCTTCCTTTTCGCCTGCTGCATACGATAAAGGAAACTTTTGTTTTAGATCAGCAATGGCTTTGCTGATGTCATAGCCACCGCGGGCTATCTCTTTGCTGGCATCAGCGATTTCTGATTCGTTAGATTTCATTCCTGCTATGATCTTTTTCATCAATCCTGGAAATAGTTCTGCAAATTTTTCATCTCTGCGTATGGTTTGATTGCCGTTGTTGATCTGATCAGTGGGGGCGTGTATCTGCCATTTGCCGTTGACGTCATCCACATTATCTTTGTCGATGACACTGATGATAGGACCGTCTGGTGCATATCTTTCAAACCAACGGGCACCTGAACTGGAACCTGTGCAGAACGATGCTTGAAATCCTGCAGAATTGTTGAATGTGTAGCAACTACCGTAATTGAAAGGTATTACCACTAGATAACGCTCATCATCCACGACAGTGATTTCTTTCTTTTCACGCTTGTGTTTTTCGATTACTTCTGCGTCTTTGATGCGAGACAATTCGTTGCGATAATCTCTGTTCTGGATTATGGCCTGTATCTGCCTCAGTGTTTTAAATCTGTTGAAGTCCTGATGAGGTTCTGCTAACTTTCCACGGATGCTCAATGCTTTCCAAGCGCCTAAGGCATCACCGCCTTCACCGTTGATATCCTCATAGTCTGCTGCGCCATTTATGTACAATCTTGTCAGCCACTCATCGAACTTGCCGTCTGCGGATATGTCGCCGTAGTCTGTGCTGCGAAGGCTGTCATCCAATAGTTCACTCCATAGTTTGATTATCTGTTCATCTGTGGGCTTTGTGCCTAAGGCTGCTACCTTGTTCTTAGGCAGTGTGCCGTCATGTCGCATAGCGATACCTAACATCTTTATAGTCTTAGGATCTTTTAGTTTAGCCGCTACATTGGCTTCGAGAACGATCTGATTTAATTTCATCCTGATATCAATGTCCTTTTAAAGAATCCTAACACTGTGCCTAATTTCTTCTGATCGCCCGAGGCGATGTCTTTTAATAATTGATTAGGGCCTTCTGAATGTTGGGCATTATAACCACCACTATATCCTCTGGTGATAGAGCCTGTCTGGTCTGGATAGTGATTACTAGCAGCCATTAGCACAGCAGAATTAATAGCACTTTTCACAGTACCTGGTGTTTCATCAGAACCAGCATCCATCTGGTCCATAATGTCTTGCAGTCTTTTTACTTGATCTAATTTACGCTGTGCTTTTTCAAAGGCATCATTCTTGATCTGATTGGCCACGTGTCCTTTGATATCTGCTATGGCTGCTGTTATAGCCCGCTGCCATAATGGTTTGAACTTCTTGGTCAGCGTATCCACGCTAACCTCGCCTTCTGCACCTGCTTTGGCATCAGCTCTCTTTCTTTGATTATCCCGCACTGAGGTAGTATTCTTACCTACATAAAATTTTTGAAGTTTACCAATATTGGTTTTGAGAAAATCTAGGATGTTGCCGCCTCTGCTGTCCGTGGTCTGTTGAACTTCACCACCTGCGCTGGCTAAGGCATTATAGGTATCATTTAGTGATTTAATAGCACCTGTGCCTTTCGTGCCCACGATGATCACCCAAGCACCTTGATAACTGCCTTTTAAATCACTCCAGGATATTTTCTCTACTGATCTATAATCTTGATCGTGTGCCAACTGCATGTCTTTGTGCAGTTTCTTTATGACTTCTTCACCGCCGGGAGTGCCTGTGATAAGGCTCAACGAAGTCGACGCTTCGTTGACGTAGCCCTCTAAGAGTTGGGCAAATAGTTTATAACTTTCGGGTCGCATTAGTTACACCAACTTTGTTTGGCATCACCGTAGTATTCGCGAGCTAGACCATTAGCGATTAAACCAGCACGAACACTCTGTCCATTAACGATGATGTCGCCTAGAACACGACCACCAAATTTATCCCAACCGTACAGAATAACTTGAAATTTCTGTCCTGACGACACGAGCTGTTTCGTGAATTGAGTTGCCATTTCTCCACGCTGGGCTTCGGCTGGACATTGAGCTCTGTGTCCTTTTTCTGGGGTATCGACTCCGTAGATTCTAACGGCAAGCTCAGGTTTAAGCGGCTGTGGTAAAAAGGGAGCGGCGATCACAACTGTGTCGCCGTCACTCACTCTCAATATCTGTGCGTCATATGTAACGCCCTTTGGTGCTTTTTGTGCGAATGCCAGTTTGCTCAATGGAAAAAACAGCAGGAAGCCCAGCATTGCTAAGATTAATTTTTCTTTTAACATAGAAACCTCGTGAACAATATCTGTATTTATTGTCAATACAGCGTATTGTTACCTAAAATCTTGCCTCCTGTAACGTATTTATTGCTACAGTCAGGACAGGTACACTCTGTGCAATCGCAGTCATCAGTCATACAACTATGGTTGCAGTGCGCATAACAACCGCACTTGCAGTTGGGTTTCAATTGTTGATACACTGTATTGTCATCTATAAAGTTATCCATATTCGCTCCTATTCGTAGGTTACTGTATCGCTGTCGCCCAAACGCCATTTTGGATTCTGCTCTACTACATACTTCTTGGTGCAGACTTTGAAGTCAGGGAACAGCATTTCTTTGGGATTAGATGCTGCATCGAAGAATAAACAACGGTTGTTGGGCTGTGCCGCATACTGTCCGTTGTCTAGTGCTATGAAGTTAAAGCTCTTGTGATCTTCTGGCCACTCTGCGTAGCTGGTATCGATGATGTTGAGATCGGGTGCGGCATTGTCCACGGTAAACATATAGTTGCCCTGGTACATCTGCTGGTCTTTGGCATAGAACTTACATGTGAGATTGCGCAGAAATGCTTTCTGTATCACTGCTATATCATAGCTGAAACAGTCCCAGATCTGTAGCGTGTCTAGAGATAGAAACTGTGTAGAGTCAAGCTCCTCTGAGCGTGACACGAACGCTGATAAAGGTAGTTTGTCATAGAGTGCTCCATAGCGTGGCAGATACGCTTCAATACGGAATGCTTGGCTGCGAAGGCTTTTGATTGTGACCCAGATGCAGGGTTCGTATTCTCCGTGTCCTGATTTGAAATCGTAGAGGAATTCTCGTCTTACGAAACAATGTACTGGTGGTAAATTTGCAACTAGAAAGCTCATATGATATTTATTCTTTGACCCAGAAGCCCAATCGATCACCGCTGGGGTTATCGTACCAACGAGTATGTGGCGGCTGTTCTAAAGATTCATCGCGCCATACAGGATATATGACGTCGCTGTTATGATTACTGAAATCGTCATTCCATCGCAGGTGTACTTCTATAATCTTGTCGTCGATATATTCCACATTGGTCCAAGGAGTCAACTGCCATAGATCGCCTAGCACCGCAGGAAACAGGTATCTGTCGTTGATTTTCTCCCAACGACTGAACCGATCTAACCTTTCACTGTTTCTAAATCCTTCTACTGCTAGGCGTTGTACGCCATAATAAAAGTCTACGCTGGTATGACGTCCTTGAAAGCATTCTGACCAAAATGATCCATCGGGAACAAGGTCAGTGTCTGCAGGAGTTAGCCAAACTTTGCGGGCACCACGACTCATCATACGGATATTGGTAATAGGACGCACGATGTACCATCCTGGTTTAGGCACAGCTATGCCTGCTGGTCCAGCAAGGTAGCCTTGCTTGCGTGACAATATCAATTTGTCATAGACCCACAGATAATCTACAGGACACTGTGGCCAAACATCCTTGTCATCAATAAACATAACTACTTGGTCTTTACGTTGATGGCCTTACCTGAACGATTGGCGTTGGGGTCTTCACGGCGTTTGCGAGCAGCGGCTGTGGCACGGCCTTTTTTGCCTATAGCGTGTGCTTTGGCCTGTGGCAAACATTTGGGCTTGCCTTCTTTTTCGGAACCTCTAGCACAATCGCCACGGATTTTGCCGTCAGGGCCAAATCGTACCCATTTCTGTTTGAACCACTTGCGTAGATCTTCGGCGATGGCTTCTACTTCTTCTAGACTCTCATTTTTCTTGCGACCTGCACAGTGAGCCTTCTGCGAGAACCCCTTGGGACTAGAGCAGTTGATGTTCTTCTTGTATTTGTTGCTCCACTTCTCAACAACAAACTCGTGTGCTCTCATTTTTTCTTTCCATAGTTGGCAGCACCTTTTTTACGGCACTGCACCAAACGGCCCGATGCATAGGCTGATGGCCACACCTTGGCCGAGGCTTTGATCTTGTAGTAGCAGGCATCTTTTTTACCTTCATCTAGCTCTGTGGCCAACTTTATAGGGCCACCACATTCTGGGCATCCAGTTTCTATGATGTCTAAGGTTTCTAGTATGTCTCTGATGTTCATGTGTGCTCCTTAATCGTCTGCATAGTCTATTTCGCCACCATCTGGAAATTCTGCGGGTCCCGAACTGTCGCCTACTTTATATGCGAATCTGTAGTCCTGCGTATAGTTCGCCCATGCTATCTTAGCTGCGGCTCGAGCTGATTTGGTAGCAACCCCATTGCCTGTATCTGTGCTGTCTGTGGCATGAGCAATGCCGTTGGGATCGGTGGGATCGGTGGGGCGATTCAATGCGCTTTGAAATGCAGCAAGGGTGTCTAATGGCATATTCTATTCTCCGATATGATATTTATTAAATACAAGCATGATAAACAAAGAACCCTTCAAGCAGCTGATCAAAGACATGAAACACTCGGGCAAATACCGTGTTTTCAACGATATCATACGTGAGCGCGGCGATTTCCCCAGGGCCATATGGTACGGACCCTACAACATCAAAACCATAGTAAATTGGTGCTCCAACGACTATCTAGGCATGGGGCAGCACAAGGTGGTACTGGATGCCATGCACACAGCACTGGATCAAACAGGATCTGGATCTGGAGGTACCCGCAACATAGGTGGCACCAGCCACTATCATGTGGCCCTAGAACATGAGCTGGCTCTGCTGCACAACAAGGCCCGGGCACTGCTGTTCTCATCAGCCTATGTGGCCAATGAATGGAGTTTGATCGCACTGTCAAAGATCATACCCGACATACATTTTATATCAGATGCCAACAATCACAACAGTCTAATCACAGGTATGTCACACAGTCGAGCACCTAAAACTGTGTTCCGACACAACGATCTCAATCATCTCGAAGACATACTGTGTTCAGCAAAACTCGCAGGTCAGACCGCCTGCATAGTATTTGAATCAGTCTACAGCATGGACGGCGATGTTGGAGACATACGAGGAATATGTGACCTAGCGGACAAGTACGGTGCTATCACTTATATCGACGAAGTACATGCGGTAGGACTCTATGGAACCCACGGTGGTGGGAAGGTTGAAGAGCTGGGGCTAGAATCCCGTATTGACATAGTCAATGGTACATTGGGGAAAGCCTATGGAGTTCAAGGTGGCTATATTGCCGCCGATGCAGATGTCGTAGATGCGATACGCTCAGTAGCCGCTGGGTTCATATTCACAACGTCAATGAGCCCTGTGGGCTGTGCAGGTGCGCTGGCTGCGGTTAAGTACCTTAAGGATCACAACGAAATCAGAGACAAACATCAAGAACGAGCCCGTAAACTAAAGCATAGACTAAACAATAACGGTATAAAAGTTATGGAATGTTCTACTACACATATCGTTCCTGTGTTGATCGGTGACGCTGTAAAATGTAAGGCAGTATCAGATACCCTACTTAATGAGCATTCAATCTATGTACAAAGTATTAATTATCCTACCGTTGATGTTGGCACTGAACGGCTGCGCTTTGCTCCTACTCCATTCCATGACGACGGGATGATAGAGGATCTTATCCTTGCGCTGAAGAGTTCTTTTGCGTATCACCAGGTGCAAGTCTAAAACGATCTTCTACATAGTCTGCGGTACCCACTTCAAAGATGATTGAATTAGCCACCAATGCTTCCAGCTGATGAGGACCCAGAGCGCCAAAGTCCACAGTCTTACCTTCCTCTAGCACTGCTTCTTTGGTTTCGCCAGAGGCCACATCGATGAATGTCAGTTTGAAACGCCCAGCATTCACGAACCAACTCTTGGATTTTTCTTTGTGAAACACCAGGCTGGTTTTGGCACCTGCTCGTTCGAACACCAACAGTTTGCCCGAGTATTTGTCACAGTTGGCGAATATTATTTCAAATCCCCAACCTTTGTCTATCTTGCCTAGTGTCTGTAGGTTCATCGTTGTCTCCGTATCTAGTATTTTATGCAAAAAATCATTGTGTTGTCAAGGATCTGGGTGTATACTCTGTTAAATACGTCATGCACACACTATTATTAAACGCAGACATGCAGCCCGTGAGCCTATTACCTTTGTCAACAGTGGATTGGCAGGAGGCCGTACGATACATGGTTTTGGATAAATGCACCGTATTGGAATGGTACGACGACTGGATCGTCCGCTCTGCTCGCTGGGAAACTCGTGTGCCTGCGGTCTTGATGCTGAAAGAGTATCAACGTCCAAAACACACCATGCGTCTCAGCAAGCGCAACATATTCTTGCGTGATGCCTACACCTGCCAATACTGTGGCACAGCAGTCACAGAACCCAATGCCACTTTGGATCATGTGCATCCCGTGAGCTTGGGCGGTAAGACCACGTGGGAAAACTCTACCACGGCCTGCAGGACCTGTAACTATAAGAAGGCCGCGCACGTGGGAAAGATGAAGCCTAAGATTGCTCCTTACAAACCTACATTTTGGGACCTAGTTGCCAAACGCAGGGTTCGAGGATATCACATGGCACATGCCAGCTGGGCAGACTATTTGGGTGTATGATTGATTTATTTTCTTCTCCAGTGTAATGTAATTAAATAAAGATAGCAGACATTGATTAGAGGAGAACTAGTATGATGCTATCAAAGGCTCAGCGCCAACTCAAACGACAGATTTTTAATAATCTGTTCTTCATAGAAAAACGATTGCGAACACTGATTAGAAGGAGAACTAGTATGCCGCAACTATTAACAGCTACTATAACGGCTGAAGAATTTAAACAACTATTTGGATTTGATGAACCTAGTGGGCTGTTCAAAGATCCAAAATTTAGATTAGTGATAAACAAATTTGGAAGATGCTATTGGTTATTGAGCATCGACAATCTGCAAGGACCTAGGTTCAGCGGAGTCAATGTCTATTATCAGGGCAACAACAGTAGATTGATTAGAACCATTTACCCTAATGCTCGCAGAATAATCGATGTAGGTGCTAACGTAGGCAACAATACTATCGCCTATGCAGAATGGGCCGATCATGTAGAATCTTTTGAGCCTACACCTACCACACTGATCATGCTGAAGGCTAACATTGAAATCGCCAAGCGAAGTAATCTGCATGGCATATATTGGCAGGGCGATCAAACTCAAGGTTCTATTCATAGAGATCCCTCACAGACTGTAGGTTGGTACACCTGGAAGGGCATACCTCAGAGCATGAATCTGCGTGGCAATATCACTGTACATGAAGCAGCAGTGACTAATCGCAACATCGGATCAATTGGCATACAGGATCATCCAGAACACGGCGGACATAACTTCGCTGTCTATGATGAGAAACACGTCAAGAAGTCTGAATATATTGTCCAGGTTCCTTGCAGAACCATAGACAGTTTTAATTTTGAAGATGTAGACGCTATCAAAATTGATGTAGAAGGATCAGAACTATTCGTCATTCACGGAGCAAAGGACACCATCGATCGCTGTCGTCCTGCGGTACAGGTCGAGATCGTGCCCAAACAGTGCAAGCAATATGGATACGATCCGCAGGCTCTGTACGATTTCTTTGCAGAGCGTGATTATGTCTGCGTCTGTGCTGTGCGTAAGCCTGCCAACGAAGCTCAACGTGGCCTGTTCTTTGGCAAGAACATTGGTATGACGCATCAACAAATTCCAAAATACATGGATCGATTGTTTGTTCCTCGCGAAGTTCACGAACGCACAGACTACGGAACAATGCAACAGGCTCAAAACGAATTTGAGTCTTTGTTTGATTTTGGTTAATTAATTGGTTGACAATTTACTGTGTTTATAATATACTATAGGCACAGTATTTTTTTTGGCAAAGAAAGGCACACACATGGCAACACGAATTTATCCTCAAGAACTTATCGACGAGTTCGGTAACGATCTCCGTGACATCTTTGGTACTCCCGAAGAACAAAAGAAAAAGAAAAGTCTTAAGAGTATTTCAGGTAACTCTGCGGCTATTGATGAACTAATTAGCAGACTATCGAATGGTGGAAAACTAGATGTCTATGAAGAATTTGGTCGTGTGTCGCGCCCTACATTCTTGGCGGTAGCTATTAAAGTTCTCAAGATGCTAGAACAGAGCGGTATCTTCAAAGAATATAAACTACCTCCTTTGGGTATTGCTTCGGGACGAGTCGGCGGAGAAGAACGCGATTGGAACCTGATGTACCTGCGTTACCCGGTACAGCGTGATGTAAAAGTATGGCACATCCTCAAAGATATTTTAATTGATTGGGACGACAATCTCAATGATCCTGCCTATGTGCGTGTACTAGGCGACGGGACCATGAATATCAACGACAAACAGCATGGTAACTTTGGTCGATTAATTATGGGAGCAGAAAAGGTAGTGATTGAAGGCATTACCAGCGACGATGAATGCATGGACTCTAATATGTATGCTTCTCGTAATATTCATAACCTAGCATCTAGCTGGGAAAATAATGCCAACGTTCGTGTCAATCGAGCAGAGGACTATCAAAGTGCTGGACATGCTGTCAAAGAAGACGACCAGACTTATCTTGATTTTTACAACCTTTTGCAACAGTTTGACTGCATTTGGGTTGAAAAAGGAACCAGCAAGGTGCAGGCACGACAATGCGATAACGGCGAAAAGTTGTTCAAAGACTTCAACCAATATGGCACAGAAATTTTTAAAAATGCTGTAGGACTTAACGTAGCAATTTGGCCTGCGCATGGCGAACTCAGCAGAGAGTTTGTTTGGGGCTGCTGTGAATTCTTGACACAGATGAACGCTGCCAAATTTACAAAATCGCAGATGCTGGATATCCACAGTGCTCTCAAAGAAGCAATGAAAGATACCTATCTTGATACCAAGAAGACCAGCAATCGTGGTACTGGTGCAGGTACACTTTGGGGTTCGGTGGGTGCATTTACTAACACTTTAGAAAAGAAGGGCGAGAACCGTGATTGGCGTGTTTCAATCGCTGCTAACTATCGAATCGCTGCAGGTCTGCGTGATCTCATCCTGAACTACAATGCCTATCACAAGAGCAAGAGCAATATCACAAAGTTGAAATTAGATCTACCTTTGATAACTGACAAAGATGGTATTGAATTTGAAATTGAAGTGCCGTACTTTTCAGAAGGCTTCAACACTAAAGGCAAGGGTGAGTATCACCGCAACAATGCTGCTGCTAAAGTGACCAAATTTGATCATACCGAACTCCAATACGACGACGTAGCAGAGGAAGTATAATGCCTTCTAAGGCACAGTATCAACAACTCTGTACAGATATATTCGAGGCTTTCCAGCGTAACGGGTTTGATCCTGTTGCCTGGAAAGTACAAGGGCAATCTAAGATAGAAGAAGAGATTCTTGCCAAACAAGATAATCTGTTCATTAGATCTTTCGATCCTACTACTCACGGTACTACCCAATTCTATAAAGAATTTGTAGAGAAACAGGATCTTAAATTGCTTTGGGCTCGAGTGAATTGTTCAAGGTACAAATTGGATCCTATGGAGCTCTATGAACGCTGTCCAGATCGCTGTCCTGTTATGGGCGTGTTATTAGACTATGGCATGGGTAGGAATAGGGTGACTGATAATCCCTACTTTAATCCCGGTCAGGATCATATTATCGCTGTGAACAACGGCGGACCACGATTCGGCGATGCTTCTAATATACAGGTGATTACCCAATTTATCAACACAGTAAAGAATCAAGGTACTGTTTTAGATGCCTTAAAATGGGTTTATTTTGAAGTCAGTCATCAACAGGTTGACAAATGATCAGTTTGATGCTATACTATTAGGGTAATAAACGATTAGGAGCAGCAATGCTAGAAAGTCAATACGATGCAATTCCTATGGAAGCTGGTACTCGTTATTATATCGTCAGTTGGGACTGTGACGGTGTAGAGTTCTTCCAAGAAATCACAGAACATCACCCTGACAACTGGGCCAAGAACCACTTGTTCGATTCTATCAAACAGAACAAGAAAGTTGAAAAGCCTTTTAGTTTTCCGCTCACGCATCTCGTCCTTAGAGCACAGATGAACGCTCATAGGCACTATGAGATCTATGTGTTCACCAGCACCGAATTAGTAGGACCAAAAGAGATCAAAGTCTGGTTTACTCGTGATCCGCAGAACTTTGCCGATTGGGTCCGTGAGCACCACAGTTATCAGGTATATAACAATCGTCGTAAAACTAAGAAAGATGTAATCGTATGAGAACACAACCACAGACTATCATTCAACGTCTTGAAGCAGATAACAGTCGTCTGGCAAAAGAAGCCATACTTGCAGAAGCCATGACCGAAGGTCTTGATGAATTCTTCGAGGGTCTTAAGATGGGTTTGGACAAACTCTACACATTTGGCATCAAGCAGGTTCCTGTCAATGAACAGGATGGCCAAGGCCTGTCGTGGACCAACTTCGTGGAATTGGCAGAAGCCCTTTATCGCAGAGAGCTCACAGGACATGCAGCTCGTGACGCAGTCAAATTGGCCATGGATGTGGCCACCAAGGCGCAGTGGAATGATTGGTACCGCAGGATCCTTATCAAAGACATGCGAGCGGGTTTTGGTGAAAAGTCAGTGAACTCTGTGGCCAAGAAGCAGAAGAAACCCCAGTATGCTGTGCCTGTGTTTGAAGTCATGCTGGCACACGATGGTGCCAATCACGAATCTAAGATCACAGGCAAGAAACTAGTAGAACCCAAATTAGACGGTGTGCGTGTGGTCACTGTGGTTGACTTTGAAAGCCGTACAGTTGTAATGTATACCCGCAACGGCAAAGAGCTGGTGAACTTTACACATATCGTCAAGGCATTTGAAGACAACCTTGATAACTTCGCTCGCAGTTACGTTTTCGATGGCGAAGTGGTATCTACATCGTTCCAGGCCTTGATGAAAGAAGTACATCGCAAAGAAAACGCACAGGCACAGGATGCCCGACTGATGCTGTTTGATGTGATTCCTTTGTCAGAGTTCAAGCTGGGTGAGAGTGCTATGGGGCAACGTCGCCGCAGTGCGTTCTTGCGTGAAAACTTCTCTAAGATATTCGCAGACTCGGGCTGCATCGACATCATCGCACAACGTGAATTTGATCTAGATGTGTTTACTGATGAGATTGAGTTCCGAGACTACAACAAACAAATGGTCGAAGCAGGCTTTGAGGGAATTATGATCAAAGATCCTAACGGCAAATGGGAGGGCAAACGTTCGACTGCTTGGCTAAAACAAAAACCATTTATCGAAGTATCATTGGAGATAACAGATGTTGAGGAAGGCACAGGACGTAATGTTGGAAGGCTCGGGGCTGTTATTTGCCGGGGTAATGATGACGGCAGAGAAATCCTGGTCAATGTTGGCTCAGGTTTTACTGATAGTAACCGTCGTGAATATTGGGAGTCACGCGATACGCTACCAGGCCAAGTTGTGGAAGTGCGAGCAGATGCTATCACGCAAAATCAAGATGGAACATTTTCGCTCAGATTCCCCCGTTTCATGCGATTCCGTGGTTTCAAGATCGGAGAAAAGATCTAATGGACAAAGTAATTGACATATTCAAATGGATTTTTATGTTTGTCTGGGGACCGATTGTAGGTACAGGTCTATTGATTTATATACTCATATGGACTATGCCTGTAGAGATATACAAAAAAATACAGCATCGAAAACAACAAAAACCTGTATATGAACTTCCTATACAGAATCATATCGATAAAGTAAAAGAAGAAAACAAACCAAAAATTACCAATTCTGATTGGAGTAGCGCATGAACGAACGATTCAAGCAAATGGCCGAAGAAGCGTTTTTCGACGAATCCACCAACGGTCCTGGCCAAAAGATGTATATGTTTGGTGAACTCAAGATGCAAAAGTTCGCCGAGTTGATTGTCAAGGAATGTGCTGATAAAGCACATGAACTAATTAAATCAGATGGCAACGAATTTCCTGCGAAGTCTGTGTCATATAGATTGAAACAACATTTTGGAGTTGGAGAATGATAGGACTATTAAAATTTTTACGACTGCTGTTCAAGACCTTTTGGCAACTGTTGGATCCCAACTTTAATGGTATGAGAAATGCTCCCATGCAGATCAAATACATCGCCAGCATCATGCTGGCCTGTTTTTGGGCCCTGGCGTTTTCATTGTATGCGGGCGAGATATGGTATCTGGGATACAATGTGTTTGGACACATGGCCATCGTCAGCATGGCGTTCATAACTTGGTTGGTGATCAAGACTGTGCAGAAACAGTATCCAGAACGGCCAAAATATGATCAACTGCGTCAACCGGATCGTGCCCAAAGAGATTCCGAGATGAGTGATGAACAGCGACAACAGCTGGCTAAGAATATCTAATGACTAAGTAAACAAATGAAAATAGCCATAACAGGACACCTCAAGGGCATAGGCAAGGCCTTGGCTGATGCATATCAAAGTCGTGGCCATGAAATTGTTGGTCTGAGCCGAACCACAGGACATGATATTCATAATACGCTCAGTTGTGCTGATCTAATAGAGTCCTGCGATATGTTTATAAACAATGCACATGCAGACTTTGCACAAACAATCCTTTTGGTTGAAATGGCCAAAAGATGGCAAGATACTCACAAACATATTGTGAATATAGGGTCTGTGATAACAACGCGACATGTAGGTAAGTTTGTAGGCTTTGATGTAGAGCTGTACCGTGTGCAGAAAGTTGCACTAGAAGAGGCTATAATCCGAATTCGTGATACTAGGACCAGTCTTAAGTTAACATTGGTGAGGCCAAGCAAGACGCTAGCGGGTAACGGGAATGCAGCCGTATACCCCCGATCACTGGCATTGCCGTGGGTTGCGGAGGCTAACAATTGGGCAGAAACTCTCGTGAAAATTTTTGAGACAGCAGCAGCATGTGATCTCATGATTCCAGAAATTTCTCTTACATCATCCAGATAAATGCCGCCAGGATCTAGAAATTTTTTATTATGTTGCAAGGATTTAAATTCAGAACGATTTACCCCCGATCACCGGCAATGAAGAAGAAGCAGAGATCGCCCAGAGACAAACACTGCTTAACAATCAAAACGCTGTGAGTGCTGTGCAACAGCAACTGGCCCTACAGCGTCAGCAGCCTTCCGCAGAGTTCTGTGAGGAGTGTGGAGAAACTATTCCCGAAGCACGCCGCAAGCTGGTGCCGGGTGTGCAGATGTGTGTGCGCTGCCAGACCCTGGCAGAAAGATTCAAAGCCAACTATCGACAGCCTGGTGCGAGCACAGAGTCGTAGCTGAGCCCCACAGATTTTCCGGATCTTGTTCTAATAGCCATTCAGGACCCAGGTTCTGTGCCACCAACCATGAATGCTGTTTCTGCCAAGGGCCATTACCGTTGAGTTCAGCTGAGAGTTGGCCCTGCGTCCATGCACAGTAGCCCATGACTATTCTAAAGTGTCTAGGAGTATCACCATCTGCGATGCTGTGGAACATGCTTTCTGATGAAGTCATCGCCCAGGCTGAACTGATTATAGCAGTGTCGTCAGTGACCCAATCTGTGCTGTGCAACATCCATAGGCTGTTAGTGCTAACAGGGCCGCCCCAGTAAACAGGTATAGCTGGAGGATTCATCACATCAATGTTGCTGCTTTCTAACACATCTCGTAGAGTGTGCGTGGTCAGTCTATTCACGCATAAAGCAAACGATCCCGAATCATGTTCATGTGTCAGCATTAATACCGCACGGCGAAATCTAGGGTCCGGCATGGCCGGTGGTGCTATCAGTAGATCAGTACCAGATACAGAGATCATGACCAATCAGGCAGGGGGCCACCGTACTTCTTGCCCTTGATCTTCTTACCGCGGACTTTGACTCTATCTGAACCAATCACATGACTTTTGCCGCCATCACGCCCTCTGTAGCCTTGGCTCTTGCAAGAAGCAAGCTGGCTGGCTCCAAGGGCACTGTCAGGCTTTCCCGATTTACATAGGGCACGTGATGCAGGTTCTTCGCCCAGCTCTTGATCTTGATCCTGTATGCCAAACATGATCTCGTCGTTCAAAGGAAAGTCTAGATCTAGAAAACGCTCGGGCAGTTCTGCAGTGTCAATGATGTAGTCTAACTCATCATCTGTGGGATGCTGCTTCATCAACAGTTTGGCAGCTTCGTCGTGACCATCTGCTCGTTCCCAGATGTTGATGTCATAGTGTGCTTGGTACAGATGTGCCACAGCATCCATGACCTTGTGATAGTCGCAGGTGAATATGTTTTCATCTAGGCTTTCTCCAAATCGTTGGCGATAGATATTGGGAGTCATTGAGTTATGACCGCCAACAACCTTGTGGCCCTCACCTGCTAACAGAAGATCGTACATCAATTTGATGATTTTTATAGGGGTAGTCAGGGTATCTACTTTGTTATAGAAGTATGCAATCTTTTCTGGTTTCATCCTACGCTGTGGTTTGCCTTTGATCAACTGTTTGGCCTGAGCTCGTAGGGTTTCCATGTCTTTGATCTTCTCCAATCGTTTGATATCATCAATCGTGAAATTATCCTGCGGTGGCTCTTTGGCTGTCCTTTCCACTAGAATTTCAGAGATCTTCATGCTAGTTTAGCTCCGATCATCACACAGGATACTAACATATTTTTTATGTCCATGTCGTCTGCTTCTGCATTTAATTTATCCGATTGGATAAGGTCTGCCATCAGAGCCTGGTATTCTGACTGAGATATCTCACCTTTTTGTAGGGCCCCTGTGATCTCTAGAGCAAATTGTGCTCGCTGTTCAGCCCATGGTCTGCCACAGGTACTTAGGAATTGCAGTTGTTCTATCATTACCATCTCCCTAGGATGACTTTTGAGGCCCGTTCCGCCTGTTGTATTAGCAGCTTCTTCTTTAACTCACAATAGGTCTTGGAGCCTTCTCCGCGATCCGTCCACTCTTTGGTCGTGGCCTGCATGGGTTCTATTACTCTAAGCACATCTTTCTGTAATGTGCCTTTGGCTTGACTATACATTTCAAACCAGCGCAGCTCTCGAGCCACTGCTGCTACCTGTGAGCGTTGAGGTTCTGCACAGTTTATTGACTCTACCCTTGATCTGACATCTATGATGCGAGCTGATTGATTGTCGTCCCAGAATGAGGGTACCCACGACTGTAGAGTCGTACAGCCCGATAACAGCACAGTGAGAATAACGCTGGCAATGATTTTCATATAAGTATTTACTTCTTTGATTGACAAACACTGTGAACCAGGTATAATATGACAATATGGAAAAATTGCTGACTGTGATCATGTTGGGATTTTGATTTGAGCAGAACTCGGTTGACGCAGCAGAACTTTTAGTGTATACTAGTGTTTTAAACTTGAACCAAGAGGCCGTATGAAAATCCCACTGATCGCAGTGATCCTGTTGTTGACGCTGGTCAGCCCAGCACGGGCCCTAGATCCTGAACACCTAGAAAAAACCTGGCAACAGGCCAGGGTCTATGAGCCAGGATCGTGGTGGCCTAGAACTGCGGCATCATATCGCTCTGAGCGCAGATACCCCGTGATCCTTTACTTCCACGGCTGCGGAGGTATCAGCACTGGCAACGACACGCAGTGGGCAGAGTTCTTCAAGAGCCTGGGCTATTTGACAGTGATGCCAGACAGTTTTGCTCAGCCCGGCAGGGTCCACGGCTGTGATCCTCGAACTGGGCGAAGAGAAAGCTTTAGTACAGCACAGGTGAGGCTGAGAGAAGTGGAATTGGCTCTGACACGCATACAGCAAACAGGCTGGAGCACGGGCCAAGTATTCCTTATGGGACACAGCCAGGGCGCTTGGGCCATCAGTGCAGTCAACACCGCAGACATCTCCGGTGTGATACTGAGCTCAATGAAATGCCAACTGGTACAGATCAATCCCCGTGTGCCTATACTGCGAATTGGATATGTCAATGATCCCTGGATGCCCGTGAGCATACCTGACTGTGGTGATCATGTAGAGCATCCCAACTATAGTAGGCTGTTTGTGGCAGGTCGTGAACACGAAACTGCCTACAGTAGAGAACTCCGGGCCGCGGTCAAGGCGTGGCTAGCACAGCAGACGAGGCAGAGTCAATAGGCCGCGAAGCGGCAGCGGCGCGACAGATTCCGCTGTCTAGTAGAAGAAAAACCATAAAACCAGGCAGAAAATCAGCACCACAGCTAGTGCTATGACGAATTGTCTGGTAGTGATTTCGGGTAAAGGTGCTTCATACATGTGTGTTATGTATGCCTCTGCGATCACATATACTGTAGAAGTGGCCGTGTACCTAGAGCTAGATCCTAGTAGACAGTCATATGAGACATAGCAGAAGATAGGTTTTTGGATCGCAATCTATGATGACTATGTAACGATCTTCCTGGACTCGGTGATCAGCCCATAGGTGGTAATTGTCGTTGATGATGAGATGTATGATACGGCAGGGAAGGCCCGATTCAACCCGATCCTGCATGCGATTCAGCTGTTCCAGTGAGTAGTCTAGTGTGTATACCACGATGTGCTCCCGTAATATTTACTGCCTACAGGGTATAAATCAGCATCGCGGCGCTTAGAGGAATATATAAGTGTATGCACAAGACCGTTTACTATCTAACACATCAAGACACAGGTCAACGACTGCGTTACTATAAGAGCCTTGCTGGCGCAAGGATAGCCCAGCGAGCCCGCAACAGGCTCTTGGGCTTCCGCCGCAGGATCCAAAGAGTAGAATCATTTGACAACTGGGAAGTGGAACAGTGCGAGCTACAGGATGGCACTATAGTGACTGCGACATGGGTCATAGAACAAGGCCACGTGGAGCAGGAGGACGTGTCATGAAAGTGATTCTTTGGCTGTTGCTGATCATTCATAGTGCGCTGCTGCTATTGGCCCCGCTGTAGGTCGTAGGCATAGTGCGTGAACTGCAGGCAATCAACTCAGTAAGTGTGGTTCGCTGTGAAGGGGCCAGCTTGTAGAGGTCTGTAGAAGGGGTTGGGGCAGCAGAAAAGTGTATTTTTGTGTGGATTTGTGTGGATTTGTGTGGTATTTTAACTATGCCTCTCATGCCACCACCCTGCCAAAAAAAATTTGCACGTAGAATTGATATCCACCCTGCTCAAACGGTCTTTATCCACCATTTTCTCACCAGATCCCACCGAGTCCCTAGCCGAGTACGGTTCATCTACGGTGGCCCCGCTGTGTGAAATCCTGTGATATATACAGTATACACAGAGGAGCGACCGTGAGCCAGGCCTTAACAATCGTACTGCTGCCTTTTCTCGTGATCTTGACCTATGAGATCATCACCACTGAGCACTGGCTGCTGCGACGCCACTGCCTGATCACTGTGGGCTGCATGCTGTTGATCATTTTGGCATTTTGGATAGAGGCCCCGCTGCTAGGTCTTGACAAAGCTCTCAGTTGATCGTATAATACACTGATGCAGGAGAAAAAACGGTTATCAGATGCGAGATGGATCATGACCTTACCAGATGAACGATATCGTAGTGTGCTGGCAGCGGAGCGGCTGATACAGGATCTCTGTGATCCCAAGATCACTCCTAGGGTTCCCAAAGAGATTCGACAACGTGCCCGCGGTGTGCTGCGCCACTATCCTTCATCTTGGGACATGGATCGTGCAGCTACAGCAGCGCCTGACATCTTCGAAACTAAGAACCCCATAGAACCCTTGTACAGGCTGTGCAGAGAATATGCTGAACAGCAGCAGCGCACAGGGGAGTGGGATCCAGAAGTCACGCAGCCACACACTGACAAGGATTGACAACACTAGTTACCGGGCCTCTAGCTCATGTTGGTTAGAGCAGCGGACTCATAATCCGTTGGTGCCGTGTTCGACTCACGGGGGGCCCACCAACATCGACCAAACGAAATTTTCGTTTGGTTTCCGGATCCGCCCTTAGCTCAGAGGATAGAGCAACAGCCTTCTAAGCTGTGGGCCGCAGGTTCGATTCCTGCAGGGCGGGCCACAGTCGCAGCAGTGTTCCTCGCCGCGATCCTGCTGCTGCTGTGGGTCACAGAGTAAGCACTCACTGACTTTTTTACTGAGCTAAAACCCTTGTGCTGCAAGGGTCTCACAGTGGGAGTGCCGCTGCAGAGCCCAAAACGTTGTCCAAAAGCCACGGCACGATGGTTGACATTTTGGACAAAGGCTGCTATACTATGTTTTTACATGAGAGGAGCGCGACAATGTCAAAACGCTATACGCACAATTATTTGGCGCAGTGGGAGCAGGGACTGCACGGGGATTCTGACTCTACGGAGTTCTACACAGAGCAGTTCGAGACAGAGGCTGCAGAGCACCTGCGGGGGCTGCAGAGGGACGACGTAGGGGGCGTCGTCTGCTACTATGACAGCGAGGGACTGGAAGCAGCCTACTTCGACTACGAGAACTTAGTGGGCTCAGTGTATGCCATAACGGGACGGCGCTCGGACGAGATCTAAGTAAGCACTGACCGACTTAGGGGGTGTTGCGTTTTCACAACACCCGCTTTTTTTTGGTTGACAGACTCTGATCCTGGTGTTATAATATACAAACTATGAGAGCGAAAAGAACTGACCGTAATCACATCATCTACGAACTGCGGGTGCCGCAGGGCAACTACATTGGCGTCACTGCCAAGACTGAGAGCACTGTTAATAAGAGCGTTCGCGCTAGAGCAGCCAAGCACTACTATCGTGCCCAGACTGAGACCAAACAGTGGCTCTTGTGCTCTGCGCTACGTGGATTAGCATCTAAAGAAGACATCGAGATCATAGTACACGAGATCGTCCGGGGCAAAGCGGATGCACATCGCCGTGAAGTAGAGATCCGCAGGCAGGTACAGCCCACACTGAACACTGATACACGAGGAGATTGATATGTGGTATGTCTACGACAAAGCGACTACAGTGATCCAAAAGACCTGTAAGACTCCTCGGGCCGCTAAGGCCTGGATCACCCGAAAGCATAATCAGCATCTGGCCCGCAGCATCGCCTATCACGATGGTCCCCTGTTCCAGTTTGGCTACGCTGATGCTGAGTACTTCCATCAGCATGTCGAAAAGACAGAGACTAAACGCAATCTTATCACTGGCAAAGAGTTCACACAAAGTGTCAACACCCCGCGATGCTGCGACCCTTCAACCGAAACCTACTGGAGCATGTGATGCAAACCGTTACCCTTTACGCTGAAGACTTTAAGACTGTACACAACACACTCTGCGAGCTGCGGCACCTCACGCTGCGCAACCGGGTAGACCCTGAAGAGATAGAACAGCTAGTGGCCAAGTTCGAGCGGGGTCTTGAGAGTGCCTACAAACAAGAGTCAGAGGCCTTTGATCGGCTGCATGAACACTACGACCGGGCCAAGCAGCGGCTGGGGCTGCAGACCGTGTGGAGCATCTATGAAGTACAGGATCTCGGTACGATGCATCCCTACGATGGAGCCCAGTACGTGGTCTATGACGAGCATTGGGGCGACGGTGGCGAAGTGGTGCAAGAGATCCGGGGTGATACCTGGGCTGATCTCTACGTGGCTGCTGATGCTGCGATCAGGAGGTCGGATGATGGCCACCACTGCTTTATCGAAGCCTTCCGACCTGTGGCAGATAAGCCACATCATCTGAGGTTGACAACGGGCAGCTGATCTGCTATACTAGAGGCTAAGTTAACAACAAGGAGCGAGAAATGGGTACACGATCACGAGTAGCTGTCATGCACGGCACAGTCTGCAAATCAGTCTACTGCCACTACGATGGCTATCTGTCATACACAGGCGAGATCCTGCAGAAGCATTACGACTCTGTGGCTGCGAATGCCCTGGTCGCACGTGGGGATAATTCGGGAGTCAAAGAAACCCTGGCTGAGATGAACTTCTACACGGATCGTGGCGAAACGGATGTCAGCTGGCAGGTCTCTCACACATTCGAAGAGTTCCTCGATCAGGTCCGGGGCTGCGGTGGTGAGTACTACTATGTGATGCGGGATGGAGTGTGGTACGCAGGCTGCGTCTACGACACCCCTGGGCTGATCAAATGCGGGCTAGTACCACTCAGTGACGCCCTGGCAGCTAACACCATTGAGAAACTGATAGCAGAGGACGAATAACCCTAGTGATGCCAGGGCTATTCAAAATAGGGGTTGACAGGGCCCCTATTTGAATGCATAATAGACACATGTTAACACAAATAGGAGCGACAGCTATGCGTATTACTCTTGCACAGGGCCAGTACGGCGCCAAAGTAAACCAGATCTATCCCGGCATCGAGCTGGACATGGTAGGTGACTTTGTAGCAGAGCCCCGTGATCAGTGGGAAGGCTACATCCGTGCCCGTTCAGGTGTGAACATCAAAGGTGGCGGCGAGACCTGTAAGGTATACTGCAATCAACGAGATATCACTGCAGGTGCAGGAATGCCGCAGGGTGTCAGCATGCTACAGGCGCTGAAGAAGCCCAGTAAAGAGCAGGCGGGCGTCACGGACTTTACTCAGGTCAAGGTCCATGACAGTGCCGTTGCGCATGAAACTGATGAGCAGATCATCGAGCGTACCCGTATGCGCTTTGAGATCCTCAAGGACATGACCAAAGCAGTCAAGCAGGGTGATGTCAGAGCTATGATCGTCACAGGCCCTCCGGGTGTGGGTAAATCCTTTGGCGTCGAAGAAGTACTGGCCAAGGACGACCTGTTTGACATGATGGGTCAGCGTAAGCCCAAATACGAGATCGTCAAGGGTGCTATGAGTGCCATCGGCCTGTACTCTAAGCTCTATAAGTTTTCGGACGCTAAGAACATACTAGTGTTCGATGACTGCGACAGTATTCTTTTGGACGATATTGCACTGAACATCCTTAAGGCTGCTCTGGACAGTTCCAAGAAGCGTACTATCTCGTGGAACACCGATAGCCGTATCCTGCGCTCTGAGGGTATCCCTGACAAGTTTGAGTTCAAGGGTGGTGCTATCTTTATCACGAACTTGAAGTTCGAGAATGTACGCTCTAAGAAACTGCAGGACCATTTGAGTGCCTTAGAGTCACGCTGTCACTATATCGATCTGCGTATGGACACTGATCGCGAGAAGGTCCTGCGCATCAAGCAGATCGTCAAGGATGGTATGCTGGACAGTTACGAGCTCGAAGACGTCGCCAAAGATGAGGTCGTGTCGTTCATCGAAGAGCATCGTGCAACATTGCGTGAGCTGAGCCTTCGCACTGTTTTGAAGTGTGCAGACCTGCGCAAGAGCTTCCCTGCTAACTGGCAGAACATGGCCAAGGTAACTATCATGAGGACCCAATAATGACAGGGTGCCAATACATAGGGCCAGATCAGGACCCGCGGAAGCATCATCCGATTAAGTACTGTGGAGCCAAGACTATCGAAGGCAAGAGCTACTGTGGAGATCACTATTGGGTGGTCTATAAGAAGGGCACTGCTATCGCGGGTAAAAAGAAAGAAAAGATGATCGAACTAGAGATCGAGGATCTCAAGAAGCAACAAGAACTAGATGAGGCAGAAGCATATGAATAGTATCTTTAAATTATCCCTGGCCATCATAGTGGTTATCGTGCTGTTGGCCCTGGGTCCCTGGTTGGTGATCTGGTCGCTGAACACACTGTTCCCTGTGCTGGCCATAGAGTTTACATTTTGGACGTGGTGTGCTGTGATCCTTTTGGGTGCCTTCTTTCGGGCGAATGTAGATGTAAAACGGAAGGATTGAGGTTGCACCGCGTATCTGTTCGTGCTACTATAATAACACGCTGATAAAAAATCAGCCATTTAACAAAGGAAACTTAAACCATGAAACGTTTCAATCCTGAAACCAAGACTTTCAAAGTCTTCCACGCACTGTACAAAGGTGCTGCTCTTACCCAAAGCCAAGCTGAAAAGCGTTTTGGTGTCAAGAATTTGGCCGCAGAAGCCAGCCGTATCCGCCAAGCAGGCTACGCTGTTTATTCAAACAGCCGCACAGCTGGCAACGGCGTAACAGTCACTGAGTACGTGATGGGCCAACCTAGCCGTGAGATCGTTGCACTGGGCTACAAGGCCAAAGCAATGGGCATCACAGTCTAAGCAGTTGTTTCGCGACCCATGGGGTCGTTCAAAGAACAAGCCGATTCGCTCCCGGGGCGTTCTTTGAGGGTGTGGTAGAAATACCACACCTTTTTCTTTGGTTGACAGTTTGGTTGTTCGGTTGTATACTAGAGGCTAAGTTAACGAAAAGGAGAGAATCATGTCAAAGAGTCTAGTGTTAATGAGAGATGTAATCAGCATTTATCATCCTGAGTTCCGTATCAGCAAGGATCTACGTGCCTATGGCATCAAGAATCCTGATATCTTTAACACAGAGAGATTGATTGAAGAGAGCTTGGCTGCTGTGGGTCCTTATGAGTTCGTAGATGAATCGGGTTATGATTTCACAGACTATAGCGACAGCAAGACTACCACAGTAGCGGAGTATGACAATGTAATGGCCATTGGCAGTGTAGAGTCTAAGATTGGTGCCCTACGTATTACTATATACAACCCACACAAGCAGGCTCTTGACTATATGTACATGCCGTACAGAGACTGGCAACGCCTAAAAGAATGTTCTTATGGCAAGAGTGAACACAAGGAAAGACTCCGTGTCAGATGGAACGCTAGGAATGATCACTATAACTCTTTTGAAAACTTCAGGGTAAAGAGTTTTGAAGATTTAGCCCGAGCTTGAGTGTTGTAAAAAAACCACACCCGCCGGCACCCTAAACCGGTTGACAGATTGGATACATAGTGTTATAATACACACATGAACAAGCAAGGAGCGACTATGAAATTCACTGCTGATCAAGTCTGGGCCTGTGCTGCTGCCGCGCAGCGTATCAACGGCGGCTACTTCAAAGAGCCCGTGTATGCCAAGACCTTGGATGTGGTAGAAAAAGAAGCCAACAAAGCCTTGGTCAAAGAATGGCTGAGGTCTGGCAACTTTTCCCAGATCACTGCTGCAGACACCGCAGAAGGGATCCGTGCTCGCAACCATTTCAAATCCTACACCTTGCTGGCCATAGCTGGCAGACTCAACGAGTTCCAAGAAACTGCTATGAAGCTGGCAGCCAAAGAAGAGTTCACAGGCCGCGACATGTATGATTTCGCTGTGATCTCATGCCTGCCCTCAGTGGCTGTGCGTGATGCTGCTAACGCAGAACTCAAACGCGAGATCTATACCTCGGAACAGCTCCAAGGCAGTGAAGGAGATAGGATCCAAGGTGAAGTCACTGTGATCAACACCCGTTTCAATTCTGACTACAATAGGTTCAAGGTCCGGGGTCGCATGGGCGAGAGCTTCGTGGACTTTTGGTTCGGGTCCGCTCTTGAAGGCACAGTCAAGATCCGTGCTAAGATCAAGAACCAGCGTGGCGATAAAACAACAGCTCTAAACTATGTGAAAGTCATTGGTTGACAAATGGGTAAATTGGTGTTATACTTATGACACTGAGAGATTAATTGTTTTAACTGTTCTAACTAGCGAGGTCTTAATATGGCAAAAGCACAAGATGTATCCGTCCGTCAAGTTGGCCCTAAGGGTGCCAAAAAAGCGATCCGACACGCAATCAAGATGCGTCGTCCAACCTTCCTCTGGGGTCCTCCAGGCATTGGCAAATCAGATCTCGTCAAGCAGATCGGTGATGACGCTGGTCGCGAAGTCATTGACGTTCGACTGGCCCTCTGGGAACCCACAGACATCAAGGGCATCCCCTACTACAATGCTGAGCAGGGCAAGATGGTTTGGGCTCCCCCTGCAGAACTGCCCACAGACCCAGAGTCTAAGGCCATCATCTTCTTGGATGAGTTGAACTCTGCTCCTCCGGCTGTGCAAGCCGCGGCCTATCAGTTGATCCTTAACCGCCGAGTTGGCACATACCATTTGCCCAAGGGCGTGGATGTCGTGGCGGCGGGTAACCGTGAAGGTGACCGTGGTGTCACATACCGTATGCCTGCTCCCCTGGCTAACCGTTTCATCCACTTGGAAATGAAAGTGGACTTCGATGACTTCCAAGACTGGGCTACCCTTAACAAGGTGCATCCAGAGGTCGTGGGTTATGTGGGTTTTGCCAAGCAGGACCTCTATGACTTCGATCCCAAGAGTTCCTCTAAGGCGTTTGCGACTCCACGCTCGTGGGTGTTCGTCAGCGATCTCCTGTCAGACGATGACTGCGACAACGATACCCTTACAGCCCTGATCGCAGGTGCTATCGGTGACGGCTTGGCTTCCAAGTTTATGGCACACCGCAAGATCGCAGGCAAACTGCCCAAGGCTGGTGACATCCTCGACGGCAAGGTCAAGGACCTCCAGATCAAGGAAGTATCAGCGATGTATTCATTGACGGTGTCATTGTGCTATGAGCTCAAGGACCGTGCAGAGAAGAAGAGCAAGGGTTGGGACGACAACGCAGACTGCTTCTTCCGCTACATGATGGACAATTTCCCCACAGAGCTGGTTGTGATGGGTGCCAAGACCGCACTCACCAACTACGACCTGCCCTTGGACGCTACCAAGATGAAATCCTTCGATGAATTCCACAAGCGTTTTGGTAAGTATGTTTTGAGTGCCATGGAGAACTAAGACCTCGCCCATGGCCGGGCTACGGGCTCCTCAGGGTTCGTAGCCCACCTTTTTTGGTTGACAGGTATGCGAATAGATGCTATAATATACACATACTAAGGAGAGCGACTAATGGACCCAATCGTAGAGAAACTAACAACTGCCCGAGTAGGCCTCTTACTCAAGGCGCCGTTCTTCGGCAACATGGCCACCCGCATGAAGTTGATTGATGCTTCAGACTGGTGTCCTACTGCCGCAACCAACGGTCGTGACTTCATGTATAACGCCAAGTTCGTAGAGAAACTCTCTGTGAAGAAACTGGAGTTCCTGTTCGCACATGAGATCTGTCATGCCATATTCGATCACTTTGGTCGATTGGGTTCACGCATACCCATGCTGGCGAACATCGCACAGGACTATGCCGTGAACCAGATCCTCGTAGATGAACGCATTGGTGAGAAGATCACTGAAGTTAAGATCTGCTACGATGCAAAATACCGTGGCATGGCCTGGGAAGAGATCTATGATGATCTCTACGAAAAAGCAGAGAAGATTCCCATGGATCAACTGCTGAGCCAGCTGGGCGAACTCTTAGACGAGCACATCAAAGAAGAAGAAGGTGCGGGCTCGGGCAGTGACAAGACCAAAGACGGCAAGGGCAAGCCTTCATTGACTAAAGAAGAAGCCGAACAGATCCGTGATGAGATCAAGAACGCTATGATCCAAAGTGCCGCGGCCGCAGGCGCAGGTAAGACTCCTGCAGGCATCCAACGCATGATCAAGAACATCACAGAGCCCAAGATGGACTGGCGCCAGTTGGTGCAACAAGAGATCCAGAGCATCGTTCGCAATGACTACTCTTTCCAGCGTGTTAATCGCAAGAGTATGCACTCAGGTGCCATACTGCCAGGCATGAAAGAAGCCACTACCATTGACGTGGCTATATCAATCGATATGTCGGGCTCCATCGGTGACGAGGATGCGACTGCTTTCCTCTCAGAGATCAAAGGCATCATGGATCAATACGAGGACTTCAAGATCAACCTGTGGTGCTTTGACACAGAGATCTATAACCACAAGACTATCACACACGACGAAGCTCATGAGCTGGTGGACTATGAACCCCAGGGTGGTGGTGGCACAGACTTTGAAGTCAACTGGACCTTTATGGAAGAGAATGGTATCCAACCCAAGAAGTTTATCATGTTCACAGACGGCTACCCCTGCGGTTCGTGGGGTGACGAGGACTACTGCGATACTATCTTTATCGTCAAAGGCAACAAAGAAGCACAGGCGCCCTTTGGTCAGACTGTGATCTATGAGCGTGAAGTGGAGACAGCATGAGCACACCTAGATTCCCCGAAGATCCCACAGACTACGATCTGCCGCCACATACCGATCTGCAGAGTGCCGGCGGTTGTGGCTTTTTCGCCACGGCCCCGCTGTTATGCGTATGCGTGGTTGACAGGTGATCGTTTCGGTGCTATACTTTAGGCTAGTTAGAAAGGAGCGGTAAGATGGAACTGTTAATCGCATTCGTTTTAGGACTTGTAGTAATGGATTTTATGTGGGCTTGGCGTCTGGGCATTCCTCAGGCTCTGTGGTATCGTTGGAAAACTCGCAATGACCCAAAACCCGAATCCTTTGAGGAGCAACTATGAAGATCCTTTTAGCGTTCATCGCAGGTATGTTCGTGGCCACCGTGGGCATCACTGGAGTAGCCAGTGCCATTGACAAGGCCGTTAATAAAACCCAAGAAGTAATGAAGGAGACTGTTAAATGAGCCGTTTCGCTAGAATCAACGAAGATCCCTTTTATGACGATGATGGCAACTGCATAGACGAGGACGATTGGGCTACTGCTGCCATCGATATCGACGATTCGGAACTGGACGAATTGGGCATCGACAAAGATAAATTCAGTCCGAATAATACTATAAATAGTTGATATGAGCAGACTTGAATATCTAATGCGACCGTTGGTCGCATTCGATCCTAGCAATAAGGATCACAGACGTTATTACGCAGAGTTCTTAACTTATAACGGATGGGGCAAATGCCCTGTGCGTTTTATCGTGCCCGATGACATAGGTATGGATCTACCTACAATGATCAAGAACCGTCTGGTTGAATACTATGTTTCACGTGAATTTGGTGGGACTGATATAACCTATGCCAGGTCTGAAGAGATGCGCCGTACCGCCGACGAGATGTATAAGCGGGCGGGCAAACTGCGCAAGGAAGCAGAACTGCTCAAATACCCGAGAAGAACCTAGGGTCTTTCTATATTTCGGTTGACAGGTTGGGCCCAAGGTGCTATACTATGGGTACAGTGAACAACAAGGAGCGAAATATGATCACAGCTACCCCCGAGCAGATCCCCCAGATCGTCCGTGAAGCACAGGACGCAGCACACCAGGCCGCAACCAACTACTTCCATGAAGTCCTAGGTGGACGTGACCAGTTCGCCTGCGGCTTCGCCTGGGTCAACATCTACGGTGTCAAAGGTAACACCCGACTGGGCCGGGCACTGACCGCACAGGGAATCCGAAAGAGCTATGAAGGTGGACTGCAGATGTGGAACCCCTCAAAGTTCGGTTGTCAGAACGTGGACACGCTGGAAGCAGGTGCAGAAGCAGCCGCCCAGGTGTTCAAGCGGTATGGCTTTGAAGCCTACGCTGGTTCACGTTTGGATTGACCCTAAGGCCCGTAAGGGCTTTTTGGTTGAACCAAAAAGTTCTTTAATAAGCGGGCATGATATTAAAGGCTTCTTTAATACGCTGGTGTTGTATAGAAGCCACAGGCGAGTGCGGTCAGGAATTTTTGGTTGACAGATTGGACGGTTGGTGCTATACTAATAACACTAAGACATTGAAAGGAGCGAACGATGTTTAGACTTATTGGGATTGCCGCAGTCTTGTATGTGGGTTGGATTACTGGCATCATCCAGGCTACTCTGATCCTCATGGCAGCAGGTCTTACCACCGTCGCAGGTTTGGGCTAAGGAGAACGACAAATGGATGTCCGTGACATTTTGGTTAATATCCGTAACAGCAACTTGAACAACGATGATCTCAACCTGATCATCGAAGCGGTCAAGTATGCTCGCACACAGAACGGTCGCAAGGCCGCCCGCACACTGAAGATCGGTGAGCAGGTATCGTTCAATGGCCGCAATGGCTACACCGTAGGGGTTCTTGAGCAGATCAAGATCAAGAAGGCTGTGGTGCTAGTGGGTGCCACCCGCTGGAATGTGCCCTTGTCCATGCTGGAGACAGCATGATGTATATCTCTATAGAAACTATAATGTATGTGGGTGCCACACTGGTGATCTTTGGGCCTACGGTGGTCATGTATTTCCTAGACAAAGCCCCAGGTTGATCGCTGGGCCAGGGTGGGCGAGCGACCCCCGCCCTGTTAGAACGAATTGGTTGACAGATTGGACGGTTGGTGCTATACTATAGATTAATTGTTAAGGAGCGAAGATGAAAGTGATTTTCAATAGGCTGCTGGGAGGTTGGTACATAGTGCGTGGGCCGCATCAGACTCCGATCTCCGGGCGCTTTGACACTCGAGAGCAGGCCTTGGCCCATCTACGCCGCCGCAATCCATTACACACTATCTAAGGAAACCACAAGGAGAGTGCCGTGGGATACAAGGTTATTGGTAAGCAGGAAGAGCGATGGGAAGCAAGGACGGGTCTAGAAGGACCATTCCAATTCCTGAATGGGCAGGTCCTGTACTACGATCCCAGGGCAGGACAATATTGGGATCCAACCACGGACTTCTACGTGCCCAACGAGGATGTGGCTCTTTTACAACAGCAATTGGTTGACTTTTTGGCTCGGTGACTGTATACTGTAGGTATAGTAAACGACAAGGAGCGAAAGATGTATATTAAACTAAAAACCGAAACAGAGCAAGAGAAGATCGTCCGAGCCCTGCGTGGCTGGCAGTTTGATCGCAAGCGGCACGGGTGCCTATTTGATCGTGGCTCAGCAGATTCTTACTACGGTCGTGGCTCAGATCCGCACTATGGTGGTGTAGGTGGGGATTCGGGTCCGCGTGTGGATAACTTGACTCCAGAAGAAGTCCGAGAGTATGCCGCAGGCTATGAATACAATGAGCGGCATGGGGACAAGAAGGATTGGAGATAATGGCTACTGTAGAGGGACAACCTGTAAAGATCGGAGACTGGGTTTCGTTCAAGGCAGACACGGAGCAGATGGGACAGATCATTCATATCGCAGAAGATGGTCGAGGTCGTGCGGCCCTGACCCTAGAGAACCTGGCGGGGTTCCACGGTGACTACATAGGTGGGCAGATCCGCACCGTGGTCCGTAGCGACGACTGCTGGGTAGAATGATGGAGGCCGTGCGTGAAATCACTGTTTGGACGGGTGTTGACTACCGGCAACCCAACCACGACTACCTGCTCGACGGCGATAGAGTGGTTGCCTACAGGCCTTGGGGCACAGGTGAAGTCATCAAATGCTCCGGCAAACTCAAGATCGACAGGCGCGGTCGCAAGTTCGAAAAACTCGAACCCAACCCCTTTACGGGCTTTGACACAGCGTCAAAGGAGCCAATGGTTATAGAAGTGCAAGGAAGCAAGGGTGCCGTCTACAGGGTAAATGTTGAAGAACGCAACTGCACCTGCCCAGGATTCACATTCCGTGGCAACTGCAAACACATAGAGGCTCTATGAAGAAATTTACCTTCTGGCGCAACTGCATCGTGGCTGAGACCTTTGAGGTTGTGGCAGAATCCGAAGAGGAAGCACGTGACCTGGTCCGGGATGAAAACCCAGTTCGTGAGGAATGGGTCGATTGGTTATCCGATGATTTCGAACTTGAGAACATTGAAGAATTAGACCCTTTGTACCGTATGGTTAAAGACTACAAATCGGTTGACAGTTTGGTCCTTTGATGCTATACTAATAACATAATGAAGGAGCGACTATGAAATCAGCACAAGAGAAGTTTAACGAATACCTAGAGGAGTGCCGGGAGACCCGGGATGCTATCAATGAGCTGGAAAAGGCTGCTCGTGAGAACAACGATGGTTCCTATGCCTATGCCTGCGGTGTCTACTCGGTGCTGTTAGGAGATGTGATCGCTGAACTGCCTAAGAAGCGTCGTGCAGAGATCCGTGAGCGACTGCTACGCTCTGCCCAGAAGCAGAAGAACGAACTGTTAGCACGGACCATCAAGGAAGCATGATGACCCCAGAAGAATTTGAATATCTAAAACGGGCCATGGAGGAATTGGAAAAGTCTCCTGCGATCTGGGAACGGGCCAAGATCCTTAGGACCGTAAGCCAGATCACGGATCGTGCGGCCAGCAACTACGAACAACAATGCCTAGAGCGGTTTGATCGCATCATGGACCGCAAATACCAAGATCTGCAGAATCAGAAATTGGTTGACATTTTGAAACAGTGATAGTATAATATACACATATTAAGGAGAGCGACACATGCCAAATTGGTGCAACAACACACTAGCATTAGAACACGATGACCCTGCAATGATCACCCGTGCTAAAGAAGCACTGGATCGTGGAGAGTTCCTACAGGAGTTCATTCCTGTGCCCAAAGATCTCACTGACACTGTTGCAGGTTTCAAAGGTGAGGATCAGCGTGAGGCCCACGAAGCACAGCAGAAGGCCAATGTCGAGAAGCATGGCTACGCTAACTGGTATGACTTCTGCGTCAACGAGTGGGGCACCAAATGGGATGTAGGTGGTGATGGACAGGCCGATGTCAGTGATGATGGTAAAGATCTGTTTACCACTTTTGATTCAGCGTGGAGCCCTCCAGTCAATGCCTACGCAAAGTTAGAGGCTCTGGGCTTCCGAGTCAACGCCATGTTCTACGAAGGTGGTATGGCTTTCGCTGGCTCCTACGAAGATGGATCGTGTGATGATTTCAGCCTAAGTGGTATGAGTGCCGACGAGATCGAACAGACCTATCCTGAGATCGACGAAGCATTTGGCATCGCTGAAAGCATCCGTGAGTATGAAGCCATGGAAGAAGAAGAGCTCACAGAATGGATCAAGGACGGTGCAGAGAAGCGTGCCGAATTGAAAACCCTGTGAGGATAGTTAAACTGACCAGGAACTATAACGGCTACGGTGTGTTTACACACCGAGTCGAGTTCTACGGCGGAACTAGGCAGCACAGAGTCCAGCAGTGGATTTCTGTGCGCAACTGGCTGTGGCAGCAATTCGGACCCAGTGCCGAACAATTCCTGGCCCGACCAGAGCTATTCGACGGCGTCCAACCTCAGTGGGCCTGGGATTCAGAGAAGAGTGCCGTATATCTCAAAGAGCAAGCATTGGTGATGTTTCAATTGAAAAAGGAGTTTTGGGAAAATGCCGAGAATCTTTAAGTTTGAATTTGAAGTGATCTGTGCCTCAGAGGGCACAGCTGACGATACCTTGGTTGAATCAATGATTGATCTGGCCATGCAGGATCTGGTCTATGACGACGAGTTTGTCTCCGCCCTTGACGAGAAAGAAGCGGTAACCATTCGCGTGACACCTATTTTGGGCAAATGAATGGTTGACGCTTTGGTAGCAGAGATGCTATAATACTAGTAGAGGTCCAAAAGATCTCGGTTTTTTACACACACATAGGAGAGCCATAATGGCAACCGATAAGAAGTTCGCAGTAGCTGGAGTTAGTACCCTCCAGGGTAAAACCAAAGTACGTTTCGCCAACGATGTCATGCGCATCAAGATCCTGGCCAAGAACGGTCATACCGATATAGAGTTGGTGGATCTTCCCCGCGAGATGACCAAGGCCGAGATCGCTGAGCACATGTCTGAGATCGATTTCGCCAAAGGCCGTGAAGCTGTAGCAGACGCTATAGCTTATGTGGCCAAGAAGAATCCTGTGGCCGCTAAGCCGCAGGCTAAGAAAGCTACTGCCGCGAAGGCAGAAGCAGTCGCCCAGTAAGTCAGTTCGCTCCTGATCTGGGGACCTTGGGGTGTGGCTTTTACGCCACACCTTTTTTTATCTAAAGACCCTGTAAGCCACAGGGTTGACATTTTGGGCAGGCTGTGCTATACTTTGTTTTTAGTTAATAGGAGCGACACAATGTTTGCAAACACTAAACAAGTACGTGCTGTGGGTAATGCTGTTATGGGATTTAGCGCAAATTG
>Ga0172372_10000981_pt1 | contig 44191 bp, 39 predicted proteins | sample LakKiv5m_2_FD_114544 | JGI IMG/M metagenome (GOLD analysis project Ga0172372, IMG submission 114544) | Freshwater microbial communities from Kabuno Bay, South-Kivu, Congo - kab_092012_9.5m | ecosystem: Environmental > Aquatic > Freshwater > Lake | place: Democratic Republic of the Congo...
TTCGAACGCGTCAACAAATACATCCGCGAGGGCATCGAAGAAGGCGCCACCTTGCTCGCCGGCGGCGAATCCGAGCACGTGCAGGGCTGGTTCGTGCAGCCGACGGTGTTCGCGAACGCCAACAACGGCATGTCGATCGCGCGTGATGAAATCTTCGGGCCGGTGGCGACGGTGATTCCGTTCGATACCGAAGAAGAAGCGCTGCAGATTGCCAACGACTCGCGCTACGGCCTCGCCGCGACGATCTGGACGTCGAACGTCTCGCGTGCGCTGCGCGTTGCGCAGGGCATCGAAGCGGGTGCCGTCGGCGTGAACTGCTGGGCACCGATCGATGCACGCCTGCCTTGGGGCGGCATGAAGACCAGCGGCGTCGGCCGTGAATGCGGTCGCGCTGGTATCGAAGCCTATACGGAAGAGAAGGTCATCACGGTGCTTCTCGCCTAGAAGGCTCAGCGCTTGGCGCGCAGCTCGCCGATCGTGAAATCGATGAAGCTGCGCGCTCGCTGCGAGAGAAAGCGCGTCTGCGGGTAGACAATGTTCACCGGCAGAGGCCGCGGATAGTAGTCGTCGAGCAAAGCCTCAATGGTCCCGCGGGCCAGCGCGTCCGTCACGACCCAGTCCGGTAGCAATCCGATGCCGACTCCATTGAGCACTAGATCGTTCATGGCATCGGGATCATCGGCTCGAACGGGCCCAGTCACTTCCACGGCATGGCGTCCGTTCTCTGATTCGAATTCCCAGCGCGCCCAGCGGTCACCGCGACCATAGAGAATGCAGGGGCGTTCGTTGAGGTCGGCCGGGCTATCTGGGCGGCCATAGCGCTGCAAATAGGCCTTGCTCGCCACGAGTACCTGTTCGGCGATGCCGATTGGTCTAGCCATCAGTGAACTGGAGGCCAGCGGGCCCACCCGCACGGCCAACTCAAGACCTTCCTCGACGAGATCGACCAGCTGATCGGTGAACGCAATCTCGAGCCGGACGTCCGGGTTGAGTTCCAGAAACTTCGGCAGCAAAGGACAGATGCGATGGCGCCCGTAGGAGCCAGGCATGGTCATACGCAGCGTACCGCTTGCCTGAGCCTGTCGATTTGTAGTCGCACGCAAGCTGTCGATCACGTCGAGCATTTGTCGAGCATGTTCATAGAGCGTCTGTGCTTCAGACGTCGGGGTAAGCCTGCGTGTAGTCCGCGCAAACAACTGCACGCCGACATCGCGCTCCAGTGCGGCAATCTGCTTGCTAACAGCGGACTGCGACGTTCCGAGCTCGCGAGCGACCGCTGAGAAACTCCCCGATTCGCAGGCACGCACGAAGGCGATATAGCTTTGAACCGCGTCCATGGATTCAATCCAATTTGGAATAAGTATTAATCTACAGGCGCGGTTTCCGATTGAATAGCTTTTCCTCAGAATCAGTTCACATAGTTGAAATACAGCTGGTCTAGGAGAGCTGAAATCATGAGTCGCAAGAAGATCGGCGTCATTGGCGCTGGCACCGCAGGCCTGCATCTGGGCCTTTATTTGCGCCAGCACAATGTCGAGGTGACCATCTTCACTGATCGCAGGCCGGAAGATTACGCCGGCATGCGATTGCTCAACACCGTTGCGCACCACGCGGTCACCTGTGACCGCGAGACGGCACTTGGCGTCAATCATTGGCCGGGCGAAAAGTGGGGCTACTTCGGCCATTACTACTACATCGGAGTGAGTCCGCAACCGCTGCGCTTCTTCGGCGATCTCCACGCGCCGAGTCGGGCGATCGATTACCGCATTTATCAACCGCGACTGATGGAGGATTTCCTTGCTCGTGGGGGCAAGATCGAATATCGCGAGATCAAGAGCGAAGACGTTTCCCGCATCAGTGCCGATTTTGACGTGGTAGTTGTTTGTACTGGTAAAGGGCCATTTGGCCAGATGTTCCAGCACGACGCGACGCATTGCCCGTTTGACCGTCCGCAGCGCGCGCTGTGCGTAGGCTTGTTCAAGGGTATCAAAGAAAACCCGATCCGCGCGGTCCGAATGAGCTTTGCTCCAGGTGCCGGCGAGATGATCGAAATCCCGACTTGGACCTTCAATGGTCTGTCGACGGCCTTGGTGATGGAGAACCATATCGGCGGCGACCTGGAAATTCTGTCTAAGGTGAAGTACGACGAAAATCCAAGGGCCTTCCTTGGTCTGCTGATCGAAAAGCTGCGCAAGCACTACCCGGATTGTGCCGATCTGATCGACGAAGAGGAATTCGATCTCGCAAACAGCTCGCTTGATCTTCTGCAGGGCGGTGTGACGCCGACGGTCCGCAAGTCTCACATCATGCTCGAAGACGGCAAGCTCGCAATTGCGCTCGGTGACGTGCACTCGGTGGTCGATCCGGTACTCGGCCAGGGTGCGAACGCAGCATCGTACGCCGCTGTCGTGCTCGCCGAAGAAATCGTCAAGCAGGATGTCTACGACGAGCGCTTCATTGAACTCGTCAACAATCGCCGCAACGATCGCGTGCTCGGTGCTTCGCGCTGGACCAACTTCATGCTTAAGGGGCTGAAGGAACTACCAGTCGAACTGCAGCAGTTCATTGGAGCGATGAGCCAGAACCGCGCGCTCGCCGACGCTTTCACTGATAACTTCAACTATCCCGAGAAGCAGTGGGACGTGTTCGCGAGCATTCCGCGCATGCAGTCGTGGCTCGATGCGACGAGCACCAAGAGTCCTCTCAACGTCTCGCTCGCGGCGAACGACCGACGCGTATCGGATCTGCTGGCAGCGAACACCTGACAAAGGTCTGCCGCGGCGAGAAGAGCGCCACGGCGGATCGCCTGCGACCAAAGTCCACCACTGAACGCCGAGATGGACGTCGAAAGGAAAATGAGATGGACGTTTTGAAGCCCACGAATCTGATCGAAGCGGTCGCCGATACGACGCAGTACCGCAAGTCGGTTTCCAAGTTCGCGACCGGTATCGCGATCATCACTTGCGAAGATGATGACGGTAAGGTTCATGGCATGACGATCAACAGTTTCACGTCGATCAGCCTCGATCCCCCCACGGTTCTCATCTCGCTGAAGCCAGGAAAGGCGCATCGTCTGATCGCCAAGAGTGGTCGTTTCGGAGCCAGCATCTTGAATGAGGCTCAACAAGACCACTCGAGTCATTTCAGCGGCCGTCCGCAGGAGTCCCTGATTCCGGATTTCGTGGTTCGCCACAACGTGCCGACGTTGCGGCATTGCCTGGCTTGGTTCGAGTGCGAGATTTCGGAACGAGTGCAGGTGCACGACCACACCTTGTTTCTCGCACGTGTGCGGCACTGCGATGGAATAGACGGTTCGCCGTTGATGTTTTTCGGGAGCACGTATCACAGGCCGGTTTTGGCTAATCAGGCATAAAACGCGGCCAGCTGTGTGAATTGAAAAAGCTTCAAGGTGTGGCAGAGGTAAACAGCATCGCCAGAAAAAAGCGGTGCTGATAAAACATATTGATTTCAGTGCATAGGAGAGGGTAGATGGGCAACGAGTTCCAGAGAAAGATGGCTGGCCATGGCATCTTGATGATTTTCAGCACGCTCGCATTCGGCGTCGGTTTGTGGATGCATCTCGTCGGAGGCTTCGAAATCGTTCCGGGTTACATCGTCCATTTCAATGTTCCGGGAACGCCGGAAGGTTGGGCGCGCGCACATACCGGACCGGCTCTCAACGGCATGATGGTGATCGCGGTGGCATTTGTATTGCCATTGCTGAAGCTCAGCGAAAAGGCCACAAACTGGCTGGGCTGGATCATCATCGCCGACGGCTGGTCGAACGTCGGCTTTTACTTTTTCGGTAACTTCACGCCGAATCGTGGCCTGAGTTTCGGCGACAACAAGTTCGGCGAAGCGGATCTCTTCAGCACGCTCGCGTTGGGGCCTGCCTATTTCTTCGGTGTGCTCGCTATGGGGGCGCTGTTCGTGATCGGATTGAAAGCAGTCAAGAGCAAGTCGTCCGATCAAAAAGTATCCAGCTACCCCGGTTCCTTGGATACGTCGGCCACTGCCCGTCATTGATCGAAACCGGCGCCCAAAAATAACGTTAAAGGGTGCGGTCGACTACGAGATCGAAGCGCTTTTCTGGCGACATTCGGCGAGCTGGCAGCGTGATGCGCCGCCAGCTCTTAGAGGAGACACATCATGCTTGTCGCGAAGCAGGCGATCGAAGGGGGCGTGCGCGGCATTCCCCTTTTCTCGGCGCCTTTCAAATCAGAGCAAGTCAACGGATTTTCTCCATGGAAGGATCTGGTCAACGCGAACTTTCCGTGGCTGGAGCATCGCAGGCGCTCTGAAGGAGACTTCAGCGCCGAAGTCGGTGCTTACGACATTCCAGGCGGCTCGCTGACGACGATCAACGCGAATGCGCTGGAGGTCACGCGCACCCGTCGTCTCGCGGAGCAATCCGAAGCCGGCTTCGTCAAGCTCATGTGGCAGATGTCGGGCGGCCTTCATCTCGAGCAGGACGGCCGGGAGTGCCTGATTGAAGCTGGGCAGGCGACGGTTTGCGATACCGCCAGGCCGTACAGGATACGGATCACCGAGCAGGCCCATTTAGCGGTTCTGATGCTCCCTTATGAGGCGCTGCCAATATGGGAAGGCATCAGCCAACGAGTCTGCGGCGTACCACTGACCGATAAGGTGACTTTGCAAGCAGCGCTTGCGGCGCTGATGTCGCTGCGTGGCGTCGTGGATACGGAGTCCTGCGAGACGGTGCTGAAGGCACTGATGTGGATGTTCACTTCTTTGCTGTACCGCTCGGTTTCCCCCCTCGGTTCGGTCAGCACGCATAACCTGCGCTTGAACAAGGCCAGGCAACATATCTTGCGCAACATTCGTGACCCTTCACTCGACGTCGATAATCTCGCCGCCGCGCTGTGTATGTCGCGCCGCTCGCTGTACATGCTGCTGAAGGAGCACCAGCTGACGCCTGTGAAGATGATTCACGATATCCGGCTGCAGCGGACGATGCAGGTGCTGGGGGATGCCAGCCAGCATCATCGCAAGATCATCGATATCGCTTTCGATCACGGCTTTAACGACTACGCCACTTTCAGCCGGCTGTTCAAGTCTTATTACGGCCTAACGCCGAGCGAATGCCGTCACAAGCTTCAGGAGCCCGGCTTCGTGGGCGAAAGGAGCAGCCAGATGCCGTTGTCACGGCGCAATGGCGAAGACGCCGCTTGCGCAAAACCAAGCGGTTTCTCCCGTGCGACAGGCGGCAATTCTCCGCCAGAAGAAATCACAATCGGAAGGCGCGGCTTGCGCCTCGGGAAAGCGGCGGGATAGCCGAGACGGCGTGGCGGGAAGAACTGGCTTTGACGTGGCGAGGACCGGCTACGACGCGGTCCGCCACCAGGCTTTTTCCCAGACATCCTGCCGATCTGCCGACGGTATACGACGCATTCCTGCAGGCGCAGGCGAGTAGCCTGCTGGCCGCAGGCCTGATGATTTCTCAATAGAAATAACACAAAAAAACAGTTGACTAAAAATATTATGTATCATAATGTAAAAGCATTCGCGGACTTGCGCAGTGAGCGCCCTTCCCAATCAACGTTTTAGAATGGCTCCGGCATCCCTCTAAGCCGGTCCCTGTTGCCAGCAACCAAAGCTCCGCTGGCTTTTTTCTTCGAGTGCCGGTGGCGTAGACGCCGGTACGCAGGCCGATGAGGCCCAAGCCACAGCCGGCTGAATTCTTGGCTCCAGGCGGCCACTGCGCGCTGTCCATCTGCTCAGCAATCCCGCATCGGCATCTGCTCTGTCCGCAGACGCGGATGGAAGGGCTAATATGCTTCGCATGCAAAGAATCTCGACGGCAGCCGTTCCGGAAGCGAAACGCTTGGCGTTCGTTCATGACTTCGTCGCGCGCCATTGGGCCGGCATGCGTTTCAGGCCGCTCGATGAGGACGACCTGCGCATCGACATTGCGATTTTCGAGCTGCCGGATGCCGTCGCCGTTGCCAAGGCCCACTATCCGGCGATGGTGGGCAGTCGACCACGCGATCTGCTGGGCGACGGGCGCGACAACTACACGCTGGCGATGGTCTCCGACGATCACGAGGTTTGCGTCGAGCGCGGGCGCGCTTTTACCGTCAAGGCCGGCGACCTGATGCTCGTCAACGAAGGCACCTGCTTTGAGGTTCGGCATGGCCGCCCCTCGACGGTGGAACTGGTTTCGCTCGGGCGCTCGGAGATTGCGGCACGCGTGCCTTGCCTCGACCTGGCGCCGTGCTACCACGTTCCGCGCAGTGCCCCGGGCGCGTCCTTGTTCGCCGGCTATGCGGGCCTGCTACGGCAATCACCGCCGCAAACCGACAAGGCACGCCAGACCGCCGCTCACCATATTCACGATCTGGTCGCCCTGGTTCTGGAGGGGTTCGTGGAGGGAGGCGCGGAGCGCAACGAGCGCGGTATCCGTGCAGCCAGGCTCGAGCTGATCAAGAAAGACGTGATGGATCGACTTTGCGATCCAGCGCTCGGTGTCGCTTCGGTGGCCAGGCGCCAGGGCGTGACGCCTCGGTATATCCAGCAGTTGTTCGAGCGCGAAGGAACCACGTTCACGGAATTCCTGCGTGGCAGCCGGCTCGCACTGGCATTTGCGCGACTCGACCAGGGGCCCGTGGAAACCGGTATTTCGGAGATCGCATTCGACTCGGGATTCACCGACCTGTCGAACTTCAACCGGGCCTTTCGCCGCCGCTACGGCCTTACCCCATCGGACGTGCGCGCGATGGCCATGCGCAAGCGCTTGCGCTGAAAAAGCAGGCACCGGCCCCCGCTCTTTCTGCAACGGCTGCGCTCCTGGACCCTGCGGGAGGTTCCGCCGGGACGTTTCATTCGCTCCCGGCAGCGAGCACCTTCGTTTCCGGCAGCATCCGTTCGCCTGGGACCAAGACCAACACGCATCGCGCCCGCGATCCTGTGCCGAATACGCGGCGCTTGTGGCGCCGCGCCTCGACGAGATGGGGGAGCCGGCGTGAAACGAGTGTCTGTCTTCGGCGCGAAAAATGGTCAGCGATGCGACATCACCTGGGTGCGGGTGCTCGTGATCACGCTGGGCCTCGCTGGCTTCGTGATGCCGGCGACTGCGCGGGCCTTGTCGGAGCAAGAGGCCGCCAAGGTCGTCCAGTTGCTCGAAGCCTTGCAGGACGAACTCGGCAACTTTGCCTATGACGACGAGCTGGCCGGCGACTGGTTCGAACAGGACGCCGAAAGCCAGGGGCTGATCCCGGCTGCCGGCTTCACCGAAGAAAGCTGGAAAAAGGCACTGGGCGACACCTTCCGCGGCTTCCTGGCCAACGTCCCGGAAGCCGAGATCCTGCAGTCCTTCGCCGATTCGCGTCACCGGCTGGCGGAGACCCGGTCGCTGACCGCGACTCAGAAGCAGGCGGCGCTGCAGCTGGCCGACGAGAAACAAAAGCAGGTCCTGCAACTGCGCGCCGAGGGTCAGGCGTTCGCCAAGGTGGCGCGGCCGGTAACGAGCCGCATGCGGGCGCTCAGCGGCGGCTTCCCGAGCCGGGAATAGCGCGGCTTGTCAGTGCAGCCACATTCATTCCTGGAACAAGCAGAATTCAAATGGCAGATCGCAACAGATCGCTCCGCCCCGTGAGGGCGGCGCACGGAGCTTCTTTTCCCAAACCACCCGCAGTTCGCAAGAGTCGCCGGATCTGGAGTGCGTGTTTGCTCGTGCTGCTCGCAGCCTGCGGCTCCGGTTCCGACGGGGGCTCGCCGACCCAGGAGCCGCCTCCCGGGCAGGAGCCGGTCGAGGCGGTCGCCACCGCGGTGGGGGATGCGCTCGAGCCTGCGGTGACGCAATCGATCGGACCTGCAGGCGGGGTTCTCGAATCGGCCGACGGGGCCTTGCGCATCGAGGTGCCTGCCGGCGCGCTCGCCGACGAGCAGATCGTCAGCATCCAGCCGATTTCCAACCATGCACACGGAAAGATCGGCGGTGCTTTCAGGCTCGGCCCGGAGGGCGTCTCGTTCGCTGTCCCGGTGCGGCTGAGCTTCAGGTTCACGCCCGAGCAGATCCTCGGCACGGCGGCGCCGCTGCTGCGCGTAGTGAGCCAGGACCGGGATGGCTTCTGGGAGCTGCACGAAGACCTGCAGCTCGACGCCGAGGCCAAAACCGTGTCGGTCGATATCCAGCACTTCAGCGACTGGTCGCTGATGAGCGGAGTGCAGTTGTCTCCGCAATCGGCGACGGTCAAACCGGGCGAGACGGTTTCGCTGTCGGTGGTGGTCTGCGAGCGTGTGCAGCCGGACGATCTGCTCACGCCGCTGATCGCGCAGTGCCAGCCGAGCACGGTGATCCGCAATCTGGCGAGAAACTGGTCGGTGAACGGCAGCTCGGGAGGCAACGCCAGCGTCGGCACCGTATCGGTCCAGGAAGATCGCGCGGCCCTGTACACGGCACCCGCCACCGCGCCGCAGTCCAACCCGGTAGCGGTTTCCGCGGAGTACGCCGAGCTTCAGGGTGAGCTCGTGATGCTGGTTGCGAACATTCGCGTGCAATCCGGCCTGTGTACGCCGGCAAGCCCGGGCGCGCCCTGCTTGTTCAACCTGGCCGAGTTCAATGGACAGGCGTTGCCATACGAAGGCCTGCCGCGGGAAACCTGGGAGAACCCCGAGACCATCACCTCCGGCCGTCTGTCGCTGTCGGATTTCGATGGCGACGGCGCGGGAACCTGGTCGCTCCGGCACGTCTGGGTCGAGTCCAAGCCCTCGGGCGATCTCGAGCAGTTCATGCAGCTTGCGGGTGATTTCACCAGTGAATCGATGGGCAGGCTGAATTTCACCGTCCTGGGCGGAGGTGCATTCACGGGAACGCTCCAGCAGAACACGGTGACGATCGAGGACTACCCCCTGACCACCAAGAACGTGAGCGTGCCGGCCCGGCTCCAGTTTCGGGAAAACTGAGATCGACAGGCCACCGGGGCGGACGCGTCGGTGGTCTTTGCAGCGCAAGGGCCTGAACGTCAAGGCGATCGTGGTGAGGTGAGTCGAGCCGCGCATTCCGGGGAAGCCGGAACTCAAAGCCCACGCGCAAACAGGTGTGCGCTTTTTTTTTCGAGCGGGGATTGGCGAGGTACGGCGTTTGCGTGCACCGTATTCCTATGAATACCCCCAACGCCGCCAAACCCCCTTTGCCTCCCCGCGACGCCATCGACGCCCCGCTGCGCGAAGACGTCCGCCACCTCGGTGCCACCGTCGGCGAACTGCTCGTCGAGCAGGTCGGCCAGGCGCTGTTCGAGCGCGTCGAGGCCACCCGCACGGCGTCGATCGAGCGGCGCGAGAACGCCAGGCCGCTCGCCGCGCTGTCGTCGACGCTGGCCGAGCTGCCGGTCGATGCGGCCGAGACGCTGATCCGGGCGTTTTCGACCTATTTCCAGATGGTCAACATCGCCGAGCGCGTGCATCGCATCCGCCGGCGCCGGCAATACCAGCGCGGCATCGACGGCGCCCCGCCGAAGCCGCAGCCCGACGGTCTGGTCGATGCGCTGAGCAAGCTCAAGGACGCCGGCGTCTCGGCCGACGAGCTGCTCGACGTGCTGAACCGGCTCGACGTCGAACCCGTCTTCACCGCGCACCCGACCGAGGCGATGCGCAGCTCGCTGCTCAAGAAGGAGCAGGAGATCGTGCGCTGCCTCGTCAACGGCTTCGACGATGCGCGCACCCCGATCGAGCTGCGTGCCGATTGGGAGCGCCTGCGCATGGCGATGACGGCCGGCTGGCAGACCGCCGACACCTCGTCGGTGCGGCTCACGGTCGCCGATGAGCTCGAACATGTCGGCTTCTATCTCGGCGGGCCGATCTATCTCGTCGTGCCGGTGTTCTACGAGCTGCTCGAAGATGCCTTGCGCGAGGTCTACGGCATCGAAGGCGAGCTGCCGCGCCTGCTGCGCTTCGCGACCTGGGTCGGCGGCGACATGGACGGCAATCCGAACGTCGGCGCGCAGACCATCGCGGCCACGCTCGCCACCCAGCGCGCGCAGGTGCTCGATCGCTACATGGCCGAACTCGGCGAGCTCGCGAGCCTGCTGTCGCAAACCACGGGCCGCGTGCAGGTCACGCAGGCCGTGCTCGATCGCGCCGAGCATTACCGCGAGCGCTTTCCGGCCGCGAGCAAGGCGATCCGCGCGCGCCATGCCGACATGCCGTATCGCGTGCTGCTCACGCTCATGCGGGCGCGCCTGCGCGCGACCCAGCGCGACCAGCCCGACGCCTACGCGAGCGCCGACGAATTCATCGCCGACATCGACCTGGTCGCCGATAGTCTCGCCGTGCATCGCGGCCTGCATGCGGGCTGGTTCCAGATCCGGCGCCTGCGCTGGCGCGTGCGCAGCTTCGGCTTTCATCTGGCCCGGCTCGACCTGCGCCAGGATTCGCGCCAGCACGCGCAGGCCGTCAGCGCCCTGCTCAACGATCCGGACTGGGCCGAGCGCAGCGCGGACGACCAGGCCCAAACGCTCACGCCGTACGCGGCCGGCGAAGCGCGCTTCCCGCGGCCGGGCATCGCCGCCGCGGCGAGCACGCTGGCGGTGTTCGACGAGCTGCATTCCGCCCGCGAACGCTACGGTGCAGAAGCCACCGGCCTCTACATCATCAGCATGGCGCAGCGGCCCGCCGACGTGCTCGCGGTGCTCGCGCTCGCACGCCAGGGCGGCCTGTGCGAGCCCGGTGAAGACGTGCCGCTCGACATCGCGCCGCTGTTCGAAACCGTCGACGATCTGAAGGGCGGCCCCGATACGCTGCGTGCCTTGCTCGCCAATCCGGTCTATCGCCAGCACCTGATCGCACGCGGCGATCGCCAGTACGTGATGCTCGGCTATTCCGACAGTGGCAAGGACGGCGGCACGCTGGCCTCGCGCTGGGGTTTGCAGCGCGCGCAGGTCGAGCTGCTCGAAGTCGCCGCCGAAGCCGGGATCAAGCTCTCGTTCTTCCACGGGCGCGGCGGCAGCGCGAGCCGCGGCGGCGGCCGTGTGATGCCGGCGCTGATGGCGAGCCCGCGCGGCTCGGTCGGCGGCGTGTTCCGCGTCACCGAGCAGGGCGAAGTGATCCATCGCAAGTACGGCATTCGCGCGCTCGCGCTGCGCGAGCTCGAACAGTCCGTCGCCGCGACCTTGCGCGCGAGCCTGCGTCCGCGCCTGCACGAGCCGCGCGAAGACGCCTGGAAACAGGCGATGGCCGCGATGGCGGCCGCAAGCCGCGAGGCCTACCGCGCCTTCGTGACCAAGGACGGTTTCGTCGACTACTTCCGCGCGGCAACGCCGATCGACGTGATCGAACGCATGACCTTGGGTTCGCGGCCCTCGCGTCGCGGCAGCATGAAGGGCGTCGAATCGCTGCGCGCGATTCCGTGGGTGTTCGCCTGGACGCAGTGTCGCGCGGTGCTCACGGCCTGGTATGGGCTCGGTTCCGCACTCGAGCGCGGAGCGGCCGAACTCGGCGAGGAGCGCCTGCTCGAAATGGCCAGGGACTGGGCCTTCATGCGGACCATGCTCGCCGATGTCGATATGGTGCTCGCCAAATGCGATCTCGATATCGCCGAGGCGTTCTCCAAGCTCGCGGGCCCGTTGCACGACGAGTTCTATCCGCTGATCCGCGCCGAGTTCGATTGCACCGTGCATTGGGTGCTCAAGCTGCGCGGTTCCGACCGCCTGCTCGCCTCCGATCCGCGACTCGCGCAATCGATCCGGCTGCGCAATCCCTACGTCGATCCGATCAGCCTCATGCAGGTCGATCTGCTGGCGCGCTGGCGCGCAGGCGGAAGCGAGGACGAGCACTTGCTGCGCGCGCTCGTCGCCACCGTCAACGGTGTCTCGCAGGGTTTGCAGAACACCGGTTGAGCCGCCGCAAACCCATCCACGGAAGGATGCAAGCAGAGGACGTCGTCGTGCTCTATCAAGGCAGCTGTCACTGCGGAAGGATCGCGTTCGAAGTCGAAGGCGAGATCGACCAGGCCATGGACTGCAATTGCTCGCATTGCAGCCGCAAGGGCTATCGACTCTGGTTCGTGCCGCACACGCAACTCACGCTGAAGACGCCCGTGGGCGACTACGCGACGTATCGGTTCAACAAGCACATCATCGAGCACCATTTCTGCAGCAAATGCGGCTGCGCTCCGTTCGCCTCCGGGCGTGATCGCGAAGGCAACAAGATGGCCGGCATCAACCTGCGCTGCATCGAGAACCTGGACCTTTCGACCGTCAAGACCATCCAGGTCGACGGCCGATCTTTCTAACCACCTTCAAAGAAACGCAATCGGAAACCCATGGCCAGCAGCCTGCTAGTTTTGCTCGACGACATCGCCGCCGTACTCGACGACGTCGCCCTGATGACCAAGACCGCGGCGAAGAAAACCGCCGGCGTGCTTGGCGACGATCTCGCGCTCAACGCGCAGCAGGTCACCGGCGTGAAGGCCGATCGCGAACTGCCGGTGGTCTGGGCGGTGGCCAAGGGCTCGTTCGTCAACAAGGCGATATTGGTTCCGGCGGCGCTCGCGATCAGCTATTTCATTCCGTGGCTGATCACGCCGCTGCTGATGATCGGCGGCGCGTTCCTGTGCTTCGAAGGCTTCGAGAAGATCGTGCACAAGTTCATCGATCACGGCGACGGCGAGACCGAGCACAAGCAGGCGGTCGCCGATCCGGCGATCGATCTACTCGACTTCGAGAAGGACAAGATCAAGGGCGCGATCCGCACCGATTTCATCCTGTCGGCCGAAATCATCGCGATTACGCTGGGCGCGGTCGCGGGCGCGAGTTTCGGCCAGCAGGTCGTGGTGGTCGCGGGCATCGCCTTGATCATGACGGCCGGCGTCTACGGATTCGTCGCGGGCATCGTCAAGATCGACGACGCCGGTCTTGCGTTGACGCGACGCCAGAGCGCATCGGCCCAGGCGTTCGGACGCGGCCTGCTCGCGTTCGCGCCCTGGCTCATGAAGGCGCTGTCGATCGCGGGCACCGCCGCGATGTTCCTCGTCGGCGGTGGCATTCTCGTGCATGGCGTGCCGGCGCTGCATCACGGCGTCGAAGACCTCGCGCATCATACGGGTGCCCTGTCGGGTCTCGTGACGACGCTGCTCAACGCGCTCGTCGGCATCATCGTCGGCGCGATCATCGTCGGCGTGGCGCAGTTGATCGCGCGGTTCCGGCGCTGACGCTCGTCATCCCTCTCCTCCGCGAGAGGGATCGAGGGTGAGGGGCTATCAGAAGTAGCCCGGCTGGCTATCGGGCGCGACGTCCTCATCCCAACCCCTCTCCCGGAGGGAGAGGGATGCACATTCAGTGCTTGGCGCTCTGCGCCTGCAAAGAGCCTGGTGTTTCGCGCTGATCGTCCGGCGGGCGCGAATCGGGCGCTGCGATGCCCTGCTTCTGCGCATGCGCCGGGCGCCAGCCGGCCCAGGCCGGGAAGCGGCGGCCCAGGTGGTAGGTGATGAACACGAACAGCTGCCGCCGAATGTCGCGATGCGGAATCGAATCCCACTGCACCTCGCGACAGCATTGCTGCATCAGGTGGCGTAGCCGCGAAGCCAGATGCGCATTGAAAGCCGCATCGCGAAACACCAGGTTCGATTCGAGGTTCAGGTAAAGGCTCAGCGGATCGAGATTGCTCGATCCGACGGTCGCCCAGTGATCGTCGATCACCGCAACCTTTGCATGCAGCGGGCGCTCGCAGTATTCGTAAATGCGCACGCCGGCTTTCATGAGGTAGTGGTAGAGATTCTCGGCCACCCACTTCACGTACCACATGTCCGGCTTGCCCTGCAGGATCAGTGTGACGTCGACTCCGCGTCGCGCGGCATCGCGCAGGTTGCGCAGCAATCGCCAGCCCGGAAAGAAGTAGGCGTTCGCGATCACGATCCGGCTGCGCGCCGATTTGATCGCGAGCCGGTATTGGCGCTCGATGTCGTCGTGATGGCGCTCGTTGTCGCGGATGACGAACATTGCGTTCACGCTGCCGACCGATGCGTGCTCGGGCTCCGGAATCGCCTGCTTGCGCCGCTGCCACCAGCGCTTGAGCCGGTTCTGCTTGGCCTCGCTCTTGGCGACCGACAATTCCACGAAGCGATGGATGTCGCGCACGATCGGACCTTCGACTTCGACCGCATAATCCTGCTTCGAGGTCGGGCCGAAATCGGCGACGTGATCGAACGCGATGTTGATGCCGCCGCAAAACGCGATGCGCCCGTCGACGACGATGAGTTTGCGATGCAGGCGGCGGAACAGGTTCGTTCGCATGCCCATGACTTTCGGCTGCGGCCGGTAGACGTGGAACTGAATGCCCACGCTGGTCATTTCGCCGATGAACTCGGGCGTCAGATTCGCCGAGCCGTAGCCGTCGACCGTCAGCTCCACGCGGCAACCGCGCCGGGCAGCGGCGATCAGTGCCTGCTGAAAAGGCTTGCCGACCGGATCGTCGAACAGGATGAAGGTCTCGACGAAGATCTCCTTTTCGGCGGCGTTGACGATCTCGAGCACGCGCGGGTAGTAAGCCTCGCCGTTTTCGAGCAATTGCACGCGGTTGCCTGCACGCCACGGATGTCGACGATCGTCTTTCATAGCGTGATCTCCAACGCGAGTGCCGCGTGATCCGATAGATGCGACCAGGGCTTCGATGCGAGTACCGCCGGCTGCGCCGTGCGCACGTTGCGCGTGTAGATGCGATCGAGCCGGAGCACTGGAAACCGTGACGGGAAGCTGCGCGCGGCCGCGCCGTTGTGTGCGGCGAAGGCTTCGGTGAGGCCGCAGCCTTTTTCGAGCTGCTTGTGCGCACGCACGCGCCAATCGTTGAAATCGCCCGCGACGATCAACGGCGCATCGGGCGGCACCGCCTGGTGCACGAGCTTGCAGAGCAGCTCGAGCTGCTGGCGTCGATGATCTTCCATGAGCCCGAGGTGCGCGCAGATCGCGTGTACCTCGAGGTCGCGGTCCGGGATCCGCAGCGTGCAATGCAGCAGCCCGCGGCGCTCGGGGCCGGCGATCGAGACATCGTGGTTCTTCCAGGCCGAGATCGGGAATTTCGACAGCACCGCGTTGCCGTGATGGCCTTCGGGATAGATCGCGTTACGGCCGTAGGAGTAGTGGCCCCAGATGGTATCGGCGAGGAATTCGTACTGCGGCGCCGTCGGCCACTCCTTCTGCTTCGTCGCGTGCAGTTCGTGGCTGCCGAGCACCTCCTGCAGGAACACCACGTCGGCACCGACGCCGCGCACCGCGTCACGCAGATCGTGCAGCATGAAACGCCGGTTGAGGGCGGTGAAGCCCTTGTGGGTGTTGAGCGTCAACACCTTGAAAGTCGTGAGCGGCAGCGTGCCTTCCATGATCGGAATGAGGGCGGCGGGATGAGCGTCGATGTTGCGGGTCGAGGCTGAACTACGCCGGAACACGGCGCACCGGCCGCGATCAGCGCGGCAGTGCTTTGCCGCGCGCCAGATCGAGCACCGCGCACAGTTCGGCAGCGCCTTCGGCCATGCGCGGAGTGGCGCGCGCGAGCTTGTCGGAGCTCACCGCGTAGAGATTGCCGCTGCGCGTGGCCCTGGCCGCGGGCCAGCGCTTCCAGAAGCCCTCGATGCCGGCGACGTCGTCCTTGTCGCCCCAGATCACCACGTCCGGGTCGCGCTGCAGCACGGCTTCGCGGCCGAGCGCGCCGGCCAGTTGCGGCAGGTCGGCGAACACGTTGTCTCCACCGCACAGCGCGAGCGCCTGGCTGATCGGACTGTCGTGGTTGATCGTGAAGATCGGGTCGGCCTCGATCTGGTAGAAGACGCGCAATCTACGCGCGTGGGCGTAGCGGCTGCGCAGGGTTTCGATGCGGGTGTGATAGTCGGCTGCGGCCTTGCGCGCTGGTTCGCGGGTGCCGAGCTGCTCGCCGAGCGTGATCAGGGCGGCTTCGATGTCGTCGAGCCGGTTGACGCGCAGGCTCAGGGTCTTGAGCTTGAGGCGTTGGAGCTGGGCCAGCGTGGCGGCGGGGGTGCCGCCGTCCCAGGCGATGACGAGGTCGGGTTGCAGCGCGAGCAGGGCTTCGGCGTTGAGGGCGAAGGCGTCGCCGACGCTGGGCAGTTTCGCCACATCGGCGGGGTAGTCGCTGTAGGCGACCCGGCCGACGAGTTGGTCGCAGGCGCCGGCGGCGCAGGTGAGTTCGGCGAGGTGGGGGGCGATGGCGACGACGCGGGCTGCTCGAGCGGGCGCTGCCATTGCCAGCATTGCGGTTGCGGTTGCGATGGCGAGCGCTGCTCGGCGTTGAGAGCTTTGACCTCGCCGGTCGGGCGTTACTTCTTTTGCTCGTGCAAAAGAAGTAACCAAGAAAAGCACGCCCCGAAGTCCGCGCCCGTTCGTCGCTCGCGACGAACGGGTCCCCGGCTGGAGCGACGTGCTCGGGGTCGCTTCGACGCGACATCCTGTCGCGGCGAAGCTCTGGCGGACATCCATGTCCGCCAGCCCCACTGTGCGCGCCGATCCAGCCGGCGCTGCCAGGGGTTGAACGTCAAACGCGACTGGCTCGCTACGCTTCGCCGCTGGTATTCCCGACCGATATATCGGAGCGCGTGCTCCTCGTTGTTCCTCTCTCCCGCTTGCGGGAGAGAGTCCCGCCGGAGGCGGGGAGAGAGGGTTCGTCTGAAAAGTCCGCCCCTTTTCCGGGCTACCCCTCTCCCGGTCCTGCGGACCACCCTCTCCCACAAGTGGGAGAGGGGATGCCATACCCGCTGTCCGCCCTCTGATCCACCAAGTGGAAAGAGGAGCAGCCCAAAAACCCCCGCGACCCAAGCCCATCAAAACCCACTCACCCAGGCCCCCGTCGCGAAGAACGCGAAGAACGCGAGCAAAATCAGCAGCGCGCGCGTCTGCAGGCTCTGCACTTCGGACAAGGTCGCTTCGAAGGTGGGCGGCAATGCAGGCCCGCCGCCGTCTTCGCCATCGGTTTCGAGACCGCCGATCGCGATCTCGGCCAGGATCGCCCAGGTCTGCCGGCTCCAGCCGGCCTGCCGGTTGAAGACCGGGTCGCTGCGCAGCCGGGCCCAGGCCTTGAGCGCGTCGTCGAGGCTGCCCGCGAGGCCGAACAGCAGCGCGGTAATGCGCGCGGGGATCCAGGCGAGCAGGCCGTGCAGGGTGTCGGCGAACTGCGCGCCCAGGGTTTCGCCCTCCTGGTGCAACAGGCGCGGCAGCCGGCTTGCGACGCGGTACAGCACGGCGCCGACCGGTCCGAGCACGAAGAACCACAGCAGCACGCCGAACAGGCGCTCGTGCGACTGGATGAACAGCGCGCCGATCAGCGATCGATGGCTCGCGTCGGGCTCCGGGCCGCGCTGCAGCGCGCGGGCCAGGCGCGTGGCGGTGGCGGTGTCGCCGGCGTTGCGGGCCGCGATCAGGCTGTTGATGTCGTCGGCGAGATCGCGTGGGCCCAGGCACAGCAGCAGCACGAGCGTGGACCAGGCCAGCGAGACGAACGGGTTTTCGATCTGGCTTTCGAGCGCGGCGGTCAGCGCCATCGGCGGCAGCAGCAGTATCGGCACGATCACCGGGCTGCGCCAGATCGCCGGCCACGGCATGAGCCTGCGCGCTCCGCGCAGCGTGGTCTGCTGCAGGAACGGCTGGCCCCACCAGGACAGCTGGCCGAGCAGGCGTTCGAGGCCCAGCGCCAACAGGATCGCGATCAGCTGCATGGGCTCATGATGCCAGCAGCGAGGCGAGCCGGGTGCGGTAGCCGGCCCAGTCGAAGTGCGGGCCCGGGTCGGTCTTGCGGCCCGGGGCGATGTCCGAATGCCCCGCGATCGCATCCCGCGACAGCGTCGGATACGCGGCCAGCAGCGCGGAGGTCACGCCCGCGAGCGTCTCGTACTGCGCGGGCTCGAAGGCCTGGGTGTCGCTGCCTTCGAGTTCGATGCCGATCGAAAAATCGTTCGCCCGCGTGCGGCCTCGCCATTCGGAGGCGCCCGCGTGCCAGGCGCGGCGATCGAAATCGACGTACTGGGTGATGCTGCCGTCGCGGAAGATGCAGCAATGCGCGGACACGCGCAGGCCCTGGATGGTTTCGAAGTACGGATGCGCGGCCGGATCGAGCGTGCCGGCGAACAGCGCATCGATCCACGGCCCGCCGAACTGCTCGGGCGGCAGCGAGATGGCGTGGATCACCAGCAGCTCGATCGCGCCGGTCTCGGCGGGCCGCTCGTCGAAATGCGGCGAGGGCCGTTGGCGCGCGCCGACCAGCCGATGCCGCTCGACTCGCCAGCCTGTTTTGTCGTCCACGGAACTAGCAAAGCGCATCACGATCTGAGCCCTGCCGCTGCGAGCGCGGCACAATGCATCCCTGACTCAGAAAAATTTCCAACGGAATTGTCCATGCCTTCTCTGGATCGTCTCGCCGCGCGAGTCCTGCGCTCGCCGCTCTCGTGCATGTTGTTGTCGGGTGCTCTGGCGGCCTGCGCGGGTTCCGCCGCGACCAAGCCCGATGCTTCGACCCCTTCGGCCGCCACGCCTCTGGCCGATGCGGCCAAGCCGCCGAAAGCCTCGGCTGCGCGCTCGCAGGCCTTCGATATCCCGTACACCAAGCATATCCTCCCCAACGGGCTGACGCTGATCGTGCACGAGGACCACAAGGCGCCGATCGTCGCGGTCAACGTCTGGTATCACGTCGGCAGCAAGGACGAGCGTCCGGGCCGCACCGGCTTCGCGCACTTGTTCGAGCACCTGATGTTCAACGGCTCCGAGCATCTCGACGACGAATTCTTCCGCCCGCTCGAAGCCGTCGGCGCGAGCAAGATGAACGGCACCACCTGGTACGACCGCACCAACTATTTCGAGAACGTGCCGACCTCGGCGCTCGACATGACGCTGTGGATGGAATCGGATCGCATGGGCCATCTGGTCGGCGCCATCGACCAGAAGAAACTCAACGAGCAGCGCGAGGTGGTGCTCAACGAAAAGCGCCAGGGCGAGAACGAGCCCTACGGCAAGGTCGACGACCTGATCGCGCGCGAAACCTATCCGGCCGGCCATCCGTATTCGTGGACCACGATCGGCTCGGAAGCCGATCTCAACGCGGCCACGCTGACCGACGTGAAGCAGTGGTTCGCCGACAACTACGGCGCGGCCAACGCGGTGCTGGTGCTCGCGGGCGACGTGAACACCGACGAGGTGATCAAGAAGGTCGAGCACTACTTCGGCGACATTCCGTCCGGCCCGGTGCGCGAGCGGCATGGCGACTGGGTCGCCAAGATGAGCGGCAACAAGCGCTCGACGATCCAGGATCGCGTGCCGCAGGCGCGGCTGTATCAAACCTGGAACGTGCCGGGTTTCTGCGCCTACGACACCAATCTGCTGCAGGCCGCGAGCGAGATTCTGGCCAACGGCAAGAACAGCCGGCTGTATCAGCGCCTGGTCTATCGCGACCGCATCGCCACCGATGTCGGCGCCGGCATCGGCCCGTTCGAAATCGGCTCGCAGCTGCAGCTCATGACCACCGTCGCACCGGGCGTGGAGACTGCGAAAGTCGAGCAGGCGATCGAGGAAGAACTCACGCGCTTCTTGAAGGACGGCCCGACCGAGCAGGAACTCGAGCGCGTGAAGATCGGCCTCGAATCGAGCTTCGTGCGAGGCCTCGAGCGCGTCGACGGCTTCACCGGCAAATCGTCCCAGCTCGCGCAATACCAGGTCTATTGCGGCTCGCCGGACTACTACAAGAAAGAGCTCGACTGGGTGTTCGCGGCCACGCCCGAAAAAGTGCGGCAAACCACGCGCGACTGGCTCTCCGACGGCCGCTTCACGCTGACCGTCGAACCGTTTCCCGAATACACCACGGCCAAGACCGGCGCCGATCGGTCCAAGCTGCCCAAGCCCGGCGATGCGCCCGCGCTGAAATTACCGCCGCTGCAGCGCACGACCTTGAGCAACGGCCTGCGCGTGCTGCTCGCCGAGCGCCACGAAGTGCCGGTGGTGCAGGCTTCGCTGATGGTCGACGCGGGTTATTCGGCTGATCTCGGCATCGGCGCGGGCACCGCCAAGATGATGCTCGACATGATCGACGAGGGCACCGACAGCAAGACCTCGCAGCAGATCGCGGCCGAGTCCGAAGACCTCGGCGCCCGCATCGCGGCCACCGCGAACCAGGATTCGCTGCTGATCGGCCTCAACGCGCTCAAGCGCCAGCTCAAGCCCTCGCTCGATCTGTTCGCCGACGTGTTGCTGCATCCGAACTTCCCGGCCGATGAGCTCGAGCGCATGAAGCAGCAGCGCCTCGCCGCGATCGCGCAGGAAAAATCGCAGCCGGTGGGCCTGCTCACGCGCCTTTATCCGGGTCTGATCTACGGCCCCGATCACGCCTACTCGAACCCGCGCTCGGGCAACGGCAACGAGGCCGCGGTGGCCGCGCTCACGCGCGACGATCTCGAAGCCTTTTACGCGCGCTGGGTGCGTCCGGACAATGCGCAGCTGCTGATCGTCGGCGATACCACGCTGGCCGAAATCAAGCCGCTGCTCGAAGCGCGCCTCGGCGACTGGAAGGCGCCGGCCGCTGCTTTGCCGAAGAAGAATATGGCCGAAGTCGCGGCTCCGGCGGCTCCGCGCGTGTTCCTGATCAACAAGACCGGTGCGGCGCAGACGCTGGTTTCCGCCGTCTCGATCGCACCGCCGAAGAACGATCCGGACGATCTGGCGATGACGCTCGCCAACAACGTGCTCGGCGGCATGTTCATGTCGCGCCTGAACCTCAACCTGCGCGAGGACAAGCACTGGAGCTACGGCGCCAGCAGCGTGCTCGGCACCACCAAGGGGCCGCGTCCGTTCCTGGCCTATGCGCCCGTGCAGGCCGACAAGACCATCGAATCGATCAAGGAGATGGATCGCGAGCTGCGCGGCTTCGTCGGCAAGAAGGGCGTGAGCAAAACCGAGCTGCAGCTGTCGGCCGACAACCTCGTGGTCGGCCTGCCGGGCGACAACGAAACCGCCGGCGAAGTGGCCGGTTCGTACTTGAACATCCTGCAATTCGGCCTGCCCGACAGCTACTACAACGACCTGGTGCCGAAGGTCGAGGCGATGACCACGCAGCAGGCCGATGCGGCGGCGAAGAAATTCCTCAAGCCCGATCAGCTGACCTGGGTCATCGTCGGCGACCTGTCGAAGATCGAAGCGCCGGTGCGCGCGCTCAAGCTCGGCGAGGTGAAGGTGCTCGACGCGGACGGCAAAGTGCTGCGTTGAAGGCTGGCGCTTCAAAGCCTTCTCCCACCGTTCGATGCTGCCCGAAGGGCGGATGAGGGATTCTCAGTGGATAGCCGAACTGGGCTGTGCCGGAGAATCCCTCACACCGGCCCTCTCCCGGGGAGAGGGAGCGAGGCGGCTGCTTGCTCCATCGCCCCAGGCTCGATGCTTTCCTACTGCTCCATCACCCCGAGCGGACGATCGAAGGTGTAGCGCGCCGGCTCGACCACGAGCTTGTTCGCCGCGGCGATCGGGGCATCGCGCTGCACGAGCGCGAGCGGCAGGCTCAGGATGAACAGGCCCGAGCCGAGTACCGTCGCGACCAGGCTGATCGGGCGCACGAGGATCAGGTCGAAGGCCATCGCGCCGGCGGACGGCGAGTTGTCGAGGCTGTCGTTGTACGGGCTGCTGGAATCGGACTGCGCGTTGGCGGTGCCGACGACGAGCGCCGCGGTGACCAGCGCGGAGATGACGAACGAGCGGGATTTCATGTCGGAAAAGCCTGGGCGAAAAGTGGTCGAGACTAGGCGCCGCCGTTTTACAGTGTCAATCGCAAGCCCGGCCGCGGCTTGACGCTCCGCCACGCCGTGTCGATGCTCCCGCGCATGCCCGCGCTCTACCTCGCCGCCGATCCCGTCGAAGCCCAGCTGGTGGCCGATTATCTCGCCCAGCACGAGATCGGGGTGCGCATCGACGGTGCGTTCCTGTGGGCCGCGCGCGGCGAACTGCCGCTCGAATATCCCCGCCTGTACCTGCTGGACCCGGCCGACGAAACACGCGCCCGCGCGCTGCTGCGCGAGTACGAACGCCGCGCGCTGATCCACTCGATCTGGCGCTGCGGCTGCGGCCAGGACGTGCCGCAGCATTTCGAACTCTGCTGGAACTGCGGCCTCGACCGCCCCGCTTAAGTCTCTTTCCCGAACCGCCGAAATGATCGACGTCGCGCTGTACCAACCCGAAATTCCGCCGAACACCGGCAACGTCATGCGCCTGTGCGCGAATTCGGGCGCGCGCCTGCATCTGATCCAGCCGCTCGGCTTCACGCTCGACGACGCGCGCATGCGCCGCGCCGGGCTCGACTATCGCGATCAGGCGACCATCGTGCTGCATGCGGATTTCGCCGCGTTCCGCGCCGCCATCGGCGATGCGCGCCTGCTCGCGCTGTCGACGCGCGGCAGCCGCCGCCACGACCAGATGCCGTACCGCGACGGCGACGTGCTGCTGTTCGGCCCCGAAACGCGCGGCCTGCCGCAGGCGCTGCTCGACGAACTCGGCCCGGAGCGGTGCATCCGCCTGCCGATGCGGCCCGGCTCGCGCAGCCTGAACCTGTCGAACAGCGTCGCGATCACCGTGTACGAAGCTTGGCGCCAGCGCGGTTTCGATGGCGGGGAATGAGCGATGAGCTTGCTGCGATGAATTTCCTGCGATGAGCTTGCTGCTCAAGGGCGCCGGCGGCTTCGTCTTCGGCTTTGCCGTCATCTACGCCCTCTGGCGCGTGCTGCTGGCGCGGCGGCCGCTCGCGCTCGATGCGCCGACCATCGGGCTCTACATGGGCCTGGCGTTTCCGATCTGCATCGTCAGCGAAGTGCTGATCGGCCGGCTGCACTTCGAGCTGTTCGGCGCGCAGCTCTGGCAGTACCGCGTCGCGCCGACGCACGGCGGCTACACCTCGCTGTACAACTTCGCGATCTGGCCGCTGTACGGCTGGCATGTGTATCTGAGCGAGCAGGCGCTGGCGCAATGGAAACCGCGCCCCGGCCTGCGCCGCGCGGCGCTGCTGCTCAAGCACGCGAGCGCCGGGCCGCTGCTCGAGATCATCGCCAATCTCGGCATGCTCGCGATCCTGGGCCGCTATTACTTCTATTACCTGCCCGGCGATCTCTGGCACCTGACCTCGATCCAGGTGGTGCCGTACTACTTCGTGCTGTCGCTGCTGTTCTCGGCCTTCATCGCGCGCCTGCGGGATACGCGGCACAAAGTCGCGATCGGCTGCGCGGGTTATCTGGTGGGGCTCGCCTATCTGTTCCTGGCGTAAGCGGGCGGACGTTCGGCTCCGCCCTTATTCGGTCGCGGTCGGCATGAAGCCGCCGACCTGGCGATTCCACAGCCGCGCGTAGAGCCCGCCGGCTTCGAGCAGTTCGGCATGCGTGCCGGTTTCGACGATGCGTCCCTGCTGCAGAACCACCAGCCGGTCGAGTCGGGCGATGGTCGACAGCCGGTGCGCGATCGCGATCACCGTCTTGCCGTGCATGAGCTCGTCGAGGCTGGCCTGGATCGCGGCCTCGATTTCGGAGTCGAGCGCCGAGGTGGCTTCGTCGAGCAGCAGGATCGGCGCGTTCTTGAGCAGCACGCGGGCGATGGCGATGCGCTGGCGCTGGCCGCCCGAGAGCTTCACGCCGCGTTCGCCGACGTGCGCATCGAGCCCGCGCCGCCCTTCGCCATCGACGAGCGCGTGCACGAAGCCGTCGGCATGCGCGCGGCGCAGCGCCTCGGCGATCGCCGCCTCGCTGGCGTCGGGCCGGCCGTAGAGCAGGTTGTCGCGAATCGAGCGATGCAGCAGCGAAGAATCCTGCGTGACCACGCCGATCTGCCGGCGCAGGCTCTGCTGGGTGACCGCAGCGATGTCCTGGCCGTCGATCAGGATGCGACCGCCTTCGAGGTCGTGCAGGCGCAGCAGCAGGTTGCCGAGCGTGGTCTTGCCGGCGCCGGAAGGCCCGACCAGGCCGATGCGCTCGCCCGCGCGCACGCTCAGCGACAGGCCTTCGATCACACCGCCACGGCGGCCGTAATGGAAGCGGATGTCGTCGAAGCGGATTTCGCCGCGCTCTGCGCGCAGCGGCATCGCGTCGGCGCGGTCGGTCACCTGGCGTGGCTGCGAGATCGCGCGCATGCCGTCGTGTACGGTGCCGATGTTTTCGAAGATGCCGGTCACCGTCCACAGGATCCAGTCCGACATGTTGACGATGCGGATCACCAGGCCGGTGGCGAGCGCGATGTCGCCCGTGCTGACCAGGCCACGGCTCCACAGCCACAGCGCGAGCGCCGGCGTGCCGACGATCAGCAGGCCGCTGTGCACGGTCATCGCGACGTCCATCGTCGTCACCGTGCGCGTCATGCGCCGGGTGTCGTCGCGGAACTCGGCGATCGCCTCGCGCGCGTAGGCCTGCTCGCGCTCGGTGTGCGCGAACAGCTTGAGCGTGAGCGCGTTGGAATAGCCGTCGACCACGCGCCCGCCGAGCTTCGATCGCGATTCCGAGGCCGCCGCCGAGCGCGCTTCGAGCCGTGGCACGAACACGCGCAGCAGCAGCAGATAGCCCGCAACCCACAGCAGCAGCGGCATCAGCAGCCAGCCGTTGGCCTGCACGAACAGCAAGCCCGCGAGGCTCACGTAGACCAGGATGTACCAGATCGCATCGACGATCTGCACCGCCGATTCGCGCAGCGCCGGGGCCGTCTGCAGGATGCGCGTGGCGATGCGCCCGGCGAAATCGTTCTGGAAGAACGACAAGCTCTGCTGCAGCACGTAGCGGTGCTGCTGCCAGAGCATGCGCGCGGTCAGCCCGGGCTCGATGGCTTGGTGCACGAGCAGGTCGTGCAGGGCGTTGAACAGCGGGCGCAGCAGCAGCGCGGTCACCGCCATCGCCGCGAGCGCGCCGGCGTGCTCGTCGAAGAAGGCCTCCGGCGAGGCCGCGGCCTGGGTCCAGTCGATCAGCGTCGACAGGAAGTCGAACAGCAGCACTTCGATCAGCGCGACCGCCAGGCCCAGTACGAGCAGCGCCGCGAGGATCGGCGCGATCGGGCGCAGGTAGTGCGCGTAGAAGGCGGCCAGCGTCTGCGGCGGCATCTCGTCGGAGCCGTCTACGAACGGGTCGACGAGGCGTTCGAACCAGCGAAAGATCATGCGCGCATGATCGCCCGGCCGAGCCGATGCTGTCTCGACGGCTCGGCTCGATGACTCAGTTCGATGAACCCGGTGGCGCCGGCGGCGGTCGCAGCGGTGATCTTTTTTAGGCGGACATGCGATGCGTAAGCGCCGATGGGGCGGGCTGGCGATGGCGGTCACCGCCGCGGGCGCGCTCGCCTGGGCCTCGGCGGCGGGTTTGCTGCGCATTCCCGATCGCCACCATCCGTTCGCACCGCTGCGCGTGGACGAGGCGCCGAACTGGCTCACCGCGTTCAAGCTGCGACGGCTCGACCGCGACGACGCGCAATGCCGCGCCGTGCTCGCGCAGACCGCGCTGCGCTACACGCCGGTCGAGGACCGCGACACCGGCGCGGGCTGCGGCTTTCGCAATGCGGTGCGCATCGACGCCACGAGTGCGCGCGTCGAGGCGTTCACGCTGTCCTGTCGCAGCGCGGTGGCCCTGTCGCTATGGGAGCGCCACCGCCTGCAGCCGGCGGCGCAGCGTCACTACGGCTCGGCGGTCGCTCGCATCGAGCACTTCGGCAGCTATGCCTGTCGCGACATCGCCGGCCGCCAGGGAAGGCGCAGCCGCCATGCCACCGCCGATGCCTTCGATTTCGCCGGCGTGGTGCTCGCCAATGGACATCGCGTGCGCATCGCGGCGGACTGGGACGGCGAGGCCGTGGACGCGGCCTTCCTGCACGAGATTCGCGACGGCGCCTGCGACAGTTTCAGCACGGTGCTGAGCCCGGATTACAACGCCGCGCATCGCGATCACCTGCATCTGGATCGCGGCGGCTTCGGCCTGTGCCGCTGAGGCGGCGGCCTTACTGGTTCTCGGCCTTCGAGGGCCGCGTCGCCAGGCTGCGCACCGCCTCGACCGGCGAAATCTCGCCGAGCAGCACGCGGCAGATCACGTCGGTGATCGGCATGCTGACCTTGTGGCGCTCGGCCAGACGACGCACTTCGGGTGCCACGCGCACGCCTTCGACCACCTGCTGGATCTCGGCCGTCGCTTCGGCGACGGTCTTGCCCTGGGCCAGCAGCAAACCCATGCGGCGGTTGCGCGACTGGTTGTCGGTGCAGGTCAGCACCAGATCGCCGAGGCCGGACAGGCCCATCAGCGTTTCGGCGCGGCCTCCCATGGCCTGGCCCAGCCGCATGATCTCGGCGAGCCCGCGCGTGATCAGCGCCGCGCGCGTGTTCGCGCCGAGGCCGAGGCCATCGGCGATGCCGACCGCGATCGCGAGCACGTTCTTGACCGAGCCGCCGATCTCGACGCCGACGACGTCGCTGGCCGTATACGCGCGAAAGCCGTCGCCGTGCAGGGCATTGGCGATGCGCTCGGCGTAGGCGGTGTCGGTGGAGGCCACGGTGACCGCGGTCGGCAGGCCCAGGCCGAGCTCCTTGGCGAAGGTCGGGCCCGAGATGATCGCGAGCGGCCGGTTGTCGCCGAGCTCCTCGGCGACCACTTCGTGCACGAGCTTGCCGCTGCCGGCCTCGATGCCCTTCATCGCGCAGGCGATGCCCTGGCCGGGCTTGAGCATCGGCTCGATCTTGCGCAGCGTCTCGCGCAGCGCCTGGCTCGGCACGACGATGAGCACCTCGTCGGCCTCGGCGAGTACCGCGCCGAGCTCGGAGCTCGCAGTCAGGCCGACCGGGAAATGCGCCTCGGGCAGGTAGCGTTCGTTGAGACGGCGGCTTTCCATCTCGGCCAGCGCCTTGGCATCGCGTCCCCACAGGCTGACCGGCGTGCCCCGGCGCGCGAGCTGGATCGCCAGCGCGGTGCCGTAGGAGCCGGCGCCGAGGACGGCGATGCTTTTCATGGCGTGCGGGTCCGCCGACTAGTGGCTGACCTGGACGTTGACGTTGGCGTCCGCCCCGGCCTGGCCGGCGGCCGCGGCGCGCTGGCGGTTCACGTGCTCGAGGAACAGCGCCTCGAAATTGATCGGCTGCAGCAGCAGCTGCGGGAAGCCGGCTTTCTGCACGAAATCGGAGACCGCTTCGCGGGCGAACGGGAACAGCAGGCTCGGGCAGTAGCCGGCGAGAATCGCGGCGCGCTCGTTCTCGTTGGTGAAGCCGCGCGCCACGAAGATGCCGGCCTGCTGCACTTCGACGAGGAAGGCGATGTCTTCGCCGAGCTTGGCGGTCACGGTGACCGTCAGCGTGAGGTTGAACTGATCGTCGCCGAGCGGCTGCACCGCGGTGCCGACGTTGACGTCGACCTGCGGCTGCCAGGGGCGCGTGAAGATCTGCGGAGCCAGCGGCACTTCGACGGACGCGTCCTTGACGTAGAACTTCTGCAGCGCGACCTGGCGGGCATCGGCCTGCGGCGCGTTGGTGGGGACGGCATTGGGGGCGTCTGCAGCCATGAGGCAAAACTCCGGATTTTCTAAAAGGCGAAGCGGGAAGGAGGACAGCTTTCTTGTTCGGTCGCGGCTTTTGGCGCGGGCCGCAGTTTAAAGCGGAATCGTGACCGGCCTTGGACGGGCCGGGTCCGGGCTAGGCCGCCAGCAGCGGGTCCAGGCCACCGGCGCGGTCGAGCGCGGACAGGTCGTCGAAGCCGCCGACGTGGGTTTCGCCGATGAAGATCTGCGGAACCGTTCGGCGGCCCGAGAGGCGCATCATCTCCTGGCGCAGGGCGTCGTCGTGGTCCACGCGAATCTCCTCGTAAGCCGCGCCCTTGCGCTCGAGCAGGCGCTTGGCCATCACGCAGTACGGGCAGTAGTCGGTGGAGTAGACGCGGATGCGGGCCATGGCGTGTCTTCCTGTCGCGCTTACTTGGCGGTCACCGGCATGCTCGCGCCGAGCCAGCCGTTGAAGCCGCCACGCAGCGGATACGCCTCGGTGTGGCCGAGCTTCTTGAGCTTCTCAGCCGCCTCGCCGGCACCGCCGCCCATCATGTCGTAGAGCAGCACCGGACGGCTCTTGTCCTTGCCGATCTCGCTGGCGCGCGAGTCGAACTTGGTGAGCGGGATGTTGATGGCGTTGAGCAGGTGCGAACGCTTGAAATCCGGCGCCGGACGCACGTCGACGATGATCGGTTCGCGGTCGTTGATGAGCCGGATCGCGTCCGGAATCGACAGGCGCTTGCCGCCCTTGAAGCTACCGTGCACTTCATTGGCGATGAACAGCACGAACACCAGGCCGAGCGCGGAAAACAGCAAGGGGTGATGGGAGGCGAATTCGAGATACTGCTGCATGGTGGGAGCGCGAAAGGGGACGCAGGGCGTCTATGATGCGGGCCAGAATTATGTCATCCAAGCCCCTCGATCAAAAGGCAAGCCTCGCAGCGCGGCGCACTGGCCATGCGTGCGCCGCGCTGTTGCTGGCCGGATTCTGGCTGGCTGCGCCGGTCTCGACGGCCGCCCCGCAGGCCGACAAGTCGATCAAGCAGAGCGAAGACGACCTGCAGCGGGTCAAGGGGCGCATCGAGGCCATCAACCGCAAGATCCAGCGCGATCGCGGCGAGAGGGACGAGCTGAACAAGGGGCTCGAGGCCGCCGAGCGCAAGCTGTCGGACAGCCAGGCCCAGCTGCGCCGGGTGCGCCAGGAGATCGATGCGCAGAACGCGCGCATCCTCGATACGCAGACGCGCCAGTCCGAGGCCCGCTATCGGCTGGGCGAGCAGAAGGAGAGCCTGTCGCGCCAGCTGCGCGCCGCTTTCGTCATGGGCAGCCGCAGCCGCACCCAGCTCTGGCTCAGCCAGGAAGAGGTCTCGCGCACCGGCCGCGTGCTGACCGATTACGACTACCTGAGCAAGGCGCGGGCCCGGCAGATCGAGGCGGTGCGCAGCGAGGTCGAGCAGATCGCCGCGCTGCAGACCCAGCTGATCGACGAGCGCTCGCGCCTCGAGGCGCTCGAACTCGAGCAGGCGCAGGCGCTCGAGACGCTGCAGTCGAGCCGCAAGCAGCGCCAGGCTTCGATCGCCGCGATCGAGGAGCGCATCAGCAGTTCGCAGGGCGAGCTCAAGCAGGCCCAGGCCGACGAGGAGGCGCTCAACAAGCTGCTCAAGTCGCTGCGCGACGCGCTGTCGGACATTCCGATCGACCTCGAAGCCAGCGGCAAGCCGTTCGCCCAGCAGAAGGGAAAGCTGCCGCCGCCGGTCAAGGGGCCGATCCTGGCCGACTACGGCTCGGCGAAATCGGACGCCCGCCTGACCTGGAGCGGCCGCTGGATCGGCGCGCGCGAGGGCACGCCGGTGCGCGCGATCGCGCGCGGGCGCGTGGCCTACACGGGCTGGCTGCAGCGCTACGGGCAGATCCTGATCCTCGAGCACGACGGCGGCTTCTTCACGCTCTACGGACACTGCGCCTCGGTGAGCCCGGGTGCCGGCGAATGGGTCGAAGCCGGGCAGGCCATCGGCACCGCCGGCAACAGCGGCGGGCACGACAAGTCCGGCGTTTATCTCGAAATCCGCAAGGGCGCGACCGCGCTCAATCCGCGCGACTGGCTCGCCAAGTAGGCGCTTGGGATAGACCGCAGGCGGTACCCGCCGCGTTGCGCCTCGGGATGAACGGTGGGTTACGCAGCTGCGCCGTTAACCCACTCTACGCTTGCAGGCTCAGTCCGGTCGCAGCGCCTCGGGCCGCTTGCGCTCGAGCAGGCGCTCGCCTTCGGGCGTGAGCTCGGCGTGCAGGCCCGGCGCCACCATGCCCTTGTGGATCAGCGATTGCAGGGCCTCGCGGTTGTGGCGCGTGCGCTTGTTTTCGACCCGGGACTTGCGGATGCGCACGAGTTCGGCGATCTCGGCGTAGCTCAGCTCGGGCAATGGAGGCTCTTCCATGAGAACTCCGGGACAGGGTATGGACGGATTCAAAGCTCGGACGCCACTGTGGGCGCCGAGTTCCCGTCGTGCAAGCAGACGCCTGCGGGCGCCGCAGCCGGAGCGCAAACGAAAACGGCGACGGGGTCGCCGTCGCCGTTGATGGAGCCTGCCGCGCGTCTTACTTCGACGGCGCGTCGTCCTTGGCCACTTCGATCAGCTCGACTTCGAAGATCAGCGTCTGGTTCGGGCCGATCTTCACGCCGGCGCCGCGCTCGCCGTAGGCGAGGTCGGACGGAATGTAGAACTTGTACTTGGCGCCCGGCTTCATGAGCTGCACGCCCTCGGTCCAGCCCGGGATCACGTTGGCGAGCGGGAAGGTCACCGGCTGGCCGCGCGAGTACGAGCTGTCGAACTCCTCGCCGTTGAGCAGCGTGCCCTTGTAGTGCACGGTGACCTTGTCGGCGGCGGTCGGCGGGGTGCCCGAGCCTTCGGTGATCACTTCGTACTGCAGGCCGGAGGCGGTGGTCTTCACGCCTTCCTTCTTGCCGTTCTCGGCGAGGAACTTGGCGCCTTCTTCCTTGGCCTTGGTGGCGGCTTCCTCGCGCTGCTTGACCTGCTCTTCCTGCATCACCTTGGAGACCTTGTTCTTGATCTCTTCGCGGGCGGCGTCGTCGAGCTTGGGGGTGGCGCCGCTGGTGACGTCGTTGAGGCCGGCTTCGAGCGCCTTGATGTCGACATGCGACTGCACGGGCTTGAGCGAGTTACCGAGGTCCACGCCGATGGCGTAGCCGAACTTCTGGGCGTCGGTGGTCAGTTCGCCCGAGGACGAGGCGGCGCCGTCTTCCTTCTTGGCGCAGGCGAAGAGCAGGCTGGCGCAGGCGGCCACGGCGAGCAGGCGAAATGAGGAGTGCATGGGTTCTCTTATCGAAAGTAGAGGAGGCAAGGGAATGGCAACAGGGAATCGGCAGGCGGTGAGGCCAAAAAATCGGCCGCAGATTACACATAAAGCCGGCAAGCGGGCCACCGCCGTGCGATGACGGTGGCCAGGGAAGGCTCAGACCGGGGCAATGGCCGGCGGTTCCGCCGGCGTCGCCTGCGGCCGCCCCGACAGCAACTGCAACAAGGTCTGGCGGGTTTCGTCGGACAGCAGCTCCAGCGAGCGCTCGGCGATCTTGTCGATGCGCACGTCCACTGCGAGCTTGCGATCGCCGGTTTCGCTGACGATGCCGACGTCGATCAGGGTGTCGAGGTAGCCGCGGAACAGGGCCTTGTCGAAGAACTCGGGTGAATCGCGGCCGGTCAGCACCGCCATGCGCTCGGCCAGGCGGCGGCAATCCTCCTCGAAGCGCTCGCGCTGCAGCGGCAGCCGGCTCTTGCTTTCGTCGGCGAGCAGCAGCGTGGTCATGCAATAGCGTTCGAGCGTCTCGCCCATCACGCGGCCGAGCATCGACAGCGTCGAGTAGGACGAGGTGTTGACGTCCGGACGCGCGAGCCGGCCATCCTCGTTGCGCAGCAGCAGGCCCTGGCCGAGCATCACGTCGATGGTGTCGCGCGCCACCTGCTCGGCCTCGGCCGGCTCCCAGCGCAGGTAGAACTCGGTGCGCAGGAACGGATACAGCGCGCGGCAGCCGGTGATGACCGCGTCTTCGCTCAGCACGCCGCGCGTGCGGAACAGGTTGGCGACCAGGCTCGGCAGCGCGAACAGGTGCTGGATGTTGTTGCGCGCGTAGGTCAGCAGCACCGCGTCGCGATCGGCGACGTCGAGCAGATCGCCCCAGGGATGCGGCACTTCGGCGATGCGCGCGATCGGCGCGGCCCATTCGATGATGGCCTCGGGCGAGCGCTCGGGCACCACCAGGTTTTCGCTGTACGGACGCGCCTCGAGCAACTGCACGAGGTGCTGCAGCTGCGAGAGCATGTCGGCCTTGCCGACCGCGCCCTTGGGGCTCGCGAGAATGGTCACCGCGGCCAGGCTCACCGGGCTGGCGATCGCGGCCGCGTTGACGCGCCGGTGGTTGGCCAGCGCCAGGCGGGCGACGAAATCGCGCCAGCCGGGCGGCAGCTCGTCGCCGGGCTTGCGCAGCGATTCGCGCCAGCTCGGCAGGTGCTTGTCGGCGTATTCGCCGAGCGGAATCGGCTCGCCGAAGTTCAGGTACACGCGGCCGTAGGACTTGGTCAGCAGCTTGGCGCTCTTGACGAGCTCGCCGGCCGATTCCTTCTGCTTCTGCGCCCCGCGCAATTCCTTGAAGTAGCTGTTGAGTTCCCAGACCTTGTCGTAGCCGACGTAGACCGGAACGATGGCCACCTTGCGGGCGGATTGGCGCAGCGCCGATTCGATCACCATGCCGAGCAGCCCGGCCTTCGGCGACAGCAGTCGGCCCGTGCGGCTGCGGCCGCCTTCGGGGTAGAAGCTGATCGAATAGCCGCGGCCGATCAGCGAATCGACATAGGCGCGAAACACCGAGGCGTAAAGCCGGTCGGAGCCGAAGCTGCGGCGCATGTAGAACGCCCCGCCGCGACGCAGGATCGGGCCGGCCGGCCAGAAATTGAGATTCACGCCGGCCGCGATGTGCGGCGGCACGATGCCCGCGCGATACAGCACGTAGCTCAGCAGCAGGTAGTCGGCGTGGCTGCGGTGCGAGGGCAGGTAGATGATCTCGTGCCCCTGCGCCCACTGGCGCAGACGCTCCAGGCCGAACACCTGCACACCGCGGAAGATGCGGTTCCAGATCAGCTCGAGCAGGCGCTCGAGGAAGCGCACCGTGGTCGCCGAGTAATTGGCCGCGATCTCCTCGGCGTACTTGCGCGCCTTTTCGTTGGCCTGCGCCTCGGTGAGCTTGCCGCGCCGCGATTCGGCGAGGATCTCGCTGCGCACGCGCGGCGAATTGAGCAGCTGGTGCAGCACCACTTCGCGGTTCTGCAGCGTCGGCCCGAGCGCCGCGGTGCGTGCGTGCAGGAAGTAGATGTGGAACAGGCGGCCGAGCTTGCGGATCGCGAACTCGGGTGATTTCTCCTTGGATACGAATTCGCGGAACGCCAGCGGCAGGCCGAAGTTGGCGTACACGTTGCGCCCGTTGACCAGCATGATGATGAGCTTGCGCGCCATGCCGGCCTGCACGCTGTCGGCGAAGATCAGCTTCCAGAGCGAGGTCTCCGAACCCGGATCGCGGCCCCAGAACACCGACACCGGAACCACCTGGCAATCGAAGCCCGGATCCGCCGCGGCCCGCTGCACGACGTCGGTCAGCGCGGTGTCGCGGATGCGGGTCTCGAGCAGGGCCGGCAGGTACAGCACGCCGGCCTGGTCGAGGCTCGGCAGCGCAGTCCCCGAGCGGCCCGGACGCGGCAGGCCGTTGTCGCGGCAGATGCGCTCGAGCAGGAACAGGTCGCCCCAGGAGCGCGTCGGCAGCAGGTAGACCACCGGCCTGGCCGGGTCCAGCTTGAGTTGCTGGGCGAGCTCGGTGGGCGTGGTGCGGTAGCGGATCAGCCGGTTCAAGGGCTGAAACAGCCACCAGGCGATCCAGTAGAAGACCAGTGTGAACACGTTCGGGAGAGGCGCGAGCCGGGCAGCGGAACGGCCAGTTTAAGGGCAATCGATGACAAGAGCCCGCCGGACAGCCGGGGCTCACCTGCCGCGCGTGGATAATGCGGCGCATGAGCCCCGCCCACGACCCTCGCCTCGACGGCGATCACCACCGACGCATCGCGAGCGCCCGCACGCGCGTCGGCCGCATCGCCGGGCTGCTCGATGGCCTGGTGACCATTCCGGGCACGCGCATCCGCTTCGGCCTCGACGCGCTGCTCGGGCTGATTCCGGGCATCGGCGACATCGCCGGCCTGCTGCTCGGCAGCAGCATCCTGTTCGAGAGCGTGCGGGTCGGTGCTCCGCGCGGGCTGATCGCCCGGATGCTCAGCAACATGGTGGTCGACACCGTGGGCGGCTCGGTGCCGCTGGTCGGCGATCTGTTCGACGTGGCGTTCCGCTCGCATGCGCGCAACGCCCGGCTGCTGCTCGACCACCTCGACGCGCAGTCCGGCGCGGTGGCGCCGAAGCGCCACGGCAAGCTCATGCTGGCCGGCCTGATGCTGGCCCTGCTGCTGTTGCTGGGCCTGATCTGCGTGGGCATTTACGCCGTGGTCAGCCGCTTGTTCTGAGCCGCGAGAGCGGGTATTGCCTTCATTGCCCTGAGAAACAGCCCGGATTGACGGGCTTCGCGCTTTGCGGGCAAGGTCGGGCGCTCCCCCACCGTCCGCCCTCTCGATGACCCTAGCGCCTGCGGCCCGCCATCCTCGCGGCCTGACGACCCTGTTTCTGACCGAAATGTGGGAGCGCTTTTCGTACTACGGCATGCGCGCCATCCTGGTGCTGGCGATGGTCGCGGCGGTGGAAGGGCGCAATCCGGGGCTCGGGCTCAGCAAGGACGTCGCGGCCGCGGTCTACGGGCTCTACACGACGGGCGTCTACCTGGCCTCGCTGCCGGGCGGCTGGATCGCCGATCGCCTGCTCGGTCTGCGCAACGCGGTGTTCTACGGCGGCTGCCTGATCGCCATCGGCCATTTCACGATGGCGCTGCCGGGTAACGCGAGCTTCTTCGTCGGCCTGATCTTCATCGCGCTCGGCACCGGCCTGCTCAAGCCGAACATTTCGGCGATGGTCGGCGAGCTCTACCCCGAAGGCGGCGCGCGCCGCGATGCGGGCTTCTCGATCTTCTACATGAGCATCAACATCGGCTCGTTCTTCGGCCAGATCCTGTGCGGCTATCTCGGCGAGAACGTGGGCTGGCATTACGGATTCGGCGCGGCCGGCGTGTTCATGAGCCTGGGCCTGGTGCTCTACAAGCTCACTGGCGAGCGGCTCGGCGACATCGGCCTGCTGCCGTCGACGAGCGGTGATGCGGCGCTCGACGCGCGTCGCCGCCGCCAGGGCTGGGCTTTCGTCTCGGGCGGCGTCGGCGTGATCGCGGCGGTGGCGCTGGCCGCCATCGCCGGCCTGCTGCTGATCGATCCGATCGCCATGTCCGCCGCCACCGGCGTGCTGATCGTGATCGTCGCCGCGCTCTATTTCGGCTCGGTGCTGCTGTTCGGCGGGCTCGACGCCACCGAGCGCAAGCGCGTGCTCGCGATCATCGTGCTGTTCGCGGGCAACGCGGTGTTCTTCAGCGGCTTCGAGCAGGCCGGCTCGTCGTTCAACCTGTTCGCCAAGGATTACACCGACCGCATGGTGCTGGGCTGGGAAGTGCCGGCCTCGTGGCTGCAGTCGATCAACCCGATGTTCGTGATCCTGCTGGCCCCGTTCTTCGCCGCGCTGTGGGTCAACCTCGGGCGGCGCAACCTGAACCCGTCGGTGCCGGTGAAGTTCGGCCTCGGCCTGGTGCAGGTGTCGCTCGGCTTTCTGGTGCTGTTCTTCGCCTCGCAGTACGTGGTCGCCGGCGAGAAGGTGGCGCCGACCTGGCTGCTGCTGACCTATCTGTTCCACACCACCGGCGAGCTGTGCCTGTCGCCGGTGGGCCTGTCCGCCGTGACCAAGCTCGCCCCGCGCCGCTACGTCGGCCAGATGATGGGCACCTGGTTCATGGCGACTTCGCTCGGTCATCTGATCGCAGGCCTGCTGGCCGGGCACCTCGCCGACGACAGCAACGTCGCCGCGGTGCCCGATCGCTTCCTGTTCGTCTTCATGACCACCATCGGCGCCGGCCTGCTGATGCTGCTGGTGTCCAAGCCGGTCGGTCGCCTGATGGGCGACGTGCGCTGACGCCCCGACGACGCCCCGATTCAAGGATTCCCGACATGCCCGCAATCACGCCGTTGAAGCTTTCCGCCCTGGCCCTGGCAACGCTCGCGCTGTCCGCCTGCCAGCCGAATCCGCAACCGGCCTCGCCGCCGGCGCCCGAAGTGCAGAAGGCGATCGGCGCGGCCGACGCCGACAAGTTCATCCTCAACATCAACGAGTGGCGCACCAAGAACAATCCGCGCCTGGGCGCCGCCTACTGGGTCGCCGCCACCTACATCACCGACGACTCGCAGATGCTCGCCGCGCAGGCCACCGAGGAGAACCTCGAGTACGTGACGCGCAAGGTCGACGAGGCCAAGCGCTACAACGGCCTGACCGGGCTTTCGCCGGCGACCGATCGCGCGCTCATGCTCGTCAAGCTCGGCTCGACCATGCCGGCGCCTAACGACGCGACCAAGCGCGAGGAACTCGCCAGGATCGCCGCCTCGATGGAGGCCAACTACGGCTCGGGCAAGTGGTGCCACGCGGGCGCCACGGGCCAGCAGGAGTGCCTGCGCCTGCAGGAGATCGAGAAGATCATCGACAACGTCGAGCTCAAGAACACGCCGCAGCAGATGGCCGAGGCCTGGGCCGGCTGGCACGCCACCGCCAAGCCGATCCGCAAGGATTACCAGCGCTTCGTCGACCTCATGAACGAGGGCTCCAAGGAAATCGGCTACGCCAATACGGGCGAGCTCTGGCGCGGCGGCTACGACATGAGCCCGGCCGAGTTCGACCAGGACGTCGAGCGCCTGTGGGGCCAGCTCAAGCCGCTCTACGAACAGCTGCACTGCGCGGTGCGCGGCAAGCTCAACGAGAAGTACGGCGACGCCGTGGTGCCCAAGGACGGCCTGATCCCGGCGCAGCTGCTCGGCAACATGTGGGCCCAGCAGTGGGCCAACCTCTATCCGCTGATGGAGCCGTACAAGGGCGTCGGCAGCCTCGACGTGTCGGCCAGCCTGCGCAAGCTGCGCGACGCCGAGTTCGACAAGCTCAAGGCGGCCACCAAGGGCCGGCTCGACGAAAAGCAGCTCGCCGAGCTGCAGCACCAGGCCGACACCGCGATGGCGGTCAAGATGACCAAGATCGCCGAGGACTTCTATACCTCGCTCGGCATGCCCAAGCTGCCCGAGACCTTCTGGACCAAATCGCTGCTCGTGCAGCCGCGCGACCGCGACGTGGTCTGCCACGCGAGCGCTTGGGACCTCGACCTCGGTCACGACGACGTGCGCATCAAGATGTGCATCGAGCCGACCGAGGAGATGCTGACCACGATCCACCACGAGCTCGGCCACATCTACTACTACCTCGCGTACAAGGATCAGCCCTCGCTGTTCCAGTCGGGCGCGCACGACGGCTTCCACGAGGCCATCGGCGACACCATCACGCTGTCGCTGACGCCCAAGCACCTGCAGACCATCGGCCTGATCGGCGACGCCAAGACCGACGAGCGCGCGGTCATCAACAACCAGATGAAGCTTGCGCTCGACAAGATCACCTTCCTGCCCTGGGGCAAGCTGGTCGATCAGTGGCGCTGGAAGGTGTTCTCGGGCGAGATCGCGCCCGAGCACTACAACGAAGGCTGGTGGAAGCTGCGCGGCGCTTATCAGGGTGTGGCGCCGCCGTTGGCCCGCACCGAGGAGGATTTCGACCCGGGCGCCAAGTACCACGTCGCCGGCAACACGCCGTACACGCGTTACTTCCTGGCCTTCGTTTTGCAGTTCCAGTTCCAGAAGGCCTTGTGCGATGCTTCGGGTTTCAAGGGACCGCTGTACGAATGCGACATCTATGGCAATGCCGAGGCCGGCGCCCGCTTCACCGCGATGCTGAGCCAGGGCCAGAGCCATCCGTGGCAGGACACGCTCGAAAAGCTGACCGGCACGCGGCAGATGGACGCCTCGGCGCTGATCGAGTATTTCTCGCCGCTCATGAAGTACCTCGAGGAACAGAATCAGGGCAAGAGCTGCGGCTGGGCCGGCGAAGCCTGAAGCGCCGCCGCCGAATCCGGCAGCCTGCGCAGGAATTATTGGGGCTAGGGAGCCAACGGCTAGGGATGGCCATCAACGAGTGCTGCAGGGACGCGGCACAAGCCAGGGAGCTCGGGGCGGCGTCAGCCGCCCTCCTTTTTTGAGCTGCCGACTCGGACATTGCGGATAACGATGAAGACCTTGTTGAAGTGGACGGCGCTGGGCCTGCTGGCCATGGTCGTCGTCGTGGGTGCGCTCGCGGTTCACAGCTGGCGGTTCAAGCCGCTGCGGTTCGGCTGGTTCCTCGATCGCACGCTGCTGCAGCACACGCTCGACGATCCCGAGCTGCTGACCCAGCTGCGCCTGTTCGAGCCGCTCGGCATCGACGGCCACAACGCCCGGCTCACCGACGTGTCGGTCAAGCATCTCGAAGCCGTCGCCCAGCAGTGGCAGGCCGACCTCGACACCTTGCATCGCTACGATCGCAGCCAGCTCTCGCGGGCCGACCAGCTCGCTTACGACGTGATCGGCTGGTACATCGGCGACCAGGTCGAGCGCGGCCGCTGGCAGTTCCACGATTTTCCGGTGAACCCTTTGTTCGGCGTGCAATCCGAGCTGCCGACGATGATGGCGACGCAGCAATCGGTCGCCAGCGAGCACGAGGCCGAGCAGTATCTGGCGCGCCTTTCGCTGTTCGGCGACAAGTTCGGACAGGTGCTCGAAGGCCTGCGCCTGCGCGAGGAGCGCGGCATCCTGCCGCCCAGGTTCGTGGTCGAGAAATCGCTCGCGCAGATGCGCGGCTTCGTCGCCGTGCCGCCCGAGCAGAACCTGCTCTACACCGCGTTCGCGGACAAGCTCGGCAAGATCGAAAAGCTGTCGCAGCGGCAGCGCGACGAACTGCTGGGCCAGGCGCGCGAGCGCATCGACAGCATCGTCTATCCGGCCTACGACCGGCTCATCGCCTACTTCGAACGCCTGCAGCCCAAGGCCACGCGCAACGACGGCGCCTGGTCGCTGCCCGACGGCGACGCCTACTACGCCTGGGCCGTGCGTTCGAACACGACGACCGATCTGTCGCCAGAAGACCTGCACAGCCTCGGTCTGGCCGAAGTCACCCGCATCGAGGCCGAGATGGACGCGCTGCTGCGCAGCGAGGGCTACGTCGAAGGCAGCGTCGGCGCGCGCATGATCGCGCTCGGCAGCGAGCCGGGCTTCCTGTACGCCAACAGCGAACTCGGCCGCGAAGACTGCATCAAGGACTTCACGCGCATCATCGAGGAGATGCAGCAAGGCCTGCCGCAGATGTTCAACCGCGTGCCGAAGGCGCCCGTGGTGGTCAGGCGCGTGCCCGAGTTCAAACAGGCCAGCAGCCCCCAGGCCTATTACGACCCGCCGCCGCTCGACGGCTCACGACCGGGCACCTTCTGGATCAACCTGCGCGATATCACCGAGATCAAGAAGTTCTCGATGCGCACGCTCGCCTACCACGAGGCGGTGCCGGGGCATCACTACCAGCTCGCGGTCGCGCGCGAGCTCGAGGACGTTTCGCTGGTGCAGCGCGTGCTGCCGTTCACCGCCTACTCCGAAGGCTGGGCGCTCTACGCCGAGCGGCTCGCCAAGGAAATGGGCTACGAGCAGAACCCGTTCGACGATCTCGGACGCCTGCGCGACGAGCAGTTCCGCGCCGTGCGCCTGGTCGTCGACACCGGCCTGCATCACGAGCACTGGAGTCGCGAGCAGGCGATCGCCTACATGATCGACAAGACCGGCATGCCCGAGACCGACGTCACCGCCGAGGTGGAGCGCTACCTCGTCATGCCGGGCCAGGCGCTGGCCTACAAGACCGGCATGCTCAAGATCCTCGAGCTGCGCGCACGTGCCCAGCAGGCGCTCGGCGATCGCTTCGACCTCAAGGCCTTCCACGATCAGGTGCTGCTCGCCGGCGCATTGCCGCTGCAGGTGCTCGACGCGCGCGTGCAGGGCTGGATCGACGCGCAGAAGGCGCATTGAAGATGGTTGCCTTCTCCCTCCGGGAGAAGGTCCCCGAAGGGTGGATGAGGGTCTCGCGGAGATAGCCAGGTTTGCTACGCCGGAGAGTCCCTCATCCCGGCCCTCTCCCGGAGGGAGAGGGGGCGAAGCGCCCTCTCAAAGCGAGCGCCAGCTCAGCGCCAGGTGGAAGCTGAAATCGGGCGATGAGCTGGTGATGAGGTCTTCCTGGAAGCCGACGTCGATGCCGAAATCGCGCGCGAGGTCGTAGCGCAGGCCCAGGCTGAGCTGCAGGGCTTCGCGGAAGGCGTCGAGATCGGAGTCGTCGTAGAGCTTGCCGTGGGCGTAGAGCTGGCCGAGCAGCGACCAGTGCTCGGCGAAGCGCGCGGCCAGCCCGGCGCCGCCGAACGGCACGACGCTGTTCTGCTGATCGGCGATCAAGCCGGCTTCGTCGTTGATCGATACGCCGGCCGAAACCCAGCCGCTCAGGAAGAAGCCCGGATCGAACGGCAGCGCCCAGTCGGCCCACAGCGCGCCGCCGGTATTGCCGCCGGCCAGATGCGCGTCGTCGCCGCTCGGCAGCTTGAACTCGGTGCGCAGGGCCAGCGACTCGAGCGCCTGCCAGCCGAAGCCCAGGCGCACGTCGCCGAGGTCGGTTCCGCCGCGCGTGTTGCGGAATACCGTCTCGCCGCCGCGCGTGTACTCGTAGAGATAGCGATCCTGCGGGGCGAGCTCGCGGCCGCCGTTGGGTAGGCCGAAGAAGTCGTGCCAGCTCTCGATCGGGTCATCCATGAAGCCGCCGCCCTGGTGGAGCACCGGCACTTCGAGCGTGAGCTCCAGGTTCCAGCCCAGGCCCTTGCGGAACGCGAACGTCAGCAGATTGCTTTCGCCGTCGAGCACCACCGCTTCGCTGCCGTTGCCGCTCGCGTGGTACTCGGTGGTGAGGTCGTAGCGCAGCGAGCCGCGGGTGTCGCCGAACGGCAGCACGCCGGTCTCGCCGATCACGGGCAGTTCGAAGGCGCGAGCCAGCGCACCCTGGTTGTAGACCGCCAGCGGACGCTCGGCGGCCCGGGCCTGGCCGGCCGCCGCAGCCGAGGCGACCAGGACCAGCAGGCCGATATGTGATGAAAGATTATTCAATGGATTCCCTATCAATCATTTATCAACTCGCTACGAGGCGTCACCCGCACCGCATGCTGCATCGACATACGCCATTCCGCATCGGTGCTAGGGGCCACCGCCGGCCTCTGCTAGCATCCGTGCCCCCGATTCTCACGTCGCTCAAGCCCGATAGGCGTCAAGCCATGAAGTTCGTTACCGACAACACCCGCATCAGCTCGATCAGCGCGGTGTCCACGCCGGCCCAGGTTCAGGCCGAGTTGCCGCTGTCCGAGCGCGCCGCGCAGACCACGTTCGAGACGCGCCGCGAGATCCAGGACATTCTCGCCGGCCAGGATGACCGCCTGCTCGTCGTGGTCGGCCCCTGCTCCATCCACGATACCGCAGCCGCGCTCGACTACGCACAGCGCCTGGCGCCGCTCAAGGAGCAGCTCAAGAAGAACCTGCTCATCGTGATGCGCGTGTACTTCGAAAAGCCGCGCACCACCGTGGGCTGGAAGGGCCTGATCAACGATCCGGATCTCAACGACACCTACGACATCGACCGCGGCCTGCGCATCGGCCGCAAGCTGCTGCTCGACCTCAACGGCCAGGGCATGCCGGCCGGCGTCGAATACCTCGACCTGCTGACGCCGCAGTACCTGTCGGACCTCGTGAGCTGGGGCGCCATCGGCGCGCGCACCACCGAATCGCAGCTGCATCGCGAAATGGCCTCGGGCCTGTCGTGCCCGGTCGGGTTCAAGAACGGCACCGACGGCAGCGTGAAGGTGGCGGTCGACGCCTGCCAGGCGACGAGCGCTCCGCATCGCTTCCTGTCGCTCACGCAGCAGGGCCAGATCTCGATCTTCGAAACCGCCGGCAACAAGGACTGCCACATCATCCTGCGCGGCGGCACGCTCGGCACCAACTACGATGCGCAGGCCGTCGATGCGGCCAGCGCGGCGATGAGCAAGGCCGGCCTCAAGCCGCAGATCATGATCGACTTCTCCCACGCCAATTCGTCCAAGCAGCACAAGCGCCAGATCAACGTGGCGCAGGACGTGGGCGGCCAGATCGCCGCGGGCGATTCGCGCATCATCGGCGTGATGGTCGAATCGCACATCGTCGAAGGCCGCCAGGAAATCGGCCCGCGCGAGACGATGTGCTACGGCCAGAGCGTCACCGATGCCTGCATCGGCTGGGACGACACCGCCGAAGTGCTGCGCGGCCTCGCCGCGAATGTCGCGCAGCGTCGCGAACGTCTGGCTCGCAGCGCGTAAGTTTTCCGTTCTCCCTCCGGGAGAAGGGGCCCAAGGGCGGATGACAGAGTCGCCGGTAGCAGCCGGGTTGCCGATTCCGTGCATCCCTCGCCCTTGGTCCCTCTTCCAGATGGCGAGGGATGCGCAGCCGCCCGCGACACATCAGTTTTTCTGAAGCAGAAACTCAAAAGCTTCCGCTTGGATGCGGCGCCTCCTCCTCCTATAGTCCGTCGATCCCGGGGGATCTGATCCGCGACATGATCGACGCAAGCCAAACCAAGCCAGCACCCACGCGCTACTCGCCGCCCGCCATCGGCCTGCACTGGCTCATCGCCGTGCTGATTTTCTCGGGTTACGCGCTGGGCCTGTTCATGGTGGCGCTGCCGGTTTCGGCCGAAAAGCTGCGCTATTTCAGCTTCCACAAGTGGATCGGCGTGAGCGTGTTCCTGCTCGCGCTGCTGCGCGTGCTCTGGCGCGCGACGCATCAGCCGCCCGCCCTGCCCGAAGGCGCGCGCTGGGAGCACGCCGCAGCGCACTTCACGCACTGGGCGCTCTATGGGCTGATGCTGGCGATTCCGCTGTCCGGCTGGCTGCACAGCTCGGCCGCGGGCTACACCACGGTGTACTTCGGCGTGCTGCCGCTGCCCGACCTGCTTCAGAAGAATCTGCCGCTGTCCGAGCAGCTCGGTGCCGTGCACGGCTGGCTCAACTACGCACTGATCGCCCTGCTGCTCGGCCATGCGGGCGCCGCCATCCTGCATCACGTGGCGCGCCGCGACGGCGTGCTCGCGCGCATGCTGCCGCTGTCGGGCGCGAAGACCTGGGCCAATCTGGCGATGCTGCTCGCGATCGCCGCGTTCTCGCTGATCGCGGTGCTGTTCGTCAGCGGCGAATCGCGAGATGCGGCATCCAGACCCAAGCAGGATGCGGCTCAGACGCAGGCGGTGGCGTCGGCCTCCGGTGAGATCACCGCCGAATTCCGCCAGATGAACGTGCCCGTCACCGGCACCTTCACGCGCTTCAAGCCCGAGACCCTGAGCTTCGACGCCGACGTGCCGGAAGCCGCCAGGGCGATCATCGTCGTCGACGCCGCGAGCTTCGATATCGGCGATGCCGACTACAACGCCGAGGTGCGCAAGGCCGAGTGGTTCGATACCGCCAAATTCCCCGAAGCGCGCTTCGAGTCGAGCGCGGTGCGCAAGCTCGACGCCACGCATTTCGAAGCCACCGGCGAGCTCACGGTCAAAGGCAAGGCGCTGCTCGTGACGGTGCCTTTCACGGTCGCGCAGGACGGCGGCGCCACGGTCTACACGGGCGAAGCCAAGGTTTCGCGCGCCGCCTACGGCATCGGCGACGACAGCTGGAACGATGTGCTCGACGACGCCGTCATCGTTCGCTTCCGCATTTCGGTCGCGCAGCCCTGACAGCCGCGCAGATCAACGTGCACACGGCGTTCGCCGCGTGCTTCTTCAAACCAGACTCAACGAGGGACTTATTTCGATGAAACTCAAAGCCGCCGTTTTCGCCGCCGCCGCCCTGGTCACCGGCATCGCGTCCGCCGCTCCGGCCACCTACACGATCGAATCGAGCCACACCTATCCGAGCTTCGAAGCGCCGCACATGGGCATCTCGTGGTGGCGCGGCAAGTTCAACAAGAGCAGCGGCACCGTGGTGCTCGATGAAGCCGCCAAGACCGGCACCGTCGACATCGTCATCGACATCAACAGCATCGACTTCGGCCACGACAAGATGAACGAGCACGCCAAGGGCGAAGAATTCTTCGATGCGGCCAAGTTCCCGACCGCGAACTACAAGGGCAAGATCGTCTACAAGGGCAGCACTCCTTCGGCGGTCGACGGCGAACTCACGCTGCACGGCGTGACCAAGCCGGTGAAGCTCACGATCGACAGCTTCAAGTGCATCATGCACCCGATGTTCAAGAAGGAAGACTGCGGCGCCGATGCCTTCGGTGAGTTCAATCGCGGCGATTTCGGCATCAGCAAGTACGCCGATGGCGAGGCCGGCAAGGTCAAGCTGCGCATCCAGGTCGAAGCGATCAAGAACTAAAAGATCGCTTGCGCTGACGGATACGAAAAAGCCCCGCTGATGCGAGGCTTTTTCGTTGCGGTGCCGGTGGGGTCAATCGACGCGCTCGACGTGCAGCGTCGCGCCATCGGCACGCACCACGCGCACGGTGACGCCGGCCGGCGCATCGATGCCGCTGATGCGCCATTGCGAA